>Ga0182014_10001595_pt1 | contig 30076 bp, 44 predicted proteins | sample 612S2DmetaG_FD_120489 | JGI IMG/M metagenome (GOLD analysis project Ga0182014, IMG submission 120489) | Permafrost microbial communities from Stordalen Mire, Sweden - 612S2D metaG | ecosystem: Environmental > Terrestrial > Soil > Wetlands > Permafrost | place: Sweden: Stordalen | collected... | reverse complement strand
TTCAAAACAATTCCATGCCGCGTCGGCTTGCGATCGGTCGAAATGCACTCCTGCAACTCGGTTGCAGGGCGGTCTGGCCCGCTCCGCAACTGGCACCTTATCTGCATAAGCGTATCTGCATAGGTCGGTTGCGAGGGCACCAGTCTCTCGGCGCAGAGGCAGAGCAACCCGTGGCTGCCGGAGTTTTGGATCAGAGGACGCTATGATTGAACTGACAGCCGGCGATGGCCATACGTTCTCGGCGTATCGCGCCGATCCTTCCCAGGCACCCAAAGGGGCCGTCGTCGTCCTTCAGGAAGTGTTCGGCGTCAATCCGCACATCAAGCAGATCGCGGATGCCTTCGCCGCGAAGGGCTATGTCGCGATCGCGCCGTCGCTGTTCGATTCCGTCAAACCAGGTGTCGAGCTCGGCTATGATGACGCCAGCCTTGCCGAGGGCGTCGGCCTGATGAAGCAGGTCGGCAAGGAACGCGCGCTCGGCGAGATCCAGGCGGCGGTCGACGCCGTCAAGAGCGCGGGCAAGGTCGCCATCGTCGGTTATTGCTGGGGCGGCTATTTGGCTTACGCCGCCGGCAACAGCGTCAGCGGGCTCGCCTGCGCCGTCGGATATTACGGCGGCGGCATCGCCGACGACTATGGCGAGAAGCGCAAGGTCCCGACCCTGCTTCATTTCGGCGAGAACGACGCGCTGATCCCGCTCGAAGCGATGACCCAGTTCCGCGCCTACCGGCCCGATGTCAGCGTGTTTTCCTACCCGGGTGCCGCGCACTGGTTCAACTGCGACCAGCGCGACAGTTATCAGGAAGACGCCGCGCAAACGGCGCTCGATCGAACCCTGTCCTGGATTTCGCAGTATGTGGAGGGCCAGCCGCCGGTCGCGTTGAAGAACGCCGGCGCCTACGCCCAGGCCAAGGTCGAGAAGAAAAAGAAGAAAGAGGCGGCCGACGATCTCGGGCCGCCGATGAATTGATGCGGCCGCGACCTACAGTGAAGCGCCGCGCCGCGGGCAGAGAAGGCCATGAGCGTCATCAGGCACGATTTTGACGGCGAGCAGCGCAGGACCGCCCGGCGCCTGCGCACGCTGCTGAAGCTCAGCGCCCTGCACGAGGCCAACATCCGCGCCAATCCGATGCCCTATCTCGAGCGGGCCAGCGAGCGAATCTTCCAGCTCGAGAAAATCCTGTTCGGAGCGGTGGAAACCGCCACATCGCAGACCATGCCGGCCGCCTCGTCCGAGATGATCAGCGTGAACAAGGCGGAATACCAACGCTATCTCGCCGGCCTTGCGGTCATCGAAAATGGATTGGCCAAACTGGTGGCCGACGAAGAGGACAATTGACCGATGTCGACAGCGGCGGGTTTCTTCGTGGACTGGGATGGCAATGCGCGCTCGACGCTCGATCCGGGCGGCGGCTACCTCTGCGAGGCCGATCCGGTGGCGCGCTATGTCGCGGTCACCACCAAAGGCGGCTCATTGGTGCATGAGGGCACCTTCTACCGCAGCGTTGCGGATATCGAAAAGGCGGGCATCAAGGCGCCCCTGGTTGCCGGCGCACATCCCTGGGGCAGCAAGGCAGACGGATTCTGATCGAAGGCGCGAAGGAAGGAGACACGGATGCTTCCGACCACCATTCTCATCGACGAGGCGCCGCGCTGCGTGGTGCGCCCGACCGATACCAAGGACCTCAACCGCTTTATCCGCAATGGAAAGACCTACCTGCTCGCCGACAATCCCGACGGCAAGATCAGCCATCGCAACGCCGCCGACGACGAAGCCGTGAAGTGGCGCAATGCGCTGGCGCTGCACAAGGCATGGGGCGGCGCCGAGGAGGAGTTTTTCGGGACTCCGCTCTGATCGAAACGGGAATCGACCCTCCGCGCCATCATGGCGCGGAGTTTCAGGGCCGCCCAGCTCCGGCGTCGTGAGGATTGCCGGCCTGGTTGCGCATCCAGTCCGCCAGTTTCGTCAGCGCGGCGTCGAGTTCCTGGCGGGCACCGCCGTCCGCGACCGTTTCCTCCAGCGCGCCGCGCATGCAGAGCAGCCAGGCGTCGCGCTCGGCATTGCCGATCTTGAATCCCATATGCCGCTGTCGCAGCCGCGGGTGACCTTTTTCGGGAGAGTAGAGCTTCGGGCCACCGGTCCATTCGCTCAGATAGCGCTTGAGAACGCCCTTCACCGGCCCCAGGTCCGGCGCGTGCATGGCGCGAATGACCACCGCCTCCGGCAGCGTATCCATCCTCAGGTAAAATGCCTCCACCAGCCGATCGACCGCGACCGCCCCGCCAATTCGCTCGAACATCGAAACTTCCACCGCGGTGTCGGACATCACTGCTCTCCAGACTATTCATCCATGCTTGGCAACAGAACCACTTCGGCCGGCGCGCCCGGCCCCTGCCCCTCGACGAAGTCGATTGCGTCGACCCGTGACAGGCCGCCGCCGCTTTCGATCAGCACCACGGCCTCTTTCGGCATCCTCGACAGCGCTTCGAGCAATTGGGAGACCGTCATGACCTCGGTTGTCCTGCGTGCCGCATCATGGGCCCGGGATCTGCGATCCGGCTTCGTCGAAGTCCATGGTGACGGGCTCTTCGTCCAGCATCATGATCTCGGCCCGCTTCAGCCGACCATTGCCGTGATATTCGTAGCGGTGTGACAGCTCGACTTCGCCATATACCATCTTGTCGAATCCGCTCAGCCTTTCCGCATCGTCGAAATAGGCTCGAATGAAGGTGTTGCGGTTCGACAAGGCTTCCGCCGCGATCGCGTTGATCAGATTGAACGGCAGCTTGACGCCGCTGTACGACACGAAGAACCGGCACTCCTGGCTGGTCTGGTCCGTCATTCGTCCGTTCGCTCCTTGCCACCTCATGATGCCGCAGCCGGGCCGCCGCTGGTCTTCCTTACTCGGGATGAATCATGATTTCCATGGTGTCATCGCCATCGTCGGACGGATCGGGGATAGCGCTTTCCTCGAGCTCGACGCCACAAATGCAGACCTCGCCATCGACCACGGCAAGCGCGATCGGCTCCAGGCTCTTGTCCTTGCAGGGCCCGTCGATGCACAGCCCGGTATCGATCTCGAACACCGAACCGTGCCGGCCGCATCGCAGAAAGCCGCGATCCCGGGTAAAGAAATTTCCCTCGCCGAAATTGAGCCAGATGCCCTGATGCGGGCAGGAATTGACATAGCCGAAATAGTCGTCCGCATGGGTGCGAACGACCATGATCGGGAAGGGGCGGCTTTCGCCGGCCTCGTTGACGCGGAACAGGCTGAAGGCCTTCGCATTGCTCCGCTCGATGCTGTCGGCGGCGCAAATGACGAAAACCTTGACTGCATCCCGCCGGCCATTGGCAGTTGCGCGGCAGACCATCGGCATACCTGACTCTGTCGCAAACACGACATTGCTGTCGGACTCGCTCCAGCAACGAATCCGCAAGACCCTTCTGACCCGATATTTGCATGAAGCGTGCCGGGCGGCTTTCGCCGATACACTCCGTTCGGCGGGGCTGCCTTGAGGATTCTGCCATGGCCGCGATGAAGCTCTACATGACGCCCGGATCGTGCTCGACCGGCATTCACATCATCCTGGAGGAACTCGAAGAGGTGTTCGAGGCCTACGTCGTCAACCTGCCGGCCGGCGATCAGTTCAAGCCCGACTATGTCGCGATCAATCCGAAATCGACCATTCCGACCCTGGTACGCGGCGACGGCAGCTCGCTGACCGAGGTGCCGGCGATCGCCTATTGGCTCGCACGCAGTCACCCGCGCGCCCGGCTGTGGCCTGACGACACCGAGACGTCGAGCCGCCTGATCGAGGCCATGGCCTATATCGTGGGGACCATCCACGGCCAGGGCTTTGCCCGCATCTTCGCCACCCACAGCTTTGCCCGAAATCCGGCGGACCACGAATCGGTGCGCGAACTCGGCCGCGACATCGCCGCCAAGGGCTTTGAGGTGCTCGGCGCGGCGCTCGGGACCAAACCCTATCTCGCGGGCGACTATTCAGTCGCCGATCCGGTCCTGCTCTATGTGGAGTTCTGGGCCGACAAGACCGGCATGACATTGCCCGCCAATCTCATCGCGCATTACCGGCGGATGCTGCTGCGCCCGGCGGTCCATCGGGTGTTACGCGAAGAGGGCTACGATACCGCTTTGCTGGGCAGGTTTACCGGCGACCGGGCGCCGGCGGAATTGCCCCTGGCGTGAGCCGCGGCCTGGCCATCAACGATGTCGGTCGGTCGCGCACGATTCTTGCTCTTCGATACGATAGACCGGAACGACAGACCGGACGATGGACCGCTTACCGAGGCAGAAACGCATGGCTGAAATGATCGTCGTGGAAGAGTTCAATCAGGACGACCTGTCGCGCAAGGCCGGCTGTTATCTCTACGCCGACACCCAGCTCTGGCTCGAGGGCGACCTGGTGCACCGGGAGAACGGACCGGCGGTGATTTCCCCCGACGGCGTCGAGCGCTGGTACATCCGCGGAAAAGAGGTCACCAGCGACGTCAATGTGTTCTTCTTTCAGAACAAATGGCCGGCGCCGCACGGCCTCGATACGCCGGAAAAAATGGCGCTGTTCCAGACTCGCTTCCTTGCGTGAGAACCAGAAGCCCGTTCCATTTCGACTGAATTGAAACGGGCTCCCGAATGTTGACTCGACGCGCTTTCTCCGTGCGAACCGGATTGCACCCCGGATCAAGTCCGGGGCAGGCTTTCGCTCGAGGGGCGACAGACCCTTACGCCGCCGTCGGCGTAGCCTCGGCCTTGAGCGCCTCGACCTCGTCCGCGGTGAGCCGAAACACGCCGCGGCCGCCGGACAAGGCCTGGTAGGCCATGCCCGCCTTTTCGCTCAGGGTGTTGAACCACTCATGCGGGGTCAACGCCTTCGGTCGTTCGCTGATCTCCACCGTCGAGCCGTCGGGCGCGAAGCGCACATGGATCAGAACTTTTTGCGGCTCCATCGTGTCCTCCTTCAAGTCAGACGCCGGAGCCGAAGCCCAGCAATTCGATAGTGACATTCTCGGTGCCCAGCATCTTGGCCTGGCAGGCGAGCCGCGACTTGGAGCCGATGCCGACGATGGTATCGAGCCGCTCGTTTTCCTCGCGGGCGATCTTGGAAAGGCCCTTGCGTCCTTCCTGCACGTAGATATGGCAGGATCCGCATTTGGCCTGTCCCTCGCATTTGTGGAGAATGCCCATCTCGGCTCCGAGAAGGGCGGCCAGCAGGCTGGTTCCCTCCGCCACTTCGAACGATTTTCCCGACGGCAGCACGGTGAGTGTCGACATTTGTCCATTCCTCGCTTGTTGTTGAATGATCCGGTTCAAGGGTCCTAGTAGATCGCCGCGCCCGCTCCGACATTGATGGACGCCTCCTTCATCGTCTCGACGATGAAGGAAATCTGGTCCTCGGTGAGGTGGGTATGGAACGGCAGCGCGACGGCGCGATCCGCCACCTTCTCGGTGACGAAATGATCGCCCCGGCGGTGGCCGAGCTCGAAATAGTGACGCTGCAGGTGCAGCGGATTGCAATAGCCCGCGGCCTCGACCTGCTCGACCCGCAGATCATCGACGATGGCGTCGCGACTGGAACGGCTGAAGCGCGTTCCCAGATGCACCACGTAGAGAAACCAGTTCACCTCGGTGACATCAGGGCCCACATAAGGCGGCTTGATTCCCTCGAAGGACTGCACGTATTTGGCGTAGAGATGCTCGACCAGCCGCCGCCGCTCGAGAATTTCGTCGAGTCGTCGCAACTGGGCGAGGCCGAGCGCAGCGGCGATGTTGCTCATGGCCGCCTGATAGGGCGGAGTGGAGCTGACGACGACGGAGCCGCGCTCCTCCAGCCGGTGCGAGCGGTAGCGTCGCAATGTCACCGCGACATCGACGTCATCGGTCACCACCATGCCGCCTTCGCCGCAGGTCAGGGCGGAAGGCTGGGAGAAATCGAACACCGCGACGTCGCCGAAGGTTCCAACGAGTTCGCCCTTGTATCTGGAGCCGATCGCTTCGGTGGAATCCTCGATCAGCCGAAGGCCATGCTTGTTCGCCAATGCGCGCAGTTCCGTCCATTGCGCCGGATGCCCGTTGTTGTTGCTCGCGACGATCGCCCGCGTGTTCGCGGTGATGCGGGCTTCGACCTTCTGCGGTGCCAGCGTTCCGGCCCAGTAGTCGATGTCGGCGAACACCGGCGTGGCACCCGCGATGCTGATGGCGTGGGTTGCCTCGCGAAACGAATAGGACGACGCGATCACTTCCTGCCCCGGCCCGATCCCGCAGGCTTTCAGCGCAATCAGAAGCCCTATGGTGCCCGAGGGCACGGCGATCGCGTACCTCCGGCCCAGATAGGCGGCGAAGGCCTGCTCGAATTCCTCCACCACCGGCCCGCTCGAAAGCCGCGGCGACCGCATCACCTGGTCGACGGCCTCGATCTCGGCGAGCGTGATATCGGGATCCGAAAGCGCGATGAAGCCCTCGCCGGCGTCGCCGGCAACGGCGTCCTCGTCCTGGTCGGCATCCTGCATGATGGCGAGATCAGTCATGGGATCACGTCCTGTCCGCCAGGACGATGCCGGTCGCGCGCGCCGGATCCGCGGTGATCTGCACGCAATGATCGCTGCGATCGACGAGATGCACGTCAAACCGCGAATAGGTGCGGAACGGAGATTCCGTTACATCCGAGGCGTCGCACCTGGTCCACGACAGGTGCGGAAACCGGCTGCGCAATTGCGCGAAGACGCGCGCGTCGGCATCGGGCGCCGACAGCACCTGATCGATCTCCAGCAACTCGTTCGGGCCTAGCGCCATTGAGACAACTCGGTGTGAGACAACTCGGTGTTCGCGGATGACAAACCGTTGTTATGCAAATTCACTGCCAGAACGTCCTTTCCGGATCGGCGTTCAATCGTTCCAGCGCCGAAGGCAGCCGCTCATGCGTGGTGTCGAGCTGCCACAGGCCCGTCGCATGATCCTTTCGAAACAGCTCCCATTTCGCCGCTTCGGGATCGTGCAACAGCAGCGCGACATCGACGACGCCGCCGTCCTTGTCGATGTTCCGCGAACAGCACGGGCTTTCGATCCGGTAGCCGCCGACCGTCGTCACCACCTGGGGCGTGACGTATCGGTATCTCTTGCGGGTTTTCAGGCTCCGCTCGATCCGCTTGCGGTCGAGATCGTTCGGATGCGCAAACGGCCGCGCCGCGGTCCGGCTCAGAGCAGCAGATTGCATCGTGTCTGCTCCTTCTAGAGGGGGATGATCTCTTCTTCGAGACAGCCGACGACCAGGCGCTCGCCGAATTCAACCAGATAGACCGGGAAATTCTCCTCGGTGTGGGTTCCGACCTGCACGATTTCACCGACGTCGCCGAGGTTGACCAGCAGCGCTTCGAGCGGCGCATCCGGAAAACTGCCGTCATTGTGCAGGTTGACCAGCGCCTTGACGCGCTGGCCCCATTGATAGCGCGGGAGTCGAGGTTCGATCATGACGTGGCGGCCTCCGGCAGCGGCAGATCCGCCATCTCGTCGCGTTCATGCACCGGATCGAGCTCCTTGCGCTTCATGCCGACCCGATTGCCGCTCTCCAGGAATTCGACGCCGTAGATGTAGAATTGCTGCAGGAACGTTCCAATCGAGACGACGTAGCCCTCCTCGCCCTTTTTGGCTAGAATGTCGCCGATCTCCTTGCCGGCATAGGTGCCGTCGTTGCGGATGGTGCGCTTGGCCTTGACCTTCTCGCCATAGCTGAAGACAGGCGGCGCCGAGATTTCCACCACATCGCTGTCGCGGACGATATTGCTCATGCCGGATACTCCCCTGATCTCTCCCATCCGCCGACGACGCGCGATCGCGCCATCTCCTGCACGAAGCCGTCGCTGTCTTCAGTCAGATCGGCGATTTCTCCGGCCGCGATCCGGCTCGCCACTTCGTAACGCACCCGCCAGTCGGGATCGTAGCGCAGCCGCGACAGAAGCTCGGGCGCCAGGCGCTGCGCGATCTCCAGCCGCACCAGCGCATCGGAATCGCTCGCCATGCGCAGCAGCCAGTCCCGCGGAATGCGTCGCGCCACGACGCGGCGGACCTCAACCTCGGAATCGCCCATCATGGACGCCAGCAGCGGAGCGGCGACACGCCGGGCGATCACCAGCCGAACGTAGTAGTCCGGATCGTTCATCATCGGCATCAGTTCGGCATCGTCGAGCACCGAGACGATGCGGATTCTCACCTCGCGGTGGACGTCGTTGCGCAGCCGCAGCACCAACCGCTTGGGCAGGCGCCGCGCCGCGTTCCAGCGCACCGTCTCCTCGGGATCGTCGAGCAGCGGCGGCAGCAGGAAGATGCTGGCGTGCTTGGCCGCGATCGCGCGCACTTCGAAATGCGGATGCGTGACGTAGGAATTCGAAAGATCCGGATTCCAGTTGAAAAAGCGGTCGATCCGCCTGGCGTAGCGATCGTGGACGCAGGCGTGCTTGAGGCGGCAGAACTGGGCCTCCTTCAGCGCCTGATGGCGGCAGCCGCCGCAATCGATCTCGTTGCCCTGCCAGTCGCGGGCTTCGTCGATGTCATCCATCCTCGTCGAGCCCCATGCGATCGAGGACCTCGAGCAATACCCGTGCGCCGACCTTGTCGCTGGGATCCAACTCGAGCAGCTTCATGACCGCGGCGCGGCCCTCATCGAGATCGCCGAGCCGCATCTGCAGATAGGCGTATCCCTTCAGGGTGAAGAGATAGAATCGCGGCAGCATGTTCTCGTAGTGGCCGAACGCGGCATCGCCGGCCGCGACATCCTGCCAGTCGGCCGCGAGCTTGTTCTCGCGCGCCGCCTTCTCCAGGCACAATTTCGCAACCGTGAGCGCGTCGGCGAGCCTGCCCTTGTAGAAATAGAACCGATAGAGCCCGATCAGCACCGCCGCATGCCCCGGCGCCAGCGCCTGGGCTTCCCTCAGATGCTGCTCGGCGACGTCGTCCAGATGATAGGAAAGCCCCGCCTCCCACAGATGGAATTCGGCTTCGGGCGGCAGCCCGCCGCCGAGCAGAGAATTGGCGAGCACCGAAGCGTCCATGACGGATTGCGGCTCGCCTCGGTCCGCAGATCCAATCATCCGGCGCCTCCCGTCTAGTGGCTCGAGCAGGAAACCTGCTTCGGATCCCTGAACACCAGTCCCGTCTGCGACGGGGTATCGGCAAAATCGATGGTGACCCCGTCGAGCAGAATGCGGCTCTCCGCCGGCAGGAACAGTTTCACACCGTCGCGCTCCACCACGGCCTCACCGGGAGCGGGCTCGCGGCGCACGCTGATATCAGCCGCAAGGCCGGAGCAGCCGCCGGGGCTGACGGCGAGCCGGAAGCCGCTGGCGGCGTCGCCGTCGGCGCGGATCATCATGCGGATGAATTTTGTGGCTGCGGGAGTCATCGTGAAGTTCATCGCAAAGCGTCCTTATGCGGGGGGCTGGTAGCGCGGGAATGAAGTGTCGATGACGCAGGTGTTATCGACCGGGCACACCGCGGTGCATTGCGGAGAGTCGAAATGACCGATGCATTCGGTGCATTTCTTCGGGTCGATCACGAAGGTGCCGTTCTTCTCCCTGATCGCCACATTGGGACATTCGGGTTCGCATGCCGAACAGCTCGTGCATTGTGAGGCTATGATCTTCAGCGCCATCGCTTGCTCCTGGAAATTCTTTCGGGTTGGGTGAGGTCAGGCCGCCGAGATCAGCGCGCCCTGGCGGATTTCCGCGTCGCCGCGCACGACGTGCTCGATCTCGCCGCTCTTGACCTTGTCGAGGTAGGATTTGAACCAGGCGATCGCCGACTTCTCGATGAATTCGTGGGCGAACTGGTCGACCGGCTCGATTCCAGCCTTCTGCAGGTCGGCCTTCGGGCAGCCGCCGATCTTGGCCACGAACACGGCATGACAATCGTTGATGGCGCGGATCACGGTCTCGAGGCTCTCCTCGTCGCCGAATCCGCCCTGGCAATAGAGATCGACGCGGCGATGGCCGACGAACTTGGCGCCCGCCGTGGAAAGCTCATAGACCTGGAATTCCTTGGCATGGCCGAAGTGCTCGTTGATCAGGCCCGAGCCCTTGGTGGCGACCGAAACCAGCAACTTGATGTCGCTCATCTCGCCGGCCAGTGTTTCCAGCTCTTCCTGCTTGGCGGCGACCTTGGCGACGCGCTCGTCCTCCACCTTGGCCTGGTAGGCCTTGCGGCTGTCGAGATCGTAATTCACTTCCATCGCCATGATCTTGTCGGTGGTGAACTCGGCGCTGCGGTCCTCGCCGAGCAACCCGACCGCGTCGGCGCGGCACTGGCGGCAATGCCGCATCATGTTCATTTCGCCTTCGCAGGAGTCCTGCAACGCCTTCAACTCCTGCGCCGTCGGGCCGCGCTGGCCGGTCAGGCCGAACACGGTGCCGTGCTCCGGCGCCGAGATCAGCGGCATGATGTTGTGCAGGAAGGCGCCGCGCGACTTCACCGCCTTGTTGACTTCCACCAGGTGCTTGTCGTTGACGCCCGGGATCATCACCGAATTGACCTTGCACAGGATGCCGCGCTCGGTGAGCATTTCGAGGCCCTGCAACTGGCGATCGGTCAGGAGCTTGGCGGCCTCGACGCCGGTGTAGCGCTTGTGCTTCCAGAACACCCAGGGATAGATCTTGGCGCCGATCTCGGGATCGACCATGTTGATGGTGATGGTGACGTGATCGACGTTGAAGCCGGCGATGGTATCGACGTGATCGGGCAGCGCCAGCCCGTTGGTCGATAGACACAGCTTGATGTCGGGCGCGGTCTTGGCGATCAGCTCGAAAGTCTTGAAGGTCTTCTCGGGATTGGCGAGCGGATCGCCCGGACCGGCGATTCCGAGCACGGTCATCTGCGGGATCGTCGAGGCGACCGCCAGCACTTTCTTCGCCGCCTGCTCCGGGGTCAGCTTCTCGCTGACCACGCCGGGCCGCGATTCGTTGGCGCAGTCATATTTGCGATTGCAGTAATTGCACTGGATGTTGCAGGCCGGCGCCACCGCCACATGCATGCGGGCATAATGATGGTGGGCTTCCTCGCTGTAGCAGGGGTGATTCTTCACCTTCTCCCAGATCTCGGTCGGCAGATCGCCCTGACCGGCCGCCGAACCGCAACTCGCCTTGCCGCTGCCGCCGGTGGTCCCGCAGCCCTTGTGGTCGGCAATCTCCTGCATCACGTTTTCGACGTTCACGATGTTGCCGGCTGCGATACCCTCTTGCGGTGCTGTCGCTTGCATGTCCGTTCCTCGTTGCTGGCCGATCCAGAGGATCTGGAAGTCTCTGAACAAGGATTAGCAACTCGCGTGCCATCGATGACGGACCGGTATTTTCGCGCTTTATCAATGAGTTACGAGATCGCCATGGGCTGTCGCTTTGCCAACACCAGGCCACGACATCGCGGCCTCTATGTTAGAAACGTTACAGACACCATTGTTTCCCGATGACGGCGAGGTCGCCGCCCGCGCGATTGCAATCGAAAACACAGGACGTGTTCGAAAAAGCGCCTGATGACGCCGGCGCGCCTGGATCAACCGGACGTGTTCAGGCCGCGCCGAGCAATATCTCGACGGCCCGGTCGAGCGGTATCGCGATCGGCGTCAGGCCCTGGCTGATGAAGAACTTGATTTCGTTCCTGGACAGCTTTTCGGGCTCGACGATCACATAATGCATCGCCCCGGAACGCTTGGTAATTTGCCGCGCATAGGTCCGCAGCAGCTGGTCGTTGAAGCGACAGCCGATAAAGACAAAGTTGCGCTCCGTGCGGCGGTCCTTCACCGCATCGGGGATCGGAGTCTGGATGTCGATCTCGGTCAGCACCTCGACGTAATCGGCATCGGAGATCAGGAAATTCTTGGCCGGCGCGACGCTGCCGTGCGGCTTGTAGAGCAGCGTCTTCCAGCCGTTCGCCGCCGCGCGATCCGCTTCCTTGCCGGCCGCATCGTAGAACCGGTACCAGCGGTCTTCACCGATGCCGGCCCGGGTGATGCCCTGGATCTCGCCCCAGTCGCTGCGCTCGCCGAGCGCCGAGCGCATCGCGCCGTCATACCAGCTATCGACGATCATCGGCAGCCGCAGTGAGGCAAGATAGCGATGCAGCCGGGTCGGCTCGACCGGAGTCGCGAACGCTTCCGACATCAGCGCGGTCACCGTGGAGCGGTGCTTGTAGCTTTCGATGTGCTGCGCGGCAGCCCAGGCATTGCCCTTGGCGCGCCGCGGCAACGCCACCTTGGTGCCGAAGAACGCCGCCAGCGCCTCCGGATTCATCGGAGCCACGGGTTTCTGGGTCTCGGCGAGCCCGGGACCGAGATAGGGAACGATCGTTCCCGTACGCAGCTGCGCGGCGACGTCGGCGAGCGATGCCTCGGCATCGGCGTGCTTGATGAAATCAAGCGGCGGAATGGGAGCGTTCATCAGTCTTCACTTTCCTGGCCGCGCTTTTTCGCATTGACCGTGATCGGCAGCGAGGTCCCGACCGCCATTTGCGGCAGATCGAGCACCCAGCCGTTCGCAATCTTGATCCAACCGCCCCACAGCGACTCGTGTTCGGATTCGACGATCGGCTCTTCCAGATCCTTTTTCGGCACGTAGATCGAAAGTCCCGTCTCCGGGGAGCGGCGAATCATGATTTTCATTGGGTCAGCTCCGGGGATCGAGACGCATTAGCCGCGGCAGGCGCGGGATCCTGCCCCGAAGGCGACAGCGCCCTCAGCCTTGCGAGGATGTCGGGCAGCAGGTTGAGGACGCAGACGACGTCGTCGATCGTGGTGTCGCGCGACAACGAAAACCGGATGGCGCCGCGTAGCGCCGTCATCGGCACATTCATCGCGCGCAGCACATGGGAAGGCTCCATCGAACCGGAAGCGCAAGCCGAGCCCAGCGAAGCCGCGATCCCGGCCCGGTTCAGATGATGAAGAATGGCTTCGCCCTCGAGCTGTTCGAAGGCGATATTGGACGTGTTCGGCAGCCGGTTTTCCGTATCGCCCAGCGCCAAGCAGCGGCCGATGGCGAGGATTCCGCGCTCGAGACGATCGCGCAGCGCGCGAATGCGGGGCAGATCCTCGCTCATCCCGGCGGCGGCCAGTTCGGCCGCTTTTCCCAATCCGACGATGCCCGGCACATTCTCGGTGCCGCCGCGGCGCCGCCGCTCCTGGGGACCGCCGCGAACCAGCGGATTGAACGGCGTGCCCTTGCGTAAATAGAGCGCTCCAATGCCCTTGGGCCCGTGCAGCTTGTGTCCGGACAGCGACAGCATGTCGATCTCGGTCGCCTTCAGATCGAGCGCGATCTTGCCGACCGCCTGCACCGCGTCGGTATGGAACAGGGCGCCGGCGCCATGCGCCATTGCGGCCAGTCGTTCGACCGGGAAAAGCGTGCCGGTCTCGTTGTTGGCCGACATCACCGAGGCGATCGCGGTATGCGGGCCGAGCGCGCCCCGATAGGCGTCAATATCGAGCCGGCCCTGCGCATCGACTCCGATCCGGTGCACGACGATCCCGCGCGCGGCTTCCAGATGTTCCGCCAGCGCCAGGATGGCGGGATGTTCGACCGCCGTGGTGACGATCTCGTTGCGGCCGTCCGTGTTGTCGAGCGCCGAGAGAATGGCGGCGTTGTCGGATTCGGTGCCGCCGGAGGTGAACACGATCTCGTGGTCGAAGGCCGCGCCGAGCAGCGCCTGCAGGCTCTTGCGCGCCTGCTTTACCGCACCTGCCACCTCACTGCCGAAGGCGTGGGCCGAGGACGCGTTTCCGAACTGCTCGAAAAAAAACGGCAGCATCGCCGCGACGACGGCGGGATCCGTGCGCGTCGTCGCATTGTTGTCGAGATAAATCGGCCGCACGGAATGCCTCTTTCAATGCCGCGCGTTCGCAGCTCCAGCGACCGGGCTGACCTTCGGAGCGCCGGCGACCGGGCTCACCTTTACAGCCCCAGCGACCGGGTTGATTTTCGCAGCTCCAGCGACCGGGATGATGCGCACGAGTTCGCCGAGCCGCTCCACCACCTTGGACTGGATACCCTCGAGCGTGGCGCTGCTCAGCTTGCAGAACACGCAGGCGCCGGTGAGCTTGACCATGATCTTGTTGCCGTCGATCTCGATCAGCTGGCAGTCGCCGCCGTCGCGCTGCAGGTTCGGACGGACCTCCTCGATCACCGCCTTGATGATCGCCGTCCGCTCGTCATCCCCCGACGGCAGTTGTTTTGCAATTTCAGATTCAACCAGCATGGCCCGGATTTCTTTCCATAGCAGATTTCAAAGATCGATCGCAGTGGCGCCTCAGCCGAACGACTTGCCGCAACCGCAGCTTGCCTTGGCGTTGGGATTTTCGAAGGTGAAGCCGGAGCCTTCCAGTGCCACGACAAAATCGATGGTGGTGCCGACCAGATATTCGTGGCTTTTCATGTCGACGAACACCCGGACGCCGTCGCGTTCGATCACGGTGTCGTCGGGATCGATCGCATCGACCAGACCCAGATTGTATTTGTAGCCGGCGCAGCCGCCCGCTTCGACCATGATGCGCAGACCGTCGACGGGCTTGTTGGCCGCCGAAATCGCGTTTCGCACCGCATTCAGCGCGCTATCGGTGAGATTGATCATCGCTCGTTCTCTCGTTTCCACGGGACTGTCGAGCAAGAACTGGCAAGACTTATGCCATGCAACAACCACCTGATAACATTGAGTTTTGGATCGGACGCTGTTGGCTTTGCGACGCGTGTCGGGTTTGCGACAGGGCGGCTTGGCACCGGGAGCGGGGGCTCCGGCTCAGGCGGCGGGTCCCGGATCGATGCCGCGAAATATCGCGCAGCGCTCGAACACGTCCTGCGTCGGCGGCACCTTGCGGTGATGGCAATATTTGGCCACCAGCTTGGCCAGACCCTTGATGTCGCGGCCCGACGCCGTCGGGAAAGTAACGACCAGGGCATCAAGCAGCGCGGCATCGACCGCGAGCCCGAATTGCTCGGTCATGACAGCCCATATCTTCCGCCGCGCCTCGTCATTCGGCGGGTGGAATTTTATCAATGCGATACAGCGCGAGATGATCGCCTCGTCGATATCGTCGATGCGGTTGGTGGTCAGGAACAGCAGACCGTTGAAATATTCCAGCACGCGAAGGAACACGCCGACCACGGCGTTCATGGTAATGTCGTCGTCACGGCGCTTGATATAGACGTCGGCCTCGTCGATCAGCATCACCGCGCCCCAGCGCTGGGCGCGCATCAGCGCGTCCTTGAGCGCGCCTTCCATGGCGGCGACGTTCAGCCCGAGCTGGCCGGAATGCACGCGGTAGAGCGGCCGCTCGATGATTTCGGCATAGACCTCGGCGGTCAGCGTCTTGCCGACCCCCGGGGGCCCCGCGCACAGCACTGTTGTTCCTCCGGATTTTCCGGCGACAATGTCGTCCATCAGCACATCCATCTCGGCGGTCAGGATGTCGATCAGGTCGGTCTGCTCCTCCGGCAGGATCAGCTTTTGTTTCAGTTCGGGCTGATAGGCGTAAGGTGTCATGTCCGCGACATGAACCCAGACATGGTGATGCAGCTCCAGATGGAACATCAGCATGTAAGGATGAACCGGAATCCGGCAGAACAAGCCCTTCGGAATCGAGGCCTTGGATTCCTCCACCTCGACCTCGGCATCGTAGAGATTGCTCTTGGCGGCTTTGCGCAAGTACTGGCCGAGGATGTCGCCGGTCACCTCGAGCGTCAGCGCGCGCGTGCTCAGAATGCCTTCGTCATTGACCAGACGGCCGGAGCCGCCGCCCGACGACAACACGACCACGTCCTTGCGCGACCAGTCGGTATCCCGGTGCGATGCGTTGGGATCTTCGGTGAAGTAGCCGGTGCCCTTGCCGAGAAACTGACAGCCATACCGACCGCGCCACGCGTAATAGCGGGCCTCGGTATCGTCGTAAGCGGCGATCAGTTCCGGCGTTTCCTTGAGAAATCCCTTGTTCGCAAAGATTTCGGGGACCGTCTTGCCCACGATGTCGGTCGCGGAAATACGCAGCGTCGTCGAAGTGATCACGCCCTTGGCGTTGGCCTTCAATTCGATGAAGACCCGGCCGGTTTCATCATTCGAGGGCGGCGTAAAGTCGAGCCGGGTGACGACGTAAGGCAGCGGCCGGCTTGCGACGCTCACCGTGAACATCCAGCCCCGGATCGCATCGGCCACCAGATAGCGCGCGATCGCCGGCAGCAGCGACTCCAGATCCGCCGCCGTGAACCTGGCGCTCTGTTCGCGGAAAGCCCGCTGCAGGGTCACGATCTGGGCCGAGCGGACCTGCATGTCCGGCCCGGCCCGATGATAGAGTTCCGTCAGAAACCCCAGTTCGGCATCCGACAACTGGCCGAACGCCACCTCCACTCTGTCGCCGAAGCGCAGTTGTTCGCCGAGCGAGGCGAGCCCCGGAAAGCTCAAAGCCATCGCCTCGAAATAGGGCCGTTCGATCTGAAGCTTCATGCACGCGCCGGTTAACGGGACAGGTCGGTTGTTCGCATCGACCGCCATGCACGGTCCGCGCCAAACTCCAAACCGGCAGACAATTTGCATAGCGGCGTTCGGCGGCACCATTTCGCCGGGAATTGTATGGAATCGGAGAAAGATTCATGACCACGATCGAGATGAGCGCGCCGACGTCAATCGAGACCACAGCCCTTGGCCGGCTTGACCGGGAAGGACGCCTGCTGAACGCGGTGTTCAAGGGACCGACGACAAAGCCCGGCCGGTTCGGATTTCGCGGCGACATCGCCTTGAAATTCCAGACCCAGCTCGCCGACGAAAAGCGGCCACCAGAATTCTCGATGGAACAGGTCCTCACCATGGTTCAGGACGGCGCGAGCACGATTCCGATCCTGGTCGGATACATTCACTCCTTTGCCTATTTGAACGTGCTCTCCGAGGTTCTCGACGGGCTGCTCACCCCCGACGGCACCTATTTTGTCTTTTGCAACAACATCGATCTGCTGGCGAAATATCGCGTCACCCTTCGCGGCATCACCTTCTTCGTCCTGCCCTGCGATGAATCGACGGTCTGGAAAGAGATGATGGACCTGATGAGCATCGACAAGAACGACGTCAAAAAGCTCAACGGCGCCGGCAAACTGGACTACCTGCTCGATGCGGCGATCGGCTTCAACGAAAAATACGACGTCGTCAGCTTCGAGGACGGCCTGGCCCGGATGGAGCCGGTCAAGAACCGCAACGAAAACCGTCCGGTTTGAACGCCTGGCGCCGGCGGCTTTCGTAGCCCCGGCTCACGCCTGCTCCCGGCCGGGGACGTCCTCGTCCTCGACCAGCGTCACGCCGGTGACGCAGATGTCGTTGTCCAGCACCGCCAACGCCACCGGCGTCAGGCTCTGCCCCTTGCACGGTCCGTCGACGCAATTGCCGGTGCCGAGTTCGAACAGCGAGCCGTGCTTGCCGCACATCAGCCGGACCCCGTTCGGATCCAGGAACTGATTGCGCTCCCAGTCGAGATTGACCCCGTCATGCGGGCAGCGGTTGAGGTAGCCGAAAACCTGCCGTCCCCAGCGCACCACGATGATCGGCCAGGGCTTGTGGCTGCCGTCCTCGGCGACGATCATCAGTTGAAATCCCTTCGCCCGCTGGCTCGGTATGTCGTTCAGGCCGCAGATCGCATAGGCCACGCTGCTTGTCATCTTCACCTCATTCATGACGACACACCCGTCAATGCATTCGCCCCCGCATGGGCCCTGGCCACCAGCAGCCGGTTGGCCGCCAGCGAGAATTCCTGCCATGCGGCGGCGATGTCGCGCAGGATCACCTGCCTGTACTCGCGGGACAGATGATGCTCATCGGGAAAGTTCGACAGCGCGCAGGACGTCCGGTTGAAGGCTGTGACGTCATCGAGAACGGATTGCATCAGCGCACCGAATGGCTGCTGCACGCCCGGCGTCAGCGGCGACCTGCCGCGCTCGATAGCGCTCGCGCTGATGTCGAACGGCAGCCCGTGGAGCACCGCGAGTGCGTTGCCGAACAGCTCTTCCATCGATTCCAGGACCGCCCGCTGGGTGAGCTGCTCTCTTTGCTGGGCGGCGAGGCTGCGATTGAGTCGCTGGCGATAGCCGTCGAACGCGGGATCCTGCTGGGCCGCGACCCACCGGGAAAACCGGGCGAGGCTCGCCGCGTTGATGGAAGCCGCGCTGTTGCCGGCGCCGACGCCATCCGGAATCCCTGGCTCCGCCTGCATCCAGCCGCGGTTGAGCGACAGATCAATTCGCCGCGCCGCCTCCAGTGCGCCTTCGAGGTAGCCGGCGCCGCCAGCTGCCGTCTCCGACCCGGCCAGATGCAGTCTTCCGTCCCATAGCGGCCGGCGCAACATCGGATTGGCGATCCCGGCGTGTTCGCCGCGGGACGCGGTCCGGTCACGCGCGCTGCAGGTGAAGGGCTCGGTCGCCCAATCCTGATAGTGCTGCTCGATCGGCTCCAGCGCGGCGCCGAACACCTGCACCAGTTGGCTGGCCATCAGCAACGGCAGTCCGACGCTGAAATCCGCGCGCAACTCCGGCGACAATGCGAGAAACCCGCCCAGGGCGGCGTTGCCGGGATTGCCATCGCAGGCATCGAAGATTTCGCCGATCACCGCCTGTTCGTGGGTGACGAAGGCGTTGCCGGATTGTCCGGCCTCGCGCCAGAAGGCGCGGGCGTAGGGGACCACCACCTTGGCCTGCGCCGCCATCCAGGTCTCCGTGCCGCGCATCGCCTCGCGGGTCGCTTCATCGAGGTCGGGCTGGAAGCGAACGTCCTGGTCCAGCAATCGCGGCGGAATGGCGAGCACGGCGTGCCGCGCCTTGATCTCGATCACATCGTCGCCGGCGGCCAATGTCAGTACGACATGGTCGCCGCCATCGACGACCTCGGCCAAGGCATGATTGAAATGCACGAGGCCGGGCGGCAACTCCGCCGCGAGCGTGTCGATGAGCTGGGCCATGCCATCCGGCAGACGCCGGGCGCCGGCGTGAAGCTCCTTGCCCTCGACACGATCCGGCGCCTTGTCGGGATCGTTCAGATGCAGATGCGAACCGTCGTCGTGCTGGGGAATGCTGGCGAGTTCCAGTTCGGCGACCAGGTTCTTCATCAGCGGCTGGGTATCCGGCCAGAACCAGGTGGGCCCGAGATCCATCGCCATGCCGGAGCCGCTGCCCTCGACCGACAGGATGCGCCCGCCAAGACGGTCGCGCGCCTCGAACAAGGCGACCGCCCTGCCCTGCCGGTACAGGCTCCGCGCCAGCACGACGCCGCATAACCCACCGCCAACGATCGCCGTATCCAGCATCGATCAGCCCTTACATCTCGCTACCCGACAGGCCTCTGCAAGATTCGCGCAAGATCGAACCGCGATCTTGCGGAACCCGAGGGTCCCCACGGGTTCCCGATCAACTGGCACAGAACTTGATATTCAATCTCCAACGCACTCGCGTATGGAGATTGATATGAATGTTACAACGGATTTGGCGGCTTGTTCTCTCGATGAGCTGAAGGCAGTGCTGGATGGCGGCTCCTTGACCATCTATTCCGTCGCCCGGCCCCTTACCGCGGATCAACCGGTCGAGCGCAGCGGCACGCTGGCGACGTTTACCTTTGCCTCGCCGGCCTTCACGGCCGCGACGGACGGCGTCGAAAATCCCGTCTTCGCCGCCAATCCGGTTCCTGCCAGCAGTGTCGGCACACCCGGTTTTGCGCGGGCCCGCAAGGCGGACGGTACCGTGGTCGCGGATTTTTCCGCCGGACCCGGCGACCGCGAGGTCAAGTTCAGCGAAGTTTCGTTCTCGCAGGGCGCGCCGGTCAAGATCGCGACCTTCAAATTCATCGCCGAGGGCGGATGGCCGGAGCGGCCGGAATACTACGATACGAGGCCGCGCACCGGCTATCCGATGCCGAGGACGTAACACCGAACCCGCGGCCGGCGGCACTCGCCAGCTTCCGGCCGGATGTCTCCTTGGCGACGTTTGTCGGCTTTCTGACACGGAGATCTCGCAGACATGAGCTATGCAAATCCTGAAGCGCTGGTAAGCACCGAGTGGCTCGCGGAGCATCTTTCGGACATCCGGATCCTCGATTGCACCTGGCATCACACCAGCACCAATCTCGACGGACGCACCCAGTACCGCGGGCGTCATATTCCGGGATCGGTGCATTTCGACATCGACCATGTCGCCGACAAATCGAATCCGCTTCCGCACATGCTGCCCAGTGCGGCCGACTTTGCGAAGAAGGTCGGGCTGCTCGGGATCGGCGACGGCGACCGGGTGGTGGTGTACGACCGGCTGTGCGGCGGCGCCGCGGCGGCGCGGGTGTGGTGGATGTTCCGGGTGTTCGGTCACGACAAGGTCGCGATGCTCGACGGCGGCTTCGGTAAATGGACCAAGGAGAAGCTGCCCAGCGACATGTCGATGGTGCGACCCGAACAAAAATCGTTCCAGGCCGCGTATCGTCCCGAGCTGGTGCGCGGCTTGCGCGATATGACGGAAAATCTCGTGACCGGCGCAGCACAGGTGATCGACGCGCGCGGCCCCGGCAAGTTCGACGGCACCCAGGAAGACGTGTTTCCGTTCAAGAAGCTCGGCCATATCCCGAACGCGACCAACATTCCGTGGGCCGATCTCGTTCAGCCCGACAGCGGCGCATTCATCGCGCCGGACGCGATCGCCGCGCGATTTGCCGCCGCCGGGATCGATCTGCAGCGCCCGATCGTGGCGAGCTGCGCCTCGGGCATCACGTCATGCGTGGTGGCGCTCGGGCTCTATCTCATCGGGCACACCGACGCCGCCGTCTATGACGGATCATGGGCGGAATGGGGAATGGCCGAGGATACGCCGGCGGTCGCGGCATAGCGGTTTCAACCCAATGGAGAGATGCGTCCATGAGTGAACATCAAGCATCGGTCAGCCTGATTGCGGAAGGCAGCGCCTACGAACTCCTGGGCACCCCGGACAAGGCCTCCTTCATCCTGCGCTCCAAGGCCGATTTCTACACGGCGCATTTGATGGGCGAGGACGCGACGCGCTTCCAGGCCGACTACGAGACGATCATGCGGCAATACCCGGACTGGAAGCCGGACCAGACCCTGGCCCAGCTCTGGGATCAGGGCGGCTATAGCTGGCTCGCAGCGCAGGACGGAGAGTGATCATGGCAACGCTGGTAAAAACCACCCAGGACGGACGCAAGCTGGAAGTGATCGGATTGGCGATCTGTCTCGACGGGCAACTCGAGGCGTTTGAGCTGATCGAGGTCAAGCTGCACCCGAACCGGCGCGCGATCTGGACGACGGTGCCGGAAGCGACGCACATGGCGGGACGGGTGGCGCTGACCCAGGAAGAAGCGGACGCCGTGGCGGCCGCGTTCAAGGAGGCCGAAGCGCAGATCCTGGCCAGCCCCGCCGCCATCAACGAGCGCTTCCGGATCGCCGCCATGTGGAAGGCGCGCGAGCAGGGTATCGAATAGACGAGGCGACCTCGTCCGCAACGGTCTCGCGATCTTTGCCTCGTGTTCACATTCCGTCATTGCGAGGAGCGAAGCGACGAAGCAATCCATGCATCAACGCATTCTAAAGATGGATTGCTTCGCGGAGCCTGTCATCGGGCGGCGCGTTGCGCCGACCCGTTGGCTCGCAATGACGAACTGCTGTTAAAGTTCGAAACAAACCTCTAGTTCATCCTCGCCCTGCGCCAGCGATAGCTGCCGTTTTCGTCGCGCTCGAACATGTCGTCGACCTGGGGATGGCTGACCGGCTCGTCGGAGGTGTCGGCCAGCAGATTCTGCTCCGAGACGTAGGCGATATAGGGCGTCTGTTCGTTCTCGGCGAACAGATAGTAGAACGGCTGATCCTTGCGTTGCCGTCCCTCGATCAGATTGATCTTCTCATACGAGACCTCGCCATCGGCGAATTCCGGATCGACATCGAACACCACCCCGCGGAACGCATGCACCCGGTGGCGGATGACCTGGCCGATCTTGAATTTGGCGATGGAGGTCTTGCTCATGACGGCACGGGCCGTCCGCCGGCGGACTGCTGCGCCACCACGGCCAGCGAGGCGTCAGCCCGTCGTGGCATGGGTCTGGCAGTTGGTCGGGCAGACCCGGGCGCAGGCGCCGCAGCCGATGCAGGCGCCCTGGTCGTTCATCACCATGATCTTCTTCTCGATCTCGTCGTCCTCGTCGTCATCGAGGGCTACGAGTTCACCGTCCTCGTTCAGCCCCTTCAGCGTCATGACTTCGCGACCGCAGACCTTGTAGCAGCGGCCGCAGCCGATGCATTTCTTTTCATCGATGGCGAGCAGATAGGCGGGCTGCCAGTCGCGGCCGTCTCGGGTCACATTGCTCATGGTTCTGGGCGCCTTCGGGTCATGCCTGCTCGAGGCTCTTCAGGGCCGCCCGTTTCTGTTCGAGTTCGGCAAAGGCGTCGTGGGCTCGCTTTGCCACGGCTGGAATCGTCTCCCACTGCAGCGGCAGCTCCTCGGACAGGTCGTGAAGGTCCATCTTTGCCTGCGTCGCTTTCGCGGACAGCTTCTTGATCTCGGCTTTCAGCGTTTCCAGATCGCTCATGATTCCCTCAATAGTCCGCGACGGGTCTAAACTTCTCGATCATCTCGACACCGGCCTTGACGTATTTGTCGCCCTCTTCCGCAAGCTTGCCGAGATTGTCGAACCCGAAGCGGTGAACGTCGCGCAATTGCTTGTTGACGACGATCAGCCGGCCCCCGATCAGGACCATGCGGCCGAAGCCTTCATGGCTCATCTTCAGCATCGGCGAGATCATGACGCCGGTCAGGCGCTCGATCGACAGGGCGACCGCATTGAAGAACAGTTCGAGCCGCCAGATGGTTTCCGGATCGGGGTCGCCCATGATCGGCAGCGCCCGGCGGGCCTCCTTGTCCAGGATATAGGGCTCGAGAAGAGAGAGATCGCTCTTGCCCTCCCACGCGCCGTGGCTGTCCTGCGCCCGCCAGATCTTGATGAGCTCCTTGACGAAGGGCGCATCGGCGGCCGGATTGGGTTCGAGTACTGCAGCAGTATCAGACATGATGATCCCTTAATCTTCGAAATCGAGGACACGTTCCTGATCCTTGGCCAGCGCCTTGCGCAGCCACGGTGGCGGCGTGCCTCTCAGGACGGCCTCCAACTTGGCCAGGAGATCGGTGATCTCCTCGGGCTGGTTGACCTTCATCGGGTGAATATTGTTGGCGACCACGCGCGCCGCACCCGAGCCGCCGATCGCCGCGACATAGAGAATCGCGCAATCCTTGATGGCCTCGATCTTGGGCGCGAGCTTGTCCTCGTTGCCGTCTTCCTTGAGGTCGCCGTCGAATTGCACGGCCTCGAGGAACTTGTGCCCCTGCGGGCCGATCTCGTATATCGCGATATTCTTCGCCCAGCCGAAATGGGCGTCGACGCGCTTCAGGTCCTGGGTCGCGAATGCGATCTTCATCGGTAGCCTTCCTTTCGTCTCGCCTCAGTGCATCGTTGCGGCATCGACCACGCCGGCCGCCGGGCCTTCGCCGGTCCGCCACGTATCGGGGGTCGCCTGGTGATTGTCCTCGTGGTCGGCAATAATGAGATTGGCGATGTCGAAGATCAGGTCGCGGGTGCCGCGATAGCCGACCGAGAGCTGGTGTCCCGCGCCGAGCCGATCGAACATCGGAAAGCCGGCGCGATGGAACGGAATCTTCAGCCGCTCGGCGGCCTGGCGGCCGTGCGAATGGGTGATGAGCAGGTTGCAGCCGCTGTCGCTGGCGAGATTTTCAAGATCCTCGAGATCGCCGATCAGGACTTCCTCGGCCCTGATCCGCTCCAGCACCGGCGACTGCGTCGTCGTCACGGCCACCGTCACCTTGGCCCCCATCTCGTGCAGCATGCTCGACAGGTCGAACAGCAGGTCCGGCTCGGCGCCGATCGCGAGCTTGCGGCCGCCGAGATGGAAATGCGCATCCAGCATGGCGTCGGCCAGCTGTCCGCGCTGGCGCCGGTATTTCAGCGGCACCGGACGTCCGGATATCTCGCTCAGGAACACCAGGAATTCGTCATTGGGAATGAGGCCACACAGCCGCTCGAACAGCCGGAACGGAACACCGGTTTTGGCTTCCATGGCCTCCGCGGCGCGCCGCATCTGCGCACCGATCGCAATGGTCCAGGCCGCCTGCCCCATGGTCGCGATCTCGTCCACGCCGATACCGCCGATCGTGGTCGGCACGAATTCTTCGGGGATATGGCCATCGAGCGAACCGGCGAGGTCGGGCAGGAAGGAGGGCTCCAGCCCGAAATCCTCGATAATGGTCCGCAGCTCGTCGAGGTCGCCCGGGGTGAGATGGCAGCCGGGCAGAACATTGACCCGCCTGGGATCGCGCCGGGCCGCGTTCTTCGGTGTCTCGACCAGCACCTCCACCATGCGCGCGACGGTCTTTTCCCAGCCGTCCTGGAACGCATCCTTGAAGTCCGGTGTCGACACGTAGACCATCGGGAAATTCGCAAGATCCGGGTGCTTTTCCCGGATCAGCCTGAGAAAACCCTCAACGTCGTCGCCCTTCGTTTCGGTGACGCCGGTCGAGCAGATGCCGATGATCTCCGGCTTGGTCCGCTTGTGGATGTTGAGAATCGCCTGCTCGACATTCTCATAACCGCCGAGCACGGTGGCGACTTCGCTCATCGCCGTGGTCTGCAACGGCACGGCTTCCTTGAAGTGGCGCACGAACAGCGTCAGTCCGAACGACGTGCAGCCCTGCGAGCCGTGCAACAGCGGCATCGATCCGCGCAACCCCATGAAGGCGAACGCCCCGCCAATGGGCTGGCTCATCTTCAGCGGATTGACCGCGCAAGCCTTTTTCCCAACGGTGACTCTCGCCATCTGTTGTCCTACTCCGCCGCTTCCAGCAGCGGCGCAGGCGACGAGCCGGCCACTGCGGGCAATGCCGCCAGAATGTCCTCGAGCCGGACGGCGCAGAAGCCGCAGCCGCCGGAAGCCTCGGTGTGCTGCCTGACCTGCTCGACCGTGGTCAGCGCATTCGTCCTGATCGCGTCCTCGATGGTTCCGAGATCGACGGTCTTGCAGTTGCAGACCTTTCTGGCGCGGCGAGCCGCTTCGGCGGCTTGCGGATCGGCGGCAAGCTGAGCTGCTTCGGCGTCCATTTGCGCCATCGCCGTGGCCTGCCAGTTCTTCGCGGCGTCATCCCACGGCGCCGGCTGGCGCAGCTGTTCCCATACCGGATTGAACAGCGCCTTGTCGATTTCCTCCATCAGCTTTGCCATGCCGACATAGCCCATATAGGCGTGGCTGCGCTCCTGATTGATGTCGAGCCAGGGCATCGCCGCCTTCAATGCGACGAATTGCGACTTGCCGCCCGAGAGCATGATGTCCGCCTTGGCGTCCTTCAGCATCTTGTACATTTCGCGCGGAGTCATGTCGTCGATCATGTGGGCATCCTGGCCCATCAGTTCCTTGATTCGTTCCTTGTCTTCCTTGGTCGATTTCTTGACGCTGGTGCCGACCAGCTCGAGGCCGGCCTCCTGCAGTGCGGCGACCACCGACCACGACTTGACGCCGCCGGTGATCAGCAAAACCTTCTTGCCGGCAAAGCGCGGCTTGTAGGGCTCGATCGCCGCCCAGGCCTTGGCCTCTTCGCGGACGATCACCGCTTCGGTCCGGGCCATCAGCTCGTCGGGGGCGCCGCGCTCGATCAGGAGCCGGGCGATCTCGCGCAGCGAATCGCTGGAATCCTGGATCCCGTAGAACGATCCTTCGAAGAACGGGATGCCGTAGCGCTCTTCCATCTTGCGCGCCACGTTGATCATGGCCTTGGAACACACCATCATCGCCGCCTTGGCGCGGTGCGAATACGCCACCTCACGGTATTTTCCGTCGCCCGAGATGCAGGAGAAGATGCGGATGCCGAGTTCGTCCAGCAGCGGCTTGACCTGCCACAACTCGCCGGAAAGATTGTATTCGCCGATGATGTTGAGGTCGTAGGGCGTGGTATAGTCCGGCTCTTCGGTCCCGATCACGTGATCGAGCAGCGCCTCGCCGGCCAGCTTGTTGCCGAGATTCTTCGGTCCGACGAAACCGGGAGAATTGACGGGGATGACGGGCTTGCCGAATTTCTGGCTCGCTGCCTTGCACACCGCATTGATGTCGTCGCCGATCATGGCAGGCACGCAGGTCTGGTAGACGAAGACCGCGGGCGGATCGTATTTTTCGATGATTTCCTTGATCGCCTTGTACAGGCGCTTCTCGCCGCCGAACACGATGTCGGTTTCGTTGATGTCGGTGGTGAACCCGGTGCGCCAGATGTTCGATCCCGAGGACCTCGCCCCACGATTGTCCCAGGAATTTCCCTCGCAGGCGATCGGGCCGTGCACGAGATGAGCGACGTCGGTCAGAGGCTGCAGCGCGATCTTGGCGCCGTCGAAGGCGCAGCCGCCCGCCGCGCCGCCCGGCTGCAGCTGCTTGGTGCAGCCCTTCTTGCGTTCGGCTTCCGATTTGTTCGCGTTCTTGCCGCAGCCCGGCTCGTTGAAAACATCCTGGATCTTGGCCGACAGCGAGCTCATTCGTCTCTCCTGGGGAACGGGGACTGAGGCGTGCGGATCGAAAGTCTGAAGTCGGTCTGCCTGGCCGTCGCTCGCGAAAAGCAGAGTTGCGAGCGGCGGCCGGACGGTCGTCAGCGGTGCTTCAGCGAATGATGTCGAAGCTGTAGTCGGTCTTCGCCGGAACGTTGGTGTTCTTGTCGATCTCGTCGAAGATCTTGTCGAGGATCGTCACCAGGACGTTCATGCCGCCCTGATATCCCCACACCGGGTAGCGGTGGTGATGATGGCGATCGAAGATCGGGAAGCCGATCCGGATCAGCGGCGTGCCGGTGTCGCGCTCCAGATACTTGCCGTAGGTGTTGCCGATCAGGAAATCCACGGGATCGGTGAATAGCAGGGAGCGCATGTGCCAGAGATCCTTGCCGGGATAGACGTGGCAGTTCTTGCCGAACGGCGAGGAATCGAACAGGGCCTGGACTTTTTCGGCCCACGCCTTGCTGCCGTTGGTGGCGAGCACATGGGTCGGCTCGGCGCCGAGTTCGAGCAGGAATGCCGCCAGGCCGAGGCAAAGATCCGGATCGCCGTAGATCGCGAATTTCTTGCCGTGGATGTGGGCGCCGGAATCCGCCATCGCGTCGACCAGCCGTCCGCGCTCGATCGTCAGCGCTTCCGGGATCTCCTTGCCGGAAATACGCGACAGCGCCATGACGAATTCATCGGTCCCGGCGACGCCGACCGGGTGGTTGAAGGACACCACTTCCTGGCCGTGGCCGGCGATGAACGGCAGCGTCTTCTCCGTGGAGTAATGCTGCATCGAGATCGTGGCCTTGGCGTGGATCGCGTTGGCCGCGTCCTCCAGCGTGGTGCCGCCGTCATACATGCGGAACTCGCCGTCGGTCGGGGTGTCGAACACGTCGCTGTTGTCGGCGAGAATGGTGTGTTCGATGCCCATCAGGTTGAAGATACGCTTGATCTCGCGGGTGTTGCCGACGGTGTAGCCGTCGAAGCCGCCGATGAAGTTGATCTTGTCGTTGGGCTTGCGTTCGAGCTTGGGCGCGGTGCCGGCCTTGCCATCCCAGAAATGCTCGATGATGCCCTTCAGCGCGTTGTCGTAGCCGGTGACGTGGCTGCCGACGAAGGCGGGGGTGTGCGCGAATGGCACGTCGTATTCTGCGGGCACTGAACCCTTCTCCTTCGCCGTCTTGATGAACGCGTTGAGGTCGTCGCCGATCACTTCCGCCATGCAGGTCGTGGAAACGGCGATCATCTTCGGCTTGTACATGGCGAAGGTGTTGGCGAGCCCGTCGATCATGTTGTTGAGGCCGCCGAACACCGCGGCGTCCTCGGTCATCGACGACGAGACGCACGAGCTCGGCTCCTTGAAGTGCCGCGACAGATGGCTGCGGTAATAGGCGACGCAGCCCTGCGAGCCGTGCACGAAGGGAAGCGTTCCCTCGAAGCCGACGGCGGCGAACACCGCGCCCAGCGGCTGGCAGGCCTTGGCCGGATTCACCGTCAGCGCCTCGCGGGCGAAATTCTTCTCGCGATATTCCGGGGTCTTGGCCCACTCGCGGATACGCTCGACTTCAGCGGGATCGCGGGGATTTTCGAACATCTTCTTCTTGTTCGCCAGCATCTGCTGGTATTCCGGGCCGCGGAAAAGCTCGAAATGGTCGAGCACATGGTCAGCATTCTGCGTCATGGTGACACCCTTTTCAAAATTCGTTTGTCGGTGGTGGGGGCGCCGGCTCTCCCTCGCGGGGAGAGCCGGCCGGCACGATTTACTCCGCCGCCATCAAAGTGGCCTTCGGCACCGCCTTCCAGGGCGGCACGGTTTTCTTCCAGATCGGCGAGTTGATCGCCATATCCATGTCGCGCGCGAAGATCGCGAAGCCGTCATAGCCGTGGTAGGGGCCGGAGTAGTCCCAGGAGTGCATCTGCCGGAACGGCACACCCATCTTCTGGAACACATACTTCTCCTTGATGCCCGAACCGACCAGGTCGGGCTGCACCTTTTCGACGAACTTCTCGAACTCGTATCCGGTCACGTCGTCATAGATCAGCGTGCCGTCCTTGACGTAGTGCTGGGCGGTTCTCTGATAGTCGTCGTTGTGACCGAACTCGTAGCCGGTGCCGACCACTTCCATGCCGAGGTCTTCATAGGCGCCGATGACGTGGCGCGGACGCAGGCCGCCGACGAACAGCATCACGGTCTTGCCTTCGAGGCGCGGCCGGTACTTGGCGATCACCGCGTCCATCAGCGGCTGATACTTGGCGATGACGCGCTCGGCGCCTTCCTTGATCTTGTCGTCGAAGAAGCCGGCGATCTTGCGCAGCGACTCGGCGATCTTGGAGGGGCCGAAGAAGTTGTATTCGCACCACGGAATACCGTACTTCTCTTCCATGTGGCGCGAGATGTAGTTCATCGAGCGATAGCAGTGCAGGACGTTGAGCTTCGCCTTCGGCGTCGCTTCCAGTTCCGCCAGGCTGCCGTCGCCGGACCACTGCGCGATCACCCGGAGGCCCATTTCCTCGAGCAGGATGCGCGACGACCAGGCGTCGCCGCCGATGTTGTAGTCGCCGATGATGGCGACGTCATAGGGCGTCTGCTCGAATTTCGCCGGCGCGTCCTTGTCGATCTTGTCGAACACCCAGTCCCGGACCGCGTCGTTGGCGATGTGGTGGCCGAGCGACTGCGATACGCCGCGGAAGCCTTCGCAACGGACGGGAACGATGGTCTTGCCGCCGTATTCCTTCGACTTGGCCTTGGAGACCGCCTCGATGTCGTCGCCGATCAGGCCGATCGGGCATTCCGACTGCACCGTGATGCCGTTGTTGAGCGGGAACAGCTCCTGGATCTCGTCCATGATCTTGGTCAGCTTCTTGTCGCCGCCGAAGACGATGTCCTTCTCCTGGAAATCGGAGGTGAACTGCATGGTCACGAAGGTGTCGATGCCGGTGGTGCCGATGTAGTAGTTGCGGCGCGCCGCCCAGGAATACTGGCCGCAGCCGACCGGACCATGGCTGATGTGGATCATGTCCTTGATCGGACCCCACACCACGCCCTTCGATCCGGCATAGGCGCAGCCGCGGATCGTCATCACACCGGGGACCGACTTGAGGTTCGACTTGACCCCGCAGTCGGACTTGCCGGCCTCATGCACGTTCAGGTGCTTGGCGCGGCGCTTGGCGGTCTTTTCCGGATAGACTGCCAGTACCTCTTCGATCAATTCCTTGTTGCGAGCCTTGATCTCTGCAACGCTTTGCGTCTTCGCTAGACTCATTGTGGTTTTCCTCGCTATCCCATGGCGGTGACGGGGGCCCGGCCCCTCTTGCGGAGGGGCCGGGAGTGAATGGCTCAGGCCGCGGTCAGCGCCGCCTCGGCGGCGAGTTCGGCGGCGGTCTTGCCGACGATGGCTTCGTCGACCGGCTTCATGATGCCGTGCTCCATCAGCATGTCCTCGAGTTCGTCCATGGTGATCGGGGTCGGGATGATGCCCTTGCCGCCATTGGCATGGATC
>Ga0182014_10001594_pt1 | contig 30076 bp, 26 predicted proteins | sample 612S2DmetaG_FD_120489 | JGI IMG/M metagenome (GOLD analysis project Ga0182014, IMG submission 120489) | Permafrost microbial communities from Stordalen Mire, Sweden - 612S2D metaG | ecosystem: Environmental > Terrestrial > Soil > Wetlands > Permafrost | place: Sweden: Stordalen | collected... | reverse complement strand
TGGGAGCAGCCAATGCGCTCTCGGGCACGTCTTTCTAGGATGGTGTAATGGCGGTCCTTCCCGATCTCAGCAGCTTGTGGGGCGGCTCCAACGCAGGAGCATCGACAGGCATCGCGCGCGGCGGCGGCGCGTTCGGCAATGAAACACGTGGCAAGGCGACCGTCGTTCTCTTTTGCGAAAAGACCTGACCACGTGCCCGCGCCGCGAAAAGAACGGAGCCACGAGATGACGCCCTTGGCCGGCACTTCCACGGAAGCAACGATTGTGATGCTCCGCGTTGATGACATCGAGATGGGCCCCGGGCGACGCCCCGTCCAACAAGACGCCGCGGATCGCCTCGCGCAATCCATGTCGGACATTGGCCTCAGGACGCCGATCACCGTCAGAAACGTGCAAGGCCGCATCGTCCTGGTCGCTGGCGCGCATCGCCTCGCCGCAGCTAAGAAACTCGGCTGGTCTGAGATCGCCTGCTACTCGGCCGCCAGCATGACGGACGACGACGCGCGCCTTTGGGAAATCTCCGAGAACCTGCATCGCTCCGAACTGACGGCGCTGGAGCGCGACGAACTGTTCGCGGAATACGTCCGGCTCGGGGATGCGAGGGCGAAGACTGCCGGTGCAACTTGCACCAGCAGCCTCCCGGACGGCCGCAAGAAGGGGCCGCAGCACATGCCGTCCGGCATCAACGCCGCTGCGCGCGAACTCGGTATCGAGGGCACGGCGGCCAAGCGCGCCATCAAAGTCGCCAGCCTGTCTCCCGAAGCCAAGGAAGCCGCACGCGAACTCGGGCTAGATGACAATCGTTCGGCGTTGCTCAAGGCCGCCAGCGCCGCTCCCGACAAGCAGGCCGAGGCTATCCGAGACATTGCCGTGCGCAAGGCAGCGCCGGAACCGACGAAGACGACCTTGCCGGAGACTTACGTTCGCCCCGAGCCGCCAGAGTCGATTTACGATGACCTGCCCGTTGAAAATTCCTTCGACGAGGCCGCGCGCCGGCTCAAGGTGTGGGAAAGGTCCCATCGCGAGGCGTGGGACGATGCTCAAGGAAAGGCAGCGCGCGCCGCCGCGCCGATTGTTCCGTCGACCAGCGCACCGGGCCAGCGTTACGGCGTCATCTATGCCGATATGAATAACCTCGCGGGGATCAAGGCGACCGACATTAATGCCATCGCCGAGGCCGACGCGATGCTGTTCCTTTGGGCTCCGGCAACCGCGCTACCGGCGGCGCTCGAAGCCGTGGCGTCGGCTGGGTTCACCTATTGCGATCAATTCGTTTGGGGAAAGCCAAACGCCGCATCCGGCAAGATCAATCGCAATAAGCACGAACTGCTTCTTGTCGGCACGCGCGGCAAAATCCCGGCGCCTGCGCGTGACGCTCGGGCCGAGAGCCTGATCTACGGGCAGCCCGATGGCGAAGACTGGAAGCCGCCCATTGTCCGCCGCATCATCGAGACGGCATATCCGAGCCTGACGCGGGTCGAATTGAACGCCAATAGCAAGATCGACGGGTGGGCGACTCTGGCCGGCGCACGCGGTGCGTTGGAGGTCGACGACGACAACCCATTCAGTGTGGCGGCCGAATAATCCTAGCTGGCGGCAATCGACGCCCTCGCGGTGCATCCGTCGCTCCAGCGCCCGACTTGCCAGCCACGGCCTCGCTGCGCCAGCTATAGGAGCTAATCGCGCCGATTGCACGCGCCGTCGCGGCAAGTCAGATCGTCGCCGACCGTGGTGTCACGCAGCATCCACGTTCATTCGGGCCAGCGCGGCGGCTGTGGTCTTGAGCGCGGTCACAGACCATGAGCCGTCCGTGATCTCGTCTTCGACGTAGCGCAGCACGCATGCGATAAGGGCCGCGGCTCCGGCTGGCGTGGTTGGCTTCGTCCTGCCGAGCTGAAATGCGGCTTGCTTCGTGGCGACGTTGGCAAGACGCAACTGCTCGCGCATCGGAGCTACTCCCGCTCGCTGATCCCATTTGGAGGCGGCACGCTCGGCTGCGACTCTCCTTGCCTTCGCATCCAGATATTCCGCCTCCATTTCTATCGGATCGACGTTCCCTTGCTCGATAAAGTCATCGTGTGCGCTGCGAATCTCTTCCTCTCCGATCGCCGAATAGTTACGCCATGCGATCAGTTCAAACGGCCTGCTCCCGTGCGTTAGGCGCGCCGCCGCTTCTGCCTCGTCGAGTTTCTGATAGAGGCCAAGTGCTTTGGTTTCCAGCGCCTCGTAATCCTCGATGAGCGCAAAGATCGGATCGCTCAAAGGCGACGACGCTGCAGGCGATGCGGCGATTGCGGAAGTCGCGACGAGAGATGAGGTGGCAGCGATCCCCACTCCAAGCTTTGCAAGGGCGGAACGGCGGTTAAGATTTGGCAAGCCGGTATCGGCTGCCGGAACGGTGTTCGACATTGGGGATTTCTCCGGGAAATAGGTTGCTACATAGGGGCGAAATCGCTACTATGAAGCGATGATAACCAAACCAAGCCCACAGTCAAGAATAAATCGCTACAGGGTAGCGAAATGACGCCTGCTCAATGCCGGATGGCGAGGGCGGCTCTTGAGCTTGGCGTTCGCGAACTTTCAGAGCGCGCGAAGGTCTCGACAAACACGCTGACTCGCTTCGAGCGGGGCGATCCGTTGAGAGAACGCACTGTTGACGCGATCCGCGCCGCCCTCGAAGCCGCCGGCGTCGAGTTCATTCCAGAGAATGGCGGGGGCGCCGGCGTGAGGTTGAGGAAACGATAGGTGCTCGGTCCGCGGGGAGGAAGCGCCAGAAAGGCGTTGAAGGTTTTCAAAGCCACCGCATTGACGCTTGTCTGTTCCACAAAAGACGGGTTTGAAGTGAATGCGGAGGCTGAGATGAGCACCGAGACCAAGATAACGGCGGAGCTACTTCAACTGGAGCGTTTAGGCGCCGAGCTTGCCGCTGTTCGTGATCGCATCGCGTCGCTGTTGAAAGAACACAGCCCTAAAATGTCAGATGGGCCCCGTGAGAATGAGCGCCCACGCGCATTTAGGCCGGAGGACATCGCTGCCCGCTGGCAATGCTCACCGCGCACCGTCCGAAATATGATCGCCCGAGGCGATTTGCCCTCGTTCCTGCTTGGTGGAAAACTGCAAAGGGTTCGGGCCGAGGACGTGGAGGCATTCGAGCGGCGCGGTCAAACCTCGATAGAGGATGGTATCGGGCCGGATGGGAAGGCGAAGACCGGACCGACCTCCCCCGCCACGCCCTTTGTACCAAAGATCGTGCGCGTGCCGACGAGGCGCTAACGGAGCTCGCCGAAAGCCTAATCGGTCGGTGGCTCCCACTCCAATTCCCAACGTACGCAAATCGCTTGTCAGACACCGAGACTGTCAGCTGCGCGCCCATTGTCGGGTAGTGGGTCAGTTTGAAATTTCAGGCCCTTGACGGCACCCTCGCTTGCGCGCTTCGCTTTCTATATGCTTAGCGAAAAGCATGAGAGACGGTGATGGACGAACGAGAATTTTATATTATGCAATTTTATCGACACGAACTAGGTGACGTGGGCATCACCGATATGCCTAGCGTCGGTGAAACCTTTCCCGGGGCCGAGAAAGCGTTAGCTGAACTCCTTATTGCGTTTAATCGGGACGAAAATAGGCGCCCGCAGAATCGGCCCCATCACGCTAGATTGGTCGCGATGAATGGTTCAATACTGATGTGCTTGAGGGCGCTCCCGGGCGGTAATGTCGAGCGTCTATGGAAGGAACATCCCCATGCCCACAGGACCTAAAGGCGAAAAGCGCCCCGCCGACGTAATCGGCGCCGCTATTATGGTCGCCAAGATCGCGACCGGCGAGATTGAAGATACCATCGAAGACGATGGCAAAGACCCCGCCGCGAAGGCGCTTGGCCGCAAGGGCGGCGCGGCGCGTGCTAAGGCCATGACGCCAGAGCGGCGGGCGGAGATCGCTAAGAAGGCGGCCGAAAAACGGTGGAAGAAGGCTTGACCGTCGTCCCATTTTCCGTCATCAATTGATGGAGAAATTTGGGACAGCGAATTATGGCGAGCCACGTTATCCTTTCCGCCGATCATGAGGTCATACCCGAGCTTGACCTTATGGAACTCGACCGCGACAAACTGATCGACGTGGTTCGGGTGGCCAACAGCGAACGGGCGCTTTGTACTAAGAATGACGTGAGCGGCTTTGACCTGATTACCATGCAGGCGAAGACGGCCCGGGGCCTTCGGGATATGTTCTGCGGGGCGCGTTGGGAACGAGATGAGACAGACAAACAGGCCGGAATCAGGAATCCATCTCTTAAGCTGCGTATTATCGCATGCAACTTCAACCGCAACACTGCGCACCTCATCAACGACCCGACCAATCTGGTCCCCAAGGGGAGCGCTACAAACAAGAAAGCGCGCTGCAACGCCACGCCGTGGATCCCGGGTCTGCCCGATATTCCAACCCAGGCGGGAGCGGACATTCAAACTTGGGTTCTGGGGACCTATACGGAAGACGAGAGCGACGTTTTGAAGGCGGAATTGTCCTTGCCGATCACGTTTGAGGACAACCAATACAGACGGTTCGAGAAGCGCATAATTCTCTTGCGGGGCGACGAGGGCGGAGTCCGGAATCAGATCTGCGTCGCGCCGGATCGCAATGGTCCTGCGGATATTATTGATATCTCTGTTCGTCGGAGATAAGCGGTGCCAAATCCGGAGAGGGTCGAGTTAGTCCGGCAGAGGCTGGGACTAACGAAAATTGGATTCGCTCGCGAACTCGGCGTGGACCGCAAGGCGCTACAGCGCTTTGAATCGGGGGCGGCAATCCTGTCGGAGGAATGTCTTGAGCGCCTCGTCGCCGTTTCCGGATACCCGATGGCCTACTTCGAAAAAAAGGGGACTCCTGAATACCCGAACCCGGACGGGGTCAGCTTCCGTTCGCTCCGCTCGCTAACAGCCAGCGCGAGGGATGCCGCTATTGCCGCAGGCGCCATCGCGTTTGAGTTCGACGACTGGATAAATCAGCAATATGATCTTCCGCGCCCCAATCTTTTGCAGACGAACAGCGATCCTCCAGAGAAGGCCGCCGCTCTCCTGCGTGCGAAGTGGGGAATAGGGGAGCGGCCGGTCGGTAATATGGTCAACATTCTTGAGGCACACGGCGTGCGTGTTTTCTCTTTGGTAGAGGAAACGCGTCATCTAGATGCGTATTCGTTGTGGAGGAATGATCGTCCTTACGTATTCCTCAACACACTCAAGACTGCGGAACACAGTCGGTTCGATGCCGCTCACGAGCTTGGGCATCTTGTCATCCACCGTCACTCCGGCTCATCCCACCAAAACGCCGAACACGAGGCAAATGCGTTCGCCTCGGCATTTTTGATGCCTCCGAATGACCTAATCGCTGAATTTCCTTGGGTTCGATCACTTAATGACTTGGTATTAAAAAAGAAGAGATGGGGAGTTTCAGTCGCGGCTCTAAATTACGCACTGCATAAGTATGGCAAGATTTCCGATTGGCATTATCGGAGCTACTACATATCACTCAGTAAACTTGGGCGGGAGAATGAACCGAACCCGCTCCCACCAGAAACATCGCAGGTGTGGGCCAAGATCCTCCGTGACCTGTGGACACAAGGACTTTCTTTATCTCGGGTTGCTGAGCGGCTTGATGTTCCGGAAAGGGAGCTAAGCAACCTTCTGTTTGGTATCGCCAGCCCGCCGCCTCTGCCGCCGGCCACGGGGGGCAGGAAACTGAAATCAATTGCTTAACGCTAAGCATGAAAGTTCATATCATGCACGGCATGAACAAGCTTCCTATCGCCACGCGCATTCAAATCCTCTCCATGCTCTGCGAAGGGTCGTCTATGCGGTCGATCTCCCGCATCACTGGCGTGTCGATCAACACCGTCTCGAAGCTCTTGGAAGATGCTGGCGAGTTCTGCGCCAAATTCCATGATGAGAACGTGCGCGGCGTGAAAGCGAAGCGCGTTCAGGTCGATGAGATTTGGTCTTTCATCTACGCCAAGGAAAAGAACGTTGCCCGCGCCAAGGCCGCGCCCGATGGCGCTGGCGACGCTTGGACGTGGACCGCGATCGAAGCCGACACTAAGCTCATCGTCTCGTTCTTCGTCGGCGGCCGAGACGGCGATTGTGCCAAATGGTTCATGGACGACGTTGCGGCTCGCCTCGCTACTCGCGTCCAGCTTACGAACGATGGCCATAAGTCCTATCTCGAAGCCGTCGAAGGGGCCTTTGGGGCCGACGTGGACTATGCCCAGCTTGTAAAGCTCTATGGCGCATCACCGGATAGCTTCAAGGGCCGTTACAGCCCCGCAGAATGCACGGGCATCAGGAAAATCCCGGTCGAAGGAAAGCCCGACCCAAGGCATATCAGCACGTCATTCGTAGAGCGGCAGAACCTCACGATGCGCATGGGAATGCGTCGCTTCACGCGCCTCACAAACGGGTTTTCAAAGAAAGTCGAAAACCACGTTCACGCGCTGGCGCTCTATTTCGTCCATTACAATTGGATGCGCATTCACAAGACGCTTCGGGTGACGCCAGCCATGGCCGCCGGACTGAGCGCAACGGTTATGGACTGGTCCGATTTGGTTGAGGCGATGGACGCCGATGCGCCAGCCAGGAAACGTGGGCCTTACAGGAAGTTACAAGCATAATGCAGGGCGGTAAGAATAAAAATTCAGTAGTACTTTTTGAACAAATCGCATACATCCTAGTTTCGACTCAGAGGAGGTAGCTATCATGGTCGAACGTATCTCGCTTGGCTTTACACCGCCAGACCGTACGGCGGCGCGCGGGAGAGTTCTAGCTTCGGTTGCGAAGGGAGTTTCGGATGCGGAACTGGCAGAGCAAAAGGTCAGTTTCGTTTATGGTAACGCTCCCGAGCGGTCGGGGATCACCAAGGATTCTGCGCGCCATGCTGCGGCACATTCACGTCTAACTGAAAATAACTGATAGAGTAGGCTCCTCATCGGGGCCTATTTTTTGGGGCGGGCATGTTTGTATCGGAAGAAGAAAACAGAATACTTTATGACAGGGTGCAAGAAAGAAATCTCGCCCGTCAATACGACCTGCTCGTAAATTGCATCGAAATAGGATTAATCCAAGGCGTTCGCGGTTTTGACAAGTACCTGCTTTGGTCTTTGAACGCTGCCGCTGTGTCGAACATATGCCAGTTTGGTGGACGATTTCGCGAAGAGCCGGTGTACCTCAAGGGGCATACTCCGCCACATTTTCTGCAAGTACCGCATCTAATGGACCAATTCATTACTACGGTCCAAGAAAATTGGTCTATTTGGGACGAATACGTATTAGCTTCTTATGTCCTGTGGCGAATGAATTGGATACATCCGTTCATTGAAGGTAACGGGCGAACGGCCCGCGCGGCCTGCTACTATATTTTATGTGCTAAATTTGGTGGCTTGATCGGCGGGGAAAAGACCGTTGCAGAGCGCATTCGGCATGACCGAGCTCCATACTACGAGGCTTTGAAAGAAGCTGATCTCGCTTGGCTAAACGGAGATCTCCGCTTCCAAAAAATGGAAGAATATCTAGCTCGGCTGGTCGATGAGCAAGTTATGAACATGCCGCTCCCAACCGACAGCGTGGACGGCATTACATCCCCGATGGGATCCTAATTTCAAACTGAGACACTACCCATTGTCGCCGTTTAGCTATGCATCGCTGCCCCTCCGGAGCGGACGCCACATTGATGGGATGCTCAATGCTTTTTTGGGTCGAAAAGCAGCCGTTGGGGCAATAGCGAGGCAGCGCCGGACGCGAAGGTTCGGCACCGACCGAATGATCTGCCCACTCGGCTCGAAGCGAGCGTCGCGTTTTAAACAACCATAAACGGCGCTTCTCATGAATAAGAAGTGAGCAGACAGACGAAGCATTTACCGCTATGCGGCCATCAAACGCTCAAGCTCGCGCGCAAATTCGAAACAGAGTTGCTGGGCTTCGTTCTCGGGCAACCAACGCGACATTTGCGGGAAGACGGTCTGATGATAGCGCAGCATCTCTCGCGGCCAGGGCATGGCTTCCGCCGCCCGCGCCTTGGCGAGCAGGGCGAGAAGTTCGCGACGGACCTTTTCGGGGTCGGCGCGATAGAGAACCGGCGGACGGTTCTCGTCGAAAAGGTCCGGCTGCGGCTCCGGATCGAACAGGTCGGCTTGTTTCATCGGTCTCGTTCAGGCGGCGATTCCAAGGAATTATACAGAAGATCGGGCCGGCCAGGGAGGCGGATACGGAAATTGTCCACCGGCTCCTATTCGTCCGCCTCCTCCTCTGGCACGGGCGATTCGATTAATCCGGCCTCGCGCAAGGCGGCGTCGGGGATCAGAGGCCCGGCGCAAATCTCGTCGAGCAGCGCCGCCTGCGTGGGTTCGAGCGCGATGACGCGGCCGAGCACGTGCAGCAGATCGAGCAAATCCGTCGTATATTCGGCCAGCCACCCCTCCGGCTGGATTTTTTCCAGCGGCGAGGGCGGGCGCCGGTCGCCGATCATAGGCTTTGTCCGGTCGCGTCGGCGATAGGAAAACCATTGCCACAAGACCTTCTTGCCGGAGATTTCATAGGCCCACATGGCCGGGGTCACGTTTTCGACCAAACCCTTGCCGATCCGCAGACGGCGCTCGCCTGCGTCATAGCTCATCTCGTCGGGCAAAGGCTCCGGTGCCGGCGGGATCGCGCCTTCGGCTGGAACGGTCGGAGCCTGCGCTTTGGGCAGGCGCGGAGCCCCCCTGGGCCGGCCCCCCGCTGGATCGGCGAAACGCTCGCCATAGCAATGCAGCCAGACGATTTCGCGGCCGAGCGCGGCGGCGCGCTGAAACAAACCGGCGTCGGCCGTCAGCGGAACGCGCAGGCCGGGGCGCACGAGGTCCTTGGCGAAACGCGCGGTGAAGGCGGGATGCGCCATGACGCCAGCAAGATAGGCGAAGACATCCTCGGCCGAGACCGGCGCGCCATAGGTGGTGGCCAGCAATTCCAGCGCCTCGGCGCGGATGTTGGGGTTTTCCGCCTGCGCGTCGGCCCAAAGCGGATAGACGCGGCCGCCGAAGGAGCCTTTGTAATGATCGAGGTCGGGAATATTCCCTGCGAATGAAATCGCAGGTCCCGACGTCGGCGCGGCGCGTTCGATGCCAGTTATGTATATCTGAGTTTTTGAGTAATTTTTCCAAAGCGTCGGATTAGGCTGATTGATGAGTCGACCATCCGGAATGATCCATTGGCGGTCGAATGTTCGAAAGGCATATCGAACCGGAGCAATGACCGCTCCAGAATCGTTGGCGACGGACATTAACCGCGCCTCGTGCCCGCGAAGACCCTCCGCTAAAAATTTTCTACTGTGCTTGTCTCCGACTTTGCCGCGCCGAAGGTGAGGGTGAAACAAGATCTCCTTCTTGTCTGGGTCCTTTTCGGCTACCAGCCGCCGCCATCTCGCGTCCAATGTTGGAACATCCGGCGTGATGATCCATGTGCGGCCCGGCATGACGCCTGATCCATCATAGGCGAACAGGCTGCGGAGCAACGGAAAATGGCCCCAGAGCCCTTTCGCCGTCGGCAAAAAGGGAGCGCGCCAATCGTCCGGGCAGTCCTGCCAATTGAGGTCGCTCAGAGCCAGGGTCTCCAGCGCCGCGAATTTCGCCTCTCGCTTGCCTTCGGGCAAGGCGCGGAATTTCACCTGCGCGGGAATTTTACCGGACTTGCCATGCTTGCGCGTCGCCAGCACGATGCACACCGGCTGCTGCACGCCCTGAAAAATGCGGGTTGGCACATCGGGCTGGTGCCCTTCCGGCGAACAGTCGATCACCCAGATGGCCGAACAAGTGCGGCGCAGATCGTCACGCATTTTCTCGAAACCAGGGCCGTTCAGAAAACCGGCGACGGTGATGAAGCAGATCAGGCCCTCTTCGTCCTTATCGACAAGTCCCGTCGCGGCGAAGACCCCGGAGCCGAAGACTTTCAACGTCGCCCAGCGCCAGAAGTAAATGTAGAGATTCTTGAGGTGCTTGCCATGGGCGCTCACGCCCCATTCCGGCGGCGCCTTCCATCTGTCGAGCGGCGCGACGAGATTGCCGCCCGCGCCCCTTTCGATCCAGCCGCCGCGTCCCTCGGCCTTTTCCTTGTACGGCGGGTTGCCAATCACCACCGTGATCGGTTGTTCGCGCTTGACGCGATTGGCTTCGCGCCGCGAACGCGCCACCGGCTCCACCACCTGCGGCAGATGCTCGTCCTCGACGAATGGATTTCCCAGCGTATCGGTGATGTAGAGATTGACGCCTGACGGCGCGGCCTCGCTCTTTTTCGTGGCCGTCAGGGCGCGCATTTCGGCAAGCAGGCGCAATTGCGCCACGGCATAGGGGCCGAACTGCAATTCGAAGCCGAAGATCCTTCTCGCCGCCGCCGTGAGCGCGCCGCGCACCGCGCCTTTGCCCTGATCCTCCTCGACATTGGCGGCGATTTTTTTCAGCACGCCGAGCAGAAAGGTTCCCGTGCCCGCCGCTGGATCGGCGACCGTCACGTCGGGCGCGGCGAGGCCGGCCGGGCGCTCGAACAGAGGTCCGCGCAAGGCTTCGTCAACGAGCCGGACCATGGCCTCGACGACTTCCGGCGGCGTGTAATAGGAGCCGGTCTGCTTGCGCAGGCTGTTGTCGTAGACTTCGAGAAAATCCTCGTAGAAGTAGAGCCAGGCGTCGGCCTTGTCCCTGCTGATCGTGTGCCAGTTCACCACGTCGAGCACGCGCGTGAGTGTATCGAGCGATGTGGCGAGGGCCGCGCGCGTGTCGGTGCTCTCAGTGAGGAGGGAAAGCGCTGTGCCGATCAGCGAATCCGATCTCTTGAGCTGCAATGCGGCGAAGTCGAGGCCCGCGCCGAGCGGAATGTCGAAGGCGCGGGCGATCAGGAGGCCAAAGGTCACGGCCTGCGCGTAGCCATCGGCGAATTGCGCGTCGGAGGCGTTGGGAAAGAGCAGCGAGCGCCAGTCATCGGCGAGCAGGGCGAGGCTGCGCTCGCCAAGGCCCATTTGCTCCACGACCTCGTCACGCAGCAGGCGGCACAGCCTCGCGGAGACTTCCGCCAGTTTTTTCGCATTGGCCGGCGGCGTCGGCTCCCAGTTGAGGAAATCGGCAATGAGCGGCAGCAGGGACGGCGGCGCTGTGAGCCTCGCTCCGGAGGTTTCGACATCGCCTTCGAGCTTGACGATTTTTCCAGCCGGCTCGCCGTCGCGCCACAGGCTGAACGTGTTGCCATCGGTGTAAAGCAGATTGGGTAGAGCTTTGAGCTTGCTCCATTGCGTCTTGTCGTGCTCGTCGGAAAATCGGCGCGGGTCGGCGCCCTTGCCCGGCGCCTTGATCTCGATATAGCCGACCAGCGCCTTGCCGACCAAAACCGCATAATCCGGACGGATGCGATGCTCGGCGAGAGTCGTCTCGCCGATGAGATGCACCTCATTCGCGACGTGGCCGAGGGCCAACGCCTTGATGAGCGTCTCCAGCGGCGCGCGCAACTGATCTTCCGGCGCGCCGGCGATGGCGGGACTGGACAATTTGGATTTTGTGCTGGCGCCGAAAGCGGAAACGGCGTCGGAGATTGAAACGGCCGCCAATGGATTCGTCGCCCTGAAAAATTCGAATCAGCGTAGCGGATTCGGCACCAGGCAGGAAGCGGCGATTAGCTTACCGCACCGGCATGAAAACAAGCATGATCCGTGATGATGCACCTGTAAATTGGTGCTGGTTCGCAGCCTTCGCGGAACGTCCGAATAGCGTGCAGCTGCAGCCATTGGGAGCTCTGCGCCTTCGGACCGCTGAGCTGCCGAGAGAATGTGCGGATGCGGATGTCCGCTTCGGTGTTTCGATCGTCCAAACGGGCCGGTCCGGCCCAAGCCGGCCATCGACCGATAGGCGGCTTTCAGAGGCCCACCCCAGGCAGCAGCCGGCCGATTGGAATAAGCCAGCGCAAGGTCGAAATGGACCTGTGATGTCCGCCCACGATCAAGGAAAATCAGCGCCGTTCGCGGCAGTTTTTCCGTATATTTTCCGTACATCAGCCGGGAAAGGGCGGGTTGTTCGTATAGCCTATTGATATTGCTGGCGCTCCCTAGGGGAATCGAACCCCTGTTTTCGCCGTGAGAGGGCGGCCACCTTTGCAGAGAGGATTGCGGTCACGTCCAAGCCAATCATCGGCTTGGCGCGAGCTTGAGGATTTGCGTTCGGCGATCAATCATCACCGCCCCGTACGCGAACTCTGTTCAGGCCGCGATCCCGCTGCGCATTTCCTCGCACCGATCCGCCCACCAAGCCATCATTCGGACTCGCTCGTCCCAAAAGTCGGCGCGGGCATAGGCGCGGCGGACACTGTCGTTATCGACATGCGCGAGCTGGCGTTCGATGGCGTCGGCGTTCCATAGGCCGCTTTCGTTCAGGATCGAGGACGCCGCTGAACGGAAGCCATGGCCGGTCATTTCGTCTTTCGTGAAGCCGAGGCGGCGAAGCGCGGCGTTGACCGTGTTTTCGCTCATGCAGCGCGCAGCCGAGCGGACGGACGGGAAAAGGTACTTGCCGTGTCCAGTTATCGCCTGGAGTTCCCGCAGAATCGCGACGGCGCGCGGGGCGAGCGGGACGCGATGCGGGCGCTTCATTTTCATTTTCTCGCCCGGTATCGACCAAACGGCCGCGTCGAGGTCAAATTCGGCCCATTCCGCCGCCCGAAGTTCCCCCGGCCGCACAAAGGTCAGAGCAGCCAGTTCAAGCGCGGCCCGCGTTTCGGGCGCGCCCTCATAGATCTCTATGGCACGCAAAAGGCCGCCGAACGCTTTAGGCTCGATGATGGCCGAACGATGCCGAGCGGCTGGCGTGGCAAGGGCGCCCTTCAGCGCGCCCGTTGGGTCAGCCTCGGCGCGGCCGGTCGCAATCGCGAATCGAAAAACCTGCCCGATGGTCGCCCGGAGCCGCCGCGCCGTTTCATGCCGCTCGCGCGCCTCGACGCCCCGCAGGACGCTCAAAACTTCCGGCGCTGTTATCTCGGCGATCGGGCGCGCGCCTATGCCAGGCCCGGCGAGACTTAGCAGCCATTTGACCTTCCCCAAGGTCGTCGCGGCTTTGGACTCCCGCCGCTTCTTTTCCAGAAGCTCGGCTGCGACGGCGTCGAAAGTGTTGGCCCCCGCGTTGGCCTTTGTCAGTGCGACGGTCTTCTTTTGTTGGCCTGGATCGACGCCTGCAGCCAACAGCCGCTTGGCCGCCTCCCGCTGTTCGCGCGCGTCCTTGAGGCCAACCGCAGGATAGGCGCCAAGGCTGAGCTTTAGCTGCTTGCCGCCGTACCGGTAGGCAATTTTCCAGAGCTTTGAGCCCGTTGGCACGACCCATAGTTGCAAGCCGCCGCCATCCGACAGTTTTTGCGTGTGTCCCGCTTGGGGCTTTGCGCCCCGGATCGCCGTGTCCGTGAGAGCCATGTTGGCCTCGTCCTGTCGCTGGCTTGGTGAGGCCAACGATAAGGCCAACAAAATAAGCGGCTGTCAATGGACGGGGACGGACGCTGGCGGATCGTTTGCAGCTGAAATTCTAATGATTTCAATGCCTCTTGAACGATCTCGGACGCCTGCGAACAAGAATTTGGTGCCCAGGGGCGGAATCGAACCACCGACACTGCGATTTTCAGTCGCATGCTCTACCAACTGAGCTACCTGGGCGCCGCCGCGAGCGATGCCCGGGGGAGGAGCGGTCTTATAGAGGAGCCGTCACACCATTGTCCAGAGCCTTCTCCAATGTCCGGAGGCTGTTCCCATTCAATGCGGATGCGAAACCAGATTCAGGCGTTTGCTTTTTCATTTTCTCTCGATGCGCGCCGGGCCTTGTTCGCCCGAAGGCGCGACTTCGCCGCTTATTGCGCACGCGCATCGACCTCCGCGACAAAGGCGGCGATCCTTTCGACGGATTCGGCGTCGATCAGAAGCGGCGGATGGCCCTGACCCTCGACGATGTACGTTTCGCTGCCCGGATGACGCTGCGCCATTTCGGCCAGCGTTTCGGGCGAGAACAGATCCGAGTTGCCGCCCCGTATAATGAGCAGCGGCGTACCGCGCAGGCCATCGAATTGGGTCCAGAGCGCCGGCATAGGCTGCGCCAGATCGAAGCTCTCCATCGCCTTGCCAAGCTGCGGATCGTAGCGCATGGCGAAGCGTCCCTCTTCATCGGCGAAGGTCATCCTGGCGTAGGCGGACCACTCCGCCTCGTCGAGGCCCGTGAAGTGGTCGCTCATCTGCTTTTTAAGGAGTTCGACGGCCTCGGCCTCGGAGCCTGGCGCCGAGATCTTCCCGACATAGCTGCGAATGCGCGCCATGCCGCGCTGTTCGAACACCGCGCCAATGTCGTTCAGCACGACGCCGGCGAGGACGGAAGGGCGCGTTTCGGACAGCATCATGGCGTGAAGGCCGCCGCGCGACGTTCCAATGATCACTGCGCGTTCGACGCCGGCCTCGCCGAGGACGGTGAGAATGTCGTCGTTTTCGACGAGCATGCAGTAATTCTTCCAGTCCGAATCATAATCGGAGAGGCCCCGGCCACGATAATCGAGCGCTAGAACCCGCCGCGGCCTGCCGCCGGCGAGGCCGCTCGAAAGCGCGCTGGCGAGCGGCCCGAAGTCAGCCGATCTGCGCGAGAGGCCTGGCAGGCAGACGACGGGGAGCCCGGGGTCCTGCGGCGAACCATAGTCGCGAAAATGAAGCCTGAGGCCATCGCTCGAGGTGCAAAAGCGGCTCGTAAAGGGAAGCTCGGGGAGGGGCATGCAAATGCGATCCTACGCGTTTTCGAGGTCCGCCGCGCCCCCGCGCTTTGTAACGTCAAATTGCAGACATAGGCCAGATCTTTATCAAAGATATAACGCCCCAAAGCCAAGCTCACGCCGCAAGCGAAAGCAGTATTGTCAAGGACTGGCGTCGGCCTTGCGGATCGGCGCTTCGGCGAACCGGAGCCGGTAAACATTGAGATTCTCGACGACGCGCTGGACGTAATTGCGCGTCTCGGTGAAGGGGATGCGCTCGACCCAGTCGATTGGATCGACACCGGGCTTGCGCGGGTCGCCATAGGCGTCGAGCCATTCCTTGACGTGTTTGCCGCCCGCGTTATAGGCGGCGAAGGCGAGGATGAAAGAGCCGCGCTGCTCAGTGAGGAGATCGCCGAGATGGGCGGCGGCGAGCTGCGCGTTGAAGGCGGCGTCGCCAAGCAGCCGGCTCTCGCTGAAAGCGACGCCGGCGCGCTCGGCGGTACGCCGCGCCGTCGAGACGATCATCTGCATTAGGCCCTTGGCGCCCGCGCCTGACTGCGCGTTCGCGTCGAACGCGCTTTCCTGACGGGCGATGGAATAGACGATCGAGGCGTCGGCCGAATTCTGCAAAGGCTGAAATTCGGGGACGCCATAGGTCGGGAAGGCGAGATCGTCGAGCGGGATGCCGCGCTGGCTGGCGAGCTTGCCGATGGTCAGCGAGACATGCGCGTCCTGCTGCCTGCCGACGACGCGCGCCAGCGCCGCGACCTGCGCCGGATCATCGAGATGGCGCACGGCGTTGACGGCGAGCGGCGTTGCGAGGCCCTTCTCGCCGATGGCGTAGAGAAGTTCGACGACTTTAATGGATTCGTCGCGCGCCTCGCCCGCCGCTTCCGCCGCCGGCGCGGGGGCGAGAGCCGCGGTCAATCCGAGCTTGTCGCGGGCGAGCTGGCCGTAATAGGTCGAAGGATAGGCCGCTGCGGCCTGATAGAAAGCATGTGCCGCGGCGCTTCTCTCCGCGCCGGTTGAGGCTTCGGCCGCGCGGGCGCGCCAATAGGCCGCACGGGCGCGCGACATCGGCGTCAGGGCAAGCTTGTCGAGCGTCTCGAAGTGCGCCGCCGCAAGGGCCGGGTCGTTGAGGAAACGCAGCGCGATCCAGCCGGCGTGGAACTCGGCCTCGAGCTGCATCTCGCGCGTCGTCGCGGAATGTTCGGCGCAGAGCTTATAAGCGGTTTTGGCGTCGCCCTGGTCCAGCAGCTTGCGCGCCAGAAGCCGGCGCTCGACCCACCATTCGTCGCCGTTGACGAGCAGGGCGGGGTCGCGCGGAGCGGTCAGCATGACGCTGACCGCCGCGCTGATCTTGTCCGATCGCCGCAGCTTCTGAATCTGCGCGAATTTATAGCCAGCGTCGGCGCGAAGGGCCAATGGCACCGCGGCGAAGAGCTTGTCGCTCGGCGCTTCCGCGATGACGGCTGCGCGCGCCTTCGCCAGCGCGACGACATCGGGACCTGCAAGCGCGGCGGCGCGAAGGGCGTTCGCGGTCTGCTCCTTGTAGAGCAGGCGGTCGGCGCGATATTTATAGTCCGACTTCTGCAGATAGTCGCCGAAATCCGACATTAACCGCGCCTCCAGCGTGGCGTTGATGTCGGCTTCGCGCCAGACGCTGCGCGCCAGCGCCGCCGCCTCGGCGGATTTGCCCACGTCCTTCAGCGCGCGGGCGAGGGCGAGCTTGCCGGCGGGAGTCTGCGGCTCGGTCGTCGCGAAATAGGACGCGATGAGGGCCGGGCTTTTGCGGTCGCCGAAGAGCGCTTCTTCGGTGCGGCTGCGCAGCCAATCCGGCGCCGGCCAGCCGGGATGGGCGGCGATGAAAGCCTGGATGCGCCTGAAGCCCGATTCGCGCGGAAAGCTCCACAGCGCGATCCATTCGAGCGCGGTTTTCGCGATCGGATCGGTCGCGGCCTTGGCGGCGTCGTCGCCTTGCGCCAGGGCGCCGGATTTATAGAATGCAATGGCCTCTTTGAGGCCGCTGAGGTCGCGCCCGAGCGTTTGCGCCGCGGCCGCGAGATCGACGGGCGCGGCTCCAGACAGCGCTCCCTCGCGCAGCGCCGCATCCGCCTCGTCTTCCGTTTCCCCACGCAGGAACGGCACGGCCGGCGGCAGGAAACGCGGCGTGGGAGCGATCAGAAGGCGAACAGCCGGCGGCCAGTCGGCAAAGCCCGTGACCAGCCCTTTTTCCCTGACGAAGGCCCCGCTGAGGCCGAGCGCCAGAGCGCCCGCGCCGAGCGCCAGCCGCGTCCCCGCAAGACCTGGGGCGAACAGGTTGAAACCGGCTGACCTCGTTGGATAGGACCTCGGAAACATGCCGCGTTTAATTCCGGTCGTCGACCTTAAGAATGTCAGCCTGAACCCTTTCTTGTTAACAAAGGACCAATCACCACGGGTCCGTCCGGAGCCTTTGTTAACCCGCAGGCCTTTTCCAAAGCCATTTTGCCGTCTATGTAACGGATCCGCGCTGGCTCTGCTCGCAAGCTAAACTCAGCCTGTAAAATACGGCGTTGATCGGGCGATCCCGTGAATGACGAGGACTAAATGACGAAAAAAGCGGCTTTCAGAGGGTCGATCACCGCTCTCGTCACGCCTTTCAAGGACGGAAAATTCGATGAGGCGACCTATTCGGCGCTGATCGACTGGCAGATCGAGAGCGGCACGCATGGCCTGTCGCCGGCTGGGACGACCGGTGAAGCGCCGACTTTGTCGCATGATGAACACCGCGCCGTGATCGCCGCTTGCATCAAGGGCGCGCGAGGCCGCGTGCCGGTGATCGCCGGGACCGGCTCGAACAATACGCACGAGGCCGTCGAGCTGTCGCGTTTCGCCGAGAAGGCCGGCGCCGATGGCCTGCTCGTCGTCGCGCCCTATTACAACAAGCCCTCGCAGGAGGGCCTGTATCAGCATTACAAGGCGATCAATGATGCGGTCGGCCTGCCGATCATCATTTACAATATTCCGCCCCGATCGGTCGTCGACGTCTCCGTCGACACCATGCGTCGCCTCTACGAGTTAAAAAATATTGCCGGCGTCAAGGACGCGACCGGAAGCCTCGCCCGCACGGCGCAGCAGAGAGAGGCGCTCGGGCCCGACTTCATTCAGCTTTCGGGCGAGGATCTCACCGCCGTGGCGGTGATGTCGCTTGGCGGCCATGGCTGCATCTCGGTCACCTCGAATGTCGCGCCAAAGCTCTGCGCCGACATGCAGGAGGCCTGCCTCGACAATGATTTCGCGCGCGCCCTGAAGCTGAACGACCGCTTGAGCCCGCTGCATCAGGCGCTGTTCGTCGAGCCCAATCCGGCCGGTCCGAAATACGCCCTCGCGGCGCTGGGCAAGATCACGGAGGAACTCCGCGCGCCCATGCTGGCGGCGAGCGAGAAGGCGCGGGCGCCAATCCGCGCCGCGCTCGTTCACGCCGGGCTTCTCGTCGATGCGTGAACAGCTGTCATTGTGCGAGGCTCACTGAGTGGCGCCGAAAAAAGAGAGCCTGTTCAAGATAGCTGCGGAGAACCGGCGGGCGCGCTATAATTATGAGATCGGCGAGGTGTTCGAGGCTGGCCTGATGCTGACCGGCACCGAGGTGAAATCGCTGCGCACAGGGAAGGCGACGATCGCGGAGAGCTACGCCTCCGTTGACCGTTCCGGCCAGCTCTTCCTGCTCAACGCCAATATTCCCGAATATTTGCAGGCCAACCGCTTCAACCATGAGCCGAAACGGCCGCGCAAGCTGCTGTTGCATTCGCGCGAGATCGTCAAGCTGGCGCAGGGAACCGAGCGCGAAGGCATGACCATCGTGCCGCTGAAGATCTATTTCAACGACAAGGGCAGGGCGAAGATCGAAATCGCGCTGGCGCGCGGCAAGCAATTGCACGACAAGCGCGAGACCGAAAAAAAGCGCGACTGGAGCCGCGAAAAGAGCCGTCTCATGCGGGAGAAGGGGTGAGCGCCCCGTTTTCCCGCTCCCCAACCTTGCTGGCGCCAAAAAATGTCCCACAATAGTTTCGGCCATCTTTTTCGCGTGACGACCTTCGGCGAGAGCCATGGGCCGGCGATCGGCTGCGTCGTCGATGGCTGCCCACCCCGGATCGAGCTGACGGAAGCGGAGATTCAGGTCTTTCTCGATCGCCGCCGTCCCGGCCAGAGCCGCTTCACGACGCAGCGGCAGGAGGCTGACAGGGTCAAAATCCTCTCCGGCGTGTTCGAAGATCCGCAAACGGGGCGGCAGGTCACGACGGGAACGCCGATCACGCTTCTGATTGAAAACACCGACCAGCGCTCAAAAGACTATGACGCCATAAAGGCTGTCTACCGGCCGGGCCATGCCGATTACGTCTATGACGTGAAATATGGCGTCCGCGACTATCGCGGCGGCGGCCGCTCATCCGCCCGCGAGACCGCGACGCGCGTCGCGGCGGGCGCGATTGCGCGCAAGATCATTCCCGGCGTCGAAATTCGCGGCGCTCTGGTTCAAATGGGCCCGCATAAGATCGATCGCGCCAACTGGGATTGGGACGAATGCGATAAAAACCCTTTCTTTTGCCCTGACGCGAGGGCCGCGGCCTTCTTCGAGGCCTATCTCGACGGCATCCGCAAAGCGGGCTCCTCGATCGGTGCGGTCATCGAAATCGTCGCAGAAAACGCGCCGCCGGGCTGGGGCGCGCCGATTTATGGCAAGCTCGACGCCGATCTCGCGGGCGCGCTGATGTCGATCAATGCCGTGAAGGGCGTCGAGATTGGCGAGGGCTTCGCAAGCGCCGCCCTGTCTGGCGAAGAGAACGCCGATGAAATGCGTGGCGGCAATGCCGGCGCGCCCTTCTTCCTGTCAAATCACGCTGGCGGAATTTTGGGCGGCATCTCGACGGGGCAGACGATCGTCGCTCGTTTCGCCGTCAAGCCGACCTCATCGATCTTGCAGCCGCGCCGCACGATCGACCGCGCTGGCGCGGAGACGGAGATCGTCACCAAGGGGCGCCATGACCCGTGCGTCGGCATTCGCGCCGTTCCGGTCGGCGAGGCGATGGTCGCCTGCGTTCTTGCGGACCATTTCCTGCGCCATCGCGGGCAGGTGGGGCGGGGTTCGGTCTGATTTGACGTGCCCCCGCGCTTGAATGTGGGATGTGTTTAGCTTAACTAAACACATCCAACGGAAGCGGTCCTCGCAAATGAAGCTCGACGACTGGCTAAAGCGGAACAATGTGAGCCGCGCCGAATTCGCGCGCCGGACAGGGCTGTCGAAAGGCTCGATCTCGCAGTTCTGCAACCAGGAAAGCGCCTGGGTGTCGCGCGAGACGGCCGAGCAGATCATCCGCGAGACGGGCGGGGCGGTGACCCCGAATGATTTTTTGAATAACTGCGAAATCAAGGAGGTCGCGGCCATGAGCCAGTCCGTCTCACAGGCGATCGAAGCCATCGCACGCGGCGAAATCGTCATCGTCACGGATGATGACGATCGCGAAAACGAAGGCGATCTCATCTGCGCCGCCGCGCTCTGTACGCCGGAGAAGATGGCTTTCATCATTCGCAATTGCTGCGGCATCGTTTGCGCGCCGATCACGCAGGCGGACGCCAGGCGCCTCAATCTGCAGCCGATGGTGGCGTTGAACGACGCCCCCCATGGCACGGCTTTCACCGTCTCGGTCGACGTCACGCATGGCCTGACGACCGGCATTTCCGCCGAACAGCGCAGCAACACCGTCCGCGCGCTGGCCAATAGCAATATCGGCGCGGGCGATTTCGTGCGCCCCGGCCACGTTTTTCCGCTGATCGCAAGGGAAGGCGGCGTGCTGATGCGCTCCGGCCATACTGAAGCCGCGGTCGATCTCGTGCGCCTCGCGGGGTTGCCGCCGGTCGGCGTGATCTGCGAACTCGCCAATGACGACGGAACGGTCATGGCCGGGCCGCAAATCGAGGCTTTCGCGAAAGAGCACAAGCTGAAGCGGATTTCGGTCGCCGATCTCATCGCCTATCGGCAGGCGCGCGAAAAGCTGGTCGAGCGCGTGAAGACCTTTCACGTCGAGGGGCCGAGTGGCCCCCTGACCGGCTACGCTTACGTGACCCGCTTCGATCCGGTGCAGCATTTCGCCTTCGTCCAGGGCGAAATCGGCGATGGCCGGGACATGCCGACGCGGCTGCACCGGGCCGACATCATCGCCGACGTCATTACTGGCGGGGAGGGCATTCGCAAGACCTTCGCCTGTTTCAAGAAGGCCGGACGCGGCGTCTTCATCTATCTGCGCGACGGGACGGCGGGCGTGCCGGTCACGATCGCGGGCGAGCAGCCCGCCGAATCCGAAGCGCTGCGAACCATGGCCTGGCGCGAGGTCGGCCTTGGCGCCCAGATCCTGCGCGATCTCGGCGTTTCGTCGATCCGGCTGCGCACGTCGAAGCCGATGACCTTTGTCGGCCTTTCCGGCTTTGGCATCGAGATCGTATCGAGCGAAGGCGTCGAATAAAGCGCAATCGTAATATAATCATATATCATATTGATTATACAGAACTAATATCCTCATCTTCGTGGTGTGCTTTAAACGCCCATCAAGGTCTGCACGTGCGCGGAGGCGCAGCGGGAGAGCGCGATGAGGTCGTAGCCGCCTTCGAGGATCGAGACGATGCGGCGGTGCGCCCGCCGCTCCGCGATTTCCATGAGCCGCGCCGTCGCCCAGGTGAAATCGGCGACTTCCAAATGGAGGCCGCCGATCGGATCGAAGCGATGGGCGTCGAAGCCCGCGGAAATCACGATGAGATCCGGCGCGAAGGCTTCGATGCGCGGAAAAATCTTGACCGCCATCGCCTCGCGGAAAATCTTGCTGCTCGCGCCCGCCGGCAAAGGCGCGTTGACGATGGTGTCGTGGGCCCCGCGTTCGTCCTCTCCGCCGGTGCCCGGATAAAGCGGCGCCTGATGCGTCGACGCGTAGAGCACCGACGCATCGGACCAGAAGATCTGCTGCGTCCCGTTGCCGTGATGCACGTCGAAATCGACGATCGCGACGCGCTCCGCGCCATGAACGGCCTGCGCCTGCCGCGCCGCTATGGCGGCGAGATTGAAGAAGCAAAATCCCATCGGCCGAGCGGTCTCGGCATGATGGCCGGGCGGGCGCATCGCCACGAAGGCGTTGTTGACCTTGCCGCGCATGACTTCATCCACGGCGACCACGGTTCCGCCGACGGAATGTGAGATCGCCTCCCATGTCCCGGGGCTCATTATGACGTCTTCGGCGATCTCGACGAGCCCCGTGGCGGGCGTCGCGGCCTTGATGCGCGCCACATAATCAGCGGGATGCACGCGAAGCAGCGCCTCGTAATCGAGTTCCGGCGCCAGCTCCCGGTGCAGCATCTGAAAGATTTCGCTTTCGAAGGCGCGATCGAGGACGCGGATCCGGTCAGCGCGTTCGGGATGGCCGGGACCGGTGTCATGTTCAAGGCTGGAAGGGTGGCTAACGAAAAGCGTCGACACGCAAAGGGCTCGCTTCTTGCCAGGGTACGGCGGCCGCGCGCAAATGTCGCGCTAAATTCCACATATTGCCTCCGGCGCGCGCTGTCCATCGGATTGGATGTCTCGAGCCGGGCGAGGGTGGCGACGCGCAAGCTTTGTTGTCTTTGCGATCAGGCCTTCTAGGATTCGATCTGCTCCGTCGCGGCGATCGTCGCCACGACGATCTCGGGCGGCCGCATGAACCGCACCGGCGCGTGGCTCGTGCCGAGGCCCGCCGAAATGATCAGGTTGCGGTTTCGCTGCACGATGTGGCCGTAGACGAGATCGCCGAAGGCGCGCTTGAGCCGCGCTTCGGCGATCGGAAGATTGACCTGGCCGCCATGGGTGTGTCCGGCGAGAGTGAGCGCGACCCGGGCCGGCATGCTGCGAAATATGAAGGGCTCGTGAGCCAGCATGAGGACAGGCGCTTCATCGGCGATCAGCGCCATCGTTCCCGGCAAATCGTCGACGCTTGCGGGACCGCCCTTCGGGCCGGCGATCTGGTCGCCGAGGCCCGCCACCCAGAAGGGGCGGCCTTGTTTGGTCAGACGGACGGCGTCATTCTCGAGCACCTTGATGTTCGCGCCGAGCAGGGCGCTCCGCACGCCGGCGGCGTCGTCGCCCGGCATGCCCGGCAGCGGACCGTGCAGCCAGTCATGATTGCCGAGGACGGCATAGGCCCCGAGCGGCGCCCTCAACGCGGAAAGCGCCTCGCCCCATTGTTCCGGCATCACAGGACTGGACAGGATCGCATGGCCGCCGCTGAAATCGCCGAGCAGGAAGACAATGTCCGGCATCAGCGCGTTCGACAGTTCGGCGATGGCGCGGATGCGGGCGGCCGGCATCCAGGGTTCGCAGGCGTGAATGTCGGCCAGCACGACCGCGCGGAGCGTCAGGTCGATCGGCCAGTTCGGCGGCGTCACGCGATAGGACGTCACCTTTAGGCGCAGTCCGGGCTCGACGGCGAACGCATAAGATCCAAGTCCGCCCGCCGCCCAAACCGCGCCGGCGGCGCTCTGCAAAAAAGCCCGTCGGCCGATGCTGCTCATGAAGACACAAATACCGTACAAACCTGCGGGAGCCAACCTTCAGCTTGGCCGGCGCCCTTCATCCGGAGGCGGCGTGTCGCTTCACGCCGCCTGTTCGTCGCGAAGCACGGCCGGATTCTGGCCGGCCTCGATCGTCTTGGCTTTTGGGCGCTTGTTGGACTCGAGAGCGGCGGCGACCGCCGAAATCCCGATTTCACGATAGAGTCTGGCGAAAAGTTCGTGCGGCCCGTTCGGCTGCGCCGTCGCCGGCTGCTGTCCCTCGTCTTGCTGGTTCATCGTCGTGGCTCCGCTTGAAATGAAGAAACTCTTCCGAATTGGCTTCGATTAAACATGAGGCGGGAAGCTTAAAGTCCTTGACCGGCCTCGTTACGATCGAAAAACAAACGCCTGACGGATCTAATGCGCATCGCGGCGCGTTCGCTGTGCGATATCGCTCGCCGTCGCACTTTGTGGCGCCTAAGTTTTGACGCTAGGCTGAAACGCTTGCGAGAAAGTTAAGTCGTGCATCGAGGTCCGATCCCAAAACGGGCCCGAGGGCCTTTTTGCCACAACGCTAGGGCTGGACGGTCAAAATTCGGGGTCGGCCTTAATTCGGTCGAGATCGCAGCCCGTTTCAGAGCCTCGATCTGGAATTAAGCTGGCGTGGCGGATAAATGACGTGTTTATGGCGCGCTGCCGCCGCTCAAGCGCCGAGGTCGAGTGCTAAGATTTCGAAATGTCACAATTTTTGCGGCGCGATGGAAAACGAAGCCGCTTCAGGGCCCCGAGCTTGGATCACGGACTGATGCATAACAGCGTGGAGCCACAGTCCGAGGGCGGCGGCTCGGCCGGTTTCCCGCAAAAGCTGCCTCCGCTGATTTTGAACGCCGCCAGCGGCGATTCGGATACGGAGATCGCGCTCGCCATCACCGATCGCCGCCGCGTCATCGGAAGGCGGGTCGCCGCGGTTTTCAGCGTCGCGATCGCCGGTCTTTCGATCTACGTCCTCTTTCGCACGCTTGCCGGCGTCAGTCTTCCGGATCTGCAGCGGGCAATCGAGGCGACGGGCGGCGATCAGATCGCCGCGGCCGCGCTGCTCACCGCGGTGTCCTTCGTCGCCCTCACCGGATATGACGCGCTCGCGCTGCGCCAGTTGCGCGTGCGCGTGCCCTATCGGACAACCTCGCTGGCTTCTTTCACCAGCTACGCGATTTCATTCGTGCTCGGTTTTCCTCTGATCACCGCGGGCACGGTGCGCTACTGGATTTACTCGCAGGTCGGGCTTGCGGCGAGCAAAGTCGCCAGCCTGACCCTTATTGCCGCGGTGACCTTCTGGTTCGGCATGATTTTCATGATCGGGGCCGGGCTCGCGTTCCGGGCGGAGCAGGTCAGCGCGATCAATCATCTGACGCCTGCGCTCAATCTCATGATCGGCGCGGGTCTCCTTGGCGCAATATTCATTTACCTCATATGGGTCGCGGTTCGCCGCCGCGTCGTCCGCGTGCAGGGCTTCCGAATGGAGCTTCCGGGCCTATGGCTGTCTCTTGGCCAGATTTTGCTCGGCGTGATCGATCAATGCGCAGCCGCCGGGGTGCTCTTCGTGCTGCTGCCGCATCAGAGCCATCTCGATTTCCTGACCTTCACCGCGATTTACGCTTTCGCCTGCATTCTCGGCATCGCCAGCCATGCGCCGGGCGGCATCGGGGTTTTCGAGGCGGCCATGCTCAAAGCCGTGCCGGGCGTCGCCGAGGAATCGCTGCTCGCTTCGCTGCTTTTGTTTCGCGCCATCTATTATATCGCCCCGTTTGTTCTCGCTCTGGCGCTGCTTGGCGCGCACGAGGCGTTTCGGCGCTGGAAAAGTCTGCGCGAGGCGATGGATCGCGGCGAGGCGCAAATCGACGATCTTGGCTGACGCTAGCCGCCGGATTATGCGCGCGATTTCGCACCGAAGCCTATTTGCGCGAATTTAACGGCGCGAAATGCGCATAAAATCGCTTTGACGCGGGCGCCTGTCAAAAAAGAGTTTTAATCATGCGTCAATAGGTTGAAGGTCTTGCGCTCGCGGACGCTTTTTGCGAGGGCGCGTTTGCTGTTGTGATTTTGAAAAAGTCGAACTTTGACGGAACTGAACGCGCTGATTGAGGTTGTTTCGGAGAGCGAAGGTTGCGCGCAGACGCAAGAGCCCGCATGAAATCGCTCGCCGACGCCAAGCCCCTGCCGTTGCGCGACCGCCATGTTGTCGCTCGGCTCATTGACGCCTTGCCGGAAGCGGTGATTGTCGTCGACGCCAGCGATCGCGTCGTGGCGGTCAACGCGCCGGCGTTGACGTTGTTTCCGGCGCTGCGGCCGGATCTTTTGCTGGCGCGGGGGCTGCGCTCGCCCGACGTCCTGGACGCCATCATTCGCGCCCGCGCGTCCGGTCACCCGGAGCGCGCGACCTGGCTCGATCGCGTGCCTGTCGAGCGCTTCTTCGAATTGCATGTCGCCGCAATGGAAGGGCCGCCAGGCGCCGCCACCATGATCTTGACCTTGCGCGACCTCAGCGAGGCGCGCCGCGTCGAGCGGATGCGGGTCGATTTCGTCGCCAACGCAAGCCACGAGCTGCGCACCCCGCTCGCCTCGCTGCTTGGATTCGTCGAAACGCTGCAGGGGCCCGCGCGCGACGATGTCGGGGCGCGGGTGAAATTTCTCGGCATCATGCGGGAGCAGGCGCGCCGCATGACGCGTCTCGTCGACGATCTCCTGTCGCTGTCGCGCATCGAGCAAAATCTGCATCTGCTGCCGCAGTCGCCGGTCGACATGGTTTCAATTATTCGCCATATCGCCGATACGCTGGCCCCGATGGCGCAGGAAAACAGCGTCCTTCTGAAGGTCGAGACGCCGCCTTCCGTCATCATCGGCGGCGACCGGGATGAGCTTTTGCGAGTCGTCGAAAACCTCGTCGAAAACGCGATCAAATACGGCGCCAGCGATTCCTTGTGCGAGAACCGCCAGGTCGACATCACGCTCGTCGCGCAGGAGCGTCAATGCGTCCTCAACGTGAGCGATTATGGTCCGGGCATCGCGCCTGAACATCTGCCGCGACTGACCGAGCGCTTCTATCGGGTGGACGCCGGCCAAAGCCGGGCGAAGGGAGGCACCGGTCTTGGCCTCGCCATCGTCAAGCACATCGTCGCGCGCCATCGCGGCCGCCTCGGCATTGAATCGCAGCCGGGGCAGGGCGCGACATTCAGCGTGACCTTTCCGCTTCAGACGAACTGATCCCGATTCGATCCCGTGACATAAGCGTCAGTCATCAAGATGTCATGCTGGCTTCATACAGACCACGTCAAACGCGACTAGTTTGCGCGCAGTCGGCCGACGCCGCACCCGCATTCGGCCCTTCAAAGACCGGCGGCCGCCTGGCGATACCCCCGATTGGGCGGCGCCTTCGGGCTCTCCATACCTTCTGTAAATGAAGAGGCATTCCATGAATTTCACGTTTCTCAGAGCGGCTTGCACCGCGGTGGCGATCGGTCTCGCCGGGATCGGCGCCGAAGCGGCCGACATCACCGGCGCCGGCGCGACCTTTCCTTTCCCGATCTATGCGAAATGGGCTCAGAGCTATAAGCATGAGACCGGAAACAGCCTGAACTACCAGTCGATCGGCTCGGGCGGCGGCATAAAGCAGATCAAGGCGAAGACCGTGACCTTCGGCGCCACCGATGCGCCTCTGAAGCCCGATGACCTCAATGAATCCGGCCTCGCGCAATGGCCGATGGTCATCGGCGGCATCGTGCCGGTCGTCAATATTGAAGGCGTCGCCGACGGCCAGCTTACGCTGGACGGCCCGACCCTCGCGAAAATCTTCCTCGGTGAGATCAAGACCTGGGACGATGGCGCGATCGCCAAGCTGAACCCGTCGCTGAAACTGCCTTCCGCCGCCATCGCCATCGTGCACCGTTCGGACGGATCGGGCACGACCTTCAACTTCACCAACTATCTCTCGAAGGTGTCGCCCGACTGGAAGAGCAAAGTCGGCGAGAACACGGCTGTCGAATGGCCGGCGGGCATCGGCGCGAAGGGCAACGAAGGCGTCGCCGCCAATGTCGTGCAGACGAAGGGCTCGATCGGCTATGTCGAGTACGCCTATGCGAAACAGAACAAGATTCCGGCGACCAAACTGGTCAACGCAGCCGGCGCCACGGTGTCGCCGACCGTTCCCGCCTTCCAGGCCGCAGCTTCGAACGCCGACTGGGCCAACGCCCCCGGTTACTACCAGATCCTGACCAACGAGCCCGGCGCCGGGTCCTGGCCGATCACGGCCGCGACATTCATCCTGATGCAGAAGCAGCCTCAGGATCCCGCCGCCGCCGCCGAAGCCCTGAAGTTCTTCGCCTGGGCTTTCGCCAATGGCGCGCCGGCTGCCGAGGAACTGGATTATATCCCGCTGCCGGCTTCGCTTATCGCGCTCGTCAAGAAGACCTGGGCGAGCGACATCAAGGGCCCCGACGGCAAGGCGCTCATCGACTAGATCGGGCAAACAAGCGCGGCGGAAGGGCGATCGCGCCTCTCCGCCGTGAGGACTCTGCGGCGCCAGCGCTGGAACTTCAGCCTGGCGTCGGTTATTTTGGCGATTGTTGATGGAACGAGAGGACGGAGCGCCGTGGCGGACGTGACAATCGGCAATGTTGCGTCCGGCCGCGCGCAAGACCGCTTCAGGATGCTTCGCTGGCTGAGGCTCCAGGATAATGGATTCCGCTTGCTGACAATGTCCGCCGCGCTGGCGGTGCTGCTGATCCTCGGCGGCGTCATCGCCTCGCTGGCGATCGGCTCCGTGCCTGCCTTCAAGGCCTTCGGGTTTGGCTTTCTCGCCACCGAGACGTGGAACCCCGTGACGGAGAAATTCGGCGCGCTTCCGGCGATCTACGGGACGTTGGCGACCTCTGCGATCGCCATGTTTTTCGCCGTGCCGATCGGGCTTGGCATCGCGATATTCCTGACCGAACTTTGTCCTTATGGGCTACGCCGTCCGATCGGCGTCGCGATCGAATTGCTGGCGGGGATTCCCTCGATCATCTACGGCATCTGGGGCCTCTTCGTCTTCGCGCCTTTCCTGCAAAGGACCGTGCAGCCAGCGCTGATCGGCGCTTTCGCCGACGTGCCCATACTGTCCTCCCTGTTCGCGGGCCCGCCCTATGGCATTGGCATTCTGACCGCCGGATTCATCCTCGCCATTATGGTGCTGCCTTTCATCACCTCCGTTTCGCGGGACGTGTTCGACACGGTCCCCGGGATTTTGAAAGAATCGGCTTACGCCTGCGGCTGCACGACATGGGAAGTCATCAGCGCCATTGTCATTCCCTATACGCGCGTCGGCGTCATCGGCGGCGTCATGCTGGCGCTTGGCCGCGCACTCGGGGAGACCATGGCCGTGACTTTCGTCATCGGCAACTCACATCGCATTTCGTCATCTCTGCTCGCGCCTGGCGCCACGATCGCGTCAAGCATCGCCAATGAGTTCACCGAGGCGGAAGGCGCGCTTTACACCTCCTCCCTGATCGCCCTCGGTCTGATCCTCTTCCTCATGACCTTCGTCATTCTGGCCCTCGCGCGCTTTCTGCTGATGCGCCTCGAGCGGCAGGCGGGGCGGTGAATATGGCGCTTTACCAACAGCGGCGGCGCACCAGCGCGATCTATATTGGCCTGTGCTACGCCTCGACCCTGTTCGGCCTCAGCTGGCTCGTCATCATCCTTTTAGAACTGTTCATGCAGGGATTCGGCAGCCTGTCGCTTTCGGTCTTCACGCAGATGACGCCGCCGCCTGGTTCCGCCGGCGGTCTCGCCAACGCCATCGTCGGCAGTCTGATCATCACGATCCTCGGCGTCGCCATCGGCGCGCCGCTCGGACTGCTCGCCGGCACCTACATGGCCGAATATGGACGATTCACGAAGCTCACCTTCGTCGTTCGCTTCATCAACGATATTCTGCTCAGCGCGCCCTCGATCGTCGTCGGTCTGTTCATCTACGAGGTGATCGTGGCGCGCGTCGGCCACTTCTCCGGTTATGCGGGCGCCCTCGCGCTCGCAGTGATCGTCGTTCCTGTCGTCGTGCGCACCACCGAGGACATGTTGCGCCTCGTTCCCGATTCGCTGCGGGAGGCGGCGAGCGCGCTTGGCCTGCCGCGCTCGCACGTCATCGGCAAGGTCGCCTACCGCGCGGCGCGCGCCGGCCTCATCACCGGCGTTCTCTTGGCGGTCGCCCGCGTCAGCGGCGAGACTGCGCCTTTGCTGTTCACTGCGCTCAACAACCAGTTCTTCAGCACGGATCTCAACGCGCCGATGGCGAGCCTTCCGGCGATCATTTTCCAGTTCGCGCTGAGCCCCTATAAGGATTGGCAGCGGCTCGCCTGGGCCGGCGCCCTCATCATCACATTGGCCGTGCTTGCGCTTTCCATCACGGCGCGCGCGCTTGGCGCGCAAAGGACGCCGAAATGATGAATGCGATCGACTCCACACTGCCGCAGAAGGTCAGCGTTCGCGCCCTCAATTTCTTTTATGGCGAGTTCCATGCCCTGAAAGACGTCTCGCTTCCCCTCTATGCGAAAAGGGTGACCTCCTTCATCGGACCCTCTGGTTGCGGAAAATCGACGCTGCTGCGCGTGCTGAATCGCATGTACGATCTCTATCCAAATCAGAGGGCAGAAGGCGAAGTGATGCTCGACGGCGAGAACATCCTGCGCCCGGGCCAGGATCTCAACATTCTGCGCGCCCGCGTCGGCATGGTGTTC
>Ga0182014_10001592_pt1 | contig 30088 bp, 22 predicted proteins | sample 612S2DmetaG_FD_120489 | JGI IMG/M metagenome (GOLD analysis project Ga0182014, IMG submission 120489) | Permafrost microbial communities from Stordalen Mire, Sweden - 612S2D metaG | ecosystem: Environmental > Terrestrial > Soil > Wetlands > Permafrost | place: Sweden: Stordalen | collected... | reverse complement strand
TGGAACTGGGGTCAGGGCGAGATCACGGGAGCGTCCGACGCCCACGCCAGGGCCTTCAGCCACGCGATCGCGCGCATCCACAGGGAAGCCGCGAGCGCAGGTGGTCACGGCGTCGTGGGCGTGCACATCGAACGCTCGGTGCACCCGTCGCACGTTGAGGTCTCGCTGCTGGGCACGGCGGTTCGGCCAATTGGCGCTGCGCCCGTGCCCCCGGATTCGGTCTTCGTGTCCGACCTGTCCGCGCGCGACTTCACGTTGTTGATGGTCGCCGGATGGCAGCCGCTCGGGCTCGCCTGCGGCGCGAGCTTCGTCTACGCCCCGCGACGTCAGATGAGCGCGGTCCTCCAACAGTCGTCCCAGAACGTCGAACTGACTAACTTCACCGAAGCCATGTACTCATCGCGCGAAACCGCCATGGAGCGGATGCAGGAGATGGCCATCGAACTGAAGGGCACCGGCGTTGTCCAGGTCAACGTCGTCGAAGGCCCCATGCCATTCGCGACCCACGCCGTCGGGTTCGCCGCGTGGGGAACGGTGGTGCGCCTCGCCAAAAAGTCCCACCAGCTACTTGCGCCTCAGATGGTCGTCTCCATGAACGATGCCGTCGTCGTCTTCGACGCCGGGACGCTCGGCTGAACCAAGCGTCGGTTCAGCTCTCGAAGGAGCCGTGGCGACCCGAACCCTCGCGGAACTTGGTCGCGCCCGACTGGCTCTCGCCCGACATGAGGACCTCGAAGCCCGAGGCGAACTCGAAGTCCATCGCGTCGTGCTCGTCCCTCGACCACTGCGCCATTGCCGACCGCCGGTCGCTTCGCAGGCAATTCTGGGGCAGCGCCGCGAGCTGATTCGCGAGCTCGATCGCCGCTTCGAGGGCCTGGCCCGGCTCGACGATCCGGTTGGCGAGACCGATCTCGAACGCCTCGCTTGCCTCCACGGGCCGACCGGTGAGGATCATGTCCATGGCTCGCGAATGGCCGATGAGTCGCGGCAGCCGCACGGTCCCGCCGTCGATCAGGGGCACACCCCATCGCCGACAGAAGACTCCGAACACCGAGTCACTTGCGGCGACCCTGAGATCGCACCACACGGCGAGCTCGAGTCCTCCCGCGACGGCGTACCCTTCGACCGCCGCGATGACCGGCTTCGAGAGTTGCATCCGCGTCGGTCCCATGGGTCCCGGACCCTCGCGGCGAGCCTTGTTCTCATCAGGAGTACCGAGGGCCTTGAGGTCGGCGCCGGAACAGAACGTGCCCCCGCTCCCAGTCAGGACCGCGACCCTCTGGGCGTCATCGCGGTCGAAATCCCAAAACGCCTTCTCGAGCGCCAGCGCCGTCGGACCGTTCACGGCGTTGCGGGCCTCGGGCCGGTCAATCGTCACGACGGTGACCGGCCCGACGTTTTCACTCTTCACGGTTTGCACGACTCCCCCTTCAACTCAGACCACCCTGGCTCGCGTCAGGATCTGGCGGACGATCCGCCACCTTGTGGCCAACCCTAGGACGCGAACGACGCCCGAGGCGCTCGCGTGCCACCGCATTCAGCCGAGCGTCGACCGACACCGCTACCGTCGCGTCGCCGGTCCGGTGGAACCCCTCTCTCCCGGCTGTCCGGCCGTGACAACTACGCTGCAGGGGTGCTCGAGCGCTGGACCCGCGCGGTAATCAAGTGGCGCATTGTTGTCATTTCCTTCTGGGTGGCCGTCGTCGTGGTCGGTGCGCTCGCCTCCTCGCAGCTTTCGAGCCTCCTGACGACCTCGCTCACAGTGCCCGGCACCAGCTCCGCGCAAGCCGACACCATCCTCATCCACAAGTTCCACGAGAACATCGAGGGAACCTTCACCGTCGTGCTCGACTTCCACCAAGCCACGTCCGCCCAGATTGCGCACCTCGAAGCGGAGATCGCGAGGGCCGCCTTGTCGGTACCCACCGCGACGGTGAGCGAAGAACGAGCCGTCACGGGAGTGCTGTACGCGAACGTCAACACGTCGCTCGACCTCGCCAAGGCCGCCGACGACACCGACCTGCTACGCCGCTCCTTGAAGGAGAACGGCCTCGCGAGCGCCCTCGTCACCGGGCCGCCCGCCCTGCAGCACGACATCACGCCCGTGCTCACGAGCGACCTGCACCGCGGGGAGCTTCTCGCGGTGGTCCTGGCGCTGTTGCTCCTGATCGCGGTGCTCGGCGTGTGCTGGGCCGTCCTCGTACCGTACGTTGTCGCCGGGGCCACCACCGCGGGAACGCTCAGCATCGTGTACCTGCTGGCGCACCACTTCCTCATGGTGCTCTACGTGCCCAACGTGATCGAACTCATTGGACTCGCGCTCGCGATCGACTACTCCCTGCTCATAGTGCACCGTTTCCGCCACGAGATCAACCTGGGCGGCGTGAGCGTCGAGGACGCCATCGTGAAGACCATGTCCAGTGCCGGGCGCACTGTCGTTCTCTCGGGCTTCGCCGTAGCGATCGGTCTCACGACGCTCTTCATCATCCCGGTTCCCTTCGTGCGCTCCCTGGGCGCCGCCGGGCTTGTCGTGCCCATCTTCTCGCTCGCCTCGGCGCTCACGCTCCAGCCGGCGCTGCTCTCACTGCTCGGGCGTCGCGGCGTGCAGCCCGTCGGCATCAAGGGGCTCATGCTGCGACGCGAGATCTCGACGGGCACGTGGGCGCGAATCGCGCGCGGCGTGATCCGCCGTCCCTTTCTGGTGCTGGTCGGCAGCCTGGTCGTCCTCGCGGCGGCTGCGTCAGCGGTGCTGGGACTCGAACTGACGCCGGGATCGGTCACCGCCATCCCCCAGCAGATCGAGGCCGCGCACGCCCTCACGCTCGTCAGCAGTAGGGTCGGTCCCGGCGTCATCACGCCAATACAGGTCATCATCGACACCGGCCGCTCCCACGGCGACACCACCAAGGCCGCCTCGCTCGTGCGCCTCGGCCTCGCCGAGGCGATCCTGAAGAATCCCGAAGTCTTCGTCGTCGCGATCGGCCACACCAAGCCCTTCGAGGACCCGACCCGGCGCTACGAGCAGATCCTGGTCATCAGTAGGGAATCCTTCGGTAGCGCAGGCTCCCAGAACCTTGTGAAGGTGATCCGCGACAGCATCATCCCGCACGACTCGGCGACGAGGGGACTCACGATCTACGTCGGCGGCGCCCCGGCACAAGGGGTGGACTTCCTCAACTCGGTCTACGGGAGTTTCCCCTGGATCGTGGCGCTCGCCCTGATCCTCGCGTACCTCGTGCTGGTGCGGGCCTTCCGGTCAGTGGTGCTTGCGATGCTCGCGGCGCTGCTCGACCTCGTCTCGGTGGGCGTCGCGTACGGCCTGCTCGTGCTGGTCTTTCGCTTCGGCGTCGCTTCATCGATCCTCGGCACGTACCGCGTGAGCCAGGTCGAGGGATGGGTGCCGGTCTTCCTCTTCGCCATGCTGTTCGGCCTGTCGATGGACTACGAAGTCTTCATCGTCTCGAGGATGCGCGAGGCGTGGCTGCAGGGCGCGAGCAACGACGAGGCGATCGTCGAGGGACTCACCAACACCGGCGGCGTGGTAACGAGCGCGGCGCTTATCATGGTCGTCGCGCTGAGCGGCCTCGTCTTCGGACACGTCGCGGGCCTCCAGGAGCTCGGCGTTGGGCTCGCGCTTGGCGTGCTCGTCGACGCCACCATCGTGCGCGGGCTCCTGCTGCCAAGCATCATGGCGCTGCTTGGGCGCTGGAACTGGTGGCTGCCGCGGCCGGTGGCGGCGCTGCTACGCACTACTGCCTCGCCTCTCGAACCACGAGAGGCGAGGCAGTGATGGATATTACTGATGCGTTACTTGACGATGGTGATCGCGAAGTGCATCGTCGGCACCTGGTAGCCGAGCGCCAGCCCCGGGTAGTCGCGGTCCGACGACAGGACCGGGACCATGCCGTAGGGAGTGCTCGCGAACGACGGTGACAGGGAGTACAGCATCGGATAGAGATCGATGATGTGCGTGCCCGGCGCGCCGATGGCCTTCAGGTGTACCACCATGTAGCCATTCGAGTTGAAGCCGCAGCTGTAGCCGATGTAGCTGTTGTCGTAGTCGACGCCCAGCGTGTTATCGAGCTGGGTCCAGCCCACGCCCTTGATGCTGATGGTGAACTCCTGGCCATCCTTGAACTTGTGCGAGCCAACGCCCGACTGCCCAGCCGCCAGCGCGGCCGCCGAGTCTGAATTGTCCGCGGTCGCGAGACCCTGGCTGATGACCTTGCCGGCCGCATTGAGGAAGGGAACAATGCTTTCCTTCACGTAGAAGGGCGCTTGAGCCTCGATCGTGGAGCCGTTCATCACTTGGACGACGTGGAATCCGCCGAGGTTGTCAGGCACCGTGATCTGCTGGGTGAGCGATCCGTTGGTAACGGTGCCCGTGCCCAGCGGCAGGGAACTGAAGGCCCAGCACGTGCTCGCGCAGTTCACGCGGTTGCCAACCACCGTTGACCATTGCAGCGTCACGGGTCCGTTGATCGGCAGTCCAGTGACCGAGAGCGTCGTCTGAGTCAACACCGGCCCGCTCGTCGGGTTCAGCGTAGCCACGGCCTTGCTCGCCGGGTCCAGTCCACTTGAAGACAACGTCGTCACTTGGCTGACCGTCGGAGTCACGTTGGCGGGCCAGGTGATGTACGAGCTAGGCGGTCCATTGTCCTTGGTGACCTTGAATGCGACCATTCCGCCATTGGTGTAGGGAATCGGCGACTGGATCACGTTCAGGTACATGAAGCTGATGGCGTTGCCGACCTGTATGTAGTGGGTCCCCACGGGACCAGCGGCGCGAATGGTGACCGAAGCCGTCCCGCGCGTCCAGTTGGCCTGCATCTCACCCGTGTAGTGGTTGTCCCAGAGCACCTCGGCGCCACCGGTATAGAGGCTGGCACCCATTGACGTGTAGGTGATGGTGATCGGCGTGCCGATCGGACCGCTCGTCGGGGTGACCTTGAGAATGCGCAGTTCTTCGAAACCAGCGTGGCCCACGGCCGCGCCGTTCACCACCGCGTAGATGTCGTGGATACCACCGAAGTCAGGGGGCGCCGTTGTGTTGAATGTGAAGGCGCCGCTCGAGCTGGTGGTCACCGTGGTCATGACCACAGTGAGCTTCGAGTAGGAGGTGCCGAGATAGTTGACCGTGTTGGGCTCGACGTCGGCGAGCCACGTGGCATTCGATGTTCCCCAGGTCAGCTCCACGCTCGTGCTCGCCGGCAGACCGGTGCCCGAGACGGTGATCGGCGTGCCTTGGACGCCCTGGCTCGGGGTGACCGCGAGAACGCCCGAGGTCGTGACCGGAATGGTGAAGGCCGCGGCCGTCGTCCCGGTGAAGGGAAGGGCCGGCACACCCGGAAGGTTGCTTGGCGGGGTGAGCGTGATCGTATTGGCGGGTGTCGTATCAGCACCGCTGACCGAGACCATCAGGGCCACGGGCAGGACAGCTGCCAGCAACCCTCTCGTCACTATGCGACCCCACCCCCTAGTGAGGCTTGACTTAGTCATTACATTTCCTTTCCTTCTGCGGCCTTCGCCACGATAGACATGCCCAATGTTGCAATCTGCCGATATTCCCGTATTGCCAAGAGCCCGAGCGATCGATTCCTTGAACCGCTCGCTCGGGCTCATGTACTGCGAACTAACTGCCTACCTACTACTGCCAACTGCTCAACTGGCCGGAGCCGCGTTGAGGGTCGCCGTCGAACTGGTGTTGAAGTTCGGGGTGAAGGTCGCTGTGGCGCCCGGGACTGCCGGGGTCACGATGACCGTCTTCGTGTACTTCACCGCGACGTACACCGGCTTGCCGTTCACGCGGACGACCTTACCGGCCTTGCGCAGCAGCACCCACTTGGTCGCGGGGACCTTCTTGGTGACCGCCGGGACGGCGATCGTCTTGAACGTGACGGTGTAGGGGATCAGTCCCAGCGTGCTGTAGCCCGTGCCACCAGTGGCGAGCGGGGCGGTCCAGAACGCGACACCGTCACCAGTGCCAAGGGGCGAGTTGATCGTGTTGGTCACACCGTGGTTGGCGAACGACATGGCGAGCGGGGTCGTAACACCCTGAACGGTCACGGTCGCGCTGGAGACGTTGAGCGGGGTCAGCGGGGTGCCGTCCGCAGCGTAGCCAAAGGCGCGGAACACGATCGTCTGGCCAACGAGGAACTCATTCGTGATCTGGCAGCCGCCGTAGAGGGGATAGATCGGGCTGCCCTTGGCCGGACCGCTGGCGACGATGGTGTCGACGTACAGCGGAAGCGGCGAAAGACCGGTCACCGTCTGGACGGGTACCGCGACGTTGACCGTGTAGGCAGCCGCGGTCGCCGTGGAGTAGTCCGTCGTGTCAGTCGGCGTGAACGTAGCACCCAAGATGACCTGGCCAGGAGCCGTAGCGGTCCACAGGCAGGTCGCCGTGATTACCGGGGGCGTGGCCGTCGAGGCTGTCGTGGCTACCGCAGAGCAGCCAGTAATCGGCGCGCCAGCAGCCGTGAAGCTGACCGCACCGGCCACGCTCGTCGTCGCGATAATGCCAGCGGGCCCTTGGCCCACAATCGGCTTGCCGCCGCTGAGGACGACCGTGGGGGTGGTCGCGGCCGACGCGGCCGAGACACCAACCGTTGCCATGCCCGCCAGGACCATGGCCCCGACTGCTATTGATGACAGAAACCTCTTCATTGTTATCTTCCTTCTCCTTGGTTGGTTACTAGCTCTTGACCGTCAGGGTGCCCGACAGGGTCGCGGTGAATGCGTCACTCTCGCTCGAGCCCCCGTTGTTCGACTGGACACTGAACGAGCCCTTGAACGTCAGGTTTCCCGAGACGCCCTTGTACTTGCCCGTTCCGCTGGTCACCTTCGCGACACCGCTCACGGACACGCTGGTGGGCGTGGCCGTGCCGGCGGCAGTACCGAAACTCTTCGAAGTCACGACGGTCAGCATCAACCTGCTGCCTCCGCCTGAGATGAAGCCGTGGCCAGTGATGGGGTCTGTCTGGCTGCCAGCGGGAGCCGAGCCAGTGCCGCTGACCGTGCTCTTACCCAAGAGCGTGCCGGTTCCCGTGCCGCTCACCGATGTCACTTTGACGGAGGAAGCCGCGCTCCCGGAAGTGCCGACCATGAGCATGCTGATCTTGCCCGTGTACTTGCCCACGAAATGGACCGTCTTCACTGCGTGGCTGACTGCCGCTTCGTGCGTCTGGTGGCTCGGCGAGGTGATGGTTGCTGCGCTCGACGGAATGACCATACCCATTGTCGCGAGGAGCCCAATTGCCCCTACCGCGATAGCCTTGCGGCCCATCGCCACTTCCGACCCACTGCTCGCTGCACTCATTCGAATCCTCATTGTTTTTCCTTCCGATTTCCTCTACGTCTAAGACACATCTTAAGAATTCGATAAAGGAAATACCATGGGATCGCTGGGGCCGAAAGTCACTTCGTGGGCCAAAGTGCCCGCAAAAGTAAGCAAATCGTCAACATAGCGACGGTTTGCGCGACGGTGCATGTGCACTGCGCTGATCAGCCAGGGCAAGCTCAACCATCGAATCAGCCTCACGTCCGCGTCCGGCAAAACGAGCGGCCACGACATCCAACGCTTCCGCGAGTCCCCGGCGCGCTGGTGGGTGATTCGCACGAAGTCCGCGGAGACAGGTATTCGTTGTCGGTCAGGAGTTGTTAGCGAAAACTCGCCATCATCTTGGCGAGTTCGGCTGATCCCGGGCAGAGTTTCTCGTACGGAACGGTGTTGAGGGCGTACTCGGGGGTGTTGTTGAGTTCGTGCACGTCGAGCGCCGACTCGTCGACGTACAGCAGCCCCGTCGCGATCTCGCCGCGGGTGCGTCGTTCTCGGATGTACTCCTCGACCTTCTGGCGGTCATAGGGGTCGTAGCCCGAGGGCACTGAACGGAACCGCACGACGCTCCCGTCGTGCATGGTGATCTCGGTGGCGTCGTTCTCGTCGAGCGACTTGTGGATCTCCTTGCGGATCGGCACGAAGTCGGTCTCGATCTCCTTCACCTCGTGCTCGCGCATGAACCGGTAGCTCTTGGTCGAGCCCTCGTGGTCGTTGAACGTCACGCAGGGCGAGATCACGTCGACCAGCGCGAGCCCGTTGTGCGAAGCCGCCGCCTTCAGGATCGGCACGAGCTGGGCCTTGTCGCCAGAGAAACTGCGGGCGAGGAACGTGGCGCCCATGCTCAAGCCGAGGAGGATTGGGTCGATCGGCGCCATGGCGTTCGGCTCGCCCTTCTTCAGGCGGGATCCGATGTCCGCCGACGCCGAGAACTGACCCTTGGTGAGGCCGTAGACGCCGTTGTTCTCGATGATGTAGATCATGTTCACGTTGCGCCGGATGGCGTGGGCGAGGTGTCCGATGCCGATCGACAGCGAGTCGCCGTCGCCGGAGATGCCGATGTACGTGAGCTCGCGGTTCGCGGCGTTCGCGCCGGTGGCAATCGTCACCATGCGCCCGTGCGCGGAGTTGAAGCCGTGGGCGCCGCGCACGAAGTACGTCGGGGTCTTCGACGAGCACCCGATGCCGCTCAGCTTGGCGATCGTGTGCGGGGGCGTCGAGAGCTCCCAGAACGTGTGGGTGATCGCGGCGGTCACCGAGTCGTGCCCGCAACCCGCGCAGAGCGTCGACACCGCCCCCTCGTAGTCGCGGATGGTGAGCCCGATCTCGTTCTTCGGCAGCGAGACGAGCGGGATGATGGGCTTGGTGATTGAGGTCATGGTTAGTTCTCCAACTGGCTAGTGACACCGTCGACGACCTGGCGGGCGCTCAGTGGAAAGCCCCCGTAGGCGAGCACCGAATGCATCTTCTCGATGGCGGCTCCGGTCTCTATGGAAATCAGTGAGCGCAACTGGGCGTCACGGTTCTGTTCTACGACGAAGCAGTAGTCGTGCTCCTCGACGAACTGGCGCACTTGGGGGACGAAGGGAAAACCCCTCACGCGCATGAAGTCGGCGACGACCCCGCTCTCGGCGAGCTCGACGACGGCTTCGCGCACCGCGAGGTCGCATCCCCCGAGTGTGATGATGCCGACCGTCGCACCGTCGTGTCGCTCGACGATCGGCGCCGGCACATGGGTAGCCGCGGACGCGTGCTTCTTCTTCAAGCGGTCAACGACCTCCTGGTACTTGTCTGCGTCCTCGGTGTAGATGCCGTATTTGTCGTGACCCGATCCCCTGATGAAGTAGGCGCCCTTCGAGTCAGATCCCGGCAGCGTGCGCGGCGTGACGAACTCCGCGTCCTCGTTCGTGTAACGGAAGAACTCGGCCATCTCCGCGAGGTCCTTGTCGTCCAGCACCCGTCCACGATCGGGCACGTAGGAGTCGTCCCACGTGAATTCGGGCACGACCCAGTCGTTCATCCCGATGTCGAGGTCGCTCAGCATGAACACCGGCGTCTGGAAACGCTCGGCGATGTCGAAGCACTGGACCGCGAACTCGAAGCACTCCTTCGGGTTCGCCGGGAAGAGCAGGATGTGCTTGGTGTCGCCGTGCGACGCGTAGGCGCACAGCAGGATGTCGGACTGCTGGGTGCGCGTCGGCATGCCTGTCGAGGGCCCAGTGCGCTGCACGTCGATCAAGACCGCGGGAATCTCGGTGTAGTACGCCAAGCCCAGCAACTCGTTCATCAGCGAGATGCCCGGGCCCGAGGTGGAGGTGAAGGCGCGCGCGCCGCTCCACGAGGCGCCGAGGACCATGCCGATCGCGGCGATCTCGTCCTCGGCCTGGATGATCAAGTAGTTGTTCTTGTACGGCGGCTCACCGGGCAGCGGGTTCTCCACCGTCTCGCGGCGGTACTGCGCGCAGAGCCGCGTGAAATTGTCCATCACGGCGGTCGCCGGCGTGATCGGGTACCAGCCCGATACGGTGGCGCCGGCGTACAGGCAGCCGAGCGCGGCGGCGGTGTTGCCGTCGATCAGGATCGAGTCCTGCGTCGCGTCCATGGGCTCGACGCGAAACGGCAGCGGACACTCGAAGTTCTCCTTGGCGTAGTTGTACCCGAGGCGAAGGGCGTTCTGGTTCGACTCGCGCAGCAGCTCGTTGCGCGCGAAGGTCTCGGACACGAGACCGGAGACCAGGTCGATGTCGATGCCGACCAGAGCGACGATCACACCCGCGTAGGCGATGTTCTTCATGAGGATCCGTTCGCGCGGCGCCGCGAAGTTTTCGATGCACATGCGGGCCAGCGGCACCCCGAGGAACGTCACGTCGGGACGCAGCAGATACTCGTCCAGGGGCCACGAGGAGTCGTACAGCACGTACCCACCCGAGCGCACGTCGTTGATGTCCTCTTCGTAGGTCGCCGAGTTCATCGCGACCATCAGGTCATAGTCGAGGGCCCGCGCGGTGTAGCCCGACTTGTTGACCCGGATCTCGTACCAAGTCGGCAGACCCTGGATGTTGGACGGGAAGAGGTTCTTGCCCGACACCGGAATGCCCATCCGGAAGATCGCCTGCATCAGCAAGCTGTTGGCGCTCGCCGATCCAGTGCCGTTGACGTTCGCCAACTTGATCGAGAAATCGTTGACCCTGACCGTGGTGTCCTGAGCGGTATCGATCGCCATGACCTAACTCCCTACTTCACTTGTGGTTTTCGCCTTGCGCACGGGGATCCTCAAGATCCCCGAATCGACGGCGTACGGAATCTGTAATTCGAACTCCTCCATGTCCCACGCGGCGGTGGGACAGCGCTCGGCGCAGAGCCCGCAGTGCACGCAGACGTTCTCGTCCTTCACCATGACCCGTCCGGTCTGGGGCAGGCCCGCCGAGACGTAGAGCGACTGCGTTGGGTTGACCGACGGCGCCGAGAGGCGCTCGCGCAGTTCCGCCTCGTCGCCGTTCTCGGTGATCGTCAGGCACTGGACGGGACAGATGTCGATGCAGGCGTCGCACTCGATGCACAGTGGCGCCTTGAACGTCGTCTGGACGTCGCAGTTGAGGCAGCGCTGGACCTCGCGGGCGGCCTGCTCGGCGCTGAAGCCGAGCTCGACCTCGAGCTCGAGCGACTCGAAACGCTTCGAGAGCTCGATGTGGGTCATCTTCTGGCGCGGCGAAGGGTTGTAGTCGTTGTGGTAGCTCCATTCGTTCATGCCCATCTTGGTGCTGCTGATGTGCATGCCGAACGGCGGCCGGTCCCGCAAGGACTCGCCCGAGCAGTGGGCGTGAATCGAGAGCGCGGCCTGATGGCCGTGGGCGACCGCCCAGATGATGTTCTTGGGACCGAAGGCCGCGTCGCCGCCGAAGAACACGCCCGGCAGGGTCGACTGGAACGTGAGCTCGTCGACGACCGGCATGTCCCATTCGCCGAACTCCAGGCCAAGGTCGCGCTCGATCCAGGGGAAGGCGTTCTCCTGGCCAATGGCGAGGATGACGTCGTCACAGGGAACGATGACGGTGTCGAGGACCGCCGAGTGGACGGCGCCCTCGTCCCATTCGAGGACATCGAACTCCATGCCCACGAGCTTGCCGTTCTCGATCACGAAACGCTTCGGCGCGTGGTTGACGATGATCGCCACGCCCTCTTCCTCGGCGTCCTCCAGTTCCCAGGTCGACGCCTTGAAGTACTCGCGGGGACGGCGCGCCATGACCTTGATCTCCTTGCCGCCCAGCCGGCGCGACGAGCGACAGCAGTCCATGGCGGTGTTGCCGACGCCGATGATCAATACCCGTTCGCCGATCTTGTCCACGTGGCCGAAGGCCACGGATTCGAGCCAGTCGATACCGCTGTGGATGTTCGTCTCGCCTTCGTCGTGTCGACCGGGCAGTTCCAGGCCCTTCGCGCGCGGGGCGCCGACGCCCACGAAGATCGCGTCGAACTTCTCCTCCCGCAGTGCCTTCAGGCTGGTGATCGGCGTGTTGTAGCGGATGTCGACGCCCATGTCGAGAATGACCTGGGTCTCGTCGTCGAGCACCTTCGCCGGAAGACGGAACTCGGGGATGTTCGAGCGCATCAAGCCACCCGGCTTGCCGAACTGCTCGAACATCACCACCTCGTAGCCGAGCGGCAGCAGGTCGTTCGCCACCGTGAGCGCCGAGGGGCCGGCGCCGATGCACGCGATGCGCTTCGAATTCTTCTGCTCAGGGATTTCGGGCAGCCGGTCGGCGATCTCGCCCTTCAGGTCCGCCGCCACGCGCTTCAGCCGACAGATCGCGACGGGGCTCCCGTCGACCCTGCTGCGACGGCACGCCGGCTCGCAGGGCCGGTCACAAGTGCGACCGAGCACACCGGGAAAGACGTTCGATTCGCGGTTGAGCATGTAGGCGTCGTCGAAACGCCCCTGAGCGATCAATCGGATGTAGCCGGGCACGTCGGTGTGGGCGGGACAGGCCCATTGGCAGTCGACGACCTTGTGGTAGTAGTTCGGATCCCGATCGTTCGTAGGCTCCATCAAACACTCTCCTTCGACAATCTCGACCATTCGCACATTACAAAATGCGTGTCGCGCAACACGACCTTTTGTTCACTGTACTCCCATTGATTTTCTGGTTTAAGCGGTTATCAAGGGACTTACGTCACAGCATCGCGGGATTCTGGCGCGAGGCGACCGCGAGCTCGCGGGCGAGGGCCCGATTGGCCACGATGGTCACTTAGCCAGGGAAGGTGCGTGCGAGTGCCTTCACGGCACGAGCGTTGAATCGCGGACGCCGAGGCACTGACTCAATCGTCGGCATACCGAGCCACGGTGAATGCAATCGTCGTTGGAACGCTCAAGGTGAAGACCACGAGCATCCAACTGACGATGACGAGAGAAGCACCTCTCGTGTGATCTCGAACGAAGGCGAACTCAATCATTGCCGCCGTCACCAGGTCGGCAAAGATCGCCCACTTGAATACCTTCATGAAGGTCTTGCGCGAAAAGTCCCTCAGACGGACGAGAAGTATCCCCGCGGAGGCGAGGAGAAGGGCCCCAGCCACGAGAAGCCCGGTCGCCACGCTCAGAGGCGCCTTGCGCGGTGCGTACGACGCCATCAGAATGCCCCCGATAATGACCAGCGTGAGTGCCCCGGTGCTCAGCCAGGCAATTGGTGAGTACGTGCGGTCCGCGGTCGGGTGCGCCAGGGGACCCTGCTCGGCGCTCATTGCGTGGCCACCCGGGTCATGATGATCAAGGTGGCGATCTGCATCAATCCCGTGATGCCGGCGGTGTAGATGAACCGTTTCATGAGCCGGCCAATTCGCTCGCCGTTGGGCACTGGTTTGTTCATCTCGAACAGGACGGCGATGTTGGCGGGCTCGAGGATGCCGAGTGCAATGACCGCCATGACGCCGACGACGCAGAACGAAGCGATGAGCCAAGGGTGGTTCGGGCTGTTTGCGTAGAGATTCCCCATCTTCCTTGCGATCTGAAAACCGGTCGCCAGGGTCATCATGACGACGGTGGGCATGATGATGACCATCTTGGGCATGAACCTCGCCGAGAACTCCGCCCTGGCCGGGATCGACAGACGACCAAGTATCGGACCTATCACCAGCCCGACAAAGAGGTCGATCCCCGTCCACAAGCCACCTCCGACGACGTGGCAGAACACCAGCGCCCACTCCCAGTTGCCCGCAATTGCAACGATGACCAGCACCACCGCGAACGCGGAAATGGGAAGTCCCTTCAGCGGAACCACCTGAATCTTCGGCCGGTCGGCCGGTGGGCCCCCCGGCGACGCCAAAGCGGAACGTTCAACGGTATCGGTCATGCTCGACCCCCCCCCAGATCTCGCGCAGAACTAACCACTGGAACTTAACGGCTGGCGGAGTCAGTTGCCACCACCCACCTCCAATCCTCTTCTCGCTCGGAGGAGCCTTTCGAAAGCCTTCTGCGCCGGTTGAGGTTCAACCTCAGCACGCTGGCGTTTCTGGACGGCCCTAGCGACACGAGAGGCCCGAGCCGCAGGTGCGACCCGGGCCTCTTGCAAGAAGGATCAGACCGGGGTGTCGCCCTTCAAGGTGACGCGCTGGATCACCCGGTGCTGCTTGCCGAAGTCGCCAACCACCGAGTGCTGGGTCGCGCGGTTGTCCCAGAAGCCGACGTCGCCCTGGGTCCAGTGGTAGCGCGCCGAGTACTCGGGACGCACGGAGTGGTTGTAGAGGAACGACAGCAGCGCGTTACTCTCGCCGCGGTCGAGCTCGACGATGTGCGACGTGAATCCGGGATTCACGAAGAGCACCCGCGCACCGGTCTCGGGATGCGTGCGCACGACCGGGTGCACCACGGGCGCGATGTCGACCTCGACCTCGCCCTCCCAGTTGCCCTTGCCGAAGCGCTCGAGTGCGCCCTTGAAGGCGTCGCGTCCGTCGTGGACCGCGTGCAACGTCAAGAGGTAGTCCTGGAGCGAGGGGCTCAGGCCCTCGTACGCGGCCTGCTGATCCGAGAACAGCGTGTCGCCACCCGATGGCGGGATGTGCACGGCGTTCAGGATCGAGCCGAGCGGCGGATGCTTCACGAACGTGACGTCGGTGTGCCAGTCGAGGCCTTGCTTGCGCGTGGAGATGTCGCCGTAGCTCGCGTAGAGCTCACGGGCCTTCGTGTAGTCGATCTCGAAGATGTTCGGATAGCCCTTGATGCCCGGGATGACCGGATGGCCTTCGGTAGGCTCGCCGAACAGGCTCGCGAACGCGAGGTGGCTGTCGGGATCGAGGTGCTGTCCTTGGAAGAACACCACCTTGCGCTCGAGCCAGACCCGGCGTATGGCGTCGACGGTGCCCTGGTCGAGGTTTCGCAGATCGACGTCGCGTATCACCGCGCCGATCGACCCCGAGAGCGGGACCACATCCAACTTCACTTCTCTGTCTAAAAAGGTCATGACTTCGGTTCTCCTTGAGGGTTAGGCACTGCTTGGTTGAATATTCACTATATATCTGATAGATTAAGTCGTATATAAGAAAACCCCTTATCGTGTTTGACATTTCTTTCCATAGGAGTGCATTCGCGGGTGGGCGAATGCTTAAACCTAGTATTTCTATGGAAATAGTCCAGTATTGTCACCACTGCTCTCTTCGAAAGGCACACCAGAAACATGACCTCCACATTCAGCACAGTCGAGCGCGGCGAAGTGCGCATCGCTAAGCCGCGCCTCGATCACGCCGCGCCGAAGGGACTCGTGACCCCGCGCCTGCGTCGCCAGCGCAGGCGCAATCCCCTCTTCAGCCTCTGTGTGCGCGTCCTCTCTGTGGTCGCGGTCTTCGTGGTGTGGTGGCTCGAGGCGCGTCACGTCGGCGACCCCGAACGGCTGCCCTCGCCCCTCCAGGTCTTTCACAACTTCGGCTACCTCTTCTCGGAGAAGGACCTCTGGGGACAGATCGGGGTTTCGCTCACCCGTTCGCTGAAGGGACTGCTCATCGGGGCTTTCGCCGGCTTCTCGCTCGGCGCTCTCTCGGGTCTCACCACGACCGGCGAGGAGCTCTTCGACGCGCCGATGCAGTTGCTGCGCTTCACTCCCTTCCTCGCTCTCATCCCCCTGTTCATCACGTGGTTCGGTCTCGGCGACAAGCCGAAGATCATCCTGATCGCCCTCGCCTGCTCGACCCCGGTGTACCTCAACACCGCCAACGCCGTGAGGAACGTCGACCGCAAGGTTGTCGAAGCCGCCCGATCCTTCGGCCTGCGGCGGTTGCGGCTCTTGAAAGACGTGACCTTCCCGTTGGCGCTGCCGGGGATACTTACGGGGCTGCGCTTCTCCATGGCCATCTCGGTGCTCGCGCTTGTCGCCGCCGAGCAGATCAACGCCAACAGCGGCGTCGGGGCCATGATGCTCACCGCGCAGGGCAACCTCGACACCGAGACGGTCTTCTGCTGCGTCGTCATCTACATGATGATCGGCGTCTGCTTCGACGTCGTCGTCAGACTCATCGAGGGCGCGGCGCTGCGTTGGCGCGCCGGAGAGTCGGTGCGATGAACGGGCTCGACAGCCAAGCGAGCGACTACCGGCTCGCTCCCCTCGCCGTGCAGGCGACCCACATCTCCAAGCGCTTCGCCCAGCACGTCGCGCTGGACGACATCGACCTCGAGATGCGCGAAGGCGAGTTCGTCGCCCTCGTCGGCAAATCCGGCAGCGGCAAGACGACGCTGCTGCGGATCCTCGCCGGGCTCGACGGGCCCAACGAAGGCGAATTGCTGGTGCCCGATGCGCGCACCGTCGTCTTCCAAGAGCCCCGTCTCGTGCAGTCCAAGAGGGTGTGGCGAAACGTCAACCTCGGCCTCCCCCGCGGCCAAGCCGATCGTTCTACCGCGCTGTCCGCCCTCGGGCTCGTCAACCTCGAGCACCGCGTCGACGCCTGGCCCGCCACCCTCTCCGGGGGCGAAGCCCAGCGCGTGGCGCTCGCAAGGGCCCTTGTGCGCCAGCCCAAGTTGCTGCTGCTCGACGAGCCGTTCGCCGCCCTCGACGCGCTGACGCGCCGACAGATGCATTCGCTCATTCGCGACCTGATCGCGAGGTTCACACCCGCGACGCTGTTGGTCACCCATGACGTCGACGAAGCCCTGCTGCTCGCCGACCGGATAATGGTCCTGCGCGACGGCAAACTGGCGAGCGAACTGGTCGTGAGCGACCCCCATCCACGACACCCGAGTGACGAGAGGTTCGAAGGACGGCGTCAACTGCTGCTGCGCGAATTGGGCGTAGAGGTCTGAGCCACCGAGCGATCTCCGGTCGCCGCGACCACCACCCGCTCCAATGTGCGACCGGTCGACTTGCATATTTCTACTATTTCTATTAACTTTATAGAAATAGTCATCTATCAACCCAAGATGGTTCAACCCAACAACCAAAGGAGCATCATGAAAGCGTCAAAGCTCAGATCCACCGCCAGTGTCGGAGTACTTCTCCTCGGGCTCGTCGCCTCGGGGCTCGTCGCCTCGAGCGCCGGCGCCACCGGAACGAAGGCTCCAAAGGCCAAGCCCCTCAACCTCTCGGGCGTCACTCTCAGCCTGGGTGACATCTCCGAGCAACTCCAGCTGCCCCTCAGCGAGGCCGGACTGATCACCCCTAACGGCGACGGGACGTACTCGGTGAAGGGCTACGCCTTCAAGTTGAAGTTCACCCAGTTCATCGCCGGTCCCGAGGCGTTTGCGGGCATCGTGGGGGGCAGCATCGACCTCGCGGTTTCGGCGGACACCCCGGCGATCTTCGCCGAGGAGCAGGGTGTGAAGTTCAAGACCGTGGGTGTGCGCCTCCCGAACCTGCCGGGCGCGGACTTCTCGATCGTGCTCGCGAAGGGCTCGACAATCACATCACTTGCCCAGCTCAAGGGCCAGACCATCGCCGCCCAGACGGGCACCATCAACGAGTACTTCGCCTTCGCGGCGCTCGCCTCGGCGGGCCTTCCCACAGCCGACGTGACCCTCGACAACCTCACGCCGGCTCTCTCGGAGGCTTCGCTCTCGAACGGCTCCATCGCCGCGGCGGTGCTGCCTGAGCCCTACGTCTCGCTCGAGAAGCTGCAGGGCTACCAGGTGCTCACGAACGGCACCGGTTTCATCAACGGCTACGGCTTCCTCGACGCCTCCCAGGCAGCGCTCAACAGCAAGGCGAAGTCCGCCGCGATCGGTGATTTCCTCAAGTTACTCAACAGCGCGTCGGTGTGGACCTCGGCGAACCAGACCCAGTGGGTCGGCGACATCGCCGCGACCTACAGCCTGCCGGTGAGCCTCGCAGGCCCGCTCGCCACGGACAGCACCGCGTCGTTCGTGCCGATCAACGCGACCGTGATCAACGCGACCCAGAGCGAGGCAAACGTCTTCTACAACCAGAGCGAGCTGCAGACACCGGTCAAGGCGAAGAACATCTTCGACAACCGCTACAACTCGATAGTCGCGACGTTCAAGTAGTCGTAATGCAGCCGTGCCTTCGAGACGCCGTGACCCTGACCGAGCTCGAAGGCACTCCCCGCGCCGAATGGCCGTCCTGACGGACACCCCCATCCCCCACCAGGACGGCCATTTGGCGCGAATCCCCGACGGCATTCGCGCCGCGGCGCCAACGATCCCTCAGTCCTTGGTGACGAGCCGGATCTCTTGAAGGAACGCGGTCGCCGCCGCAGGAAGGTCTGACGCGACCTCATAGGCGCGCAACCGGGCCCCCACCCTTCCGTGCAGGTGCGCGCACAGCGCGCTCGCGTTCAAGGAGTCGTTGCCTCTCGCGAGGGCTCCGGCGATCATCCCCGACAGGACGTCGCCCGAACCTGCGGTCGCCAACGCCGGGGTGCCGGAGTTGACGACGCGAAGTACCCCCGCCGGATCGGCGATCAAGGTGGTCGGCCCCTTCAGCAGGACCACGCACCCGCACTCGCGCGCCAAATCGCGCACGGCCTGCACCCGGTTCGCCGGCACTGGCTTTCCGGTAAGCCGGGCGAACTCGCCGTCGTGGGGCGTGAGTATCCACCAGGGCTTGGTCCCCTGATGCTCGGCGAGCAGTTCGCGGTCGAGACCGTCGGCGTCGAGTACCACGGGTCCTTCGATCCCCTTCAAGCGCTCCCGGAGCCACGCCGGAGCATCGGCGCCGAGTCCCGGTCCGGCGACCACCGCGGCGCACCGCGGGTCGACGACCACGTCGTTCGAATGCACGGCTTCGGGTGGAATGCGGACGAACTCGGCGATCTCGCCACGGCTCGTGAGGCGCACCATCGACGCCCCCGTCGCGAGCGCCCCTCGGACCACCAACTCACCGGCACCGGGCATGAGCGAGGATCCGCAGAGCGCGGCGACGGCGTGAGTCCACTTGTGGTCGTGGCGACCGGCGCGCACGAGTGGCCCGAGGTCGCCGTCCTCGACGAGACCATCGCTGAAATCGCTCACTATGCCCAGACCGGCGAAACGCAACTCCCCGGCGAGGGCCGCGGCCGCCCCGGTGACGTGGGCGTACTTCAGCGCTCCGATCGCGAGCGTGACGTCAGCCTGGAGCGGCGCTCCGAGGACCTCGCCGCTGTCCGAGTCGACGCCCGAAGGCAGGTCCACCGCCAAGACCTTGGTCTCCGGTGGCACTTCGGGTGCCGCGTAGGGCCGAGAGCAGCCGAGTCCGAAGGCCGCGTCGACCACCAGGTCGTAACCTCGAAGCAACGACGGCTGGTTCGCAACCTCGACGAGGTCGACGTGGGCCCCTCTGGCGCGCAGCCAGCCCGCCGCGATCCGTCCGTCGGCACCATTGAGTCCGGGGCCCGCCAATACCGCGACGCGGGCTCCATAGCAGGAGCCGAGCATGCGCTTCGCCTCGAAGCCAACGGCCGTGCCGGCTGCCTTCACCAGCGAATCGACCCCTCGCTCGGCGACGGCCTTCGCGTCGGCGCCGCGCATCTGGGCCGTTGTCAGTATCGGTATCACTCGAGCCCCGTCACTTCGCCACCGTCGCGCCTGGCGCGTCGAATTGCATCCACGCGCCAAGGATAGAACTCTCGGCGGCGTACGCTCCGGCCAAGTATCCGCCGCCAGCGTTGCGAGGGCCGAAGTGCCCTCCGACGCGAAAGTGCAGCCACCGCGTGGACCCGTCGCGGTGGCTGCACATCGGTCTGTGCGTTACTAGATGCCCTTGGGCGCGGTGATCGAGACGACCAGTGCGTCAAGGGTCACGTGGTCGGCGCCGACGAGTCCCTGGGCGGTGATCTTCGCACCAACGACAACGGCGCTGAGGGTGGCCGGCGATCCGCCTTCGCTGTACGTCGTCGCCGAACTCACGTCGATAGTGCGGGCGAAGCCGTGCCCGCTGCCGATGGTCATCGTGCTGCCGCTCACCGAGGTGACGGTACCGGACAGACTCACCAACGAGATGGTGATCTTCGCCGCGGTCGTGAGTGCCGTGCTGAGACGAGTGATGTCGACGTGCTCACCGACAACGAGTGCGGCGGCCGTCACCGGGGTTCTCTCGGCGAAGAACGTGGTGGTCGGAGCGATCGTCAGCACGGTGATCGTGGGGGAACCCTGCACGGTGACTGACGTGCTCGTGACCGCGCTCACCACTCCCACGACGTCCGAAGGAGCGGTGATCGTGATAGTCAAGGCGTCAAGCGTCGTCTGGTCGGAGGCGACCACTCCCTGGGCGGAGATCTTCGCATCGACGATCACGGCGCTGAGGGTGGCCGGCGATCCGCCTTCGCTGTACGTCGTCGCCGAACTCACGTCGATCGTGCGGGTGAATCCTTCGCCACCGGTGATCGTGATGACGTTGCCGCTCACCGAGGTGACCAAGCCCGTGAGCTTCGCGACCTCAATCGTGATCTTGGCGGCGCTCGTTGGGGCCGACGACACCAGCGCGATGTCAACGGTCTCGCCAACCGCGAGGGCGGCGGCCGTGGCTGGAGCGGTTCCGGTGAAGAACGTCGTCGCCGAGGTGATGGTCACGACGGTTGAGACGTTGTTCGCCCCGAGCACGGTCACCGAGGTGCTCGTGAGAGCGGTGACGTTACCCTTCACGTCCTTGGGCGCGATGATTGCGACCGTCAGAGCGTCGAGCGTGGTCTGGTCAGCGGCGACAATGCCGGTCGCGGTGATCTTCAAACCAACGACGACCGCGCCCAGTGTGACGGGCGAGCCGCCTTCGCTGAAGGTGGTCGCCGAGCTCACGTCGATCGTGCGGGTGAAGCCTTCGCCACCGGTGATCGTGATGACGTTGCCGCTCACTGATGAGACAATGCCGGCCACGCTCGCCATTTCGATGTTGACCTTGACCGCGGTCGTGAGCGACGAAGTGAGCCGGGTGATGTCGACGTGCTCACCCACGGCGAGGGCGGCGGCGGTGACCGCCGTGGCGCCCTCAAAGAACGTGGTCGTTGGCGTGATCGTGAAGGTCGACGAAGCGTTGTCCGACGAAAGAACGGTCACCGAAGTGCCCGTCAACGCGGTGACGTTGCCTTTGACGTCCTTGGGGGCGGCGATGACGACCGAGATCGCGTCGAGCGACGTGCCGTTCGAGTCGACCAGACCCTGCGTCTTGATCTTGGAACCCGCAATCACCGCGCTTAGCGTGACGACAGCGCCGCCTTCGCTGAAGGTGGTCGCCGAGCTCACGTTGATGGTGCGCGAGAAACCCTCACCACCGGTAACGGTGATGACGTTGCCGCTCACCGCGCTCACTGTGCCCGCGATGGTCGCCACCTGGATGATGATCTTCGCGGCGACCGTTGGAGCTGACTCGGTGCGATGGATGTCGACGCGCTCGCCCGTGGCGAGTGCCGCAGCGGAGGCGGCGGTGCTGCCCTCAAAGACCGTCGTCGTTGGCGAGATCGTCAAGGTCGATTCGGTGATCTTTGAACGCTGGACGGTTATTGACGTCGCACTCACGGCGCTCACGACGCCCCTGATCTCAGTTTGGAAGAGGTGATGGCCTCGTCCCGAGTCGTGGTGACGTGGAGCAGCGCCCGAAATACCGGCGACGCCGATGACCAGCGTCATGCCCATTGCCGCAACGGCAACTTTCCTACCTAGGTGCTTCAGGTGATCCCTGTTCATAACGCCCCCTTTGGACTCTTCGATCTGACTGACCTTGAACACTGCCAAGTCTGACGAGGCATATTTCGAAAATCATGTGAGAAGACATAGAAGACCGTCAGTTGGCTGTCGTTACTGTTACGGTTGGGTGACGGTCGCTCGAAGTGCGCACCGATGCCGTCAAGAAGTTGTTGATAAGTACGCCCATGGGGCTCAACTATCCACAGCCACCACTCGGCCGCTCGCGCCAGTCTCTCGAGCGAAAGCTGCGCCGCGGGCCCTCATTCGCCTCGATCTACTCGCCGCCGACCTCCCTCGGCGAGCTCTTCGGCTCCAAGCGCCTCTCCTTCGCTGCCCTCGAAGGCAACAATGCCAACACCACCACCGCCGCCGCGCCGGCGATCACGGCACCAACCGAGACAGCGAACGCCATGCCGCTGATGAATGATTGCCGGGCCGTCGCGCCCAGCTGCGCGCCCAATGGTCCGCCGAGACGATCCGCGACTTCGAGGGCTCCCCCGAGTGAACCCTCCGTCGCCTTGGCAACGGATGCCGGGACGGTGTAGCGACGTAGCAGCGACGTCATATCCGCCTGGTAGCGGGTATTGAGAAGGCTGCCGAGCACGGCGACCCCGAGCGCGCTGCCGATCTGCAGCGCCGTGCTATTGGTCGCCGAACCCACTCCCGAGAGGTTGACGGGAACCGAACCCATGACCGACTCGGTGCAGGGCGCGACGCACAGTCCGCTGCCGATGCCCATCAGGAAGAACGACGGGAGGGCGTTCGCGTACGTCGAATGCGGTGTCGTCGACGAAAGCAGGGCCAAGCCAATCGCGATCAGCGCCATCCCGATGAAGACCACGACCTTGGTCCCGAGGAAACGCACCGCCAACGGTGAGAGCGACGCGACCAGCAGCAAGACGAGGGCGATGGGCGCGATGCGAAGACCGGTTTGGAACGCGCTGTAGCCGAGACAGAACTGCAAGTACTGGGTAAGCAGAAACAGCCCACCGGACAACGCGAAGATCGTGAGACCGAGCCCCCCGATGGCGACGGAGAACCTACGCGAATTGAAGAAGGATATCTCGAGCAGGGGATGATTCGTGTGGCGCTCCCACACGACGAGCAGTGAGGTCACGATGAGCGCGGCACCAATCGCCGCGATGATCGAGGGCGACCCCCAGCCCCTGGACGGGCCTTCGATGATCCCCCATAACAGCAGCGCCGGACCGATAAGCGACAAGATCGCACCGAGGACGTCGGGTCTCTTGGCCAGAGCATTCTTCGAATCCGGAACGACCAACACCGCCGCGACGCACGCGACGATCGCGATCGGCACATTGATGAGAAACACAGAGCCCCACCAGAAATGGGTAAGCAACCAACCACCGACAACTGGACCAATGGCCAGCCCCAGCCCGTTGGTGCCCGACCACAACCCGATAGCGCGGGCACGGTCTCGCGGCTCGATGAAGACATTTGTCAGGATCGACAAGGTGGAGGGCATGATCGCCGCGGCGCCGATCCCCATGAAGGAGCGGGCCACGATGAGTTTGTCAGGAGTCGTGGCGAACGCTGACGCGCACGATCCAACTGCGAAGACCGCGAGGCCCCCGATGAACACGCCCTTGCGCCCCACGTGGTCACCGAGCGAACCCGCTATCAGCAGCAGCCCCGCGAGCACGATGATGTAGGAGTCGACGATCCACTGGAGCTGACTCGACGACGCGTGAAGGCTCTTCACGATCGTCGGAAGAGCCACGTTCAGAATGGTGCCGTCGAGGTTGATGATGAGTACCGTGAGCGACAAGACCGCGAGGATGGCCCCGCGCCGAACTCGAGCGTCGGCGCGACGACCACGCCACCTTCGGTCAGCGTTCAAGGAGTCGCCGGGGATGCCACGGCCTCCGGTCATGGCCGGCGCTGGCGCCAATGCCCTTGGCTCACGACGCAGCGCGGCAATCCTTCCGAGCAAAGCATCATGCCCCCCCCTCCGGACACGCCGAGACGTGCAACGTGCCACGTCAGCGCACAGTACGCCACGCGTCGCTTCGCCGCCCTAGGGCAAAAGGTCCCACATTGAGCATCGGCGAGATTCCTCGACTCGACGGCATTCGACCAGTCCCGGATCGCCCGAGAAGCAGAACGCATCTCGGGGCTCTTCCGTGGTTCCGTGAACGGTAAGTTTCAACGCTCACTGCGCGACGGGCTAGTTTAAATCCGTTATGACCGATTCGAACACCCGGGGCGTCACGCTAGAGCTCGATGACATCACCGTCCGCTTCGGTGGCCTCACGGCGCTGCACGATGTCTCCTTTCGCGTGCGCGAAAACGAGATAGTCGGGCTCATTGGCCCGAACGGCGCCGGCAAGACCACGGCGTTCAACGTGATCTGCGGCTTCCAGAAGCCGACAACGGGAAAGGTGCGATTTCCCGAACTGGGCCACGGCGCGCTCAAGCCATCACAACTCGCTCGAGCGGGTGTGGCGCGAACCTTGCAGGGTGTTGGACTCTTCCACCAATTGACCATTCTGGAAAACGTGATGGCCGGCGCCCAGAGCCGCCCCGGCGGCCACATCGGGGCATCGATCCTCGGACTCCCCTCAGGTCTTCGCGTCGAAAAGGCGCTTCGGGGTGAGGCGATGTTCCAGCTCGATCGACTGGGAATCACGAAGTTCGCCGCGACGCTGCCCGGAGGCGTGCCGTACGGAATCGCGAAGAAGGTCTCCATCGCCCGCGCGCTGATGTCCCAACCGAAGCTCCTGATGCTCGACGAACCAGCGTCGGGCCTCGACGAAAGGGAACTAACGGAGTTCATCGGACTCATCACCGAGCTGCGCTCGTCGATGAGTGTGCTCCTCGTCGAGCACAACATGGATTTCGTCATGCAACTCGTGGATCATCTGGTCGTCTTGAATTTCGGTGAAGTGATCGCGACGGGCACGCCCAACGAGGTCACCATGAATCCCGACGTGTTGGCCGCGTACTTGGGGATCGACTGATGATTCGCGTCCAAGCCCTCTCTGTCAGTTACGGCGCCGTGAAGGCCCTTCAAAACGTCAGCCTCGAAGCGTCACCGGGGCAGATCACTGCCGTCTTGGGGGCCAACGGCGCGGGCAAGACGACGCTCCTTCGAACCATCTCCGGACTGGTCAGCCCCGATAGTGGCAGCATCACGCTCGGTGACACCTCCCTCGTGCGCATGGCTACCGAGGAGATTTGTCGCCTCGGCCTCGCTCACGTGCCCGAAGGGCGGGGTGTGATCGAGGAGTTGACCGTCGAGGACAACCTGCGCCTGGGCGCCCTTGCCAGCAAGGTCGACATCGCCGAGGGTCTAGAGAACCAGTACACCCAGTTCCCCGTCCTCGGGGACCGGCGAAAGAAGTACTGCGCCACGCTTTCGGGTGGCGAGCGCCAGATGCTCGCGATGGCCCGTGCGCTCATCGCCCAACCGCGGGTGCTGCTCCTCGATGAACCATCCCTCGGTCTCGCGCCCCAGGTCACCTCGGACCTCATGAAGTTGATACTGCAACTCTGCGAGACGAGAAACCTCACCGTCATCCTTGTCGAACAGAATGCGAAGGGGGCGCTGCGAATCGCGCACAACGCCGTGGTCCTGCACCTGGGATCGGTGGTAGCGAGCGGCGACGCCGAAACCGTGGCGGCCGACGAGGATCTGCGTCGTTATTACCTGGGACTGGTCGAGTGATGAGTTCGTTCCTGTCGTCGTCGTTCATGCACAACATCTTCGGGGGCCTGGCCCAGGGAGTGATCTATTCGCTCGTGGCGCTGAGTCTGGTCATCATCTGGCAGTCGACCCACGTGCTCAACTTCGCCCAAGGGGCGATGGCCATGTTCGCGACGTACGTCGGCATGACCGAGCTGGAACGAGGCGTCAGCTACTGGTGGTGCGTGCTCATCGCCGTCGTCGTGGGCATGGCTTTAGGTGGGGTCACCGAGCGGGTCCTCATCCGCCCCCTCTACGGGAAACCGGAGATCAACCCCATCGTCGTGATGGTGGGATTCCTCGCAGTCATCGAGGCGGTCGCCACCTCGATCTGGACGAGCACCACCCGCACGATCGCCGCGCCCTTCTCCCAGGTGTACTTCAAGTCGCACGGTCAGTTGATTCTCTTGTCACCCTTCGTCATCTTCCAGATCGTCCTCGCTATCGCGATAATGCTCCTCGTCGCGGCGCTCTTTCGTTTCACGAAGTTGGGCCTGCAACTGCGTGCCGCGGCGCTCGCCCCCGAAGTAGCTCGTCTCTTGGGAGTTCGCGTCAATCGCATGCTCACCATTGGCTGGATGCTCTCCGCCGGAGTCGGCGCCATCGCCGCGGTCATACTCGCGTCGGGCAGCTTCGGACTGTTCCCCACCGACATGGACGGGGTCTTCGTCGCTGGCTTCATCGCCGCGGCCGTCGGCGGACTCGAGTCACCGATAGGGGCCATCGCCGGCGGTCTTCTCATCGGGCTCGCCGAGCAGTTCATCCTCGCGTACTGGACTCCCGACGTCGCACCGCTCGGTGGCGTCATCATTCTCGTCATCGCCCTCATGATTCGCCCCCAGGGGATCTTCACCAAGAGCGTGGGCAGGAGGGTGTGATGGGCTGGCTCGCTACGCTTCGCAAGCAGGAGACGACACACATTCGCCTCGTCAGCGTCCTCGCGTTGACAATTCTGACCCTCGCGATCACCTTCGTGCTGTCTCCCGTGGCGGACTCGCAGCTCGCGGGCGGTGCCGCCATCACCATCGTGATCCTGGGACTCAGCTGGCTGATCGGCTGGAGCGGACAGATCTCTCTCGGCAATTCCGGGTTCATGGCGGTCGGCGCCTACACCACGGGCATCTGGGCGCACCACCACGCCGCGTCACCGCTGGTCATCACCTTCCTCCTCGCGATGCTGGTCGGCGGACTCAGCGGACTTGTCGTGGCCATTCCCTCCACCCGCCTGCGCGGTCCCTATCTCGCGGGAATGACCCTGGCCTTCGCCGCCGCGGTCACACCGCTCGCGCAGAACTTCACCTCCGTCACGGGTGGCGAAGGCGGCCTGTTCTTCAACACGCTCGCCACCCCGTCATGGTTTGGACACCTCTTCAGTGGCGTCAACGCTTCCATCGACTCCAACGCCCAGTGGACAGCGGACCTCGCGGTCGCCATCGCTGGCGTGATGTTCTTCTTCATGGCCAACCTCTTCCACAGCCGATCGGGACGGGCTATGCGCCTCGTTCGCGACAACGACGTCGCCGCCGAACTCATGGGTATCAACCTCTCGCGCACGCGCACGCTCGCCTTCGTCGTGGCGGCCGCGTTCGCGGGACTCGGTGGTTCACTGTTCGCGATCATCAACGCAACGGTGCGACCAGAGAGCTTTCCGCTCACGCTTTCGATCACGTTGCTCACCTTGATGGTGCTCGGAGGTATCGGCACGCTCAGTGGTGCCGTCCTCGGCGGCATCATCTATTCCTTCAGCCCCAGCCTGGTGGCGCACGTGAACTCACTGACCGGCGTCAACCCCACGTCCAACCTGGGGTCAAATATGCAGGGCATAATCTTTGGCGCACTTCTTATCCTGACCATGCTTTTCGCACCTCGAGGCCTCACTGGCCTCGGTCAAAGACTGAGATCTTTCATTCAGTCACATATGTAACCGCAGCGTAACCAGAAAGTGAATTATGGTCCCCTTAAGCCCTATTAGGAGGTTTTTCATGTTTCAAAAGTTACGAAGGTCCACCACCTTGCTTTCGGTGGCGGCGCTCACTCTCGGAGTTGTGTCTACTGGCTTACTAACCAGTAGCGCAGACGCGTCGACGAATACACCCGGCGTCACCGCCAAAACGATCACGATTGGTGCGTCCGTTCCTCTCTCGGGCGTCGCGGCTAGTTACGCCCCGGTCTCAGGAGCAGCGAACGCGGTCTTCCAGTACATCAACAAGCACGGTGGCATCAACGGACGTTCCATCAAGTACATCCGTCTCGACGACTGCTACGACCTCGCCGCCTACGGCCTCGGTTGCACGGCAGGAGCGAGCACCACGACACTTAGCCAGAACCAGGTACTCGTCGCGCAGGACCACGTCTTCGCCACGGTCGGCTCGCTCGGCACCGCAGCCGAGGACAGCGTGCTCAGCTACCTGAAGCAGAACGGCGTGCCGCAGTTGTTCGTCGCCTCTGGTTCACGTGACTGGAACCAGCCGTCCATCTATCCGGACACCTTCGGATTCCAGACCAGCTACGTCGCGGAAGGCAAGATCTTCGCCCGCTACATCAAGTCGCACTTCGCCGGTCAGACGGTCGGGTTCGTCGGTCAGAACGACGACTTCGGTGCGGACGGCTACATCGGCCTCACCGATGGGGGCGTCTCCATCGCGCCAGCCAATGACCTTTCCTACAACGCCGCTGACGCCATCTCGGGATCATCGAGCGACATCCAACAGGACGTCGCGACGCTTCAGGCGGACAAGGTCCAGGTCGTCGTGCTCGACTCAGTGCCCGGGTTCACCAACGGCCTCCTGACTGTTGCCCACCTGCTCGGCTACTCACCGCAGTGGATCATCTCCTCGGTGGGCTCGGACCCGACGCTCGTGAACAACGCGGGAGAGTCGGGCGCCATTTCGCTCGACTACTTCCCCGCTCCCACGGACAACAAGGACCCGTGGGTCCCGTGGCTGCGCAAGGTGCTGCTCGCGGACAAGACTGACTTCCCCGCCTTCACCGCGTCGTCGCCCCTCACGGGCAATGACTTCTACGGAGCGGCCTACGCGGTCGCCTTCGCCGAGGTGCTGAAGGCCGAAGGCAAGAACGTCACTCGCGCCGGCTTCATCAAGACCTTGAAGTCAATGACGCTCGCGACACCCGCCATCACGCCGCTGAAGTACTCGTCCAGCAACCACCAGGGCCTACTCGGCGGCGTCATCGCGACGATTCCGTCCAACGGCGGCAACCCTCCGACCGTTGTCGTCGAACCCAACACCACGGTGTTCTCGACCGGCAACACGAAGAGCTCGCCGATCAGCGTATCGACAAAGCTTGGCATCACCACGATTCCGAGCTGGCTTAAGTAGCCATCCACGAACCAACGAAGAGACCCTCGCCGTGACGCGGCGAGGGTCTCTTCGCGTCTAGCCCTCCCTATCGCTGAGCGGCGTCGACCCGTAGAGCCGGATTGGCCGAGTGCTGGAGTTGTACAGCCGAACACCAGTGCACGGAGACTAAAGTTGGCGGCGTGACGGTACCGAGCATCAATGGCTGAGGGCGTCGACGATACACCCCATTCGGCGCGCGCCGGCGGCGCGCTCTCGGTAATCAGAGTCCAGTCAGCGCCGCGAAACTCACTGAAGATCGACTTCTCGCTCATCACGCCGGTCGCCGGCGCGATCACGGCCCTGCCGCTGGTGGCGGTCTTCGCCATCGGACTTGCGGTCACCTCCGCCCCTAGCGCAATCGCCATGGCGATCGGAGCGAACCTGATCGCAGTCGTCTCGCTCGTCGGCGCGCCGCGACTCTCCATCCGCCTCGCCTTCGTCGATGTCCTGATGATGGGAATCTCGGTCTTCGTCGGTACGCTGACGAGTCCTGTGGCGTGGCTGCACATCGCGGTGCTCGTGTTCTGGTGCTTCGTCGCGGGCATGATGGTGGTGTTCGGCCAGACCCAGGCGACCGTTGGAACCCAGGCCATCATTGCCTACGTCGTCCTCGGGCGCTTCGCCGGCACGCCCTCGCTCGCGTTGCACCTGAGCTTCTTCGTCATCCTTGGCGCGCTCACCGAGGTGGTGGCCTTGGTAGTGCTGCGGCTGCCGCCGACACTTCGGTACCAACGTGGCCGCCTCGCCAACGCCTTCGAGGCGGTCAGTGAATTGGCCCGTTCGAGCCCCAACCGCCCGGCGACCGACATCCTCGGGACCCTCGACGATGCCGAGTTCGCCCTTTCTTCTCCTTCGCTCTTCAGCCGCACCGACGTGCAGGACCTGCGCTCGATCCTCGACCAGGCCCGGCGGATCCGGCTCGAACTCACGACACTGGCCGGGCTCAGAATGCGCCTGAAGCGCGAGGCCGACTCCACCGACTCCTCGTTGATCGACACGGCGCTCGAGCGCTCCGCAGAGGCTCTCGACGCAATCGCAAAGGCCCTTCGCCGCTCGTCGGCCTCACAGCAGTGGAAGAGCGCCGTGGAGGGGTACCGGGCGTCGTTGGAACCCTTGGGCGACGGTTTCGACGACGAAGGCTCGAAGCTCGATGTCATCTCTCGCCAATGCGTGTCGCACCTGATTGCGATTGGTGGGCAGTTGCGCTCGGCGGGAAGCCTCATAGACCACCTGCAGGAGGTCGACGACCGCCAGGCGTGGCGTCCGAGCGTGCCCACCCCGCGCGGCCCCGACTTCGGTCAATTCCGCATCGATATCTCCACTATTCGCGGCAACCTGCGCTCGGACTCGCCCGCGTTTCGCCACGCGGTGCGATTGGCCGTGGCGGTGCCGGCGTCGATCCTGATCGGTTCCCTGTTGTCCCTGCCGCGAGGCTATTGGCTCCCGTTCGCCGTCGCGGTCATCTTGAAGCCCGACTACAGCACCCTGGTGAAGAGGGGCCTCGGTCGGATCATCGGCACCATGATCGGTGCGACCGTCGCGGCCGTGCTGGTGAGCGAGTTGAAGCCCGACCTCGCCCTCACGGTCGTGCTCGTCGCGAT
>Ga0182014_10001591_pt1 | contig 30103 bp, 25 predicted proteins | sample 612S2DmetaG_FD_120489 | JGI IMG/M metagenome (GOLD analysis project Ga0182014, IMG submission 120489) | Permafrost microbial communities from Stordalen Mire, Sweden - 612S2D metaG | ecosystem: Environmental > Terrestrial > Soil > Wetlands > Permafrost | place: Sweden: Stordalen | collected... | reverse complement strand
GGGCCATTGAAATCATTGGGGTTTGTTACCGTAAGAAGGCCGCTGCTCGCCCAAATTGGCTTCAATCGGTAGTTTTAGAACGGGCTCCGTTACCACAAAAATGAACGTCTCTCCAGCTTACCGAGGCCACACGCAGGCCCTCGGGGTCGGTTTTGACATTCTTGTCATGGCGGCACCGAGTTTGGCCCGGCGGCGCAATTAAGTAACCGACACGTGCACTTTCGGTCGACGCCCGAACATCCACCGACCGTCAATGGCCCGCTCGATCTGCGCCGCGAGTTGCAACAAAAGACCATCGTTGGCCTGTCGTGCCTGTGCCTGGATGCCGAGCGGCAGGCCGTTCTCGTGCTCTGCAAGAGGTAGCGAAATAGCCGGGATGCCACAAAGATTGGCGAGCGGCGTGTAGGCAAAATTGCGCCACAGGTTGGCGAACCAGTCGAGCACAGAAGGGTTGTCGCTGATGGTGAGGTATTCCATCGTTCCAACCTTCGGCGTCGGCAGTGCTGTGATCGGCGTCAGGATGATGTCCCAATCCTCGAAGAACGCGCCGAAGCCGCGTGAGGTCGTGTTGAAGACGGCCTGCATACGTGCGCGTTCCGCAAACGTGGTGTGTCGACCAGCTTCCCAGATGCGGATGTTGACGGGCTCGATCAGGTCGGCCGGTGGCTGCTCCAATCCACGCGCTGCCAGCAGGTTGCCGATGGTCTGAGCGAAATTGCTGATGTAACAGGTCGTCTGGGCGGCGAAGGCGGCGCGATAGTCGACGGCCGGCAATGCCCAATCCACATGATGACCGAGGCTTTCGAGGGTGCGTCCGGCGCGTTCGAGTTCAGCTACAATGTGCGGCGTCGCGCGATAGTCGGCCCATTCGTGAGAAAGCGCAATTCGCAGTCGAGGCGGATCACGCTCGATCAGCTTGGTGTAAGGCCCCGGCGGTGACCAGAACGGCATGAATTCGCCCGGCGCTCCACCGCGACACGCGTCAACGAACGCCGCGGTGTCACGCACGGAACGCGACTGGCAACCCTGGATCGAGACAAGCCCGCTTAAATCCGACAGATGTGGCGCGATGGAGAACACGCCGCGGGAAACCTTGAGGCCGATGTTGCCGTTGACTCCGGCGGGTATCCGGATCGAGCCTCCGCCATCGGTGGCGTGCGCGAGGGGCACGACGCCCGCAGCGACCATCGCAGCGCTGCCCGCGGACGACCCGCAGCTCGTGTAGTCCGTATTCCATGGATTGCGCGTGATGTAGACGGCGGGATTTTCGGCGGAACTGCAGAGACCGAATTCCGGCGTTGTCGTGCGCCCGATAATGTTGAGCCCGGCCATACGCATCTTGGACGTGAAAAACGTATCCGCCGTCGCCCGATTGCCGCGCATCAGCAGAGAACCCATTTCCTGCAGCCTGCCCTTCATCGTCGGCCCGAGATCCTTCATCAGGAACGGCAGGCCGGCAAAGGGCCCGCCGAGGTTCACGTCATTCTTTCCGGGCGAACTGACCGCGTCATCGAAAAGCTCGACGACACCCGAGAGCTCTGGATTGACCTTGCCGACACCAGCGGCGGCTTGAGCCGCCAATTCCGTCGCGGTCAGCTCTCCAGCCCTAACGCGATCTGCCAAGGCCACGCCGTCCAGACTGGACCACTCCTCCCAACTTAGAGGCAACGCCATTGGAGCCACCGATTCTGATTGTCTTCTTAAGTCTTTCAACACAGTCAAATGCCGAGGTAAAGCTGCGTTTGTTCACTCGGCAAGCAATGCTCCGCGTTCATTCAGTGTGGGGTCAGCGAGCAACGCAGCGGCGGCCCGCTCGACCATTGGCCTCAAGCCGCGCCCTGTCGCAGGACGGAGAGTATGGCGCGATTGCATCAAGCCACGGACGCTGGCGCAATCGCCTAGCCGCAAGCCGTCATCCGCGGCGGCAGCTCTCTGACCGCGACGCTCGCGCGGCTTGCCAGATCGAGCCCGCCGCGCTCTACTCACGTCCTGACTCTGGGAGGAGACACGACATGGTACGCCACCCTGCTCTGTTGGGCGGGCTGATCGCCTTCGCCTTCACCATCTCCGCCCATGCCGAGGTGACGCGCTTCAACGTCCTCGAACGCACGGCGTCCGCGCTGCAAGGCCGCAGCTTCGGCGCCGCCGGTCAGGTCGAGAAGATCACCGCCAGCGCGACCATCGCGCTTGATCCGGCCAATCCCCGCAACGCCGTCATCACCGATCTCGACCGTGCGCCGCGCAACGCCGACGGCAAGGTGGAGGCCACCAGCGACGTCATTATCCTCCGTCCTGCCCATCCAAACGGCATCCTGCTGTTCGAAATCCTAAACCGCGGGCGCAGGCTGATCTCGGCCTGGTTCGACAACAGCTCGATCCAGGGAAGCGTCCGTCTCGATCAGGTTGATGACCCCGGCCGCGGCTTCCTGTTGTCGCAGGGCTACACGCTGGTCTGGGCAGGCTGGCAGGCGGATGCGCCCGCGGGCGCGAGCACACTGGGCATCCACGGGCCGGTCGTCGCCGGGATCACAGGGCCCGTGCGCCAGGAGTGGAGTTTTGGAGACACCACCGATCCGCATCGGGCGACGCTGAGCTATCCCGTCGCGGACCGGGCAACCGCGCAATTGTCGGTGCATGCCCGCGCCGACGATCCGCGCCAGAGCCCACCCGAGCTCAAGTTCAGCTTCATCGATGACACGACGATCGAGATCACGCGCCCGTCCGGCTTGATTCCGGATGCACTGTACGAGCTAACCTACACCGCCCGCGATCCCAAGGTGACCGGCATGGGCCTTGCCGCGATCCGCGACGTCACCGCCTTCCTGCGCCGCGAGGGCGGCGCGGCCAATCCGCTCGCTGCCGACGGCCAGAGCGGCATCTCGCGGGCGATCGGGGTCGGCATTTCCCAGTCGGGTCGCGTGCTTCGCGACGTGCTCTATTACGGGATGAACGAGGACGAAGCCGGGCGGCTGGTGTTCGAGGCGATGATGCCGATCATCCCCGGCGCGCGGCGCAGCTTCACCAACGACCGCTTCGCCGAGCCCGGCCGCAATCCGGGGCCGGAATTCGACCGGCTCTATCCCGTGCTGCGCTTCCCCTTCACCTATGCAGTCACCGAGGATGCCCTCACCGGCCGGCGTGACGGGCTGTTGCTCCGCTGCAGCCTCACCAACACCTGTCCGCGCGTCATGCAGGTCGACTCGGAGTTCGAGTTTTGGGGATCCGAGGCGAGCTTGGTCGTCACCGACACGCGCGGGCGCGATCTGGAGCCGCCGCCCGAGGTGCGGCTCTACATGATCGCAGGCAGCCCGCACGGCAATGTCGCGAACGCCGTCGTCACCCGCAGGCCGACCTGCACGCTGCCGCTCAATCCGGTGTATGGCGGCCCGGCGTTCCGCGCGTTGCTCACGGCCTTGCGCGCCTGGATCACTGAAGGGGTCCTGCCGCCGGAAAGCCGCTACCCGACACTGGCGCAGAATACGCTGGTAGCAGCCGGCGATGTCTATCCGGTGCCGATCCCGGGCCTCGGCTATCGCGCACAATATGCCCGAGCGGAGGCGATCGAGCAGGCCACGCCGTTGCCGAAGGTGCGCGGGGAATACCCACTCTATTTGCCGCGCGCCGGCGCGGACGGCAATGCGCTGGCCGGCATCCGCCTGCCGTTGCTTGCTGCTGCTCGCGCGACCTATACGGGGTGGAATCCGATCGCCGGAACAGACGGCGGGCAAACGCTATGTACCCAGATGGGCGGCACGCTACCATTCGCGGAAACGCGCGCAGAACGTATCGCGGCGCAAGATCCGCGCCCATCGATCGAGGAACTCTATCCCACGTTGGATGCCTATGTGACATCGGTCAAGACTGCGACGTCACGGCTGGTGGACGAACGCCTGCTGCTTCCCGAGGATGCAGCAGAAGCGATTGCCGCCGCGCAAGCCGGCACACTTGCCCGGCTTGCCCCCTAGCTGGTGCCCGGGCGAGCGGGGATAGCCGCTGGGCAGCGATAGAGTATGCGGCACCATTATCAGTTCCTCGTCCGATATAGGCGGCAACGGGGCTGTCGGGTCGTGAAATTAGCCGTGAACGGCGAGATGTCGGAATCTGCGCGACGCTGCCGCTCACCAGGAATACGAACGTCGGCATCATGCCACCGAGCGCAAAACCGACGTTCCAGTATAGCCCTGTCCAGCTTGCGCGCACTGGGATCGGAAAGGGCTCGTAATGGCGCGCGGCCGCTTTGCGCCAACAGCGGCCGTTGCCTGACTTAATCGATCTTGCCCCTCGATCGCGAACTTGCATTGTCGCGCGACCTGGTATCACCACTCAACATCGCATCCGTCCTCTGCACTCATTCGGCGCCACGGAGGCTAGGCTCCCCTGTCAAGACGCTGGGCTTTCTCAACGAGATCGAGTGCCTGATCTCGCAAATCTCGCTTGAGCACCTTGCCGAGCGAATTTCGCGGCAGAGCGTCGACAATGAAGACGTATTTGGGCTTCTTGTAGCCAGCGACCAGGCTGCGGACATGCTCCACAACCGAGCCGGCAGTGGGATTTTTGCCCGGCGCGCGCTCTACAAAGGCCGCGACGGCTTCGCCGAATACAGCATCGGGTACTCCGACCACCGCTGCGTCGGCAATGTTCGGATTTTGCAACAGCGCCTGCTCGACCTCCTTGGTATAGATATTGAAGCCGCCGCTGAGCACCATGTCCTTCTTGCGATCGACAATATAAAGGTAGCCTTCATCATCGGCCCTGGCGACGTCACCGGTATGGATCCATCCATCCTTGATGGTCTTGGCGGTCTCCTCCGGGCGATTGTAATAGCCGCGCATCACCGAATAGCGGCCGGGCTGCCCCACGCGCACCAGCAGTTCGCCCGGCTCGCCCGGTTGCACATCCTTGCCGGCATCGTCGACGATCCGGACCTCGACGCCGGGCGTCGGCCGGCCGATCGACGAGGCGTGACCGAACTGCTCCTCGTGCGAAAGCGAGGTCACACCGCCCACTTCGGTCATCGCGAAGAACGACACCAACCGCACGTTCGGCAGCAACGCCATGAACTGCCGCTTCAGCTCGACCGGAAACGCCTCACCGGTCACCACGATCCTTCTCAGCGAAGCGCAGCGTGGCGGACCGGCCATGATTTCGGGAAGCAGCATCCGGCATACGGTCGGGACCATGCCGACGACGGTGATGCCTTCCCTCGCGATGGTCTCGACCGTCTCGCGCGGATCGAACTTCTTCATGACCACGAGCGTGCCGCCGAGCGTCAGCGAGTTGGCGAGCCGGGCAAAGCCGGTGCGATGAGCGAGCGGTGTCGTGACCAGATAGCGGTCTTCGCTCGAAATTCCCCATTCGACCGCGTTCACGAAGCAATGCTGAACCACGATGTTGGCGTGGGTGATGATGGCGCCTTTCGGTTCGCCCGTCGTTCCCGACGTATACATGATGATGGCGTCATCGGATTCGATGGACAGCGGCGGCAGCGGGCCGGGAGCCGCTTGCGCGATCTCGGAATAGGCGACCGCGCCCGCAACATTCTCTCCGGTGGTGATGCGGACAGCGTCGGGGTTGGCCTGCAGCACTTCGGAAATCGACGCCCCATCGCCGTCGAACACGATCGCCCGCGGCTGGCTGTCGGAACAGATGTGCTGCAGCTCGTTCGGCGTCAGCCGCGTCGTGACCGGGATCACGATCGCGCCCAGCGTGAACACCGCATAGAACAGTTCGACGATCTCCACCCCATTGGAAAGAAAGAGCACGATCCGGTCCCCCGGACCAATGCCCTGCTTCCTCAGTCCGTTAGCGACGCGCTGGATTCTCCCGCAGAGATCGCGATAGGCAAGCCGCTCACCGCCGCAAATGAAGGCGATCTTGTTGGGATGGCGCTCGGCTTGGGCGCGAAGAATGGTTTCCAGACGCATGCCGGCTACCTCAGACGACGTTGAACGCCGGATACTGGACGTCGTCCGAAAGCTTGTCCCACGCCACTTCGACGCGCTGGCCGATCGCCACCGAGTCCGGATCCTTGTTCAGGATGTTGCCGAGGATGCGCACGCCATCGTCGAGCTCGACGGTGGCCACCGAAAGCGGAAGTCTACCATCGAGACCGGGCCCGGGAACGCGGATCACCGTGCAGGCGTAGATCGTGCCCTTGCCCGATACTTCGCGCCATTCCAGGTTGCGGCTGCCGGTGAAGATGCTCACCGGCCGTGGATAATGCTGGAACTGCCCGGTGTCCTTGCAGTACTGCAGGACCAGCTTGCTGGCCTTGGCGCCGTCCCAAAACGGTTTGGTGTCGACGTAAACCGAGGGTTTCGGGACCGGACGTCCCGCCTTTTCGTCAGCCATTTCATGCCTCCAGGATCATAGCGGCGCTGGTACCCCAGTTCCGCGCGTAGGGAATGACGCCGATGCCGGTCACCAGCGCGTTGTTCGGATTTGCCACCTGGCGCCCGCCGCCTTCGCCGAACATCTGGCGAACGGCCTCGGCAAGGTTGAGCCCCCCGCTGGCAAGCCCGGGCTGACCGGCCGAGATCTGGCCGCCCCCGGTATTCAGCGGCAGCGTTCCCTTGTACGACAGGTCGGTATCGAGGATAAAGTCGCTGCCCTGGCCGCGCTTGCAGAAGCCGAAGTCCTCGAACTTCATCAGGACGGCGATGGTGAAGTCGTCATAGGGCTGGAACGTGCGAATATCCTTCGCCGTCAGTCCCGACTGCTTGAACACCTTCGGCGCCAGCGCGGAAAATCCGGTCTCGGTGATTTCCGACAGCGGCTTGGTGCCGTTGAAGTTGGTCACCTCGGCATAGGCCGTCGGATATACCATCTTCGTGATCCCGAGACTGCGCGCCTTCGCTTCGGTCGTGACCAGGAAGGCGTTTGCGCCGTCGCAGAACATCACGCAGTCGAGCAGCCGCAGCGGATCGGCAATGACGCGCGACTTCTCATAGTCCGCCATCGTGATCGGCGTCTTGAATTTGGCGTAGGCATTGTCGTTGTGCAGCGCATGCTCGCGCTGGGTGATGGCGATCTTGCCGAGCGCTTCCGGCTTGATGCCGTAGAGATGGTTATATCGGCTCATCAGCAGACCGAAGGTAGCCGGAGGCCCCTGCACGCCGGCCGGATCCTGGAACTCGGAGCGGTACGCGCCGTAATTGGCGCGCCACGCCGTGCTCGGAGCATCCGCCGACAGCACCACGGCGACCTCGCAATGGCCGTCGCGAATCGCGGAGGCCGCGCGGGCCACGCCGCCCGTCGCAGAACAGCCGCCGGTGCCGCCGTAATTGAGCCAGTTGGGCGTCAGCCCTAGCGCCTCGGTCATATAGACGGCGAAAAATGGATTAGGACATTCGCTCAGCGGCGTCGTCACCGACAGGCCGTCGATGGCATCCTTCTCGATCCCGGTCGCGGCGAGCAGCTTGGCCAGCGCCTCGCCGCCCAGATCGTACGCGCTGCGTCCGGTCTTGAAATCGATGGCTGTCTCCGAATAGCCGGCGATCACGATATCTCGTTTTTTGGCTGTCATGTTCATTCTCCGCGGAATTCTGGCGACCGCTTTTCACGGAAGGCCTTTAGCCCTTCGTCACGATCCTTGGTGAAATAGAGCAGGAAGGAAGCATCACCCTCCGCATCGAATCCGTCAGCCAGCGACATGTCGACGCCACGGTCAATAACGGACTTCGTCATCATCACCGGGATCGGCGCGTTGTCGCTGATGCTTTTTGCGATCTCGCGAGCCTTATCGAGCGCCTTGCCCTGTTCGGTGACGTGATTGAGGATGCGATAGCGTTCCGCTTCCGCTGCGGTTATCCGCCGGCCGGTCCACATCAATTCCTTTGCCAGCGATTTGCCGATCAGCCTGGGCAGCGTTTGCGTACCGCCGCCGCCTGGCATCATTCCGAGCTTGATCTCGGGCAGACCGAACTTCGCGTTGGCGCCGGCGACGATGATGTCCCCGACCAGCGCGAGTTCGAGACCGCCGCCCAAGGCAAAACCTTCGATCGCTGAAATCAGTGGCTTGGTAAACCCGCCGATCTCCCGGAACAGCCGATTGACCTTCCGGCTCCGCTTGCGAAAGCGGTAGAAGTCAAAAAAGCCGTTTTCCTCGATCTGGAATTCGCTGGTGTCGATCCCCGTACAAAATGCCTTGTCGCTGCCAAGCAGAATAACTGCCCGAACGTTCCGGTCGTGCTCGACTTCACCGAGGATGGCGAGGATTTCACCGGCGGTCTGTTCCCGCAGTGAATTCAGCTTTTCGGGTCGGTTTATCGTGATTTCGATCCACCCATTTTCCCGGTTGACGATAACGTCCTGGTAATTCATGTGCCTTCGCCTCCGATGATCTCAATGTTCGGTCTGGGATTCGCCGCCCATCGCGGATGCGATTTGGGCGTGAAGATCTGCAATCTTGTGCGGGTTCGTCCTCGCCTCGTCGCTGATGCAGACCTCGAGGGCCACCTTGGCCGGAGGACTCAGCACCAGCGCTCGATCGGCCATCTCAAGCGCATCATCGATCCGGTGGGTAATCAGCAAACAGGTCTTGTGGAATTCGCGTGCGATCTGGAGGAAATCCCGGCGCAAGGTCCTCGATGTGACGTGGTCGAGCTGACTGAACGATTCATCGAGAAAAACGATCTCGGGATCGATAGCGAGTGCGCGGGCAAGCGATACGCGCTGTCGCATGCCGCCGGAGAGCTCGTGGACGTATTTGTCGTCGGCGTCCTTGAGGCGCACGCGCGCAAGCCATTCCCGGGCATGCGCCCGAGCCTGCGACCTGGATTTTCCGAGAATCAGAAGTCCCAGTTCGACGTTCTCGACGGCGGTGCGCCACGGCAATAACCTGTCCGTCTGGAAGCTGACCGCTAGGCGTCCCTTCAGGGCCTTGAAAGATGCATAGGGATCGAATCCGGCCACGCGGATCTGGCCGGAGTTCGGACAGATCGTGCCCATGATTAGGTTCAATACCGTACTTTTTCCGGCGCCGGTCTGCCCGAGCAGAACCACGATCTCGCCGCGGCGGACATCCATCGACAGGTTGTCGACCGCCAGATAGCCGCCGAACGTCTTGGTCACTCCGCGAACCTCGATGAGGTTTTCCTCGGTCATCTTACCGTCGCCTCCGACCGCCATTTCAACGAAATCCTCTCCAGGCCATTCACGAAGGCTTGCAGCAGCAGATTCAGGATTACGAGGAAGAAGGTCCACGCCAGCACCTGATCGATCCGGAACGTCGATTGGGCGAGGTTCATGCGCGCGCCGATACCAACCGCGGATGCGACGAGTTCGGCGAAAATCACCATCCGGATCGCGTAGCCGATCACCGATTTAGTGGTGAGGAAAATGTAGGCCACGATGTGGGGGAGGATGAGATAGCGAAGCACCTGCCACCGTGACGGGCGGAAGCTCTCGATCATGTCGACGAGCTCCTTCGGCAACGCCCGCACGCCTTCATAGACATTGAGAGCGTAGAACGGCAGCAGGATGACGAGCAGGATGAAGAATATCCGCGACTCCGGATTCTTGAACCAGAATACGGCGATCAGCATCCACGAGAGCGCCGGAATGCCGGTATCGATGACGACGATGGCCTTCAGGTACGGCCGCACCGAGGGAAACATTCCCATCGCCAGCCCGATCACGACGCCCGCGACCATCGCGATCGTGACAGAGATGGCCAGACGGACGAGCGTGACAGCGACGTGGTAGGGATCGGAAAAGAACAGTTCGCGCGCGGCGCTCCAGACGGCCACGGGCGACGGCATGATGTAGTCCGGTACGAAGCGGCTAGTGATTTCCATCGCCACGAGAAGCAGGATCACGACGACGCAGGTCGCGAAGACATCCCGTCGACCCTCGGGATTTTTCGCAGCCACGATCGCGCCGGCCAGCGGCTTGATGATTGCTGCAGCGGCCCGCCCCTCTTCATCCGAGGTGCGATCGGCATCTAGCGCCATGGAGTCCGGTCTTTCCCTCATGTTCTGTCAGGCGGCAAAGAAGTTTTGATCGACCGGCCTGGTCAGCAGGCCATTGCGCGCCAAAAATTCGCTCGCGAGCAATATCGATGAACGGGACTGTTCGTCGCTCATGGACCGGTAATTGAAGGTGAGACGTTTGGAGCCCATTGCCTCCTTTAGCGTTTCGATCGGAACGCCGGTCTTGCTGCCAAACAGGTCGACCGCTTTGGCCGTGTCCGCATTGATGCCGCTGAGGCACTCTTCAAAGACCTTCCCGATCTTCGCGGCGACACCAGGATTGGCGTCGGCCAGTTCCTTCCGGATCGCAACTCCGAAGTACGGCAGCTCCAACCCTCCCGAGAGTCTCTTGTAGACGTCGCCCGCCTTCATGATCACGCGCAGGTCGGGCTTCTTCATCAGGCCCGTGGTTATGTTCGGCTCCCATGACAGGGCTGCATCGGCGCGATCGGCCATCAGCAGCGTTACCGAGGCCGCGGGATTGTCGACGTTCTGGATCGTCGCATCCTTTTCGATGTCGAAGCCGTAGGCTTCCTTGATGAGCGCCCTCACCATCCGGTAGGTGCCGGTCGACTGCAGGGCAGCGATCGTCTTGCCCTTGAGTTTCGACACGTCGTCGGCGCCAGCCTTGGGCGCCAACAACGCGATCATGTTCGCATCGGTGATCGTGCAGAGATATTTTATGGGCACGCCGGCCTGGTAGCGGGCGGCGAAGGTGTCCCAGCTTCCAACGCAGAGGTCGTAGTTTCCGGCAACGAAATCATTGTAGTAGGTGGATACCGCCGTATACGGCGCAGGATCTGGAAAACTGAGACCGCTCTTGCGGCCGAGATCGTTGGCCAGAATATACTGAACGGGCAGCACCGTAAATCCTGGCTGCAGGGACGCCCAGCGCACCCGAAGATCCCCCGCCGCGAATGCACGTTGGACGGTCGACGACAGCATGAAGGAGCCCGCAGCCGAAGCTGCAAGGAAGTCGCGCCTTGTAGAGTGCGTCATTTTCTCCTCCCGCAATTCGTGCGTTGCGCGCGCTTTTCTTGCTTTTTGGCTTGCTGGCAGTTCGGTCCGAAACACCGGTGCCGACCGCAATCTCGCGTCTTGATCGACCCTAAACTTGCCAAAGTCGGGACGATAGCGCAATTATCACCCTTCATCGTTCCATAAATGGGACCACCCAGTGGCCGGCTGGGTCGGGAGCCGGAGATGGAGGAATGCAGGTCGTGACGAGAAAACTGGACCTGAACGCGCTGCTGTTGTTTTTCGAAGTCGTCAACGCGCGCAGCATCAGCAGCGCCTCGAAGAAGCTCGATATTCCAAAATCCACCGTCAGCCGTAAGCTGATGTTCCTGGAAGACCAGCTCGGCGCCATCCTGTTCAAGAAAGGCGGCCGCAAGCTTTCCGTCACCGACATCGGCCAAGCGCTTTACGAGCATTGCGAACGCATCGCGGCGGAAATCGAAGAAGCGGGTCTCGGCACGACGCGCATGCAGACCGAACTGCGGGGCATGCTTCGCGTCAGCATGCCCGTGGATTTTGGCACCGGCTGGCTCAGCAGCGCCATTGCCGCGTTCGCGGTCAGCTACCCCGACATCCATCTCGTGATCGACGCCAACAGCCGCTGGATCGATGTGTCGGTCGAACCGTACGACGTCGCGGTTCAGCTCGGCACCCCTCCCGAAACGCACGACGGCATCCGCCATCTGGCGAGTATTACCCGGGGCGTCTATGCGAGCCCGTCGTTCCTCGAAAGAAAGGGTGTACCCCTCAGCATCGACGATTTCGATCATTTCGACTGCATCGTGACCGAACATCAGCGCGCCGAAGGCGTCTGGAATTTCCGCAGCGGGCTCGGCGTCAAGGTCATCGATGTGGTCGGACGAATCACCGTCAATCACATCGGCGTCGCGCGCGAACTCGTGATCGGCGGCGTCGGCCTCGGCATTCTCCCGAACATCATGTGCCAGAACGATATCAGGGCAAAACGGCTGGTGCGCGTGCTCACCGACTGGGAAAGCCCCTCGCTGCAGGTCAGCGCGACGTTCCTCGGCAAGCGTAAGGAATCGCGGCGCCTGCGCGCGTTTCTCGACTTCATGGAAGGCAAACTCAGGATTGAAGGCGACCCGATCGCGGCCGGGTCCGCTGAGCTCCAACGGTAGGTCGAAAACCATCCGGGAGCGGCCGATCACGACGACAGCAATGAATCGGCGATCTTCTCGGCGATCATGATGGTCGGAAGGTTGGTATTTGCGGTGGGCAGCCGTGGCATAATCGACGCGTCGGCAACAAACAGATTTTCGACGCCTATGACCCTGCCTTTCGGATCAACCACAGCGAGCGGATCCGACGGATCGCCCATGCGACATGTCCCGCTGGCGTGCCATACGCCGAAAACGTTGTCGCGGACGAACCTCTCCAAAGCCTGCCGGTCGGAGAGAATATCGGCGAACGCCGGACCCCCGTTCAGGAAGGTCTTGACGAGCGCGTGCCGCAATACCGCCGGCAGATCGAGTGCGGCGCCGATCGCCCGGGCCGCGACGCGGTTGCGGGTGTTGAAGCGGCTCAGCTTCCTGATGCGCGGGGAGAACGAAGCCGGGAATAGTGGCTCCGATGCGCCCGCCGCCGTCGGCTGCAAAATCATTGTCGTCAGCAGCTTGACGGCCCAGCACATGCGCTCCACATCGCGCTGGTCCGACAAAAGATTGAGTTCGACCGCGGGATAGACCGAAGGATCGGAAGAAACCAGCGAAACACGGCCCGTCGAATAGGGCCTGTTGCACCAGAGGAAGTAGAGCCCGAGGCGTTCGCCGATCGCGTGCCACCCAGCCCGCGCGGAAGCCGTGATGTAGATATCGGAAGCCTCACAACCGGCGATGCCGGACGAGCAGCGCAATGCGGCAAACGACGCGCGCCGGCGTTCGGCCGGCAAGCGCAAGTGCGGCGGCAGGAACTGGCAGAGCGTCAGCGCCGGATGGTCACGCAGGTTGGCACCAACCCCTGCGCGATCGGCAACGACCGTTACCCCGACAGCGCGCAAACCTGCGCCGGGCCCAACGCCCGCACGCATCAGGATGCCCGGCGTTTGCAAAGCGCCCGCCGTGACGATGATCCGACCCGCCGCCACATAAACTTGCTGGCCCTTTCGCATCACGGAAACGCCGCTCGCACGCGGTCCGTCCATGACAAGACCTTGAACCGTGCTCTCGGACCACAGTTCGAGGTTGGAACGCCGCCTTGTCCCGGCGTCGAGATAACCCGCGGCCGCCGAAACCCTGCGATCGTCGCGGTTGGAAAACGCAGGCGGGAATATCCCGTCCTCGAACTCGACGTTCTGGTCCTCCCTGAAAGCGAACCCGTGCGCGGCGAACTTCTCGCCCACCCCGTTCGCAAACGGAGGCCAGTCCTGCCGCCGAATTCTCCGGATCGCAATCGGTCCATCCTTGCCATGCAACGGGCCATCATAATCCAGGTCGGATTCCAGCCGGCAGAAATACGGAAGCACGTCGTTCCAACCCCATCCACTCGCACCCAGTTCGCGCCACTCGTCGTAGTCGCGCGGAAGTCCGCGATTGGCGGCCTGGACATTGATGCTGGAACCGCCGCCCATCACTCGGCCCTGTTCGTAGACGCTGCCGGCACGCCCCTTGGCCGCGACAGCTTTCAGACCGGGCCAAATGTAACGCTCGCCGAAGAAAAGCGGCATCGGGTAGCTGTCAAGGATCTCGGCAGGCTCCGCCCCCGGCAATAAATCCCTACCGGCCTCGATCAGCAGCACTCGGCGTGCAGCATTTGCAGAAAGCCTATTGGCAAGCACGCAACCCGCAGATCCACCACCGACGATGACGTCGTCAAACTGCAGATCGCTCATGGCTCAGGTGCCTCCAAAAAGAACCGGCGAAATTCAACGCAGGCCGACGCATGATGCGGGAACATCATTTGGCACCTTTCTTCAAGCGCAGAAGAAGCTGGCGGCGGATTTGCCGACCGCCATGCCGAGATCAGCGAAAATCTCCCTTGGTCTCGGGGATCAGCAACGCGCCTATGAGGTAGATCGCAAAGATGACACCGATGAAGACCGACAGCGACATCGGGATCTGTGCCGGACTAGCGCTCGCCAGCGAGACGAAGGTCGGCATCATGCCACCGAGCGCAAAACCGATATTCCAGGACAGACCGGTGCCGCTGGCGCGGATTTCAGTCGGAAATCGTTCATTGAGAAAGATCAGAATCGGCGCGTAGCCGGCGTTACCAAGGAAGGCGATCGCCAGCGCGTACAGGGTGATGGTCGTGGTATCGGCCGCCTTGGCCATGCTGAGGTAGCAGATAGGCAGCAGCACCACCATGCAGACCCCGACTAGCAGGAACGTCTTCTTGCGGCCGATGAAATCGCTGACGGCGCCGAAGAATATCGCCGAAACCAGCGCCACCACGCTGGCACCCATCAGGATCAGCGAGGATACGCTGTTGGGCACGCCGTTCACTACCTTCAGGAACGAAGGCAGATAGCCCGAAGTCAGATAGTATCCGGCGCCGCCACCGAAGGTGACGAGCAGGTTGAGCAGCAGGATATTGCGGTAGCTGCTCGAAAACAGCATTCGCACCGGCGCGCTGGTCACGGTGATCGCGCCCGTGGCCTTACGCTTTTGCTGCTCTTTGAAAAACGGCGATTCCTCAAGGTTGTTGAAGATGAACCAGCCGAGCAGCGAACTCAGGAGCCCGGCGAAGAACATGCAACGCCATCCCCACACCGCGAATGCGTCGCCGGGAAATATCGACGACATGACGAGGAACACGAACGATGCCAGTAGGGCGCCGATGCCGGCACCGCCGCCGCCGACCAGACCGGACATCGCGCCGCGCCAGTTCGGCGACGCCCATTCTGTGCCGATGGTATGGGTCGAGGCGACCACGCCGCCGACGAAGACGCCCTGAACCAGGCGCAGGACAAGAAACAAGACCGGCGCGATGAATCCGACCTGGGCGATCGTCGGCAGCAGGCCGAAGGCCGCGGTGCTGATACCGACGCCGACGATGGCGACGAACATCGCGTTCTTGCGGCCATGGACATCGGCATAATGACCGAAGATCGCCGAGCCGACCGGGCGCATCAGCAGGGTGACCGCGAATGACGCGTAGACCGCGGCCAGCGACAGCGTCGGAACCGTCGATGGAAAGAACAGCGCGCCGACCACCGGCGCCACGTACAGCAGAATGAACAGGTCGAACAGATCGAGCGACCACCCCAGGACCGACGCGATGATCGCATTCCTCATTTGCCGGACGTCAGCGGGCGCGGCCGTAACGGCCGCCTCCAGATTCGCGATTGTCATTTCATTCCTCCCTGTTTGCCCCCAAATGATCTTATTGTTCAGCGACCGACGAATTTCGGCGGGCGTTTGGCGTTGAAGGCTTCGACACCTTCCTTGAAATCTTCCGACTGCCGCAGTCGGCTGTAGCAATGTCCTTCCAGCTCGATCGCAACCGTCAGCGTCGAGTCTTCGGTATCGTTCAGGAGTTTCTTCGCAGTGCGCTGCGCCAGTGGGGCGAAGGTGCGCAGTTCGTCGACCAGTTTGTCGGTCGTCTTCTCAAGCTCGGCATCGGGCACGCATTCGGTCGCGATACCCCACTCGAGCGCCTGTTTGGCGGTGATGCGCTTGGAGCGCATGACGATGTCCTTGGTGCGGGTAATGCCGATCATCTTCTGCAGGCGCGCGGAGCCGCCAGATCCGGGAATCTGGCCGAGCTTCTGCTCCGGCAGGGCGTAGAGCGTGGTTTCCGAGGCAATCCGGAAATCGCAGGCCAGCGACAATTCAAAACCCACGCCAAAGCAATAACCGCGGTTGGCGACGATCACAGGCTTGGCGCAGCGTGTCGGCGAGGCGATGTTCCAGGCGAGCTTGGAGACCGTCTCCGGGGAGGCTTCCATGAATCCGCCGATGTTGCCGCCGCTGGAAAAATGCTCGCCGACCGAGCGCACCACGATGATGCGCACGCGCGCATCCTCATCCAACGTTTCGAACACCAGCCGCAACTGGTCGCGCTGAGGCATCGACACCACGTTGTAGGGCGGCCGGTTGAGGACGATGTCGGCGCGCTCGTGCGCCTCGTCGATCTCGACGGCAAAACCGTCGAGCTTGCCCAGCCGCGGATCGGCGAAAAGGTAGAGAGAAGACATGTCAGTTCCTTTCTTGGTGTGTCATGCCGCGGTTGAAGGCGGCTGTTGTTCGCGCTGATAGTCGCCGGCGACGAGCAGGCGGCGCAGCAGTTTTCCGACCGGGGATTTCGGCAGGGCGTCGACGAAGATGAAGCGGCGGGGCCGCTTGAAATTCGAAAGCCCCGAGGTGCGGCAGAACTGCTCAAGGTCCTGCTCGGTGACGCCGCCCTTGCGCTTGACGAACGCGGCGACGACCTTGCCCCATTTCTCGTCGGCAAGACCGACGACGGCGACCTCGAGCACGGCCGGGTGCAGCGACAGGCAGCTCTCGATCTCGACCGGCGAGACGTTCTCGCCCCCGGTAATGATCATGTCGTCGACCCTTCCGGTGACGAACAGGTCGCCGTCGCGGTCGACGAAGCCGGTGTCGCCGGTGAAGTACCAGCCATCTCGCAAAGATTTGGCGTCGGCGTCGGGCCGGCGCCAGTACCCTTCGAAGGACTCGTCGCCGGCGAGCAGCGCGACGATCTCGCCTTCCTCGTCGGGCGCGGCGAGTTCGGCCACCGATCCGGCGTTGAGCCGGACCACCTTGATCTGCTGATTGATGCCGGCCTTGCCGGCCGAGCCGGGTTTGGCCGGCGCGTTCTGGTCGATGGTGAAGGTGTAGATCTCCGAACTGCCGTAATGATTGACGAACAGCTCGGGCTGGAACGCGTCGTTCAGCTTCTTCAACAGCCCATCGGTCATCGAAGCGCCGGCAAAGCCGAGCTTTCGAACGCTGGAGACGTCAGTGGCCGCGAATTCCGGGGCATGGACCAGATCGTGATAGAGCGTCGGTACCAGATAGAGGTTAGTGATCCTCTCCGCCTCGATCAGCGCCAGCGCCCGGCCGGTATCGTAGCGCGGCAGGCAGACGAAGGTGCCGCCGATCAGCGACATCGCGATCAGCGAGCGCACCCCCATGGTATGATAGAGCGGCATCACGCCGAGTGTGCGTTCGGCACGGCGGTACAGGTTTTGCGCCACATGCGCGATGCCGGCGGCGCGCTCGGCGCGGTGACGCCGCGGCACACCCTTCGGCCTCGACGTGGTCCCGGACGTATAGAGCATTATCGACCAGGCTTCGGCGCTGACGCGGGGCGTCACCTCGGCCGCCGGTTCGCCGATCAGACGATCGAAGCCGGTGGCGCCGGCGGGCACGCTGCCGCCGGCGTAGATCCGCGGCAAGCCAGCGGCGCGCTTCGATTGATCGACGGCCGCCGCCGAAACGTCCTGGCAGACCACGGCGCGGGCCTCAGAATTCTCGATGCAGAAATCCAGCTCATCCGCCTTGGCGCGCCAGTTGACCGGCGTGATGACAATGCCGGCGAGCTGGCAGGCCCAATGCAGCGTGGCGGCGGCCTCGCAATTCTGCAGCGCCGTTACCAGATGATCGCCGGGCCGCAATCCGATGCGGTCGAAGCCGGCGACTAGCGAGGAAATTCGCGCATACCATTGCGCGTAGGTCAGGCGAATGCCGTCATCGACGATCGCCACCGCGTCGGGATCCCGCGCCACGCTGGCGACAAAGCTTGTTCCGAGATCAAGCATTGGTTTTCTCTTGGTTTTGGTCGACCAATTCCTCCGCGGCCTGCATCGCCGCGCGCACGATCGGCGCATAGCCCGTGCAACGGCACAAATGGCCGCTAAGCAGGTCGCGGATGTCTTCCTCGTCGGGCCACTTGTGCTGGCGCAGGAAGCTGTCGAGCGACATCAGGATGCCCGCCGTGCAGAAACCGCATTGCAGCGCGTGATTGCGTTTCAGCGCCGCCTGCAGAATGCCGAGCCGGTCGGCCGAAGGCGCGAGCCCCTCCACGGTGCGGAGCTCGCAGCCGTCGATCTGGGTGGCCAAGGTCAGGCAGGCGCGCGCCGGCTTGCCATCGATCTCGACGGTACAGGCGCCGCAGACGCCGTGCTCGCAGCCGACGTGGGTGCCGGTGGAGCCGATCTGGTGGCGCAGGAAATCGGTCAGCAGAAGCCTCGGCTCGGCCTCGCCGACGCATGGCTTGCCGTTGAGCGTGAACCGCACCGTGTGCCGGCGGCCGGCCTGCAGACGGCTCATTGCAGCACCTCCCGCACCAGGTCGCGGCCAATCATGCGCACGAGATCGCGCCGGTAGCGCGCGGTGGCATGAACGTCGTCGCGGGCGTCGAGCTCGTAAGAAAAGCCATTGAGGGCATCGTCGAGTGCGCTGCCTTCGAGACGGGGAAACTCCCGCGTCGCCGGCACATCGGCGACGCCGCCGACCGCGAGCCGCACGCCGTCCGCCGTCTCCACCGCGGCACAGGCGACGATGGCGAAGTCACCATGGCGGCGGGCCACTTCACGGAATGCGCAGCGCCTGCTAAGCGCCGGAAACGACACCGCTTCGATCAGCTCGTCGTCGGAGCGCGTCGTCGCCATCATACCGGCGAAGAAGTCCTGCGCCGCCACCCGCCGGCGCCGCTTGGCGCTGCGCAGGTGCACCTCGCCACCGAGCGCCCGCAGCACCAGCGGCAATTCGGCGCTGGGGTCGGCATGCGCGATCGATCCGCAGACGGTGCCTCGGCTTCGGGTCTGGACGTGGCCGGTCCATGGCAACGCCAGCGCGACCAGTTGCAGGCTGTGGCGGAGCTCCGGCCATTCGAGCAAGGCAGCCTGGCGGACGCTCGCCCCTATGGTGATGGTGCCGCCGTTGCGTTCGATGCGACCGAGATCGGAAAGCCGCATGATGTCGATCAGGGTTTTGGGCTTGGCCAGCCGCATGTTGAGCATCGCCATCAGCGATTGTCCGCCGGCGATGATGCGGGCGTCGCTGCCTTCCTGGCCGAGCACGCCGAGCGCCTCGTCGAGGTGTTCGGCGCGGACATAGTCGAAGGCGGCGGGCTTCATGATTTCCCCCCAAACCAACGTCGCATTCTCGCGAACAGGGAGATGCGGGCCGCATCCGGCGCGGCACCGCCCGCCGTGCGCGCCAGCGAGGCAAAGAACTGACCAATGATCACACGCGCGGCGCCATCGAGCAGGCGGCCGCCAATGCTCGCCACCTTGCCGCCGATCGTCGCCTTATAGACGTAGCGGATCGCGGTGCCGCCCTCCGGGGACGCCGTCAGGGTGATGCGCCCCTCGCCGCTGCCGAATCCAAGGCCGCCGTCGGCCGAGCCGCCCAGCGTGACCGCGCGCGGCGGATCGAGCTCGGATAGTTTGACCTCGGCGCGGTATCGTCCCTTCACCGGACCGATACCGATGGTGACGTCGGCGCGGAAATGCGTGTCCGACAGTTTTTCAACGCTGTGGCAGCCGGGAATCACGGCCCGCAGCGTCTCGGGATCGAGCAGCATGGCCCAGACCCGCTCGGCGGACGCGCCGACCCTTGCCTCACCTTCGCCGTGCAGCTTGCGGCCGCCGCCCTTCGCCTCGATCGGCGTCGCAGCGCGGCCTGGAGGCGGCGCGGTCTCGGCACCGCGCACGACGGAGGCGAGTTTCGCCGGCACCAGCGGCAACTCGATGTCGTTGCAGCCGAGTGCATCGGCGACCGCATTGGCGATGCAGACCGGCGTCGACATGCAGTTGCCCTCGCCGACGCCCTTCGACCCCAGCGGCGTGAACGGCGACGGCGTCTCCATGTGAAGGATCACGGGATCCGGCACTTCCATGGTGGTCGGCAGCAGATAGTCGGCGAAGGTTCCGGTCAGGAAGCTGCCGTCGGCGTCATAGGCGTATTCCTCATAGAGCGCGGCGCCGACCGCCTGGGCGAAGCCGCCGCGGATCTGGCCGTCGACCATGGCCGGATGCAGGATCGTGCCGCAGTCGTGCATGGTGACGTAACGGTCGATCCGGGTTTGCAGCGTCGTACGATCGATTTCCACGCCGCAGAAATCAAAGATGAAGCCGTGACACAGCGACGAGTTGACGTGATCGGTTTCGTCCGGAGCGGTCAGTTCCGGCGGGCTCCAGAACACGGTCTCGCGGATGGTATGGCCAATGCCGTCGGGCAGCGCCCCCGGCGACCAGTGGCTCAGTCCCGCCAAACGCGAAAACGATACCTTGTTGTCGGGGTTGCGCTTCGATCCGACATGGCCCCCGACGAAGGCGATGTCGTCGATGTCGGTGTTCAACTGGCTGGCGGCGATGCGCGCCAGCCGCGACGCGATGCGCGTGGCGGCGAGCTTGGCGGTGCCGGCGACGGCCGGCGCGAAGCGGCTGGCATAGTTGCCTGAGGCGATCGACCAGGCATCCTTGGCGGTATCCATCTCCGTGTTGACCCGGATGTCGCCGGGCGCAAGCCCGAATACATCGGCGACGACCTGCGAGAGTACGGTGCGATGGCCCTGCCCCTGCGGCACCGAGGCGACGTGCACGGTGACGCTACCGACCGGATCGATCGCGATGGTCGCGGTGGCCTGGGCGCCGTTCTTCGGGCCGGCCTTGCGGCGTTCGGCTGGCGTCAGCACGGTGGTGATGTAGCCCATGTTGGACACGCTGGGCTCGACCACGGCGGTATAGCCGATACCGTAGAGACGGCCCTCGGCGCGCGCGGTGTCGCGGCGCGACTTGAGTTCAGCGAGCGCGCCTTCGTCGACGCCGCGCCGGATCGCCTCCTGATAGTCCCCGGAATCGAGCAAGGCGCCGCTCGCCGTGCGGTACGGAAAGCCGTCGGCGGGGATCAGATTGCGCCGGATGACGTCGAGCGGATCGAGACCGAGTTCGACCGCGATGCGCTGAACGAGTCGCTCCAGCGCGAAATAGACCTGCGGGCCGCCGAAGCCGCGATTGAGCCCGGTCGGCGTTTTGTTGGTGACCACGACGACATTGCGGATCCTGAGATGGCGGATATCGTAGGCGCCGGTCAGATTGCCGTGCATGCGATATAGCGTCGCCGGCTCCGGCGCGCGCAGATGCGCCCCGCAGTCTTCGACCTGGTGCCAGTCGAGCGCCAGGATGCGGCCGTCGGCGGCCACGGCCGCGCCAAGGGTGGTGGCCCGGTTGGTGGCGGAAACCGACGCGGTCAAATGCTCGAGCCGGTCCTCGATCCATTTGACCGGTCGCCCGGTGGCGCGCGCCGCCGCGGCGATCAGAACGATGTAGGGGAAAATGCCCTGCTTGACCCCGAAGCTGCCGCCGGAGTCCGGCGGCGTGCGCAGCCGCAGACGGTTGCCCGGGACCCGCAAGGCCCGCGACAGGACGGCGTGGATGCTGAAGGGACCCTGGAAATTCGCCAGCACGTCGTAGGCATCCTCGCCGGCGTCATATTCGGCGACCACGCCATAGGTCTCGATCGGCGTGCAGGAGTTACGGGGATAGCGGATGTCGATACTGATCCGGTGTGCCGCCGAGGCAAACGCCTGTTCCGGATCGCCGTAGCGAAAGCTCCGGTCGCTGGCGACATTGCCGGGAAAGCCGTCATGCAGAATGGGAGCGTCCGGCGCGCGCGCCGCCAGCGGATCGACCACGGCTGGCCGGGTTCGGTACTCGACCTCGATCAAGTCTGCGGCGTCTTCGGCGAGATAGCGATCGGTCGCGACGAGGATGGCAACGGGCTCGCCGACATACCGCACCCGCCCCACCGCGATCGGCCAGCATTCGACCGGGGCCTTGACGCCGACCACCAGGCTCGCGGTCAGCGCCTTGATGTCGTCGCCGGCGAGAACCGCCACCACACCGGGCGCGCATTTCGCCGCCGACGATTCGATCGCGACGATGTCGGCATGGGCATGCGGCGAGCGCAGGATCGCGGCATGCAGCGTCCCGGGTCGAACCCCGAGATCGTCGATGAAGCGGCCGCGTCCGGTCAACAGCGCTGAGTCTTCGACGCGGGGAATCGATCGCCCGACCCATGGCGGGCCCGGCGCGCGATCGGCAATCGAGTGGCTGGCGGCTTCCGCCATCCCGGACGTTCTCCCTTGCATCTGGATGCTCGGGAAGATGTTTCCGTCGCGGCAGGGATCGGGCCATACCGCCTGATCTCAGAACTTACCAACCCGTCTCATTTCGCCGTGCCATGTGCGGCGCAGCAATCAGCTGGCCAGCCGGGACACCGCGCGAAACTCGCGGGGACCGACGCCAGCATGGTTGCGGAAGAAGCGCGTGAAGTGCGCCGGCTCGGCAAAGCCGAGCTGGTTGCTGATGTCGCAGACGCTCGCCGCTTGGTTCAACACCGCATCGACCGCCCGCTCCATGCGCACGACGTTCAGATAGACCTTCGGCGGCACCCCGATCGAGGATTCGAACAGGCGGAAGAAATGCGCGCGCGACAGTCCGGCCTCCTTGGCATAGCTGTCGAGGGCAGCATCGCGCCTGGTTTCGGCGCGCATCGATGCCGCCGCCTTGCGGATGCGCCAGTCGCCGGAGCGGGCGTTCATTTCCCGGATCGAAGCCGGAAAACTCCGCCATGGCGTGAAGCGCTCGATCACCGCGATCATCAGGTCGGACAACGCGGCTTCATGCGCGGCCCGCGCATCCGGACGGCTGATCATGTCGGCCGCGAGATTCATCGCGAGGCTGCGGATGCGCGGCGACACTTCGCCGGAGGGATGGCTGAAGAAGCCGGATGCGCCGCTTGCCGCCCAGCCCGGCCGGAACGCCGACAGCCATTCCGGTTCGATATAGAGCGCGAGGATCACCGTGCGCGGTCGCTCCGGGTCATGGACGTAGGAATGCGGCTGCCAGCCGTTCACCAGAACGGCGGTGTTGCCGGTCAGGGGATAAACGGTATCGCCGACCAGGAACTGGGTGTCGGCGCCCTCCACTTTCAGCAGCACATGACAGTGCGGGTGGGCATGGCGCACCAGCGACCAGTCCATATCGAGAAGGGCGACCCGGCCAAAGGCTCCGTGGGCGATTCGCAGCGCTGTCGACATAGCATTCTCTCCCAGATAGCGATGCCCGGCCGATGCGCCCGCCATCTTTCGATGGCCCTATGGCGCGGCCGTCATCCCGTTTCCCCGTTGCAGTTCCCTGGCTTGGGCCAGCGTTCGTTGTTGTCGGTCGACCCCGACCATAGACCTTAGCTCAGGCCGCGACCATGCGGGCAAACGCCGCCTTCGGATCGTCCTGCAGCACCCGGCCCAGATCGACGTCCTCGATACCCTTGACGTGAATGCGCTTGAACTCCATCGGCTCGTTCGACAGCGGCTTGGTGGCGTCGATCCCCATCTTGGCGCTGACACCGTCGCAGGACGAAGGATCGAGCTTCGAGCCCTGCGCGCCGGAGACGACCAGAAGATCGCGATCCGCCTGGAACCGGGTCGCGATTGCCCATTCGATCTCGCTGGGCTGGTCGATATCGACATCCATGTCGACCACGACCACCTGCTTGACGTCGTAATGGCCCGCGAACGCGCCCATGATGATGTTCTTCGGCTCGCCCGGGCTCGCCTTCTCGATCTTGACCGCTAGATGATAGCGGCAGGTTCCGCCGCGCGTCAGCCGGACGTCGCGGACCGAGGGGAAGCTGCGCTGCAGATGTTCGAGCAGCGTCGCCTCGCGCGGAATGCCGCCGAGCAAAAGATGCTCGACGCCGCCGCCGACGATGGTGTGGAAGATCGGGCTGTTGCGGTGGGTGATGGCGTCAACCTGGATCACCTCGCGATCGGCGCGGGGGCCATAATACTGTGGAAACTCGCCGAACGGCCCCTCGGGTTCGCGCACCTTGGGCAGGATGCGGCCTTCGATCACGATCTCCGCATGGGCAGGCACGCGGACCTGGTTGGTCCGGCACTTGACCATTTCGACCGGCCGGCCGAGCAGCGCGCCGGCGATCTCCATTTCGTCGTCATCGAGCGCGGCGATGGCCTGCGAAGCCAGGATGCAGGCGGGATGCACGCCGACCACCAGCGCGATCTCCAGCGCCTCGCCGGCCTCTTCGGCCATGCGGAAATAATGCCGGGTATGCCGCGGCAGCAGAAGGACCCCGATGCGGTCGGGGCCACTGATCTGGCAGCGGTGGATCGAGACGTTCTGAATCCCTGTCTTGGGATTGCGGGCGATCAGGAGCGCGGCGGTGATATAGGGCCCGCTGTCGTGTTCATTGTGCTTGGGGATCGGCAGTTGCCGCAACAGGTCGATCTCGCGATGGATGACCTCGTGCACCGGCGCCGCCGTCACTTCGACCCACGGGAGCGGATGGCGGACGGCGTGCTGGAACCGCGACAACAATTCGCCGGTCGGAATGCCGAGCGAATCCGCGATCCAGCTGCGGTCCGCGAACAGGTTCGCGACCACCGGAATCGGATGGTGACTTGGCTTTGGAAACAGAACCGCGCTGTCCAGCTCCAGCTTCTTGGCCACCGCCGCCACTTCGTCGATCAGCGATACCCCCTCGCGCGCCACCACCAGCCGGTCGGTCATGACGAGGCGCTGCAGCCAACCACGCAGATCGGGATGGGCGTTGTGGCCGGCGCTCGCCGCCGGGGTCCGGTTGGCCTGTGTCATTCGTTTCCCCTGGTCTTGGGCGCCGCGTTAAGCTTCGGAAACTCGGTTCGCACAACCTCGTCGCGCCGGCCGGGGCGGCCGCGCAATTCCGGCCGCTCGCCCCAGCGGCTGACGACGCCGACGTCGATGTCGAACAGATCGAGCGCGCGCCCGACGGTATGGTCCACCATGTCGTCGAGCGAATCGGGCTTCGCATAGAAGGCCGGCACCGGCGGGGCGATGATCGCGCCCATTTCCGACAGCGCCGTCATGGTGCGCAGATGACCGGTATGCAGCGGAGTTTCGCGCACCATCAGCACCAGCCGCCGCCGCTCCTTCAGAGTCACGTCGGCCGCCCGCGTCAGCAAGGTCGTGGTCACGCCGGTGGCGATTTCGGACATCGAGCGCATCGAGCACGGCGCGACGATCATGCCGGCGGTGCGAAACGAACCGCTGGAGATCGAGGCCGCCATGTCGTCGATGTCGTGGTGCTGGTCCGCCATCGCCTTGACCTCGGCGATCTTGAGCGCGGTTTCGTAGGCGAAGGTGATCTCGGCCGTCTTCGACATCACCAGATGGGTCTCGACGCCGGCATTCCGCAAGAGCTGCAGTAGCCGGACGCCATAGACGACGCCCGAGGCGCCCGAAATCCCGACGATCAGGCGGCGGGGGGCGGGTTCAAAGGATTTCACCGGCGGTTCCGTTTTGCTGCGGCGCACCCGATATCGGGCGATCGCTGCGTGGTCCTCTCAACGTAGGGACCGCATCAGATCAGAACAAATAATTGATTTTTATCCCTATCATCATCAATAGTGATGGCAGTTCTGATGCGAAAGGGCGGCGGCATGGATCTGAAGCAGATGCAATATTTCCTGTGCCTGGCGCAGGAAGGCAACGTCACCCGCGCCGCGCGCCAGCTCAATCTGGTGCAGCCGGCGCTGAGCATGCAGATTGCAAAGCTGGAGAAGTCGCTCGGCAAGCCGCTGTTCTATCGCGCCTCGCGCGGCATGTCGCTGACCCCCGCGGGCGAGGCGCTGGCGCTGCGGATCGCGCCGATCCTGTCCGACATCGAGCGCGTCCGCGGCGAGATCGCCGAGCTTGGCGGCCGGGTGTCGGGCCGGGTCAGCATCGGCATGATCACCTCGGCGGCGCAGAGCACGCTGCCGGTGTCGTCGGCGACCATCGCCGCGCGCTATCCCGAGATCCACCTTTTGGTCTGCGAAGGCTATTCGGAGACCATGCTGGAGTGGGTGACCGCCGGGCAGCTCGACATCGCCATCGTCAATACGCCGGCGCCGCGGCTACCGCCGACCGCGCGCCATATCCTGGACGAGGAGATGCTGCTGGCGCACGGCGCCGGCAACAAACTGGCGCTGCCTAAACTGGTGTCGTTCGACCGCCTCGAAGGCCTCGATCTCGTCATCCCGTCGCGCCGCCACGGGCTGCGGCGCATCCTCGACGACGCCGCGGCCGAGGCCGGCTTCAGCCTGAAACCGCGGATCGAGATCGACACCCTGTCGGCGATCTGCGAGGTGATCGCGACCACCGATCTGGTGACGGTGCTGCCCGGGATCGTGCTGCAATCAACGCTGTCGGCGGGCCGCATCAAGGCCCGGCGGCTGCGCCACCCATCGATCATCCGCTCGGTGGCGTGGGTGACCAATCCGAGGCGCAGCGTCTCGGCGGCGATGTCGGCTGTGATGGAGATCATCGCCGCGGACCTGACCAGGGCGGCCGCCTCCGCCTCCCGCCTGGTCCGGCGCTGACGCGGGTAGACATCGCATCAGCCGAGATCGGCCATGACGCGTCGGTACTGGTTGGGCGAGGTGCCGGTGTGCTGCTGGAAAAACCGGGTGAAATTGCCCTGGGCGCTGAAGCCGAGGTCGTCGGAGATGGTTCCGATGTCGTCGTTGCGATGGCGCAGGCGGCCGACCGCGGCCTCGACCCGCAGCGCGTTGACATAGACGCGCGGGCTGACGCCAGTGCAGCTTCGGAACAGATGATTGAAATGCGCCCGCGACAGCCCGGAAAGGCTGGCGGCTTCGTCGAGGTCGACCGCGTCGGCGGCGCATTGGCGCAAGTGCCGCAGCGCCCGGCTGATGCGATAGTCCCGCGATCCACGCGGCTTCCGCACGCTAGTGCTGCGATCGCGCCAATCCGAGAAGCCGTGGCACACGTTCAGACAGAGGTCGAGGATCACGTCCTGCAGGTCCTCGTGGGGGTCCGACGGATCGGCCATCCGCCGCACCAGGATGGCGCGCAGCCGGTCGACTTCGGCCGTGATCGGAATCCCCGCCTGCGGAAAGAACCCGGCCTCGGAACAACTAGCAAAATTCCGCTCAGCTTCCGCGAGCCAGCCGGGCTCGATATAGAGCGCTAGGAACAGCGTCTTCTCGGTGCCGTGATGGTGCAGATATTCGTGCTGCTGCCAGGAATTCACCGCGACCAGGGCGTCGCTGCGCAGCGGCACCGGCTTGCCCTCAACCACAAAATTTTGGTCCGGGCCGTCGACCTTCAAGATCAGGTGGCAATGCGGATGGGCATGGTCCACCAGCGAGATGTCCATGTCGAGGAGGGCGACGCGTCCAAAGCCGCCGCGCAGGATACTCAAAGCCTTGGTCAAGGCAGCTGTCTCCGACCGGTACGATAACCCGGATTGCTCGCGACTTGTATGCGTTAAAAGGCAAAAAAACATCCGAAATGATAAATTGCGCGCCGCGACGGCAGAGCCGATCGGCCCGCGCTGCCATAGGCTCCCCCCAAAGCAACAAGCGCCGGTCTGCTCCGGCTGCAAATCACCGGTAAGGGAGCGATCACCATGGACGTCGTATTTCAGGACCAGGCCCGCGACCGCCGCGAGCGGGAGCGTCAGCTCACTTTCCGCGACCGCTTCGTTGCGGAAACCCCGAGCTGGTATCACGGCGGGCTGCACCTTTCCTTCACGCTCGTGGTCACCGGCGCGGCGATGTGGCTGTGCTGGAGCCATATTGAAAACGCGGGCTGGGAATGGCTGTTGGTGATCCCGATCGCGCTGTTCGGCAACTGGATCGAGTGGGCCGCGCATCGCTACATCCTGCATCGGCCGGTGAAGGGACTGGAGATGATCTACAAGCGCCACTGCACCGTGCATCACCAGTTCTTCACCCATCACGATCTCACCTATCACGGGCACAAGGAATGGCGCGCGCTGTTGTTTCCACCTTTTGCACCGCTCGGCTTCGTGCTGGCCGCGCTGCCGCCCGCGTTGCTGCTCGGGCTGATCATTTCCGCCAATGCCGGCTACATCACGGTTTTCACAATGGCGGCCTACTACCTGATGTATGAAGGCCTGCACACGCTGTCGCATCTCGACGACGCGCGGCATCCATATCTCAAGTACATTCCGCTGATCAACACCATCCGCCGTATGCACACTATCCACCATGTGCTCGGCTTCATGCAGACGCGAAACTTCAATCTCACCTTCCCGATTTGCGATGCCCTGTTCGGCACCAGCGATCTCGACCGCGGGCTGGTCGGCACGCTGTTCAACGGCAACTCCAACGAATATATGCGCAGGGATCTGCAGCCGCACGATCCTGAAATTCCAGAGCCACAGCTTGACGCTGAAAGTTCAGCCAAAGAGGCCGGCTATTAGACGCGCGAGAACACTCCCATCGCCAAAATGTTTCGATCGCGGACGATAAAGTGCCGCACCTCGCGTGAGGGCTAATCGCTACGGGCTCATTCGTGCAATGAACATTCTGCGCGGCCGTGATCAGCGGTCCGCAAGCAAGCGTTGGAATGTTAGATCTGTCGGGTATGGAATGCACGGGTCGGAGGTTTCCAAAATAGCCTCTTCTCTCACCATTTGACGCTGCAGAGCATTGCAAAAAGAGACGCGTTGGTAAGTTTTGAGACCCGCCGGCATGGCGGATACATTTGGGGGCTGAGTACGTTCTTCGCAAGTGCAAAACGCGCGATGGAGAGCTCTTTGGGATGAATGTCGACGCCGCGCCGGTGCTCCGATTGTCAAACGTCACCTCGCTGATCCTGATGGGGGCAAGCCCATCGGCGATGGTTTCGGTCGTCGCGGTCAGTGCGCTCAGCAACCTGATCGGCCACAAAGGCGAATTCAGGCTGGAACAACAGGAATGAGGAAGCAAAAACATTTCGCTGCTCGCAGGTCGCTTTTATCGCTGGGCGTAGCCACGATCCTTGCAGCCTCGACGCCGGTCGCCGCCGGCGCACAAACCTCCGATTATCCCAGCCGGCCGATCCAAGTCTATGTCCCGTTTGCCGGAGGCAGCGCCAGTGACGTGATCACGCGTGTCTTGCTCAACCGGATGGCAACGTCGCTTGGGCAGGCTTTCGTGGTAGACAACCGCCCTGGCGCGGGAGGCAACATCGGTACGGCGTCGGCCGCGCATGCCACGCCGGACGGCTACACGCTGCTGATGAGTACCTCCGGGCCGCTCGCTGCGAACAAATTCCTTTTCAAGCAACTCGGCTACGATCCGCAGAAGGAACTCGCGCCGATCTGTCTGTTTGCCGTCCTTCCAAATGTAATCGTTATCAATTCAAAGCTGCCGCCAACGACGCTTGCCGAATTGATCGAATATGCGAAGACACACCCTAAGCAGCTCAATTATGGCACAGTCGGCGTCGGCTCCTCGCAGCACCTCGCGGGTGCCTATTTCGAGCAGCTCACCGGAACAGAGCTCACCCATGTTCCCTACCGGAACATCGCCGCTTACACCCCGGACTTCATCTCGGGCCAGGTGCCGCTCGGATTTCAACTTCTGCCGAACGTCCTCGGGCTGATCAAGAGCGGCGATGCGCGTGCGCTCGCGGTCGCCAGCAGCAAGCGCATGACCGCCTTGCCCGATGTACCGACGGCGGCCGAAGCGGGCCTTCAAGGCTATGAGAGCTATGCCTGGCTTGCGCTGCTTGCACCCGCCAATACGGACAAGACCATCATCGACAAACTATATGCGGCGGCCGAGGAAGCCCTGAAAGATCCTAACGTGCGCTCCCTCTTCGTCGAGCAGGGAGCCGAACCGGTCGTTCTGGGCCCGGAAGGCTTGAGAGATTTCATCGCGTCGGAAACCGCGAAATGGGCAGCGATCATCGAAAAGATCGGGATCGACCCGATGTGACGGCGAACTGCCGTGAAGCAGACCGCCTCGTTGGTTGGCGGAGTCATCCTGCTTGGCGTCATTGGCTATCTGACCGCGCTCGCGATGTCGACGGCGGAGAAACGGCCATTGAGATGACGGTCGAGCGGCCATTAAGTCCCGCCTTGAGCTGCCGGGATCAATCCGGCCGTCGATCCTCACGGTCTCCTGCTCGCTGGCTTTTGTCGAGACCCTTGCATCTGGAAATACAGATTGCCCAATAATTATCTTTCGTCGCCGATACGAGCTCAAATTTTACGATGAATGGCCGTTTTGCGCCAGAAGCCGCCGGTCGGCCGAACAATGCCGCAGGTTGAACGCGACTCGGACGTGTCGCTCTGGTCGCTCTATGTCCGTTGTTGTGGGGGTAGAACGGAAAACATGTGCTCTCGGCG
>Ga0182014_10001589_pt1 | contig 30120 bp, 29 predicted proteins | sample 612S2DmetaG_FD_120489 | JGI IMG/M metagenome (GOLD analysis project Ga0182014, IMG submission 120489) | Permafrost microbial communities from Stordalen Mire, Sweden - 612S2D metaG | ecosystem: Environmental > Terrestrial > Soil > Wetlands > Permafrost | place: Sweden: Stordalen | collected... | reverse complement strand
GAAGACTTGATGAACGTCCAAGTGACGTCCGTTTCAAAAAAGGAACAAAAGCTTTCGCGGACGGCTTCGGCGATTTTCGTCATTAGCGCGGAAGACATCCGCCACTCCGGCGCAACCAATATTCCGGACCTGCTGCGCATGGTTCCGGGAGTGGACGTGGCACAGATCGACGCCAATAAGTGGGCGGTCAGCGCCCGGGGGCTGAATAGCCTTTACAGCAACCAACTCCTGGTATTGCTCGATGGGAGAAACGTGTACTCGCTGACTTTCGGCGGCGTCTACTGGGATGTGCTGGACCTCCCGCTCGAAGACATCGAACGCATTGAGGTGATTCGCGGGCCGGGCGGAACCATCTGGGGAGCCAACGCGGTCAACGGGGTGATCAACATCATTACGAAAAAGGCTTCGGAGACCAAAGGCGGGACGGTGGTCGCGGGCGGCGGAAATCTCGACCAGGGATTTGGCAGCGTGCAATACGGCGGCGGACTGGGCCAGAGGACCGACTACAGGATTTTCACTAAGTACTTCAATCAGGATCACCTGCCCGGCATCGGCGGGGCGGATGGGGGCGATGGCTGGCATCTGCTGCGCGGAGGGTTTCGAACCGATAGCCAGCTCTCCGCCAAAGACACGATGACGGTTCAGGGCGACTTGTACAACGGGGAGGAGAGTTCTCCCGCACTGTTCCTTCCATCCGTCCTATCGCCCGGACGTGAAGGCATGGAGAGGACAATCAATCTTTCGGGCGGATCGCTGCAGTCGGACTGGAACCACGTTTATTCCGCGCGCTCGGCTACGCTTTTGCAGGTTTCGTTCGATCGTTACAAGCGCGACGATGTTATCGGGGAACAGCGCAGCACGCTCGCCCTTGATTTCCAGCACCACTTCGCGTGGGGCAATCGTCAAGACGTGGTGTGGGGTGGAGGGTACACGTATACCCGGTCCGACACCCAAGGGAACTTCACATTTTCCGTGAATCCGGCCGACCAGAATATGCAGCTGTTCAGCACGTTCTTCCAGGACGAGATTGCACTGCTGCCGGACAAACTATACCTCACCCTGGGCACTAAGCTCGAGCACAACATTTACACCGGGTTCACCCTGATGCCGAACGTGCGAGCGTCGTGGACGCTAAGCGCGCACCATATGTTTTGGGCAGCCGTATCCAAGGCGGACCGCACGCCCAACGAAAGCGATACGGCGGTGCGGGATAATCTTCAGGGCTTCCCCGGGCCCGGAGGTATTCCTGTCCTGGTGTCCATCTTGGGCAATCCCCATTTCAAGAACGAAGGATTGATTGCCTACGAACTTGGCTATCGGGCAGAGCTTTCAACATTTCTCTCGATGGATTTGGCGACTTATTACAGCGACTATAGCAACCAGGAGACAAGCGGACCGGGAGCGCCTTTCTTCGAGGCTACGCCGTCTCCTCCGCATCTGGTGGAGCCTTTGATAATCGGGAACTTGAGGTACGGGGAAGCGCATGGGTTGGAGATGGCGGTCAATTGGAAGGTGACCGACCGCTGGACGCTCAGCCCGGGATATGACTTCGAACAGATTCATATGCACTTGAGCCCGGCCAGCCAGGACAGTCAGTCTGTCCTCTACGCGGACGATAGCAGCCCGGTTCACAGTGGCCAGCTTCGATCGCACCTCAACCTGGCGCATGGAATCGCCTGGGATGCTTCCGCTTATTTTGTGGACCGGCTCAAGAGCGGAGAAATTCCGTCGTACACCAGGCTGGATACCGGACTGACGTGGCGCTTTACGGAAGGTCTTGCCATGAGCGTGGTCGGTCAGAACCTGGTGAAGGATCGGCATCTGGAGTTCCTGGACGATAGCGAAACTGTGAACTCCACGCTGGTCAAACGCAGTGCCTACGCGAAGTTGACTTGGCAATTCTGAGGAACGGACCGAGCAAATTGGAGCGAGTGAACAAAGCGCGGCGTGCCTTGGCGGAAGGCACGGGCAACTTCCGGCACCAGGACAGAGCCGGGTTAAGGAGGCTTCTGACCGGCGTGGTTTTGTTTTCTCTTGTGGCGGGCATGCAAGGACAGATCGCCACCGAATATCAGGTCAAGGCGGCCTTCCTCTTTAACTTCGCGAAGTTTGTCGAGTGGCCGCCGAGCAGTTTCTCCGATGCCTCCACGCCGCTTCGGATCTGCGTCTTGGGGCGTGATCCCTTCGGCCAGGAGCTGCGTGACCTGGTCAGTGCGAAGACGGTGCAGGGACGAAAACTCGAGGTCGATCCTGTGGTCAACCTGCAGCAGGCTAGAAGCTGCCACATCCTCTTCATTGCCTCCTCAGAGAAAACCTCAGCGAGGATACTCGAAGGCCTGCGCGGGGCGAGTGTTCTGACGGTTGGCGATACCAAAGGTTTTGCCGGGCAAGGAGTAATGATCAATTTTGTTCTGGAAAACGACCGGGTGCAATTCGAGGTGAACCCCAAGGCGGCCGAGCAGGCGGGGCTCAAGATCAGTTCCAAGCTGTTGAGCGTGGCGAAGCTGGTTCTGGCGTAGGTGCGGCCAGGAGTGGCGGTGACACAGTGACAATGACAAAGATGCGCTACTTCCGAGATTTGTCGATCCGCCGCAAGCTCACCGTGCTCTTCATGGCGCTGGGCGGACTCACTGCATTGGCGGTTTCCTGCCCCATGGTCATTTACGACGCGCTGACATTCCGGCAGGCGGTGGTCCAGAATCTCGGCGTCTTAGGCGATGTTCTGGCCGGCAACAGCACCGCTGCGCTGACCTTTCGCGACGCGGAATCGGCGCGAGATGTCTTGCGGGCTTTGCGGGCCGAACCCGACGTGACTGCAGCCTGTATCTATACCATGGACGGCAAACCCTTCGCCAAGTACGCGCGCGATGAAAAGGATTCAGGTTTCGTACCGCCATCACCGCAAGCGGAGAGCACTCAGTTCAAGAACGGGCACCTCATCCAGTTCCGAAAAATCCTGCTGGCTGGCGAGCCTGTGGGGATCCTGTACATTGAATCGGATCTGGGAAGATTGCATGCGCGATTGCGAGGACATGCTGTCGCTTTCGTCTTGACTCTGGTGGTCACGTTCTGCATGGCCCTCTTGTTGGCCTCTCGCTTTCAGAGGCCCATCTCCGAACCTGTCCTTCAACTGGTAGAGACCACCAAAGCGGTTTCCGGCCAGGGCGACTATTCGGTCCGGGCTGAAGTCCTTAGTCACGACGAGTTCGGACTGCTGGCGACTGAATTCAATGGCATGCTGGCGCAAATCGAGAGGCGCGACCTGGAACTGCAGCAGCACCGGGAGAACCTGGAGGAGCAGGTTACATATCGCACCAGTGAGTTGCTGACGATGAACACGGAGCTTACGGCGGCCAAAGAGGCGGCCGAAGCGGAGATCGGCGAGCGCAAGCGCATCGAAAAGGATCTGCGGCTGACGCAGTTCTCGGTGGAACACGCTGCGGGTGGCGTGATATGGATAGACTCGCGAGCCCGCATCGTCTATGTCAACGAGGCGTCCTGCCGCTCTTTAGGACGTTCCCGCGAAGAACTTCTTTCCCTGTCAGTCTGGGATGTCGATCCGCTTTACCCCAAGGAAGTCTGGGGAGCGTTCTGGGAGGAAATCAAAACCCGCGGCTCTACGACCATTGAAACCTTGCACCAAACCAGCCAGGGCGGGGTTTTTCCGGTAGAGATCACTGCGAACTACTTCGCCTTCGACGGGCAGGAATACTGCTTCGCCTTCGTGCGGGATATCACCGAGCGAAAGCGGGCGGAGAAAGAGGTTCTCGAGAGCACCGAACTGCTCAGACTCGTGCTGGATTCCATACCGGAGGCCGTCTACGGTATCGACATGCATGGCAACTGCACATTCTGCAATCCCTCTTGCCTCCAGCTATTGGGTTACCGGGAGTCCGCGGACTTGCTCGGCAAAAACATGCACGCCCTCATCCACCATACAAGGCCGGATGGAACACCTTATCCCGTGGAGGAGTGCCACATCTACGAAGCTTTTCGCCGCGGACAGGGCACCCACGTTGACGATGAAGTTCTGTGGTGTCGCGATGGCACCAGCTTCCCCGGCGAATATTGGTCTCACCCCATGAATCGGGGCGGAAATGTAATCGGTGCGGTGGTGACTTTCGTGAACGTTACGGAGCGAAAGCGAGCCGAGCGCGTCTTGCGAGAGGCCCGCGAAGTCGCCGAAGCCGCCAGCCGCGCGAAAAGCGAATTCCTCGCCAACATGAGCCATGAGATCCGCACGCCGATCAACGGCATCATGGGCATGACCGAATTGGCGCTGGACACCGAACTAAACACCGAACAGCGGGACTGTCTGCTGCTGGTGAAGTCTTCCAGCGAATCGCTGTTGTTAGTGATCAATGACATTCTGGATTTTTCCAAGGTGGAAGCGGGCAAACTGGATCTGGAAAGGATCGAATTCAATCTCTACGACTGCGTCGGCGAGACCATGAAGGCCTTGGCTCTGCGAGCCCATCAGAAGGGCCTGGAACTGGCCTACGACGCCTCTGCGGAAGTGCCATCGCGATTGGTCGGCGATCCCGGCCGGTTGCGGCAGATTCTCGTAAACCTGGTCGGCAACGCAATCAAATTCACGCAGCATGGCGAAATATTGCTGACCATTGAAAGCAGCCCGCCGGACGCCTTGGGGGTGGAGCTTCACTTCAAGGTCAAGGACACTGGCATCGGCATTCCTCTGGAGAAACAAGGGCTGCTGTTCAAAGCATTTTCACAGGCTGACAGCAGCACCACCCGCAAGTATGGCGGCAGCGGCCTTGGACTGGCAATCTCGGTAAGCCTGGTGGAATTGATGGCCGGGAAGATGTGGGTGGAGAGCGATGAAGGAAAAGGGAGCACCTTTCATTTCACCGCCCGCTTTGCGGTGGCTGAGGGGAAGAGCCCGTCGGCATCGGCCGCGCTCGCGGACGAGTTGAAAGGTCTTTCCGTGCTGGTGATCGACGACAATGAAACCAATCGGCGAATCCTCTGCGAGATGACTCGCAGCTGGGGGATGCGGCCTTGCGCTGCGGAAACCGGCGCCATCGCACTGGCTGCCATCGAGACCGCACGACAAGAAGAAGATCCGTTCCGGCTGGTTCTGATCGACTGCAACATGCCCGTCATGGACGGGTTCGAGTTGGCGGAAAAGATAAAGATGCACAAAAAAGCGATGGGTGGTGGCCAGGCTGAAGCCACGGTCCTGATGCTGACTTCCGGCGGACAACCCGGTGAAGCGAACCGCTGCAAACAGTTGGGGATCTCAGCCTACCTGCTGAAGCCTGTGCTCAAAGCGGACTTGCTAACCGCCATCCTCACGGCGCTAAGCCAGCGGCACGCGGAAACGAGTGCCGGACCGGCGCTGGTGACTCGGCACACCCTGCGCGAAGCGGCGCGCAAACTTAAAATTCTGGTGGCAGAAGATAACGCGGTGAACCAGGCAGTGATCATTCGTGTGTTGCAGAAAATGGGGCACCACCCGGTGTTGGCCCAAACCGGCAAAGAAGCGCTGGCGTTAGCTTCTGCAGAAACATTCGACCTTGTTTTCATGGATGTCCAAATGCCGGAGATGGATGGTCTGGCTGCGACTGCGGCAATCCGCGAAAGCGAGAAGGTCAGCCGGACGCACCTGCCGATCTTTGCCATGACGGCACACGCCATGAAGGGCGACCGCGAACGCTGTCTCGAAGCCGGCATGGATGGCTACATTTCCAAACCGGTGCGGCTTAGCGACATTGAGCAGACGCTGGCAGAGTTGGCAAGGCCGCGGGCAGCGAAAGCCAAGCCGCTGGTGGAGGCGGCATCCTGGAACCGTGGGGAAGCTCTCGCTCGTATTGGGGGCGATGAGGAACTGCTGCGGGACCTGTGTCACATTTTTCTGGAAGAGTCTCCGAAATTGATGCTGAAACTGCAACAGGCAGTAGCGGCTGGAGACGCCGATGGGGTCATGCGGGCCGCACACAGTCTGAAGGGCGAGACCAGCTACTTGGGTGCGAACAGAACCTCGCGCGCGGCCCGGGAACTGGAAGAGATGGGACGAGACCAGAATCTTTCCCAGGCCAGCGACACGCTCGCAACCCTGGAACGGGAAGTAGCAAGCCTCCATCGAGAGCTAGCGGACCTGACAGGAATGCCGCGATGAACCGAACTTCAATCGATGGGACGATCTCGCCTACAGATCCAAAGCCCAAGGTCGATGGGAAGGCCTCCCCACCCAATACGGTGTTGATTGCCGAAGACGATCCGATTTTCCGCCGTATCCTCGAAAGCTGGTTCAAGAAGTGGGACTACCGAGTCACAGCCGTGGAAAACGGGCTGGCTGCGTGGGAGGTCTTGCAAAAGGAAGACGCTCCACAACTGGCGATTCTCGATTGGATGATGCCTGGCATGGACGGTGTCGAGCTCTGTCGCAAGATCCGCGGGCGTGATCAAGGCCTGTATCGCTACGTGCTCCTGCTCACGGCCAAGGACGACAAACAGGACGTGGTGGTGGGCCTGGAAGCCGGAGCGGATGATTACTTGACCAAGCCGTTCGACGTGGACGAACTGCGCGCCCGGGTTCGAGCCGGCAAGAGGATACTTGACCTGCAGGCGGCCTTGATCCGCGCCAAAAATGATCTGCAATTTGCCGCCGCTCACGATCCGCTCACGGGACTTTGGAATCGCGGCGCCATCCTCGATTTGCTCAACCGAGAAGTGTCTCGCCGGCAACGAACCCGGGACGCGCTGGGTGTGATTATGGCTGACATCGATTACTTTAAGAAAATCAATGACACTCACGGTCACCTGGTGGGCGATTCCGTGCTGCAAGAAGTGACGCGGCGGCTAGCTGTAGGAGTGCGACCGTACGACGCGGTTGGGCGCTATGGGGGAGAAGAATTCCTGATCGTGTTTCCCGGTTGTACTGCGCCGAATTTGATCGTCGGCGCCGAACGGCTGCGCCACTGCATTGCCGATCAACCGGTCGAGACTAGTGTGGGGCCGATTCCAGTGACTCTCAGCCTCGGGCTGTCATCGGTGGAGCAAGGCAAGAACGAGCCGCTCGATTGCGAGACTTTTCTTCACGCGGCCGACGAGGCTCTCTATGCCGCCAAGGATCGAGGCCGGAATCGGGTGGAAAGCGCTCCTGCCTTGCAGGGGGCAGCCGCGGGACACGCCGATTGAGGCGCGCTTGATGCGCTTTTCGCTCTTGTTTCCAATCTCCTGTTGCGATAGGTCCACCCATTGTGTGTGCGAAAAATCAGGGTTGTTTATTGTGCAGACAACGCCGTCGCTCTTTGCCTCCAATTCAATGTTGGTTTCAGGAAGCAGTCGGTCAACGATTTCTGCCTCTCTCTCCGCGACATCTTCGATGCCAGCTTCCTTTGCATGCTCTTGCCAGTGTTTGAAGCAGGCGGGAACTCGGGGCAAGAACTCGACTAGCGCCTCGGCGCCAAGCTCTCGCACCGTCAGGACGGTTTCAAATGTGGGAGCAAGCGCTCCCTGAGCTCGGCATCAGGGCACTTCTTGTGAACGATAAGGTCCTCGACAATAGCGTCCCTTGCGACGATGGTTTCGAAGTAACGCCAGGCACGTCGGAAGAGCCGGTCGACCTGGGCGCGCCTGCAGCTGGGCGGGGATTTTTCACGGCTGAACGCATCTGTACGGTGGGGAAGACGGCAGCCTGCTCCCTGCGACGCGCCGTCCGCTGCGATTCGATTCCCGCCGCGCTCGTCTCCGTCGCGAGGGTTGGTCCCTCAGGAGCTAAAGCCCGGGGTTCTTTGTGGTCATAACGGCCCGGCTGAAGCCGAACCCTCCCCAAGGCCAGTTCGTGCGGCATCGTCGGCTCGCAATACAGATCCCTCACTTCGTTCGGGATGACAATCGTGGAGAGGTGTAGTTCGTCGCGGCGTGCGCTAATCTACGGGCGGTCAGGCAGAACACAAGGTCCCTCCACTGCGCTGCGCTTCGGTCGGGATGACAGAGTTATTTCGCTACAGCGGGGATGTCAGAGTTATCTCGGTCGCCGGAGGTCGAGTTGGCAACATCGCCTCCCACCTTTGCACATGAACGCAAAGGTGGGGCACCCTGCGGTTTGGTTTGGGTGGGAGAGAACCGAGTGCAGAGATCCTTCGTTGGGAGTCTCCGGCTTTGCCGGAGACTCCGCTGCCTCAGGATGACAGCGGGGATGGGGGGGGACGAAACTGGCTGCAGGAGAACATGCCTCAAGATGACGACGGCGTGGGTGGGAACGACGCTAGTTGCAGAAGAGCGACTTGATCACGGGCATTCCGTCGATTTCCACGGAGGTGATGTAGCTGATTTTGCATTCTTTCATCCCGGGGGGCATAGGGCGGCTGAGGCCAAGCGAGGTTCCTGAGTAGTAGCAGGCGAGCCAGTAGGGATGCTCTGGCTTGGCCTGGAGGGTCCAGATTGCGGTTTTAGTTTTTCCCAGACTCGTCTCTTTGTCGGGGACGAGGCTGGCGTTGTCCTGCACCGGCCCCTCAAAGAAAGTCACGCGGCTGAGGCGGTGCGGGGCGGTGTCGAGAACCACGCTCCAGCCTGCTATGGGCTTGGCGAGTTGCGGGGTTGCGAGTGAAACGATTCCGGGACAGTTCACCCTGGAAATGTTCTGCGCCACAAGAGGTAAACAAAGGGCTAGCGCCGCGCAGGCCAGCCGAGTCGTGTTGGTGCAAATTCGCATGGGTCACCACTCAATCACGGAATGCGCTGGCATCATGCTCAGGAAGTGCGGCAGTGGCGTCTTCCGGGCAGGAGCCAACGTGCGCACATCTTATCACGCGCTCAGAAGGTCTGGCGCGGGTCCCCTTCCAGAAACCATGGCGGCATGACATCCGATCTTTGCACATAACGAAAGGTGGGGCACCCTTTGCTTGGGGCATCCAGATCCCTCACTTCGTTGGGGACAATCGTTTAGAGGTGTGCTTCGTCGAACAGCTCGGCGTCGATGCTGTATATACAAAGTACTACGAGCACAAGCGTCGATGCGCAAAGGCCGTCACTTCACGACTGGCGAACTTTCGTCGGCGGCTTTCTGTTCGTCCGCATGCATCACCGCGTCCTGGTTGGCGTAGAACGAGCGATGTTCGGCATCCAACTGCCTGGGAGTCAGCGTCAGCTCATAGCCGTCTTTGCGGGCGTGGAAGCTGACGGTGTAATCGCCGCGATCGGTCTGGGTCATGCGCCGGGTAAAAGAGCCGGTGTGGACCAGATCGGCCAGGCTAGAGGCGTACTTGGCGTTCTTCTTGTGGTATTGCTGCTGCGCGCGGATGACGGTGCGCATGTAACCTAAGGCGTTGGCCTCGGAGTCGGAACGGGCGGGATCGCCCTTGAATTTTGGCTGGTATGCGGTCTGGGCGGCTAAGAACAACGTTCCCGCGAGCAGCCACGCCGCGATCGGGGCCACCCGTCTCAGGGAGGGCACTAGGTAAGGTAACCTCATGAGTTTTACCGCCTCTTTTCGCTAAAATCTTCTTGGCTAAGATATTCTTGGCTAAGCTGTTCTCAATGTTACCGCCGTAATTGCGAAACCGTTACTGTGCTTTCCATCCCGAGCGAATGCAGCTATGCTAACCCTATCTACCCGAGTAGGGAATATGAAATCTGCAATGGCTGCAAAAGCTGCACCGGTAAAAAAATCGCCGATCCGTGTTGCCGTAGTGGAGAGCGATCCACTGCGGTTCGTGGGCTTCAGGGCCCTGTTCGACAACGAGTCGGATTTTGAGCTGATCTCCGCTTCCCTTTCCGACATTAGCGGCTTGCAGGGCCTGGATCTGGTCCTGCTGGGCAACCGCAATGGACAGAATCTGTTCGATCTCATGGCGAGCCTTAAGGCTACGCGCCCCGACCTGCGCATTATTGTGACAGGTTCCGGGATCGATGAAGAGACTATTCTGAAGGCCATTGCTTCCGGCGCCAAGGGCTACGTGGACGAGGCTGCTTCGCCGGCCGAGTTCGTACAGGCGATCCGGGTAGTGAATGAAGGCTCGGTATGGGCACCGAGGCGCGTGCTTTCCATGTTCATCGAGCGGGTGTCGTCGTCTCCCGGACGCATCTTCCCTGCCGGGCGGGTGACCTTTACCGACCGCGAAAAGGAAGTTCTGGAAATGCTGGTGGCGGGCCGCTCCAACAAGGAGATCGGTTCCGCGCTGGGCATCGAAGAGCGCACGGTGAAGGCGCACGTCGCCAAGTTGATGCGAAAAGTCGGAGTGCAGAACCGGATTGCGCTGTCGGTGCACGCGATTACGCACAACCTGGTCACGGCAAAGTAGGGCGGCGTCCTAGTTACTAAAGGACAATGCCCCTCGTAATCTTGTCAGCTTTCTCCGCCTGACGCATACTCGCTTCACCTACCACAGAACCTGGGAGACGGGGTTGGGAGCGGAGATTAGGGTCACCGCCGCCAACCCCGCATTTTTTTGCACGTGCCTGAACCAGCAATAGAACCATCCCCTTGTTCCCGAACAACCCTTTTCCTGGCGGCAGAATCCTTTAGAATCAATTCACGGAATTTTCCTATCAAAGCTGAGAAATGAAAATGAAGAAGCTTCTGCTCTTATGGGTGGTGGTCGGTTTGGCGGTCATGGCCTTCGCCGATGATCAGGAAAGCGGCAAGGAAAGCAAGGCTCAGGACCGGGTTCAGGCGGCTGCCGACGTGTTAAATGAAATCCAGGCGGCGCCGGACCAGGGCATTCCCGAGGAAGTACTGGGCTCGGCCGAATGCGTTGCCGTGGTGCCCTCCATGCTGAAAGCGGGCTTCGTCGTCGGTGCGCGCTACGGACGCGGACTTGCCAGTTGCCGTACCCCCAAAGGGTGGAGTGCTCCGGCATTTTTCAGCGTGAAAGGCGGCAGCTTCGGACTGCAGATTGGCGGCCAGGCAGTCGATCTGGTCATGCTCATCATGAATAACGACGGCATGCGTAAGCTTCTCTCCAGCGAGTTCAAACTCGGGGCCGACGCCAGCGTTGCCGCCGGTCCCGTGGGCCGCCACGCAGCGGCAGATACCGATTGGAAGCTGCGCGCCCAGATTCTGAGCTACTCCCGGGCGCGAGGCATTTTTGCTGGCCTGGAGCTGAATGGCGCCGTCGTTAAGCAGGACAAAGATAGCACCAGGGAGTTTTATGGCCATATGGTGACTTCCAAAGCCTCCCTGCAGGGTTTGATCGAGCCGCCAGCCGGGGCTTATCCGTTTCTGCAGACGTTAGCCAAATGGGCCAAGGAGGCCAGCAAGTAAGGCAAGTCATTTCTCGCCGGACGTCCGCACGGTTTGACGTAGGATTTTTCCGGTGCTACCGTCACCCTTTTCCCCACATGCGTCAGCGACTCGAGTACGCGCTCGCCTGGCTGATCATCAAATTCATCGGAGCCTTGCCTCGTCCGTTGGCTCGCGCTGCGGGGATCACTCTCGCCTGGACGTTTTATCTGCTGCACGTCCGGTTGCGCCGGGTCGGTATGCGAAACCTGGCGCTGGCATTTCCCGAGAAGAGCCGCCGTCAGCGCGCCAAGATTCTCCGAGGCGTCTTCACCTCGTTCGGACGGCAGTTGGCGGAAGTGTGTCTTTTCCCCAGGTACACGCGTGAAAATGTCAGCAAGGTTGTGGTGTACGACGGATTCGAGAACTTCGAACGCGCTTTGGCAAGAGGCAAAGGCGTGTTGTTTCTGACCGCGCACCTGGGAGGGTGGGAACTCTCAGCCTTCGCTCACTCCCTGTACGGGCATCCGCTGCACGTCGTGATGCGGCCCCTGGATAACGTTTACCTCGACCGCCTGACCCGCCAGTATCGCACCATGCACGGCAACTCCATGGTCGACAAAGATGACTTCGTCCGCGGCTTGCTCTCTGCCATGAAAGCTGGAGAAACCGTCGGCATTCTCATGGACACGAACATGACTCCGCCGCAGGGCGTGTTCGTCGACTTCTTCGGAATTCCCGCATGCACCGCGAGCGGCTTGGCGAGAATTGCATTGCGCACCGATGCCGCTGTTGTCCCCGGCTTCACCATCTGGGATCCCACCCTGCGAAAGTATCGCTTACACTTCGATCCCGCCCTAAAGCTGGTGCGCACAGGCGATGACGATGCGGATGCGGTTGCCAACACAGCCTTGTTCACCAAAGTGATCGAAGATTACGCGCGGCGATATCCGGATCAATGGCTCTGGGTCCATCGCCGCTGGAAGACCCGGCCCGAGGGAGAGGCGCCGATCTACTGAATCGCAGCATGAACCGCCAGGGTGTGAGGTGCAGAGCAAGGGCGAAGTCAAAAACTCCGCACGTATGGTTCTTCCCAACGATCTAACAAGAGTGGATGAAGGTCCCTCGGCCAAATCGCGGAGTTGTGCTTTTGTGCGGATGGGTGATCATCCTTGTTGGCGTAGCGATCATCTTGCCTCCAATCGATTCGAGAAGCGCCCCGCCCGCTGCTGTCGGCGCCACAGTCGCAGTGCTTGCTGTCGTTTGGCTGATTCTCACCCTTATCGCTGTTGGCATCTACTTCTATCGAGCGTGGAAGAAAGCTTTCCGAGCCCCAAACAAGCTGTCATATGTCGCATGGCTCGCTGTCGAGACCGCTTTCGCACTCCTACTGCTGTACGGACTGATCTGGGCATTGTCTCGCCCCGTAAAGTAATGCGGTCTGGTTTCGGCTAAGGAGGTAACGGTTCCGCGCCCACTATCCGAACCAATCACTCCGGTACGCGATCCACCAACTCACATAAATAATTGGAATAGTCGCGGCCAAAGCCCACCACAGCGGCAAAATGAAGTCCGCGGCCAATCCGAGGACCGTGAAGCTGGTCCAGAAGATCTTTCGCTCCATTCGAGCATTCTAGTCCCAGCTTTCCTTTCCCGCGGCAAACGTATAAAAAGGTGCCATGACTTTGGTCAGGGCGCGCTCCGTCAAAGAGGTCGCCGAGCTTGTGCACGCCCGCGTGCTGGGGGACGAAACGGTGCAATTGACGGACATCTCGAGCGTCGAGTCCGCAGCGCCGGGCGATTTGATTTTTGTTGACCACGAAAGGAATCTGCGCCGGGCTCTCGAATCGCGCGCCTCCGCCGTGATCGTGGGCAATTTCGCGGCCGGGAAAATGGCCTCGAAGCCACTGCTGCTCGCCGCCCAACCACGTTTAGCTTTTGCCCGGGCCGCGCAACTTCTTTGCCCCAAGCCAGAGCGCGAACCCGGCATCCATCCCAGCGCACTCGTGCATCCGTCGGCGCGACTGGCTAACGAAGTTACTGTCGAAGAACGAGCCGTCGTCGGCGAAGACGTGCAAATCGGAGAGCGCACGCGCGTCGGGGCAGGCAGCGTGATCGGCGCGCACGCCAGCATCGGATGCGACTGTAATCTCTATCCGAACGTCACTGTTTATCCAGGCGTGCGCATTGCAGACCGCGTAATCGTGCATTCCGGCGCGGTGCTCGGCAGCGATGGCTTCGGTTATGTGCGAGATCAGACGACGGGCCGCTATGAAAAGTTTCCTCAAGTTGGACGGCTCGAGATCGAAGATGATGTCGAGATCGGCGCCAACGCGACTATCGATCGCGGAGCCCTGGACATAACCCGCATCGGTCGAGGAACGAAGATCGACAACCTGGTACACATCGCCCACAACTGCCAGATCGGCGAAGACGTAGTAATCGCCGCGCAAACCGGGCTTTCCGGCAGCGCAGTGCTGGAAAATGGCGTAGTGGTGGCCGGCCAGGTCGGCATTGCCGATCACGTCCGCGTCGAGGCGGGCGCGATCCTCGGCGCGCAATGCGGCGTTCCCAGCAAGAAGGTGATTCGGGGCAAAGGCGTAGTTTTTTGGGGAACCCCGGCGCGGCCCATCCGGGAATACCTGAAAGAACTGGCGCTGCTGGCTCGGCTGGCCAAAAAAAAGTAGACGGTTTATGTGGCGCGGGCGCCCTCGCCCGCGAAATTATATTCGTATGGCGATCGTAGTCGTCGGCGGACATTCCCGGAGCGTAGGCAAGACCAGCGTAGTCGCTGGCCTGATTGCCGCGCTGCCTGAATTGCATTGGACCGCCTTGAAGATTACGCAATATGGACATGGAGTGTGTTCGCTGAACGGGGAATCCTGCCACTGCGCCACCGATGATCACACCTGGGCGATTTCGGAAGAGAAAGATCGTTCCGGAGATTCCGACACGTCGCGCTTCCTCGCAGCAGGAGCGGTTCGCGCCTGGTGGGTGCGCACCGAGCAAGGCCGCCTCGCGGAAGCCATCCCAACTATCCGCCGCAGATTGGCGGAATCGGAAAATGCAATCCTGGAGTCGAACAGCATTTTGAAGTTCGTGCGTCCAGATCTCTACCTGACGGTTCTTGATCCAGCGACCGCGGACTTCAAACGATCGGCCCAGGAATTCCTCGATCAAGCCGACGCCGTCATTTTGCACGGTCCGAAAAAAGCAACGAACCATGCCGCCTGGACCAGCATCTCGCTAAAGCCTGTATCAGGTCGTCCGATTTTCGAGATTCACCCACCGCCATATGTGACTAGCGAGATTGCAGAGTTTGTCAAAAGCCTAATCATGCCGAAACTGAGAACCTGAAACTGGGAACCGAGAACTGAAACCATCCCCGTCATCGTTGCAAGAAACAGTTTGTTATCCTGCTGACGTGTCCCAGATTCACAAGAGCGCCTGGCTGCTGGTTCTGCTCTCGGCTGTTCTGCAGATCCTGATCTTCCCGCTTCCCAATCTTTACATGCTGTGCTGGGTGGCGATCACGCCTCTCCTGATCGCGCTTTTGCGGACTCGGCAGCCGGGGGCTTTACAACTGCGGGCAGGAATCAAACTGCTGCCAGCCAATCCCCTGCAGGCTTTCTTGTTGGCATACGTATGCGGGATCCTTTGGTATGCCGGCACTTGCTATTGGATTTATAGCGTCATGCACCAATATGGCGGGGTGAACACGCCAGCCGGAATTGGCATTCTGATTCTTTTCTGCCTTTACCTCGCGATTTACCATGGCGTCTTCGGACTGTTAGTGAGCCTGCTCGCGGGAAGCGGTCCATTCAATCTCCGGGCGCTGCTGCTCTCGCCCGTGCTCTGGGTGGCCGTCGAACTCGCCCGCACCCGCGTCACTGGGTTCCCCTGGGGCCTGCTGGGCACAACTCAGGTGGATAACATTCCGCTGGCTCGCATTGCCTCGGTGACAGGCGTCTACGGACTGTCGTTTGAAATCATGCTGGTGAATGCAGCGTTGGCTGCAACCTTTCTCGCTCCGCGCGAGAAACGCAAGCGCCTGGCGCTCGCAACGGTCATCGCCGCCCTGATCTTACAGGCCGGGATTTTAATTCCGGTGCCCGCCAGTCGCGCCGACCACCATGCGGTTTTGGTTCAGGCCAATGTGCCGATTCTCGAAGGCTCCGATTGGACGAAAACGTATTTCAACGACACCTTGCGCGACTTGACGGAGACAAGCCTCGCCGGTCAGAGCGGAGCGCCGCATCCCGACTTGATCGTTTGGCCGGAAAACCCGGCGCCGTTCTATACCAGTGATCCGCTGTTCCGCGATGCGGTCAGCAACGTCGCGCAGCAGTCGAACTCGTGGGTGCTCGCAGGCAGCGTTGGAATTCGCAATGCCAGCGCGACCCCAAACCAAACCACGGAAATCTACAATTCCGCCGCGCTCATTGGCCCGAACGGCGACTGGGTGTCGCGCTACGACAAAGTTCACCTCGTCCCGTTCGGCGAATATGTTCCGTTCAAGAACATTTTTTCTTTCGCCGGAGGTCTCACCAAAGAAGTGGGAGACTTTTCCCGAGGCACGTCGCGCGCGCCCCTCGATGCGGGCGGGACCAAGCTCGGCGTCTTTATCTGCTACGAATCCATCTTTCCGGATGAAGTCCGGCAGTTCGCTAACAATGGAGCGCAAGTGCTGGTGAACATTTCCAACGATGGCTGGTACGGCGACAGCGGAGCCTACGCCCAGCATCTCAAGCAGTCCCGCATGCGCGCCGTCGAAAACGACCGCTGGCTGCTGCTCGACACCAATACCGGCGTGACCGCCGCGATCGACCCCAACGGACGAATTATCATTAGCGCACCACGCAAGACACGGACGGCACTGCCGGTTTCATTTGCGCTCTCGAACGCAACTACCTTCTACACCCGCCACGGCGACTGGTTCGCCTATCTGTGTGCGATAATTTCAGCAGTGGCGCTGTTGATGCGGTTGGTTCGCAAGCAAAAAGAAACGTAGCGATCGAGCGCAAAACGCTTCGTCGTTTGACGTTGACAACCCATTTCTCCTGTCATTTCGAGGAGCGAAAGCGACGAGGAATCTGGGTTCTTGCTGGCCGCGCGAAAAACCAAGATCCCTCGCTTCGCTCGGGATGACAAACACGCGGGAAGGACAAAATCATGGTCGAAGAGCTCGAAAAGGAGTACACGGTACTAAAAGACAAAGTTCGCGAACTTCGGGAGTATCTTTGACGCGGGCAATCTGCGCCAACGTCTGACCGAGATCGAAAAGCAGGCCTCCGATCCCAATCTCTGGTCGAACCCTCAAAAATCCCAGCAGATCATGCGCGAGAAAAAGCGCCTGGAAGATATGTTGGGCAACGAAGCCAACCTCATCCGCCACAGCGACGACATTTCTGCCTACTTTGATCTGGCCCGCGAAGGCGAAAGCGTCGATGCCGACCTGCGGCGCGAAATCGACTCTCTGCGCCAACTCGTCGACCGCCTGGAGACCGAGACGCTGCTCTCCGGCGAGAACGACCCCCGCAACGCCATTGTCACCATTCATCCCGGCGCCGGAGGCACGGAATCGCAGGACTGGGCGGACATGCTCCTGCGAATGTATTTGCGATGGGCGGAGCGCCAGGGTTTCGAGACTGTGCTCTACGACTACCAACCCGGCGAAGAAGCCGGCCTCAAGTCTGCGACCTTCGCGGTCAATGGGGAGTACGCCTTCGGCCTGCTGACCAGCGAAATCGGAGTGCATCGACTGGTCCGCATTTCGCCCTTCGATCAAGCCAAGCGCCGCCACACATCGTTCGCCAGCGTCTACGTGTCGCCAGAAATTGACGATAGCATCGAGATCGTCATCAAGCCCGAAGACCTGCGTATTGACACCTACCGCTCCAGCGGCAAGGGCGGACAGCACGTCAACACGACCGACTCCGCCGTGCGCATCACCCACATTCCGACCGGGCTTGTGGCTAACTGCCAGAACGAGCGCTCGCAGCACAAGAACAAAGAGCGCGCCATGAGCATGCTTCGTTCCAAGCTATACGAGAATGAATTAGAGAAGAAGCGCGCCGCTACGAAAAAGATCGAAGACTCAAAACTCGACATCGACTTCGGCTCGCAGATACGCTCGTACGTCCTGCAGCCGTATCGTCTGATTAAGGACCATCGCACCAAGATGGAAGTCGGCGACGTGGATCGCGTAATCGACGGCGATTTGCAGGCCTTCATCCGCGCATATTTGCAAATGCGCCGCGGAGAAAAGCAGGCGTAATCGCGTTTGCCTGACCGGCAATGAGGTACCTGTGAAATCTAACAAACCGGCGCCGCCGAAACTTGGCCCACGCTTTGAGCGCGCCTTGCTGTTTGCTACCCGCAAGCATTCTGGCCAAAGCCGCAAGGGCAAAGCCGTCCCCTACGTGGCGCATCTCTTGAGCGTCGCGGCCCTGGTGCTCGAAGCCGGAGGCGATGAAGATCTCGCCATCGCTGCCCTCTTGCACGACATTGTCGAAGACTGCGGCGGCGCTCCCATGCTTAAGCAAATCCGACGCCGCTTTGGCGAGCGTGTGGCCCATGTGGTCGATGGCTGCACGGATACGGATCTCACTCCCAAACCACCATGGCGGCAGCGGAAGGAAGACTACCTCGAGCATCTGCGAAGTGCCGACGCCGATGTCCGCCTGGTTTCCGCCGCCGACAAACTGCACAACGCCCGTTCCATCCTTGCGGATTATCGCGAGATTGGGGAGCCAGTCTGGGAGCGTTTCCAGGGAAAACGCGAGGGCACGCTCTGGTACTACCGCGCTTTGCTGGATGAATTCCGGCGCCAAAAACCGAACCCGCTCATCAACCAACTGGAGCGAATCATCCTCGAACTGGAAGCCGTCGCAGCTCCGGCCGAGTAATCGCGCCGCCATCCCAGTGCCCTTGGTAACGTTACCTGCCACAAAAATGCTGGCAAATCCCCCAACTCGGGGCGATCCTGTACTGTCCAGAGTTTTTCGGAGATAACCAACATTTATGCCACGCATGATCGACCTCATCCGCTCCTCAACGGCCAACTCGAGCGTGATGCAAACCGCCGCCCGGGGCGCACTGTCCATCCCTCCGCAGGAGATGATCGAAATCCTGGTTTACCTGGCAACGCAAACTAAGATCTTCGCCGAGCGGGCGCGCCTCACCCTGGCAGGATGGGACGAAACCACTTCGCGCACCGCGGCCGCCGACCCAAGCACTCCGAAAGAAGTGCTGGCCTATATGATCACCCCAGGAAACCTTCGGCCAACGCTTCTTCCTTCATTGCTGGAGAATCCCGCGGTACCGGAGAAATCGCTGGTCGAACTCGCTGCTTCGGCTTCGCGCTACACGGTAGAGACACTGGTTAAAAGCCCGAGGATCAACCAGTCAAAAACAATTCTGACGGCACTGAGTTCCAACCCGCACTTGAACCCGGCCCAATCATCGGCCGTCGCGGAGAAGCTTTCGTCCCTGGCGTCCGCAACCATAAGCGAAGCTGAATCCAAGCTGGCTTCCGCGGACGCTACGACGAAGGCGGGCAGCCCTGAAAGCGCCTCGGACGACGTCCCCGAGAAAGTGATCGCCGCATACCTAACCGAACACGCAGCCGAAATCTCCGCCGAAGCAGATAAACCGTTCCACCCGATCGGCGGGATGGACGAGCTTCCGTCGAGTTCCGCCGCACCTCATTTAGAAGACGCCCACGCCGAGGCGAAAACGGAGGCTGTTGCTTCCAGCGCCGCGCAGGGAGCAGCCGCTGCAGCTAAGAAAGCTCCCGCGAAAAAAGTTCACCTTAGCACCGAAGAGCAACGGGGCAGCGCTCTGCAGAAAATTGCCAAGCTCGACATCAAAGGACGCATTCAGCTGGCGATGAAAGGGACCAAAGAAGAACGGTCGATTCTGATCCGCGACGGGACCAAAATCGTTGCCCTGGCCGTGCTTGAATCCCCAAAGATTACCGACGGCGAAGTCGAGAAGTTTGCCAGTCAGAAGAATGTACTCGAGGCCGTGCTTCGCGGTATCACGATGAAGCGCCGCTTCATCAAGCAATACGCCATTCTGCGGAACCTGACGTTCAACCCCCGAACACCCATCGATGTTTCCCTTGGCCTGATTAAGCACCTGCTGACTGCGGACCTCAGAAATCTCACCGGCAACAAAGAAGTTTCAGACACGGTACGCAAACTCGCAATGAGGATGTTCAGACAGAAGATGGAAAGCCCCGGGAAATAGTAAAAGAGTGTAGAGCAGAGGCCAGCGCGATTCAGCCAAGCTGCGAGAGAGATTTCATTTCTCCAAGCCGGAATTGGCTTCCCACGACGGCCCCCGCTACAATGCTCTTGCTATGTCCTCGTCGCCGCAACCGGATCCCATTGCCGATCTGCTGAAGCGCTCCAAGACTATCGCGGTCGTCGGACTCTCCAACAGCCCCCTGCGGCCAAGCCATGGGGTTTCCGCCTACATGCAAACCAACGGCTATCGCATCATTCCGGTCAACCCTAAGATTAAAGGTGCTCTCGGCGAAAAGGCTTATCCATCTCTGTTGGATGTTCCTGAGAAGATCGATATCGTGAATATCTTCCGCCGCCCCGAGTTCGTGGAGGAGGTAGTCGACCAGGCGATCCGACTCAAGGTTCCCGCCATCTGGATGCAGGAGGAAGTCATCCACGAAAAAGCCGCCGAGAAAGCGCGCAAGGCAGGGATTTTTGTGGTCATGGACCGGTGCATTCTCAAAGAACACAAAGCCCGCTTCGGCTGACTCTGTGTCAGCGCCTTCCTTTGTCAACGCCTTCCTTTGTGTACCCTCGTGTCCTTTGTGGTTGATGAAGTGCAAATGCTTAAACCACAAAGGACACGAAGGTACACAAAGGAAAAGTTAAGCCTTCACCAAAATGACAGTAGCGTCATCGTGCAAACCAGCTCCGTTGGCGAAAGTGCGCACGTCTTCGAGGATGCTTTCGGCCGAGGCGTCAGCCTGACGGAAATGTTTTTCGAGCCGGTCCGCGCCGTATTCGTCGTCTTCGGGATTCGTGGCTTCGGTAATGCCGTCGCTGTAGAACAACAGGCGTGAACCCGCAGCCAACTGCAGCTGCGTGCTGGAGTAGTCTCCCGATCCAATTCCCAGGGGCAAGCCCCGCTCCGTGTCGAGGAAGCGAGATTGGGAGTTGGCAATCAAAAGCGGACGCAAATGCCCTGCGCTGGCGAACGTCAGAGTGCGTGTTACGGGATCGAGCACGGCGTACACCATCGTGACGAACCTGCCCGAAGGAAAATCGTTAACCAGCAACTGATTCAGCTTTGCCAGCACTTCGCTGGGGCAACATGCGGTTGCCAACGAGCGAAGCATGCCGCGAGTTGCCGACATCAGCAGAGCCGCGGCCGTACCTTTTCCCGATACATCGGCCAGCACCAAACCCCAGCGGCCATCGTCGAAAGCAATGAAATCGTACCAATCTCCGCCCACCGCGCCAGCCGGAGTCGAGAGCCCGGTTACGGAGAAGCCGGGAATGTAAGGCGAACTCCTGGGCAGCAACGCCTCTTGAATCTTGCGAGCCTCGTTGGCCTCGCGGCTCATCTCTTGCCGCTGCCGCTGTTCCTGCTGGAAGCGCCGCGCATTGTGAACCGCGACGGCCACAGAGCCGCACAGCGCCTGCAAGAGCCGAAGTTGCTCGGTGGGAAACGCGTCCAACTGGGGATGCGAGGCTGTGAACACGCCAATCAGCTTGCCATCGACATGCAACGGAATCGCCACCTCGGAGAGCGTGCACTCGTCGCATCCGATGTAGTACGGGTCCCTTCGCACATCGGGAGCGTAGCGCATCTGGCCGGTGCCGCCGACGTAGCCCACCATGCCCTGTTTCCCGATCTTCAGGCTGTGGCCCGGGCCGCAGACGGCGCAGCCGGCACAACCGTGGGCGCAGGCCAGAACCAATTCCCCGCGCTCTTCGTCGTGCAAGTAGACATCTGCCTCAATGCAGCCGAACGACCGCGCCACATCGTTCACGACTTTGTCGATGAGTCGGTCGAGGTCAAGAATCGAGCTGATCTTCTGCGCCGCCTTCTGCAGCTTCAGCAAGTCGTTCAGTTGGCCGGAAGCCAGCTGATGCTGGGATGGGAATTCGGCTGTAATCGCTCTCGGAACGGTCGCCATGGTTTTGCCCTCCTGCCGAATGTAAATCTAAGTAAGGAATGGTACTTACGACTGCATATAAGATGCCGGCGTGAGCCTTTCCGATTCATTATTGGGGCGGGGCGAGTTCAAGATTTGCGTAGGGACGCACGCCCTTGTCCGTCCCGGCGGAGCAAAGTGACGCGGGTGTGGAAATAACAGAAGAACTCGCCGCGCAAGGCGGGCGAGCCGCATTGCTGTCCAGTGACTTTGATGTGAGTGCAGTGGCGGACGTTGGGACGTTTGGGTACGGGAATGGGCATGGAACTGCTCCTGAAAAAAACTCGCGATTACGCGTAAATCTATGAATCGATTGAGTCGGATGGAAAGGGTATGGGCCAGATCTATGAAACGAAAGGGGTTGCGGGCAAAATCTTGGGAACAAAGGAGTTGCGGGGTGATCGAAAGAAAAGCTGCCTGGCGGGTGGGGCAGGGATGGGATGGGAACAACTTACAGGCTCCTTGATTATTATGTTATATAGCTATAGTGTATTATATCTTACAGTGAAGTCAAGGAAATAATGAAGAAGATGCGGGTTTCCAAACCGGGAGTCGTGGAGTTGAGACCTTGGCAGGGTTGGTAGTGTCTCCCATACCCACCCAGATATTTGCTCCGTCAAACGCCACCTTTCGCACAGAACGCGAAAGAGTGGGGCATCCATTCTTATTCTTCTAGCTGGGAATCAGGTTTGTTCGCTTGCGAGCGGTGGCGTTTGATTTCTTCCATGCGTTCGCGAATTCGCTTTTCTACGCCTTCATTAGTCGGATGGTAGTAGGTGCGGTCGCGGAGATTGTCGGGCAGGCATTGCATGTCCGCGATTTTACCTTCGACGTCGTGGGCGTACTGATAGCCCTGGCCGTATCCGAGGCCCTTCATCAATCCGGTGGGCGCGTTGCGCAGGCGCAGCGGGACGGATTCGGCGGCGGTTTGCTCCACATCCTGCTGGACTTCTCCGTACGCGGTGTAGAGCGCATTCGATTTGGGCGCGAGCGCGAGATAGACGACGGCTTGGGCCAGCGCGAGATTGCCTTCGGGCATGCCGATGAAATCCACCGCATCGCGGGCCGCCATGCAGAGCGACAGCGCATTGGGATCGGCGAGGCCGATGTCTTCGACGGCCATGCGAACCACGCGGCGAGCGATGTAGAGCGGATCTTCGCCCGCTTCGAGCATGCGGGCGAGCCAATAGAGCGAGGCATCGGGATCGCTGTTGCGCACCGATTTGTGCAGAGCGGAAATCAGGTTGTAATGCTCTTCGCCGGTTTTGTCGTAGAGCAGGACGCGCTTTTGCAAAGCGTCGTGAACGATGTCATCCGTGATGTCCGCAATAACCTCGGTGCCAACTTCCGGATCGGCGCGACCGCGGGCGAGCGTAGCGGCGACTTCGAGCACGTTGTAGGCGCTGCGCGCATCGCCGCTGGAATAGGACGCGATCTTCGCCAGGACCGCGTCGGAGGCTCGCAGCTTCATCGCTGCCAAGCCGCGTTCTTTATCGGCCAGCGCGCGCTTGAGCAGCAGGACAATTTGCTCCTCGGTGAGCGGTCTGAGGACGTAGACGCGGCTGCGCGACAGCAGCGCGGAAATGATTTCGAATGATGGATTCTCGGTGGTCGCGCCGATCAGGCGGATGTTGCCCTTCTCTACGTGGGGCAGGAATGCGTCCTGCTGCGCCTTGTTGAAGCGGTGGATCTCATCGATGAAGACGATGGTGCGGGTGCCGTACTGGCGGGCGCGTTCGGCATCGGCCATGACCTGCTTGATTTCCTTGATGCCGGTCAGGACGGCGGAGAACTCGATGAACTCGGCCTTGGTCATGCGCGCGATGATCTTGGCCAGCGTGGTCTTGCCGGTTCCGGGCGGTCCCCAGAAGATGAGCGAGCCAATATCGTCGCGCTCAAGCTGCGTGCGCAAGGGTTTGCCGGGCGCGACCAGGTGCTCCTGGCCGACAAATTCATCGAGCGTCCGCGGGCGCATGCGATCGGCCAGCGGGTGGGTGCGATCGCTGGAGTTGTCGCCGCTCGGGGTGGTTTGAAATAAGCTCACCAACCTATTTCACCACAGAGTCACAGAGACACAGAGAAAACCTAATAATTTCTACGGATCGTCGCTGCTTGGGGTGTTCTCTGTGTCTCTGTGTCTCTGTGTCTCTGTGGTTAGTCGGATTCAGAGGACTCGTCGGATAATGCCTTGGGTCAATTGCGGCACGTTGAAATTGATCAGCAGTCCTACCGTCTTGTGAGCGAGTTTCAGGTAGGTCAGAAGTTGGGCCTGGTGAATGGGCAGCAGTTTCTCCACGGCCTTCAATTCCAAGACGACTTCGTCTTGCACGATGAGATCGATCTTGTAACCACAGTTCAGCTTCAAGCCTTTGTAATCGACGGGCAGGTCGACTTGTCGTTGAAAATTCAGTTTTCGTAGGCAAAATTCATGGCAGAGGCACTCTTCGTATGCGGATTCCAGAAGACCAGGCCCGAGGCAACGATGGACCTCGATGGCCGCACCAAGGATAGGGCTCGTACGCGGATCCCGATAGTCTTCTTTGGTTTCTTGGGCTTCTATGTGGATTGAGCGGAAAGTTTGGCTCATCTGACGATCTCATCACAGAATCACCGAGACGCAGCGAAAAAGAGCGAGTTTGAGAGGCGTGTGTTCCATAACGGTACGGAGAAAACGTTGCACCACAGAGTCACAGAGACACAGAGAAAATTAGGTTTGCGCTTTCTGTGATTCTGTGACTCTGTGGTGAGATTGTCTGGCTGCTTCATACAACACGATACTCGCGGCTACGCCGGCGTTCAGGGATTCGACGCTGGGCGAATGTGGGATGACAACGGTCTCGGTCATCTGCTCGAGCAGATCACGGGGCAGGCCTGCGCCTTCGTTTCCAATGAAGATGGCCAAGGGCCCGGTTAGGTTGGCTTGGTCGAGTGGCGTGCCTTTGTGCGACGAGGTTGCGACGAGGCGCAGGCCGAGTTCACGCATCTGTTCCAGCGCGCCTGACAGCTTTGTCTGGACGAGCGGAAGCCGGAAGACGGATCCGGCGGAAGCGCGCACGACTTTGGAGTTGAACGGGCTGACTGTGCCTTCTCCCAGCAGGACGCCCGCGGCGCCAAAGGCTTCCGCCGAGCGAAGGATGGTGCCGAGATTACCTGGGTCCTGCACGCCCGCGACGGCCAGCAAAGGTCCGGCCTGGGACTTCGCCAGCACATCTTCCAGTTTGAAGAGTTTGCAGCGCACGAGCGCGGCCACGCCTTGCGGGGTCTCGCTGGGAACAGCGCTGGCAAACAGTTTATCGGGGAGCAGCAGAGTTTCGACGTGAGCGGCGAGTTGGGGGAGCAGGCGCTCGGCGCGGTTTTCAGCGGAGGCGCGGAAGAATACGGCTTTGAACTTGAGCCCGCTGCGGATGGCTTCTTCCAGAATGCGCATGCCTTCGATGGCGTAAAATCCGTCAGGCGTGAGTTCGCCATGGGCAAAGGCTGTGCGCAATTCTTTGACGAGCGGGTTGTGGCGTCCCTCGATGCGTCGCAGGCGGGTATGGACAGCCGAGTCGTGAGTGGTTGCGTTCTTCATCGCAAGAGTGCGGGTCTGGGGAGAATGATACGCGTTTATCTCTCGTTGCAGGGCTGGGTCGTGGTATGTTAGCTTTCGCAGATTTTAGAACATTCCAATGGAAGGAAGCGTGTGCGCGCGGAAATTGTCAAGATAAACAGCGAGAGGCCGGAGGCATCGCTCATCCGGTATGCGGCGGATCAGATTCGAGCCGGTGAAGTGCTAGGCATGCCGACCGACACATTTTACGGGCTGGCGGCCGACCCCTTTAACCTGCGCGCCGTGGACCGGGTGTATGAGATCAAGTCGCGCTCGCGGCACAAGCCGCTGTCATTGTTGATTGAGAGCGAAGAGCAAGCCGAAGAGTTGGCCAAGCCGCTGCCCGACGAGTTCTACAAACTGGCGCGGCGTTTTTGGCCGGGGCCGCTGACCATCATCGTCAGAGCTGCGTCGCGGCTTCCATTGAAGGTGACTGCCAACACCGGCAACGTGGCGCTGCGGATACCGAGCGCCAAAATTCCGCTGGCGGTCGTGCAGGCGGCGGGAATTCCGATCACCGCGACTTCGGCGAATCTGAGCGGGGAGTCGGAGTGCAAAACAGCGGAAGCAGTGAGCGAGCAACTGCAAGACCGCATTTCCATCATCGTGGACGGCGGCGCTTCGCCGCGCGAAATAGTTTCGACGATCGTTGACCTGACCGACGAAGAATCCCGCTGGCGCATCATGCGGGAAGGCGCGATTCCCGCCCAGGATATTTCCGAATTCTTCGCACAAGGATGAGTGAAGCAGTTGCGAAACGGCCTTTGCGACGCCATGGGATGCTGTGGCTGGGAGCACTGGCTGCGGCGGGCGCGATCACTTGGCTGGCTGCAACTTGTGGAGGGATCGTACGCGAGGCCTCGTGGACGGAACTTGAATCCGCGGACGCGATCGTGGTCTTCGGGGCCGCGGAGTATTCCGGGCGTCCATCCCCGGTATACCGCGCCCGCCTCGATCATGCTTTCGACCTGTTTCAACGAGGCGTTGCTCCGGTCGTGATTACGACAGGCGGGGCCGCGGCGGATCCCAGCTACAGCGAAGGCGGGGTGGGCCACGATTACCTGATGCATCGCGGGATTCCCGACTCCAGCCTGATTGAGGAGACTCAGGGCTCGGATACGGCGCAGTCCGCGGCACGGATTGGCGTCATTATGCGCACCAATCACATGCGCAGTTGCGTGGCGGTTAGCGACGCTTACCACGTTTTCCGCATTCGCAAGCTGCTGGAGCACGAAGGGATGGAAGTGTATGTTTCGCCGCGTCCCGATTCGCGTCCGCACTCGCCGTGGCAGCGTGGGGAAGCGGTGCTGCGCGAGGCGATCAGCTATATGGTATGGAGGCTGCACGTGCCGGTTTAGGATTTCACAGGCGGTGATGCCCAAGCCCCCGAGCTTGCTGGCTGAGATAGAATGAACTCAATGAGGTGGTCATGGCACAGATGACGCCAGAAGTTTCGAAGCTGCTGGAGAAAGCGCTCTCGCTTTCGATTGAAGAGCAGGAAGCGTTGGCGGATTCGCTGATTTCCAATCTTGGCGGCAAGGTGGACGAGGGCCTACAGGCGGCTTGGGAAGCTGAGATCGGCAAGCGAATCGCAGAGCTGGATTCTGGCAAGGCGAAGACTAAGTCATGGGCGGAAGTGCGTCGGCGGAACTTGGCGAAGCTGCCTCGTACGCAATAATGCAGGTCGAGCTTCATGAGGAGGCTGCTGCCGAATACGACGCAGCGTTTGACTGGTATCTTGACCGAAGTCCTGATGCGGCGGTCAAGTTCGATGCTGAAGTTGACCGTGCGCTTACGCAGATTCTTCAATCCCCTCGGCGTTGGGCTGCTGGGGCATACCAGACTCGCAAGCTCTTGCTCAGACAATTTCCCTTTATTTTGGTTTACCGTGAGCGACCGTCTGGGGATATTCAGGTGGTCGCGGTTGCCCACACAAGCCGCAAGCCTGGATACTGGAAACGCCGGCTCTAGGCTCTACCAACCCATCCTTTTTCGCAACTCCGTGATGTGGGCGGCGTGATGTTTGCCGTGCCAGGCATAGAGCGCGAGATTCTTTTCCAGAGGCACAACCCCTAATTCCGGATGGCGGAAGGCTCGTTTCCAGTCCGCTGGTTGCAGAGTACGCAAGAGGCGCACCCACCGGTCGTGCAATGAATCCAGGAGTGCCAGCGAAACTTCCACTGGAGTCGATTGGACCTCTGGCGTGGTCGCCCAGCGATCTTCCATGTACGGTTTGACCGTGGGTTCGTCTTCGGTCAGCGCCAGCTTGAAACGAATGTATGCGTTCATGTGGCTTTCAGGCACGTGGTGCAGGACTTGGCGAACCGTCCAGCCGCCATCTCGATAGGGTGTTTCGATTTGCTGTGAGGAGAGATTCTCGATCGCGGCACGCAATGCTGCGGGGGTCTGCGCGATGGCGTCGATGAATTGGTTTCGCTGGGCTTCGTTCGGCGGGCCATCGAAAGTAAATTTTCCGATGGGATAGCTCGGGTCGCTCATTTTTGGCCTCGGGTGTGGATTTCGGTACAAGAGACAGATGAAGGCGGTGGGGTGAAGGCTGCAAAGATTCTGGCTAAGCCTCGCGAGCTTGTAGTTCAGGAACTTTCGCGGAAAACTGGCCGTATACGGATAAAGCGCCAAGGGAGTTGTCGCGCAGGCGGTTTGGAGCTAAGGAGAAATGATGAAGATCGCATGGGTGTGGAGTGTCGCGATAGTTGCAGCCGTTGGGCTCGGGCTGTCTCAAGCCCGGGCAGAGAGCCAGACACAGTTGGATCCGTCTCTCGCACAGGCAATCGCAGCTCGGAAGAAGACGGAGGGAGAAGCGCAGCAGTATGCATTCACCGAGCGTAAAAGGGATCGGACTTTTGACTCGAAGGGCAATCCGAAGCAAGATTCGAGCGACACGTTCGAGATCATCTTCCTGGAAGGAGCGCCTTACCAGAAGCACACGCTGCACAACGACCAACCGCTGCCGGAAAAAGAACAGAAGGCTGAAGACAGGAAGCTAGCGGATGTCGCTAAAGCGCGTCGTGAGAACAAGGACAAGGCGGGGCCGTTCAGTGGGGTTTTCCATCTGCAACTGCCGGTGGATCAGATTTCCACTCGCTTCGACGTGACTTCCGCGGGCTCGGATGAAATTGATGGAAGAAAAATGCTGGTGTTCAATGCCACGCCCCGGGTTGGCCCGGAAGGCATGAAAGAGATCAGCCGGGACGGCTTGGCGTGGGATATGAAGCTGTGGGTCGACGATCAGGACAAGGTTTTCTCGAGGATCGACGCGAAAGTCATTGCCGACGGGATGAGATATGAAAACGGCTCGCTTCTCGGTTTCAACTGGAAGAAGGTAAACAACGAGGTCTGGCTGCCCACCCGATTCTGGTTTAAGGGGAAGGTCCGTTTCATGATGATGAACGTAAATACAGAGACCGAGCAGATTTATTCGGAATATAAGAAGTTTCAGGCCGAAAGTAAGATCGTCACGGAGTGAAGCTTTTTCAGCGCACCAGTGCGAGGATGCGGACCGGGCTGCTGGAGCCGCTTTCCAGTTTTGATGGGGCGACCACGACCATTCCGCCAGCCGCGGGAGCACGGTCGAGGTTGGCGATGTTTTCAAGTTGGTAGACGCTATGCGCCAGCGTGTACTGGCGGACAGGGAAATCTTTCGAGGGACCGTGGTCGATGCGCAAGGTATCAATGCCGAGACCGAGCGCGTTGCGCGCTTCAACCAGGAACTTTGCTGCGTCCGGGGAAAATCCGGGAAAGTGCGGCACGCCTTTGGGGTCCGCATTGCGATAATTCCTGACCGAGTTCCAGCGCGATCCCCACCCGGTGCGCGCGATTACAACGGAGCCAAGTGGAATCTGGTCGTGGGCCTGCTCCCACTTGGCAATGTCTTCGACAGAAACCTGGTAGTCGGGATGATTCGCAACGTTCGGGCTTACGTCCAGCACGACCAAGGGTGCAACCAAGCGTTCCGCGGGGATCTGGTCGACTGTCCAAAGCCCGCGGGCAAATTCCGCAGGAGCTTCAATACGAGTTCCGAACAGCTCGGGCAGAGAGTTATTGCGGGCAAAATATTCTTTCTCGATGGTGGCAACGGTCTTAAGTTGATAAACCGACTTTTCGGAAGCCGGAGAAGCCAGTGCGTCAGCGTCGAGCGAATGGGTCAAGTCTACGACTGTGCGGAATCCGGCCGGAGACGACGAACCGGGACGGTGCTGGGCAAAGAGAAACAACGCCAGTGCCAGCGCATACCCTGCAATCAGTGTCCTAATTCTCATTGGTTTCTGGATCGACTTCCCTGCTGGTGTTGATCGACTGTGCTCGCCGCAAAATCCGATTCAGGCAATTTAGATGCGAGGATCGGTTCCAAAGGTGCTCCTTCATTCTCCTGCGCAAAGCGAAGAATCTTCAAGGAACCGCGGGACATGGACTATTGGAGAGGGTAGACACAAAAACTGCAGATCCCTCGCTTTGCTCGGGATGACAACAAATGGGGTGAGTACAAATCGGGATGACAATGTTTCTACGGGAATGCGACGGTTGCGCGGAGTCAAGCCAGCAGGAAAGCGGTGCCCGCTGCGATCAGAGTACTGAGGAAGTTTACGGCATCGTTGTTCAGCAGCTTTCGCCGTTCCAGCAAGGCGCCCAGGAAGCTGTCCGCGATCATGCCAACGACCGCGGCAAGGATTGAAATGCCCAACCATCCGGCGGGGACCAGCTTGGTTAAGACACATACGAGGCTCACGACGGTGGCGGCGGCGATGCCAGCCAAGGTTCCGGACCAACTCACACCCCCATCCGTGCCTGCAGCCACTTCTTCCCAAGTGGTAATCAGGCGCGCTTTTTCGCTTCGAGCCTGACCCACCTCGCTCGAAACCGTGTCGGCTGCCGCTTCCGCCAATGCGGCGGAAATAGCGAGCAGGAGGACCGCATTTCGCTGATAAAGGGCAGATAATCCGGCGCAACTCGCGGCTACGGCCAGGTTGGCAAATACCTGCCGGGCGGTTCTGCCATCAAGTTTTTCAGCGGTTCCCAACTGCTTTTTTCGCGGATAACCCAGGCGGGTAGAAACCCAAGTGAGAGCGAACACCGAGACCAAAGCCGCAAATGCGCCCGGTCCGCCGCCCAGGCAAAGCAGAAAACAAACGACGG
>Ga0182014_10001583_pt1 | contig 30197 bp, 23 predicted proteins | sample 612S2DmetaG_FD_120489 | JGI IMG/M metagenome (GOLD analysis project Ga0182014, IMG submission 120489) | Permafrost microbial communities from Stordalen Mire, Sweden - 612S2D metaG | ecosystem: Environmental > Terrestrial > Soil > Wetlands > Permafrost | place: Sweden: Stordalen | collected... | reverse complement strand
GCGGTGAAGACGTACTCGAGCGAGCCGTGGCGGGTTTGGAAATTGCGGTTGGCGGGACCCGGGTTGGCGGCCGTGGGGAACCATTGGGCCGCGCCCTGCGTGCCGTTGGAAAATGCCAGCTCCATGGTGACGCGATGCCGTGCGCGGACGGATTGATCGACCTTTCCGATCATGCCGTTGGCCGTGTTGGTCTCCGGCGAATCGATGAAGTAGTTGTTGTGGAAGAACGGCCCGATGTCGGTGTTGGGCGCCGGATAGAACTTCAGAGCGTTCAGCGCCACCGGGTCGAGCCTCGACTGCGGGATGACGTTGCCGGGAAACGGATCGCGCAGATATTGCAGGTTGGTGGTGGAAACCGCCTGCGTTGGGTCGTAGCCGGGATTAATGCTGGTGGAGGCCGGATCGTAGATCGGGATCACGTTGCCGGCGTCATCCACCACATCCGAATAATCGCCCGTGCGCTGCGCCATAGTGGGGATCGTCTGCAGATAGCTGCGCGCGATATCCTCGCGCACACCCTCGTAGGAGAGCGAGAAATACGTGTTGCGGGTTGCCGCGAGGTGGGGCAGGATCACGGGCCCGGCGACGTTGAACCCGAACTGGTTGCGGCGCAGCAGCCCTTTGTCGCCGCCGTTTTGGCGGATCTCGTGCGGCACGGCGTCCAGCGCGTCGTTGCGGAAGTTCTCAAAGAGGCGCCCATGCCAGTCGCGCAAGGGGCTGTGACGGCCAGCCTTGGCCGGGCTGTCGAAGCGCAGGCCCAAATTGCGGGTTTGGACCTTAAACTCCTCTATAGCGGTGTTCATCTCGGCGTCCGGTTGCGCCGGAGAGGGCTGCTGTTGGGCGCGCGCCCCCGTCACGGCGCACAGACACACCGCCAACGTGTATTGCCAGAGCGGCATTCGTCATAGTTTAACATCACTAGCTGGAAGACAAGATCCGCTTTCCGTTCCGGGCAAGGTGCCTCGTCGTGAAGCTCGTCCCGCTCCAGCGGCATGCTTGTCCTCATCCGCTGGCAAAGCCGGAATGTGGCCGTCCCTCTTTCCCAGCCGGCCCCGTCGACCCGGACAAGCGAACCGCGAAAGCCATCGGCGACGGACATTGCCGGGTATCGCAAGGCTATCTCTTCTGAACAAACCGGCGTTACGCACCCTTACCGAAAGGACAGGGTCTGTCCCACGACGCTCTACCGCGGCACGGTCAATTCCACTTCCGTGAATCCCCCGGCCTCGATGCGCTGGCGTAACGAAGAATAGCGCAGCAGGCGGGCGGCGGAGCGCAACTGGTCGCGCTCGGCGAGGGCCAGCTCGCGGCGATAGCGATCGGCGCGGTCGCGGTACGAATAGCCGGAATACCGCGGAGGGCGGGCCGCCAGGAGGCGCATCAATACATCCCAGAACGCCGTTCCGCGGAACAGGCCGTGGCGCGCCGCGGCTTCTCGCGGCAACTCCACCGCTTGCCGGCCTCCGCGCAAGACCGCCTGCACGCATTGGGCGGGGGAGAAGGGACGCGCCGGATCGGGATCCGGAAAACCGGCCAGCGCGTGGCGCAAGCTTTCGGCGTCCGGCTCCCAGCCTTGCCAGCGAAACCGCGACGCGCCGCTCACCAGCGTGCCGCGCTGCAGGATCTCGCGTATGCGCGGCTCGTCCTTGCCTGTCACGGCCAGCACTTCTTCCAACAGTTCGGCGATGGCGAGCTCGCGCGACACCACCGGAGTCAACGAGATCGCGGCCGCCGCCTCCGAGCTGAGTTTCACCCGAATCTTCTGCGGTAACACGTCGATGGACTTCACGCTAGCATAAGTTCGTGCCGACGGTTTCTTCTTCAAAGGGAAGGTCTACCCCATGACGGCGGTGGCGCAGCTCCTGGCCGGCGAGATCGCCCGCAGCGGCCCCATTCCGTTCCGGCGATTCATGGAAGTGGCCCTGTATCATCCGCAACACGGCTATTACCGGCGGCGCCCGGACCCGTTCGGCATCGGCGGCGATTTCTTCACCGCCGAGCAACTGCAGCCCGTCTTCGGCCTGTCGATGGCCGCGCGCATCCGCCAGTTGGCAAACGCCATGGGCAACCCCGCCGATTTTACGGTGGTGGAACTGGGCGCGGGGCGGCGCGAGATGGCGGCGGCGTTCTCCGACTGGCGCTACGTTCCGGTGGATATCGATTCGGGCGAGTTTCCGCGGCGTTTCCGCGGCGTGGTTTTTGCCAACGAATTCTTCGACGCCCTGCCGGTGGACGCCGCCGTCGTGCGCCAGGGCAAGTTTCTCGAACGGCGAGTCGGCTTCCACCACGAACGCTTCCACTGGGAAACGGGCGGACCGGTATCGGCGGAAATCGAACGGTACCTGCTCCGCTACACCGCGCTGCCCGCGCAGGAGAGCGATGACGATGACGCCGATGCCGGCGAGGATGCCGAGGACGCCCGGGAAGGCATGCTGGTAGAGGCTAGCACCGAAGCTCTGGCGTGGATGGAGCGGATCGCCGACGCGCTGGAGGATGGATTCCTGCTCGCCATCGACTACGGATACACGCGTGCCGAAACCGTCCGCTTCCCGCGGGGCACGCTGATGAGCTACCGCCGTCACGTTGCGCGAGAGGATGTACTCGAGAACCCGGGCGAGCAGGACATCACCGCGCACGTGAATTTTAGCGCTCTCGAAGAACACGGCCGGCGCTGCGGCCTCGTCCGCGAGAGCTTTCAAACCCTGACGCGAACGGTGCTCGAAGCTGGCGACTCCGACCAGTTCGCGTCCGTGCTATCGGCTGCCGATGCGGGCGAAGCCCTGCGCCGCAGAATGCAGTTGAAAACGCTGCTGGCGGGCATGGGAGAGACGTTTCGCGTGCTGCTGGCGCGGCGGGAAAGGCGGGGAGAGGGAAAAACCGGCTAAAACATTTCGGCCGGAAAATGAAAAAGGCCCCGGAAACCGGGGCCTTGGAGTAAAACCGTTTGGTCTACCCTTCTTCAGGGTGCGCCCAAGCTACTTCTTTTTCTTCGGAGCGGCCTTTTTCTTGGGGGCGGCTTTCTTGGTTGCGTTCTTCATCGATTGATTCTCCCTAACATCAAATTTTGCGATTCAAAAATCGCAATGTGATTCATATATAAGGTTGTTCAGAAAGAAAGTCAAGAGAAAAATGAATTTCCGCCACGCTCAACGCCATCTTCCGGCGATGAGCGACGGCGAGAGCGCGAGCGACTGCATGCGCAACACGCGCACTTGATCGGAGTCGCGGATGGAAACCAGCGGAATGAAGCCGCGATCGAGCAACGCTTCGGCGGCGTCCTCGGTCAGCAGCACTTCCGCGCAAGGCTTCAACTCCGGCGCGCCGTCGTTTCGGTAGACGTGCGCGGGAAGACCGTCGATGGTGTTGACCATGCCGGGCCGCATCTTCCATCCATAGCGGGAGAACGCCTCGCCCAATAAACAGGCGCAGGCAAAAGCGGGATGGCCCCAAAGATAGCGCTCGTGTTCCGGGGGAGGCGGCATCTCTTCGAATGCGAACGACTCGATCTCGTCGGTTGCGGCGCCGTACGGGAGCCGCAATAAGAAGCGCGGCAGCGCCAGACCCAGCCATGCGGCATCGGGCGCATGGCGCAACCCATCGAATACCCGCTCCAAGCCCACCACATCGGGCGCCAGCCCCGCGATCAGCGGAGCGCGCGCCTTGCGGGCCAGGGCGGCCAGCCGCGTCAGGACCGGTTCGTCGGACGGCGCGAAGTTCCACAAGCCGGCGATCGCTGACCACTCACCCTCCGCCAGTGCGCGGGTGAGGGCGGCGATTCCCTCCTCGGTGGCGAGTTCTTCCTGCGGCAGATCGAGCACGAAAATTTTCAGGTGCTCTCCCGTCTCCAGTCTCCGGCTCAAGAAGAACAGCCCACGCCACGCCGACTCGAGCGCCTGGAAAGCCCGGTCGTGAAGAATGGAACGCATGTGGCCCGCAATGGCGGCGTCGGCCTGCGCCACCAACTCCGCCTGCCGCGGATCGGGATTGGGAACGACGTAGGGCGCGACCAGCCGCCGCAACATTTCCTCCCAGTCGCTCCGCGCCGGGGCGGCGCCGGGGACGGAAGCCTCTCCCAGCATCATACGCAGCAGGTCCGCGCCGCTCTTTCCATGCAGTTCGGCGGCGGGCTCCGCCCCAGGCGCCTGACGCGGGAAGAACTCCGCGGCGGCGGCGGCGAAGGTCGCCGGGTCCACCAGGCGCTTGCGCAGGTTGCGGAGCGCGCGCATGGCTTCGACGTTTTGGAACAGCCGATCGGGATGAAAGTCGTCGATCTCCTCGAAGCGGATGCCGGCGGCAACGCCCCCGGCCGAAACCTGCGCCTCCGGGGAAAGGAAAGCCATCACGATATCGAAATCGTCGCGATCGATACCGACGGCCTTGCGGTGGCGGCCCGCGCCCCCGCTAAAGTTTCCGGCTACTAGAATGTGAAACGGCGTTTCCGCATCGGGATCGGCGATTTTCCGGACTTTCTCCAGGGTGTCGATCTCGACCGATACAAGCGAGTCGGCGCGTGGCATGGCACTTGAAACTGTACCGCACGCTCCGGGCCAAGGGCAACGTCGGATACGCCGGAGCCGAGGCACGCCTGTGCTACGCTCAAGGTTTCCAACCCCATGCAAAACGTCGTCATCGTCGGTTCGGGCTGCGCCGGTAACACGGCGGCCATCTACACCGCCCGCGCTAGCCTGAGTCCGCTGGTGGTAAGCGGACACGAGGCCGGTGGGCAGCTTTCGCTCACCACCCTGGTAGAAAACTTCCCCGGCTTTCCGGAGGGAATCGACGGACCGCAGCTGGTGGAGAACATGAAGAAGCAGGCGCAGCATTTCGGGGCCGAGTACCGGGACGGCGCGGTGGCGGACGCGGACCTCACCAGGCGGCCGTTCCGGCTGAGCGTCGAGGGCGAGTGGATTGAAACCCGCACCGTGATTATCGCTTCGGGAGCTTCCGCGCGCTGGCTGGGTCTGGAATCCGAGCAGAAGCTGATCGGCCACGGCGTGAGCTCGTGCGCCACCTGCGACGGATTCTTCCACCGCGACAAGAAGATCATGGTGATCGGCGGCGGCGATTCGGCCATGGAAGAGGCCAACTTCCTCACCCGCTTCGGCCGCGAAGTGACGCTGGTGCACCGGCGCAGCGAGTTCCGCGCCTCGAAGATCATGCTCGATCGCGCGCAGCGCAACCCGAAAATCAAGTTCCTGACGAACACCGTGGTGGAGGACCTGTACGATCCGTCGCAACACCTGCTGACCGGCGCGCGCCTGCGGAATACCGTTAGCGGCGCGGTGTGGGACCAGGAGGTGGACGGGTTTTTCGTGGCGATCGGCCACGTGCCGAATACCAAGGTGTTCCGCGGCCAGATCGAAACCGATCCCGACGGGTACATCCTATCTAAAGGCGGCGCGCGGACCAACATCCCCGGAGTATTTCACGCCGGCGACGTTGAGGACCGGGTCTACCGCCAGGCCATCACCGCTTCGGGAGCCGGTTGCATGGCGGCGATTGAAGTCGAGCGCTATCTGGAAGCGGAGGGGCTCTGATCCATGATCGAACGAATCAGCACACCGGGCGCACCGGCGCCGCGCGGCCCGTATTCGCCGGCTGTCAGGGCGGGCGACTACATCTTTGTATCGGGGCAGATCCCCCTGGACCCGATCACCAATCAGACCAGGCTGGGCGACGTCGCCTCGGAAACCCGCCAGGTGCTGGAAAACATCCGCCTCAACCTGGAGGGCTGCGGCGCCACCCTCCGCGACGTGGTGAAAACCACCGTGTTTCTCACCAATGTCCAGGACTTCGCCGCCATGAACGCCGCGTATGCCGAAGTCTTCGGTGACTCGAAGCCGGCCCGCAGCACCGTCGGCGTGGCCGCGCTTCCGCTGCCAGGCGCCAAAGTGGAAATCGAGGCGATCGCCTACAAACCGCGGTAAGACAGGGCTCGTGGCCGGTCGCTTGGGCCCTTCTTCGGGATACGGGTCTTCCCTCCGGGAATGGAGACCGGCACGCCTTTGCGCTCCGCATTGGCGGGCGCACAGTGGAGAAGGGCCGCAACATGATCCGGATCAAGCTCTTCACCGGAAATGCGTAGCGTGACGCTAAATCGATCTACGGGTCCACCGAACCACACAGTGCCCGGGGGCGCGCCCGTAGGCGGATTTCGCAGAAAGGGGCCTCTACCCATGCCGTTTCGCGATCAGTTCCCGGACTTTCGGCACGAGGTCGTGAGGGACGTTCATGACCGTTTCGGAGGGTGCGATGCCAGCCTCGTCCTCCACAAGGGCCACCTCCTCGGTCTGCTCCTCGTAATGAGCCAGCACTCGTCTCACTTTCTCTTCGTCCCATCCGGGGGGGAAGTCGCCTTGGCTCATTGCTGTTTCTTCCTTCTTCGCCGACGAAACGCCGCGAGCGGTCTCCCGGCCAGCTCGTAGGCCGTGATGACAAACACGCTGTCCGGCTCCGGATCGGGAACATAGATGACCCGCAGAAACCGGCCCAAGGCGGTCTGGCCCAACGCGATTCGCGATCCGCCGCTTCCTGCCCGATCTTCACCCGGTTTTTCCAGAACCTCCGTCACTTCGTCTTCATCTACCTGGTGCTTGTAGATGTGCGCTAATACTTCAGCTTCGCCGGCGCCAGCGTGGGCGAGATCAGTTGTACAATTCCTAAGGCAACGATATAGGCCGCGCTGGAGATGGCGAACATCGGCAGGTAGCTGTGGGTAACGGCCAGGACTTTTCCGGTGGTCAATTGCAGCAGAAAGCCGCCGATGGCCCCCATCATCCCGCCAATGCCGACCACGCTGGCCACAGCGACGCGGGGGAACATGTCGGAAGCCAGGGTGAAGGCGTTGGCCGACCAACCGCAATGGCCGGCCATCGCCAGCGCCATCACGGCGGTGACCACCCACAGGTTTCCCGCGAAGGGGACGTAGAGAACCGGCAGCACGCAAAGTGCGCACACCAGCATGGCCGTCTTGCGCGCCGCATTGAGGCTCCAGCCGCGCCGAATCATGACGGAAGAAAGCCATCCGCCGCCGACGCCGCCGATCATGGACGCGGCGTAGGCGACGATCACAGGCAGCCGATTTTGCTTGATGTCGAGGTGGAAAGTCTCCTGCAGGTAACGCGGCAGCCAGAATAGATAAAACCACCACACCGGGTCGGTGAAGAATTTGGCCAGGGCAAAGGCCCAGGTTTCCTTCACCGGCAGCAGGTGCGACCAGGGCACGGCGGTGGTGGATTCGACGGGATCGCTCTGAATGTGGTCCAGTTCGGTCTGCGACACGCGCACGTGGGCCTGCGGGTTGTAGTAGAGCAGCAACCACGCCGCCAGCCAGACAAATCCCAGCGAGCCGGTGACGACGAATGCTCCGCGCCAGGTGAACCAGTCGGTGAGGAAAGGCACCACAACCGGAACCGCCAGGGGTCCTACATTCGCGCCCGAATTGAAAATGCCGGTGGCCAGCGCGCGTTCCTTCTTCGGGAACCATTCGGCCACGGTCTTGATGCAGGCGGGGAAATTGGCGGCCTCGCCGATCCCCAATAAGAACATGGCGAACGTGAAGGTCGAGACCGAGTAGGCTGCGCCCGGCAACATGGCGGCCACGCTCCAGAGCACAATGGCGAGGGCGAATGCGCGGCGCGTCCCCAGCCGGTCCGTCAGGCCGCCGGCGGTGACCAGGCCGATGGCGTACGCCAACGTGAACGCCGCGGTCATATGCGAATACTGTTCGCTGTTCCACCCGATGATGCCCTCGAGATTTTTTTCGAGGTAGCTGAGCACGCCACGATCGAGATACGCGATTACGGTGGCGAAGAACAGCAGCCCGCAGATCACCCAGCGGAACCGCGACTTGCCGGGCTTGGCGGCAGTGGGCACGAAGCCTGATTATACGCCGTAGCGGAAATCGTGGGGCGGGAGCTCTCGCCTGCCCGGGTCGAGCCCGGCAGGGCGCATTTCGTGTCCCACCTCTGAGCGGACCGGCGCGGCTATTCGCCGGCCGCCTGGCTGGCAGCGGCGGCAACGCTTAAACGAGCCTCGCGGCGGGCTCTAATCACTTCGATCAAGGTCGGCACCAGCGAAAGAAAAATGATCAGCAGGATCACCTTGTCGAAGTAATGGCGCACAAGCGAAAAGCTGCCCAGCCCGTAACCCAGCATAGTCATGAAGAACACCCAACCGATGCCACCGCAAATGCTGTAAGGCAGAAAGCGCCGATAAGGCATTTGGGAAACGCCGGCCACGAACGTCGAGAAGGTGCGGACGATGGGGACGAAGCGGGCCAGCACGATGGTCTTGCCGCCGTAGCGGTCGTAAAACTTCTGCGTGCGGCGCACATATTCCTGCTTGAAGAGGCGGGAATCGGGGCGGCTGAAAATGCGCGGCCCTGTGTGCCGCCCCAGCAAATAGCCGGTAGTATCGCCGAGCATGGCTGCGGCCATCAACACCAGATTGACGCGCACGATATCGAGCGCACCCGCTCCGGCCACCACGCCGATGGTGAAAAGAAACGAATCGCCCGGCAGGAACAAGCCCACCAGCAATCCGGTTTCGGCGAAGACCACGGCAAAAACCGCGGCGTAGCCCAACCATCCGGAGAGGAGAGTCCCCAGCAAGGCAATCAGCTGCTCGGGGTTGGTCAGCGAACGGTAGAACCCAATCAGGTGTGAGAGCATTCGGTTAGCTGGCGCGGTACTGCGAAATCAGGCGGTCGATCACATCCTGGTGGTACTTGATCTTGCCCTGCCGCTTGAGCTCGTCGCGGACGCCGGCTTCGAACAGAACGTCGCGCTGTCTGGCCTTGTCGCTCTTGACCTGGTCGCGAACGGTGGAGCGCTGGTCGGCGAGCTTGGCGGGGTCCGGCGGAATTTGGGCGATCACGCGGCCGATGAGCGTGGAATCCGGCAGCGGCACCGGGCCGATCAACGAACCGACCGGCTGTTTGAAGGCTGCCTGCAGGTAAGCGGCTGTTCCGATACCCGCGATGGTGCCGCCCGGTTCAAACTCACCACTGGTTTTCACTTCGAATCCCATGGCCTTGGCGGCTTTTTCGAGATCGTTTCCCATGCCGCGGGCCTTGTCGAGCAGATCCTGCGCATGCTTCTGCACGGCCACGTTCAGGCGATTCTGAACGATCGCCGCCTGCACCTGATCTTTGACTTCTTCGAAGGTAGAGGGGCGGGGCGGATTCACGGCGGTCACTACGGCCAGCACTTCCTTGTTGCCGGGCAGAGCGACCACGGGGGATACCTGGCCGGACTTGAGCGAGGCGATGGACTGTTCGAAATCCGCATTGGTGCCGATTTCCGGTATTGGCGCGCCGCCGCCGACGCCGTTGGCACGGACCACCTGCATTTTGAGCTGTTCGGCCACTTGATCCGGATGTTGCGGATCTTTTTGCAAAGCGGTTTGCGCCTTGTCGGAGATCTGCTCCATTTCACTGTTGACGATGGCGCTCTTCCAGGCAGGGAGGATCGCGGCTTTGGACTCTTCGAAGGTCTGCAGATGCGCATCCTCGTGGGCCAGATCCTTGATGATGTGGTAGCCGTATTGGGTCTTGATAATGCCGCTGATCTGGCCTGGCTTCAACTCGAAAGTGGCCTTTTCGAACTCCGGGACCATCTGGCCGCGTTGCACCCAACCCAGGTCGCCGCCCTTGGTTTTGGAACCGGGGTCTTCGGAGTACTTGGTGGCCAGAGCGGCGAAGTCGCCGCCGTGCTGCACCTGTTTCAGAACGTCTTCGGCCTGGGCGCGGATTTTCGCGTCATCGGCGGGCGGCTTGCCCTGCGTCATAAATAGGATATGGACAGCATGCACGCGCTCGGGAACGCGGAACTGCTCCTTGTTCTGGTTATAGAGCTGCTGCAGTTGGGCGTCGGTGGGGTTCAGACCGGCTTCCATCTTGGCTTTATCCGCGATCAGAAGGGCCAGGTCCCGCGTTTCGGGGTGGGTGTACTGTTTGATATTGACCTGATAAAAGGCGCGCATGTCCGCCTCGCTCGGCTGGACTTCGGCCTTGAATTTGTCGCCAATGACCTTGACGTACTGAATATTGGCCTTGGCAAACTTATCCTTGAAGGCCTGCTCGACCTCGGCGGGGGTAACGATGGTGCCTTCCACCGCGACTTCCCGCAAGCGGGAAATGAGGATATCGCGCCTTACGCTGTCTTCAAACTGCGGAATCGTCAAGCCCTGCTCGCCCAACATGGCGGCGTACGCGTCCTTGCCGACGAATTTTCCGTCCGGGAAGAGGCTGGGAGCCATCTGCTGGATGGTGGCGCGGATGTCGCTGTCGCTGGCCACGAATCCGAGCTTGCGTGCCTCATAGGCCAGGCTTTTCTCGGTCACCATCTGGTCCACGATCTGGGGGACGTAGGTGCCCAGCAGCTCGGAAGGCAACTGCTTACCGCGGACGGCGTTCTGGATGGCTCGCTGCACGTCGGTCAAAGTAACGGTTTCGTCGCCCACGTCCGCCACGACAGCGTCGGACGAACTGCCGCCGCTATTGTAGTTGGGCACCAGGTAGGTCAGCATCGACAGCGCCACCAGCAAAAGCAGGGCGCCGAGCAGAATACGCACCGATTTGTCTCGACTGCGGAAAAGATCAAACATGGTTAACCTGAAACTCCTATCGACGAAAGGGGAAACTATTATTATAACAACCCCAAACGGGGGCCGCATCGCCGATGAACACCGATAACGCCGATGTAGAAATCAATGAAGTTATCGGCGGCTCGAGTGGAATTCTTTACGTCTCGGAAACCTGCCGGTGACTGGCGCCCATACCGCATTCGGCATGGACGGCTTGGACCGCCTTTTCCAGGCCGTCGCGGTTGACGACCACTGCGATGGTCAGCTCATTGGAGCCCTGGGCGATAGCGATTACGTTCACCCGTTCGCGCGAAATGGCGGTGAAAATTCGGCTGGCGAGTCCGGGTTTGCCTTGCATCCCTTCGCCGACGGCAGCCAGCATGCCGACATTGCGATCCACCTTAATGGGGTTGAGGTACCCGTGGGCCAACTCCAGGGCCAGTGCCCGTTCCAGGGACTGGAGGGTTGGCTCTAGCTCCGCGGCGCGTACCAGAAAGCAGAAATTGCCCTGGTAGCTGGAGCTGGAAAGGAGCAGTACCTCGACGTTGGCGCGGGCGATGGCATCCAGCGCGCGGGCCATCACCTGCACGCCGTTGAGCTCGATGCTGGCGGGCTCGATCGCGACCAGGGCGACGTTGGTCATGGAAGCGACGGCGCGGGCCCCGGTGGCTTCGCGCAAGGAAGGAACGATTTTGGTGCCGGGCTTTTCCGGGGCGAAACTGTTCTTGCTCCAGACCGGGATGCGGCGGTCGGCCAGGGGGGCGAGTGTTTTGGGGTGCAGCACTTTGGCGCCGTGGTAGGCCAGTTCGGCGGCCTCGGCGTAGGTGACTTCGGTCAGCACCACGCCGTCGGGTACCAGCCGCGGATCGGCGCTCATGATGCCATCGACATCGGTCCAGATCCAAAGCTCGGCGGCGTCGAGCGCGGCGGCCACGATGGAAGCGGAAAAATCGGACCCGCCGCGGCCGAGGGTGGTAGGCCGGCCGTCGGCGGTAGCCCCGTTGAATCCGGTGATCACGGGCAGCACGCCGCGATCGAGCAAGGGCTGGACGCGCTGGAGCGCCTTGGCGCGGGTGGCCTCCATCAGCGGCGAGGCATTGCCGAAAACGGCGTCGGTGACCACCACGTCCCAGGCGTTGACGGCTTCGGCCGGAGTGCCTTGGGCGGAAAGATATTCGGCCACCAGCAGGGCGGACAGACGCTCGCCGACCGCGACGGCCTCATCCACCGAGCGCGGCGGGCGTTCGTTCAATAGAGCCATGCCATTGGCGATGCGCTCGAACTCGGCGGCCAGGGTTTCGATTTCCGCCAGCACCGGTTCGATGCGCGCGGCGGGCAGCAGCTCCCGGCAAGCCTCCCGGTGGCGGCGGCGGAGGTTGGCGAGGTTGGCTTCCATGCCGGCGCGATCGCCGGCTTCGGCGTGGCGCATGGTGTCGAGCAGCAGGTCCGTGATCTTGGACATGGCGGATACCACGATGGCCACGGGCCGGGCGGCGGCCGCGTCGGCGGCGATGCGGGCGCTGGCGCGCATGCGTTCGGCGCTGCCCACGCTGGTGCCCCCGAATTTCATGATCAGCAGATCGTTCAAGCTAGCTAAAGTCCTTTCCGTTGGTGACGCGGCTGCGAACGATTTTCAGAATTGCCTCTTCCACCTGGACGATTTCGAGGCCGGTGGAATCCAGGTACACGGCGTCGGGAGCCTGGGCCAGCGGGGCGTCGGCGCGGGTGCTGTCGCGGGCGTCGCGTTCGCTCATCTGGGCCGCCAGATCCTCCTCGCCGATGGTACCGCCTTGCGCGCGGACGTCGCGCAGCCGGCGGCGCACCCGCTCGCCCGGTTGGGCGTCGAGAAAGATCTTGACCTCGGCGCCAGGAAAGACCACGGTGCCGATGTCGCGGCCTTCCATCACCACGCTGGTGCGTTCGCCGAGGGCGCGCTGCTTGGCCACCATGGCGCGGCGGACGCCGGGGATGACGGCGATCCGGGAGGCGCCGTCCGAAACTTCGGCAGTGCGAATGGCATCGGTGACGTCTTCCCCGTTGAGCCGGATACGTCCGGGCTCGAGCTCGATACCGGCGGCGATGGCGAGCTGTTCCATGCGGTGGTGGTCGGAGATCTCGACGTTCTGCCGCAGCGCCCACAGCGCCACCGCCCGGTACATCGCACCGGTATCGATATAGAGGAAGCCAAGCCGGCCGGCCAGGCGCCGCGCGATGGTGCTCTTGCCCGCGCCGGCGGGACCGTCAATGGCCACTACCACGATTTTCTGATTGCCGTCCGCCAACTCAGTAGAATATCAGGCGGCTCGTGAGGCAGGCGATTCGCCAGTTTGCGCCGATCTGGTTAGCGGCCTCCGCGCCGCCTTCGCTGGGCCGCTCTGACCTGGGCCTCATTCATGCCGAAATAGTGCCCGACTTCGTGCCACACGGTATCTTCGATCATGCTGGCCAAATGTTCGGGGCTCCGCGCCAGGCGCTCGTGCGGGCCTTGAAAGATGGTGATGCGGTCCGGCATGGAGAAGGACTCGAAAACACTGCGATGAGTCAGGGGGCGCCCTTCGTAAAGACCTAACAGAGTGTGTCCCACGCCCACGCGGTCGGACGGCGGCTCCGCTTCTACCACCATTGCCACGTTGGCCATGCGTTTGCGGAAGCGCGCCGGGATGCGCCGGAAAGCAGCCTCCACCAGTTGGTCGAACTCGGCGGGACTCATGCTGATATCAGGTATACCGCGTCCACGCCTGTAGGGTGCCGGAGAAAGCGATCAAGGAAGCGTTGGGCAGTCCAGACGCCGCCATTAACCCGGTTCGCTTATGCTTAGTACACGGTTTCAGAAGTTCGGTCGCGTATCGGCGGCAAGCTGTCAGCGATCGGCAGCTGCGGCGTGGCTGACGGCTGACTGCTCGTGGCTGGCAACTTCGACCCGGATACGTCACCGTATCTACGAGTACTTGGAAAGGCAGGAAAAAGATGTCAAAGGATCGTGTTGCGATAGTCGGCGTTGGCAATGTCGGCGCTACGACGGCGTATGCGTTGTTGTTGTCAGGGTTGGCTCCCGACATTGTGCTGATTAATCGTGACCGCAACAAAGCCGAGGGTGAAGCGGAGGACATTAGCCACGCCGAACCGTGGTCGCACACCACACTGGTGCGCGCAGGCGGTTTTGAGGATTGTGCGGCCGCGAAGGTGATTGTGGTTACGGTGGGCGCCGGGCTGAGATCTGGCGAAACGCGCTTCGACCTGCTGAAAAAGAACGCGGCGATCTTTCGTGACTTGATCCCCAGGATCGCAGCCACAAACCCGCAAGGGATCCTGCTGATTGCCACCAACCCTGTAGATGCGCTGACGCATTACGCACGAATCCTTTCGGGCTTCGAGCCAGACCGGGTCGTGGGCTCGGGCACAATTTTGGACACGGCCCGGCTGCGGGTGCTGCTCGGCGACTATTATGGCGTTGACCCGCAAAGCGTGCACGCATACATCGTCGGCGAGCACGGCGACTCGCAGGTTCCGGTGTGGTCGGCGGCGAGAATTGCGGGACTGCCGATCGAGGAGTTCTGCCGTAAGCGTGGGGTTGCCTATGACAAAGCGGCTCTGGATGAGATGGCGCTAAAGACGCGCAACGCGTACTATCGCATCGTTGGACAGAAGGGCGCGACGTTCTATGGCATCGCCTCGGGACTGGTGCGCGTGGTGCGCTGCATTTTGCGAGACCAGAACACCGTCCTCACAGTGGGCAGCAAAATGCCGGAGGTCCTAGGTCTCGGTGACGTGACAATGAGCTTCCCGACGATTGTCAACGCTCGGGGAATCGGCGGCGTGGTGCCGGTCAACCTGGACCCCGCGGAGCAGGAGGCGCTGACCGGATCGGCCGAAACGATCCGGAGGCAGATCGCCATGATGGAACAGGCGCCTGCGGCAAGCTGAATGGGTGCGCCAGGATCGGGCCATTAATAACGGTAGATCTGCAAGTGAAGCGCTTTGGGGCTGCCAGCCGCCAGTCGAAAACCTTGCCCTGACTCGTTCTTGATGGACTTGTTCGGGGCGTCGTAATTCAACATGATGTCGTCGCCGTTCAGGCGGCGCCCCGGCGCCCAGCGTCCGTCCACGTACGCGCCTTCTTCCAACTTCGCAACCGCGGCCGCCGACGGCCCCGGGCCATTGAACGTGGCTTGCAACCCGCTGCCCAAAATCACGTAGTCGTCGGGTCCGGTCGAAATCACGATGGCGTACGAAGATGTCTGCGCATTGCCGCCGCCGAACCCGCCCCCAGCCGCCGGCGGGGGCGCCGGCTGCCGCATCCTCCCCATCGAGAATGCCAGCGTGTAGTTGCCCAGTTGCACCGTTTCCGTGGGGTGCTGGGCATTCAGCGTGACGGCCTTGATGGAGCCTCTGGCTTGCGCGTCCAGAATCACCGGGGCCGCCTGGGCCAGCAAACCGTACGCCTGGGCTAAGGGGGTTGTAGCGTCCGCCTGGCGCTCGATTCCGAATGGCGATATCCCCATCGAGGCGTGGTTCCCGATCGCGTAGAACGCATTCCCGGCATCCCCGCGGGTTTCCGGAATCCATAGCGGATTGCCGGACCGGTCGTAGCGCGCGCACCATTCGGCGAAGTTCGGCAGATAGATATCGGGCGCGACGATGTCGATCGCCGGCGCGCCCTGCTGCCACACATTCAACTGGATGGGCAGCGCTCCGCCGCTCGAGTACTGGCCGATGCCTTCGCCCAGGTCCACATTGATAAACATGGGCAGCGGATATTCGGCCTTTCCGGCTCTGGCCACTTTGTCGACGTAGAGCGCGTAGTACCAGGCCATGAAGATTTCGTTGGTCATGGGCTGGTTGCCGAACACTTCCGCCCACGTTCCGGACGTTTTGCTTCCTGCCGCTTCCCAATACTGTCGGAACTCGGAGACCAGGTTCTCTTTGTTCTTCACCATGTAGTCCAAGAGTTGCTTGGGCACGGGGGCGTTAAAGGCGGCCTTGGCCTCCGGCACCTGGTCGCGGGTGGCTCCCGGGCAACCCACCTCGTTCTCCACCTGCATCATGATCACGGTGTGGGCTTCCCCATCCACTTCGCGGATATGTCGCATCAACGCGGCAAAGGCATTCGCGTCCGCTTTCCAGTTGACTTCCTTGAAGACCGAAAGGTAGGTAATGACCTGCCCGTTCTCCGCCAGAAACAGCGGATATTGCTTTTGATCCTTCTTCACCCATAGCGGCGTGTACGTGGACTCACCGTTCTTCCAGCTTCCAAACCACAGGAAGATCAGGCGCAAATGGTTCCTGCGCGCCTCGCGGATGGCGTCGTCCACCAGCGCAAAGTCGAACTTGCCCGGTTCCGGCTCCACCAGTTCCCACGTCACCGCGGCCAGGACCGTATTCATGTTGGCCGCGGCCAGTTTGGGCCAGTACGGCTCCATGTACTCCATGCTGGAAGAAGCCGAATTGGTCAACTCGCCGGCCAGGATCAGGAACGGACGGCCGTCCACAATCAACTGGGTGGCCTTGCCGCGCTTCTCGAGGTGCGGAATGGAGGAGGTGGACACGGACTGGGCATCCGCTATTCTGAAACCGAGCAGCGCCACAGCGCAGGGCAGCACGTACCGAAGTCTCATATTGCCGACACAATAACGCCCGGCGCGGTTTGGCACAAGCTTCTACGCGATCGGGCATTTCCTCCTTCACCTATATCTTGCGCACGCACACCTCCAAAGCGCCGCTGAAGCGTTGGCGCATGGAACTATGCATGATTTTGCAGAAGTTATTGATTTTGCAAGAAATGTAGTGGTGCTGGAGGAGGGGGTCGAACCCTCATGAGAAGTGAATCCCGCGGGATTTTGAGTCCCGTGCGTCTGCCAGTTCCGCCACTCCAGCAAGTGTCTGACTCATTTGAGTTTATCGCAAATTCGCACCACCCGCACTGTAATGGTTCGCGCGCCGATCATTTGGCCGTCCGCAAACGCGCGGTCCGCTCCTGCTTGCGCTGCTTCGCGCATTCTTCGAGGCGTTCGCCGGCACCGCGAATATCCGCCTCATCGACGATGTTGAAACGGTCGAAATCACTCCGTGTGCGGTGGCCGTTAATTTCCATAGCTCCTCCGGCAGCCTATCGTATTGGTCCTGCTCCAAAAATCCCTGGCCTACGTTGTCCTCAGCGAGCACCGGATCACCGCTTGCCGCTGCGCACACTCCGCTCCTGATCGGCTAAACTGAGACTAAATCGGGAGCCGCAAGGCAATGTCGACGAATCAGCCCATCAAGGTCGGTCTGCTCAAACAGAGTGAACTCGAAGAGGCGGACCGTATTGTCCGGCTGGCGTTCGGAACGTTTCTGGGATTGCCCAATCCGCTCGACTTCATGGGCGACCGCAATTTCATGGCGTCGCGCTGGCGCTCGACCCACGTCAAGGTGATCGCGGCGCGCGAAGGTGGCCGCCTGATCGGAACGAACGTAGCCACGCGCTGGGGATCGTTCGGGTTCTTCGGACCCCTGACCGTGCTGCCGGAATACTGGGAACGCGGCGTGGCGCAGCGGCTGCTCGAAGCCACTATGACGATTTTCGACAGATGGGGCCTGCGGCACACCGGGCTGTTCACGTTCCCGCAAAGTGCCAAGCACGTGGGCTTGTACCAGAAGTTCGGCTACTGGCCACGCTATCTCACCGCTATCATGACGCGCACGCCGGAGGCTAACCCAGCGCCGCAGGCCAAACGCGCAGATGCGCCAGCGCTGCTATCGGCCTTCACCAGAAACCGGCGCGAGCAGACTATCCAGGCATGCGGGAAGCTTACGCACAAGATCGATAGGGGACTCGATCTCTCGGGTGAAATCCAGGCCGCGCTGGCGCAGCGCACCGGCGACGTGGTGTTGACATACACGCGCGGCGTTCTCGATGCTTTCGCGGTGTGCCTGCACGGACCTGGATCCGAGGGCGGCGAGAAGACGTGTTACGTCAAGTTCGGCGCGGCCCGTTGCGGTGCGGGCGCGGGTGGACGTTTCGACAAATTGCTGGATGCTTGCAAGGCGTTTGCATCCTCGCGCGGAGCGGCTGTAGAGGGCGGCGTGAACCTGGCTCGCGAAGATGCCTACCGGCGCATGCGCTCCCACGGATATCGAGTGACCATGCTGGGTGTCGCCATGCAGCGTCCGCATGCGGACGGATTCAATCGGGCCGATGCCTACGTGATTGACGACTGGCGTTAAGACCAGCCTGCGAGGCTATCCGATATGTTCGACTGCCGGTCTCTTGGAGACGATTGTGGGCGGTTGGTCGCCAGTCCGGAAGTCCGCCTTCGCGGCTCCCGGGAAAATTCGTGCATAATCCAGGTATGACATCCCGCCGCTCGTTTTTGAGATCTGCCGGACTGGCCACGGCAGCCGTTTGCTCTCACGCCGCGGACAGCGGCGAAACATCGCGCCCGCTGCAGGAATTCGGCTATGGTGATGTCGAGTTTGCGCTGGGGCCTGCCCAAACGCAGTTTGAACAAACGCAGTCCGTTCTGATGGGGCTAAATGAAGATAGTCTCCTCAAGCCTTGGCGTCTGCGCGCCGGTCTTCCCGCGCCCGGTCCGGACCTCGGGGGGTGGTACGACGAGGTGCCTCTGATTAAGACCGAAAGCGGGGGACATGGTTTTGCGCCTGCGCACTGTTTCGGCCAATGGCTTTCGGCCCTTGCGCGCGGATATGCCGTAAACCACGACGTACGTACGCGTGCCAGGTTGGAGCGACTGCTTGATCTTTACGGCGCAACGATCTCTGAACGGTTCTACACGAATTTTCGCTTCCCGGCTTACAACTACGACAAGATGGTCATAGGCCTGATCGATGCGCACCGGTTCGCCGGATTGACGCGGGCATTCGGGCTGCTCGATCGAACTACGGTTGCGGCCGCGCCACACCTGCCGCCGCATGCACTCGATCGGGATGAGCCGCAGCGGCGCTGGCGGAAGTCGGTGGGCGAAAACACGACCGACGATTATCTCTGGGATGAATCCTACACGCTCGCGGAGAACTTGTACCTGGCCTGGGATCGCGGCGCCGGTGAACGCTACCGGCAGATGGCCAGCCGTTTTTTGTTGGACGAAACCTATTTCGATCCGCTTTCCGAGAACGAGAATATACTTGCCAATCATCACGCGTACAGCTTTTGCAACGCTCTCAGTTCGGCCATGCAGGCTTATTTGGCGAACGGCAGCCGCAAGCATCTCCGTGCCGCGAGCAATGCGTTCGACATGATCACGGCCACACAGAGTTTTGCCACCGGTGCCTGGGGACCGAACGAGAGTTTCGGTGCGCCTGACAGCGGGTTTCTCTACAACAGTCTGAGTGGCACGCACCGCGGCTTCGAGACGCCGTGTGGAAGTTATGCGCATTTCAAGCTGACGCGCTATCTGCTACGGGTAACTCGGGACGGCCGATACGGCGACAGCATGGAACGGGTTTTGTACAACACGGTATTGGGTGCGAAGCCATTGCAGCCGGACGGACGCGCGTTTTACTATTCCGATTATCATTCCGCCGCCCGCAAAGGTTATTTCAATGACGCCTGGCCCTGCTGCGCCGGCACTCTTCCGCAAGTCGCTGCCGATTACCGCATACTCGCTTACTTCCGCGATGCCGACGGCGTATTCGTGAATCTTTACCTGCCATCGATCCTCCGTTGGACGAGTACGGACGGGGCGCAGTTGGCGCTAACCCAGACCGGAAACTATCCGGTCGACAGCAAGATCACAATGCACATGCGTGCTTCACGCCCCTCAGGTCTTGCGCTTCGCCTTCGGATTCCCGCGTGGTCTTCGCTCGGCGGACCGCTCATTCGCATAAACGGTGAGCCAACCCCGGCATCAATTCAGAAAGGCTTCGTGACTCTCCGGCGCGTATGGAGGGATGGCGATCGCATCGACATTGAGCTTAGCTTCCCTTTGCGCGCGGAAGCCATTGATGCGAATCATCCTGAAACCGTTGCCCTGCTCCGGGGACCGGTGGTCTTGTTTGCCATAGCGGACAATCCGCCTTCCTTAACCAGGCAACAGCTCCTCTCTGCGGTACAAATACCGGGGCAGACCACCTGGCGCACAACAACAGGTTCGGGGCCGCTACTATTTCGCCCGTTCATGTCCATTAACGATGAGGAGTACAATACTTACCTGAAGGTGATTTGACTACTGCGGCTCGCGATGGTTTGCACAGGTGGGGTTGGCGGGCGGCGAAGATGGCCGCCTACTCGGAAAGTGCGGCCGCACGGCCATCCGTGCGCCGGGGACGGTTTTTGAGGGGCGTTATCCCCTATTATCGGTAGCTGTCGTCAGGTGCCGCAACAGCGCTTCGCCAACCGCCGTCTCCAAAACGAGTAGCGGAGCGGAATGGTCGGTGCTGCCGCGAAACCGCTCGCTGATTTTCGCGGCTTGTTACTACGACCGGTTGCGGCCGTCTAGTACGTGAAGAACGCAAAGAGAAACACGACGATCACTGCGGCGGGGAGAATTGGCCATTGCCATCCTAACCAGGCGTTCACCAGCACGGAGCCTCGGAACAAGAAGATGCCAGCCACCAAGATGGCGATCCAAATGAGGACGCAGATCTTGTGGGCATTAGCCACCCAACCGGCTTGCCATTCGACCACTTTCGGCATGGTTCTGACTTCGGGTGCGTCGCCAAGCAAGAAGCTGACAAGCGACTCCCGGCATTCCGGCTCTAGGGCAGCGCCGTGGCCCCCTTCGATATAGGCAACGTTTTGGATGGTGCCACCGGACTGGGTAAAACCAGTATGCCCGGCACTACCGAAGTCGCGATTGAGGGGGAAGTTGTGCATGAGCGGGAGCGAACGGACCATTTCGAAAAGGCTGGGGAATATCGCCACCACCCAGTCGGCCGAGGCGACATGATTACGGACCTCTGCGATGCGGTTCTTAAACTCCTTCCGCCACGGGAAATTCCGCTGCACGATGCTTCCCATAAAGGCTACCCTGGCGAAGCGGGAGGCCCGATATCGCCTAAGCGCTGAAGCCAGAAGATAGGTCCCGTTGCTATGGCCGGCAAAGGAGCATAAGGCCTTAGGATACGTGGCGCGCATTTCCGCGTAGCGATCCATGAATCGTTCGATGTGAATGGTCCTGCCAATCCCGCATAGGAAGGGCAGCAAAGGCAGGTAGCCATAATTGAAGATCGATGTCTCGATCAGAAGCTGACGCTTCGCAGCTCCGGCCTGTAACTGGCCGCGGAGATCTTCCTGCCATTTACCGTAATCGCGGATTCCGTGCAACAGAAGAATCACCTGGGCGACCTTGGCATTCGGACTGTCAACACCGGGAATCAGCTCGACCGCGAATTCTTCAGGACTTGTGTTCAATGCGTGAAGGAATTTATGTTTGCGCTCAAGGCCGTGCTCGGCATCGTCAAACCGGACCAAGGCGTTATGCGATGTTCCCTCAACGGCAACGTATCGGAAATTCCAGCCGGCCTGCAGGTCGATATGATCGCTCGGATGGACAACCGTGTCGTGCAACGCGGCGATTTGCACGACCAGATCCGGGGGTAATTCCTTCGGGTAATCGCCATTGATCAACGCCAGCCAATCCAAACGAAGATTTACGATAAATGGCGAGCCGCGGTGTGCCGCCCGCAAAAGAAGACCACGGCCCAAGACGCGCGCGACAGCAAGTTGCAGTCCGCGCGCGATCCAGCGGATTCGGGATGAGTACTGATTTCTGGGCCAGAGCCTCCAACCGCGGCTCATCCCGGCAAGCAGCACGAGCCGCTTAACCTTGTTCGCCCAGGACCGGCTGGCGGGAGTGAACGGGATGTCAACTGCAAAGTCCGAGCAGATGCCATGGGCGAGCAGACAAATCTTCCGCGCCAGCAGGGCGCCTAGGCTATGCCCGACTATAATGATTTCCTCATAACCGCCGTCCGGACCCGACTCAAACTCGGATTGAATCTCCGCGACGCATTTCTCCGCGACCTCCAGGGGATTCTGATTGCTCCAACGCGAAGATGGGTACGTCACCAGCACGAGGCGGTCCTCGGGAAACTCGGCCCGTATCGCTTCCTTCAGATGTGCGAGATCGGCCGCCGTGTGCTCCATGCCGTGTACCAGAAAGAACAGTCGCCGGCCCCTCGGTTCGCCGTGATGTTCGAATTGAATGGGCATGGGTTAAAAGTATCACGCGGGCCGCCGGAAAAGCGCATGCGACCCGATTCGGGAACCCTCCGCCGCGACCCGAAAAGTTACACTCTGAAGGGTTTCGCTATCGAGTAATCGGCGTTCGCGATATTTTGTATTATCGGAAGCCATGCAGGCGCGGCTCCCGCATTTAGCCGCGACGGGAGTGGCCTGGGCGATCATTGCGAATCACTGGGGGCAAACTGGAGGTACCCTTGGGGATAAGGAATAGGAAATTCGGGTAAGGATGGGTAAATCTACATTGGCAGTGCCAGCTTGGGCACGGGCGACAACCGACGCGCTTTCTATGGGGTGCATTGAAAAGGAAGGACTTAGTTTAGCCCTACGACCGCTGCAAGGCGCCGATCCACGAGATTTTGCCATTTCCAAATTGGAGACAAACGCATGAACACTACACGCCGTCATATCCTTAAGACCTCCACCGCCTGCGGCATGGCTCTGTTGGGCGGCGCCGGTCTCGGAAGAACCCAGGACACAACCGCACGGAGGAAGCGTGTTCTGGCCATACTGGGAGACGCTTATCACTGCGTCGCCCCACTCGACTCCGTTTTGCTGGGAGGCCTGCGAAGAAACGGCTGGGAGGCGGTTACGATCATGGACTATGCCGTCCCGTTTGATGATTTTGGCAACTACGATCTGATCATCCAGAGCAGAGAGGGACGCGAGTATGTCAAGTACTACAGAGACCGTGATGGGAATCCGGCCAACAAGGGGGAGGCCCGCTGGCTCACGCCTGCGCAGGAGCAGAAGTACGAGGATTACGTGAACGCCGGTGGCAGGTTCTTTTCCTATCATGACGGTTTCTCTTATCCCAAGGGCAATGGAATCTCCCGAATAGCCAGGTCATACTTCGTCCGGCACCCCGCCGTCGTCAGCATCAACGTCACCCTGACCGGAAAGATGCCGGAATTGACCGAGGGCATGACGCCCTTTACCGTCGCGGATGAAGAGTACCAGGTGGAGATGGATGAGAGCCAGACGTCCGTGTTCCTGGAAAGCCACTCCCCCGAGCACGGCCGCGCCCCTCAGGGGTGGGCTCACGCCTACGGTAAGGGAAAAGTGGCCGTGCTCATTCCAGGCCACAACGTTGCAACCCAATCTAATCCCATGGTGCAACGCTGCATTCACAACATCCTTTGGTGGTTGACCGGTGAAAGGGTGTAACGTCCAATACTGAAACCGCCGCCCGTCAAGAAATTAAAATCCAAAGCGCAATTGAAAATCGATCTTGCGGTTGTAGGTGCTGGAGCCGCCACCCATGGGGCCGAAACCGCCGCCGAGGCTCTGGTAGGCGCCGAAAAAGGGCGACGTGAGGTCGCCATTCGGAGGCGCGTAGTTGGGATGGTTCAATGCGTTCATCGCATTGACTCCCACCGTCAACGTGTAGCGCTTTCCGCTGTTGAAGCCCATTCCAGGAGGCGCACCGCCCGGAGGCGGACCGCCGCCACCCGGCCCTCCGGGACCGCCGCCGCGCATTCCCCCGCCGCCCGGGGGAGGGCCTCCTCCACCCGGACCTCCGGGAAAGCTGCCGGCGTTCGGGTCGGTTTCGCGTTTTTCCCCGAAGGCCCACGTGCGGGAAAGGCGAAGCATGACGGTCGCGTTACCGGGACCGCGGCCGTAATTGCGCTCGATCGTCGCGGCGCCGGCAGGCGGATTCACGTTGAAGCAGCCGAACGACGCCGTGTAGACCAGGTTCGCGCCGCTGCAATTGGCGGCGGTGACGCCGGTGAGCAATTCCGGCCGGGCGGTGAAAATACCGTCGTCGTTGGGATCCAATCCCGTGGTGATGTTGTAGGGAGTGCCGCTCTGCAGCACGATGAATGGGCTGATGGACCACTGCAGCGGCAGCGGGATACTGGTGCCCATCACGAACCGGTGACGCACATCCGCATAAGTCGAAGGCGCCCACTCGGCGCGCAGATCGTATGGGTTGGCAGGTAGGCCTTCGTTATCGTCCTTGCCGTATGACAGGGAATAAAAGCCGAACAGGAAGAGCTTCTTGTAGTTGATGCTGGGGCTCACCATGAGCTGGTTGGTGCGGCTGAAACCCGTGGTCTCGTTGAGCAGGCGGATTTCGGAATCGCCGTACGGGTAGACCCCGTCGACGGGATCGTTGATATTGCGCTCGCGCAGCAGGTGGACGCCGCGGCTCGAAATATAATTCACGCTCAGACGGGCGTAGGAATTGATCTGCCGGTCGACGCCCACATTGGCCTGGTAATTGCGTGGCGCCCTCATGGAGTTGTCCATGATCTGCAGCTGTTGCGGTTGCAGACTGGCGGCAAGCGAGCTGACGCCGGGGATATTGGGAAAGAAGCTGGGGTTGAAAATCACGTACGACTGCTGGGTGATGCCGTTGTAGCGGAGCGCCTGCAGCGTGGTGGCTTGGGAGATGCGGTCATAGAAGACGCCGGCCCCGGCGCGCAGCACGGTTTTAGCCGCCTTATTCCCCTTGCCGTCGATTCCCCAGGCGATTCCGAGGCGCGGTGAAATGTCGCCATAATCGCCGATGTTGGTCTGCGCTTCGTAACGCGCCCCGTAGCTCAGTGTCAGATTGGGCCGCGCTCTCCAATCGTCGTTTACGAACAGCCCGACGTCGAACATACCGGCGGAAGTGGTCGGCGCGCCGGCTCCGATGCTGAACTGGTACGCTCCGCCGCCCAGGGCGCGGATTTGCGCATCGCTGAGGCCGGCTTGCTGAAACAGCAGGGTGCGACGGTAGACTTCCAGCGCGTCGAGTTCAATCGACGTTCCCGCGATGGGCTGATTGTTGGCGTCGAGTTGCGGACCATCGCCGCCCGTAAAGGTAAAGGTTCCGCCGAAGTTGCTCACCGATGTACTGTCCTCCGCGGCTCCGCGCGCCCGCCCGCCCCATTTGAAGGTGTGCGTGCCGTGGGTAAGAGTCGAGGTGTTGGTCATTTCCCACGCGTTGGTCGTCACTCCCGAGTTCCCCACCTGCGCACCGCCGCTGGTAAATGCCCCCTGCACGGAAATATCGACGTCATTGGTGCCGCCGGCCATTGCGGACGTGCTGCGCATGAATTGGAAACGGGTCTCATTGATCAGATGAGCGTTGAGGATCGAGGTCTCGGTTGCTTGTATGGTGTTTTCCGAGCTGCTTGAGTTGTAGCCGAGGGACGGCAGGTTGAAGTTTCCCACACCCTGGTTATCGGAGGTGGAACGGGTGTTCTGATACCGTACCGTAAGTGTGTTGTTGGCGCTGAGGGACAGGTCGAGGCGCGGGCTCAGCGTGGTGAATGTCAGGGGAGTGAGAATTGCCTGATTGACCGTTTGAGGAGTGAGATTGCCGGTCAGGTCGGTAGCGTAGATGAACGCGTTTTCGGTAGTGCTGCGGCGCTGGGCATCGAAGCTGAAGGAGGCCTTGTCTTTCTTGAGCGGGCCCGTCAAGTTCAAGCCGAGGAACTCCTGCTTGTACGGCGGACGCGTGGACTGCTGCAGCAACGGGCTGCGTGAATTGAAGTCTTCATTGTTGTACTGCACGAACGTCTGTCCGTGAAGAGAATCGGTACCCGGCTTGGTGAGGATTTCAATGCGGCCGAAGCCCGGACGGTCGTATAAGGGCGAAAAGGGATTGGAATTGATGCGAATCTCGCGAATCGAGGACTTGGAAGGCAGATTGCCGCCGGTAAAACCGTCGATATAGATCTGTGCGCCGGACGGCCCCGCGCCCGGTCCGGCCATGGCTTGCAATTGCTGCGAAAGCTCATCCGGATCGTCCGAGAGGGCGGCGAGCTCTTTCTGGCCGAGGACCAGCGCGCCGCCGTTCGATTCGGGATCGGCGTTTACCTTATTGGCTTCCCCTTCGACATTCATCACCTGGGACTGGGCTTGAATCGTCAACTGGGCGTCGAAGACCGTCGCCGCGGTGATTTCGAGATCCGGTTTTTCGGTCACGGCAAAGCCTTTGACGATGATGCGGACCAGGTACTTGCCGGGCCGGAGCGAAGGAAACGAATATTGGCCGGAGCCGTCCGTGGTCTTGCGCTGTTCGCCCCCGGGCCCACGTAATTGAACGACCGCACCGGGAACCAAAGCGCCGGAAGGATCCGTGACCACACCGCTCAGGCCGGGTGTGAGTGCGGTTTCCGCTGGGAGTTGCCCGAGCGCAACCAGTAGAGACAAAGAGAGTGCGAGCAAATAGCAAGCGCGTTTCATTTTCGACGTACCTTTGAGAAAACCGGGATCGTTACTGATTGATACCGCCGAGGCCGAGGCCCATCAGGGCGCTAAAGTCGCCGCCCATGCCCCCGCCATTCATGCCCGCTGCGCCCATCGCCCCGCCGTTCGTGCCCTTCATCGCGGACGCCATCTGGAGGAGCACGTCGGCGTTGGAGAGCACCAGGATCGCGGTGAGCCGACCGCTCTTCGCGCCCTTGGTGCTGGTGATGACCACCGTGGCGCCGGGTTTGAGATCTTCCAGCATGATCGCGGGCATGTGATCGAGCATCTGATTGATGTCGAAGCCGCCGCCCGGCGGAGCGCCTCCGAAACCGTCAGGCCCCGCGCCTGCAGGAGGGCCTGCCGCGGGCATTCCCGCACGGCCCGGCCCGCCGGCCATCGCGGAAATGGGGAACATCTGTTTGAGCTGCGAATCGCTGGTGAGCTTTACGGTAAGCAGCTTGTTGGTGCCAAGCTCTTTGACCGTGAATTCTTTCGCTTCGGGGTCGATGGCGCCAATCGTACCGGCCTCCAAGACAAAAGTGCCGAAGACCACCTCTTCAGCCGTGACCTTCAGCCCGTCCTCGGATTTCTCCCCGCGCGCCCAAACCTGATCGCCAACGCTGATTTCGGCCGGATTGCCGGGTTTGGCCTCGGCGAATTTTACGGAATCGGGCGCGTAGCGTTTGATCGCCGTACGGTCGCTTAACGTGACTACGGCTTCCACTTCAGCACCGGTCAAGGTTTTGTTTTTCAGGGTGATCTGGTTGCCACTCTTGGCGGATACAATCCCGGCTACACCGCGCTTTTGCCAATCGAGGCGGTCGCCTTCGTTGCGTTGGGCGATGTCGGTCGCCGTCATGACGACGATGCGGCGAATTCTCTTGGAGTCCGGTTCGAGCGTTACCAGAACCCGATCGCCCCTGGCCAGGTCGGTGACCTGGATAGGCTCGGCTGTCTTCAAATCCTTTTCGCCCGGCGCGATTCTTTGAGCGATCGTATCGGCGGTGAGGCCCGCGGCCACCATATCTCCCCCATCGGGCTGAATCTCCACCTCGGCGTTCTCGGGACGAAACCCGGCCACCGTGCCCACGAACGACTTGGACGCTGGCGTCTGGGCCGCGAGCGGCAGCATCATTGCGAGGAGAGTGGCAAACTTCTTCATTACTCTTAGTAAGCGCCACCACGGCACCGCTTGCATCTTAAGTTTTGTAAAGAATGCGCGAACCGGCGCAAGTCTGCGATACAAAGGAGTTGGAAGATTATGTCCGACGCCAATGCCAGCTCGGCTCCGCGTTCGATTCTGCTGATCGAAGACGACACCGATCTGTGCTCGCTCATGCGGGATTATTTTGCCCAGCACGGATATCGAGTAGAGACCATACACGACGGAAGGAACGGATTAGCGCGGGCGATCGAGGGCGGATTCGACCTGATCCTGCTGGATGTCATGCTGCCGGCGCTGGATGGTTTTGAGGTGCTGCGCCAGCTTCGCAAGCGAAGCGCGACGCCTGTCATCATGCTGACGGCGCGCACCGCGCAAACCGATCGCGTGATGGGGCTCAATTCCGGCGCGGACGATTATCTCCCCAAACCGTTTGAGCCAGAAGAGCTGCTGGCGCGCATTGGCGCCGTGCTCCGGCGCACCGGAATGCCGAACCCCTCGCCGCAGATTGTAGAGGGGGGCGAGGTGAGGCTGAATCCGCAAACCAGGGAGGTCTGGTGCGCGGGAGAACTGCTGGAAGTGACGATGTTGGAGTTTGATATTCTCGAAGTGCTGGTTCGAGCAACCGGGCGCACCGTGTCAAGGGATGAACTGACGGCCGCGTTGTACCAACGCAAGTCCACGCCGTGGGAACGCTCGCTCGACGTGCACATTAGCCACCTGCGCAAGAAGCTGGAGCGGCGGAATCGGAATGTCATCCAGACCATCCGGGGCGTTGGATACCAATTCGCATCGGGATCGGAGGAGCCGCGGTGAGGTCGATCTACGCCAGGATTTCGTTATGGTCATTCGGCACGCTGGTGCTATCGCTCATCGCCTTTCTGGGCGTCACGATGGTGGTGTCCTTCCGAGACGCGCACCGTACGGGTTCCTTCGGGCGCATCCAAAGCCTGGAACTCGAAGAGACCATGGAGGCCTACGAATCGGGTGGACCGCGGAAGGTGAACGTGTTCATCGAGCGGCTGCACAAGTACGTCCCGGGCAAGCATTTCTTCACCGACGCCAGTGGCAGGGATCTGCTCACGGGCGAGGACCGCTCGGCACTCTTAGCAGCGGCCGTGCCCGAGGGTAGCCTGCCGAAGCGTTTCCGCGGACCTATTGTGGTGATGGCGAAATCCGCGGACGGCCGGTACCGCTGGATCGCGGAGATGGACCCGCCGCCGTTCGATCTACTTAGCTATCTGCCGTATTACGTCCTGATTCTCGGCGCGGTGGCACTGGTGTGCTGGCTGCTCGCGCTGAATGTCGCCTCACCGTTGCGGGCGCTCGCGCAGACAGTCGACCGCTTCGGCGCAGGGGACATGGTGGTGCGTGTGAACACCACGCGTAAGGATGAAATCGGCGAGTTAGGCCGCGCCTTCGACCGCATGGCCGAACGTATCAGGACGCTGCTTTCGGCGGAGCGAAGGCTGTTGCAGGACGTCTCTCACGAACTCCGGTCGCCGCTGGCGCGCTTGAGCTTCGCCGCCGAGCTGGTACGTACGGCGGAGGACCGCGAAGCGGGTGTTGCCCGGCTTAAGAAGGAGATCCAGCGGCTGACCGATCTGGTCGGCGCACTGTTGCAGGTGACACGCGTGGAGGGCGACCCGTTTTCGATCGCTTTGGCGGACTTGCGGCTCGACGAGTTGCTCGATGAAATTGTGGAGGACTGCCGCGTCGAAGCCGACGCCCGGGGATGCAGCCTTGCGCTACGGTCCGCCATGCAGTTAGAGATGAGCGGCGACCGGGAGCTTCTGCGGCGAGCAATTGAAAACGTGATCCGAAACTCGATTCACTTTGCGCCGCCGAACTCCTCGGTGGAAGTGGAACTTGATCGGACAAAGGACGTGGCGCGGCTCTCCGTGCGGGATCACGGCCCAGGAGTGCCGGATGAAGCTCTGGGCGAAATCTTTCAGCCATTCGTACGCGTCGACGATTCCCGCGACAGTTCGACCGGAGGGGTTGGGCTGGGATTGGCGATTGCAATGCGGGCAGTCGGGCTGCATCACGGCGAGGTTTGGGCGGAGAATGCCCGGCCGGGGCTGCGGGTACTGATCGAACTGCCACTGGTTAGACCGGGGCCGGATCCGGTCTGACGAACCGCGCTTGCGGCTCACTTCCACCATTACCTGCATGGCCGATTCGCCCACCACCGCGGCTCCTTTCCGGAGCCGCGGGCAGAATCACTTCCTTGAATTGAAGAGCAATTTACCTTATATTAAAGGCGGACCGGACAGAAAGAAGGCGCCAGCCCGCTACTTCCAGTTCTGCAACCAACGTTTCATACCGCCCCACCTCACTATGTGATTGAAAAGTTGAGGCTGCTATGTTCTCTCGTCGATACCGGGGTGTTTTGGTTGGACTGCCGGATGCGTTCGACCAACTGCGCCGCGCCTTCTGTTTGCGGCGCACGGAGGTTGAAGACCCAAGGGACCGGCCATCGGTCGCGCAACCCGATCTGGCGGCGCCGGGACGGCAGCTTCCCAAAGTGGTTGGCCGGGATTGTGGCGTTCGGGCGAGATGGCAATCCAGGGAAGGAGCACCCACATCTCACCGCAAAACATAACCCTCAGCGCACAGCAGCCGACCCGGACCCGCTTCGTCATCATGGCGCTGCTGTTCGGCTCGGTCGTGATTAACTACCTGGATCGCGCCAATCTGTCCATTGCCGCGCCGCTTCTGGGGAAGGACTTAGCCATTGATTCCGTCAAGATGGGACTGGTGTTCTCGGCCTTCGGCTGGAGCTATGTGTTCTGTCAGGTCCCAGGCGGCTGGCTGGTGGACCGGGTGCATCCGCGCAAGCTATACGCCATGCTGATCGCGCTGTGGTCGGTGGCCACGGCGCTGCTGGGATTCTCGAGCGGCTTGGCCATGCTATTCGCGTTCCGGCTGGCCATAGGTGCGCTGGAGGCGCCGTCCTTTCCCATCAACAACCGGGTGGTGACTACATGGTTCCCCGAAGGCGAACGCGCCACGGCGATCGGCTTCTACACCTCCGGACAGTTTGTCGGCCTGGCCTTTCTGACTCCGGTCCTGATGTACCTC
>Ga0182014_10001582_pt1 | contig 30212 bp, 27 predicted proteins | sample 612S2DmetaG_FD_120489 | JGI IMG/M metagenome (GOLD analysis project Ga0182014, IMG submission 120489) | Permafrost microbial communities from Stordalen Mire, Sweden - 612S2D metaG | ecosystem: Environmental > Terrestrial > Soil > Wetlands > Permafrost | place: Sweden: Stordalen | collected... | reverse complement strand
CTCCAGCAACCCGTCGATCAACTGGTCCAGCACCTCGGGGCCGAGGGCCGCGATCCTTTTGCCGAGACGATCAATGGAAATTGTCCGAATCTGCGATATCTTCACCCATGAGGACTTGGGCAGCATGTCGGTGGGAAGCGCCATAGTCAAAGGGAATCCGGCTTTTTGCGCCTGGCTGGTAATCGCCACGGCGATTACGGTTTCCGACTTCCGGTTGAACAAATCTTGGCTGAGAACAAGAACGGGCCGCAATCCGGCCTGCTCGCGGCCTCGGACCGGGTTCAGGTCCGCCCAGTAGACTTCGCCTCTCAGTATGCGGGCCAAGCGTGGTCACCCAAACCCTCTTCGGCCAACTGCACTTCCTCTTTCGGGTCGATTTTGGCCAACTCGCGCGCCAGCCGCGTCCGCTTTTCTCGCTCGCTCAACAGGTTCACGGCCGATTGCAGCGCCCGGCTCCGGTTCGGGTACCTGCCCTCTCTGACCCAGCGGTCGAGATCGGCGACGGTCCTTTGATCCAAAGTGACGGCGATTTTCTGAACCATGCTTTGAGTATGACAAAATATCCCACTCTGGCGCCATGGCACATCGTGGACGCGAAACGGGCCGACCGCTGACCTGTTCGGCTTCGCGGACGGCTTTGTCGGAGAGTGGAGGCCATCCTAAAAAGGACCGCTTCTGGATACTTGTCGCTGCAGGTCGTGGAACACAAATCCGCAGCCGTTTCCCCTCACTCCACAATCGCGAAGCCCACGCCCGTGAGGCCCAGGCGCCGGTCCGTGGACCAGCAGATCGCGTTCCGGCGATCCTTCATAATTACGAGTCCATGGGCGTCGGCCAAGGTCAGCGTTTGATCGCCAAATCGGGCGAGCACCCGGCGGACCTTCGATAATTCCGTCACGTCGAATGCCTGCACAGTCAGGGCAGGAAGCGCCTCGACAAACGCGAGAAACTCCGCCGCGCGATGCCTGTCGTAACGCCGCAGAAACCAGCCATGGCCTTCCGCGATTACCAGGGCGGACGTCACCAGCGCCGGAGGGGCGGCGAAGAGCCGCTTGCATGTGAGGTGGTAACTATCCGATTTATCGAGAAACGCAATCAACGCCGAAGTATCGATATAGGCTTCGAGCGAAGCTTCTCGCCTCGGCGCTTTGCCGCCACGGCGATGCTCAGTCCTTCGTGCCATAGATGAGATCGTCGATCGACTGGCTGGAGTGCGGATCGCCGGTGGCCTCCGCAGGCCTGGCGATAGCGTCGGCTCAAGCGAGCGGCTGCAGGCGAAAACGCCTGCTCCACGAAAGCAGCCGGGTGCAGGGCAGACCACAAAAAACGATGGTCTGCCCCACAACAGAATCGTCGCGAGGGGCAAGGAAACTGCCTGACAGCTCTCAAAGCACCCGCTGCGTCGTACACTGAAATCGATGGCCGCTCCCGTTTCGATCTACCTGCTGCGCCATGCCATTGCCGAAGACGCCCGGCCCGGCCTGTCCGACCCGGAGCGCGCGCTCACCGATGAGGGCCGGGAAAAATTGCGCCGCGTGCTGAAGCGCGCGCGAGCGGCCGGGGTCGCCCCCAGCCTGATTCTTTCCAGCCCCTATCGCCGCGCTCTGGAGACGGCGGCCATGGCGGCTCAGGCGTTGAGTCACCAGGGCAAGGTGGAGGAGACTCCGGCGCTCGAACCGATGGCGTCGCCGCACGACGCCTGGGATGAAATCCGCCAGCGCCGCGGTGAAGAAAGCATCCTGCTGGCCAGCCACGAGCCGCTGATGAGCTCCATGGCGGCATTCCTGCTGCGTTCACCGGCCCTGGCCGTGGATATGAAGAAGGCCGCCCTGGTGCGCATCGACTGCCAGAATTTGAGCCCGGAGCCGAATGGCGTGCTCAAATGGATGCTGACGCCCGCCGTCAGCGGAGACTAGATGAACATCGTTAAAGCTACCCAGCGCTACGAGAACTGGCTCGCGCGTCACCTGACTCTTCTCGACCGCGACCTGAACCTTAAGCACGAGCAAATGCGTCTGGCCGTCTTCCCCTTCCTGCGGGCGACCTTTTACCGCTGGGCGCAAATCTGGGCGGAAGCGGTGGGCGAGGCGGCGCGCGCCCCCTCCGTGCTGGCCGTGGGCGATCTCCACGTGGAAAACTTCGGAACCTGGCGCGACATCGAAGGCCGCCTGATCTGGGGCATCAACGATTTCGACGAAGCCTGGCCCATGCCCTATACCAACGATCTGATTCGCCTCGCCACCAGCGCCCTGCTGGCCGAAATGCCGTGCGGCCAAAAGGCCGGCATTGGCGCGATTCTGAAGGGTTATCGGGACGGCGTGGAAGCCGCCGGCCGCGCTTTCGTGCTGGCCGAGAATCACCCCGTGCTGCGGCAGATGGCCGTGGCGCGATTGCATGCGCCGGAGAGGTATTGGGAAAAGCTGCACGCCTTGCCGGACGTGACCGGCGAACCGCCGGCCGGCGCGATGAAGGCGATTGCCCGCATGATGCCGGAAAAGGGCCTGCATTGGCGGGTGGCGCACCGGGTGGCCGGGCTGGGTAGCCTGGGCCGGCAGCGCTTTGTCGCCATGGCCGATTGGCATGGCGGATCGCTGGCCCGCGAAGCCAAAGCGCTGGCTCCTTCGGCCTGCGTTTGGGCCGAGCAGGGCGGCGGTTGCGCGCCGATTCGCTATCAGGAAATCGTCGATTGCGCGGTGCGCTGCCCCGATCCGTTCGTCCGCCTGCAGAAGCGCTGGATCGTGCGGCGGCTGGCGCCGGACTGCTCGCGCATCGAGCTGGCTTCCTTGCCGGAGAATCGCGATGAAATCCGGCTGCTGCACGCCATGGGCTTTGAAACCGCCAACGTTCACCTGGGCTCGGCGAAGCCGCGGGCATTGCTGGCCGACTTGAGCCGGCGCCCGCGCGGCTGGCTGTTGGCCGCCGCGCGCAAGATGCAAAACGCCGTCCGCGCCGATTTCGAAGATTACGCCAAGGGCTGACGGATCCAAAGCTGTCAGCAGTCAGCCGTCAATTGTCAGCTAACCCATCACAGACTGCGCCACCTGACGGCTTCGACGGCCGAACGCCCGCCCCGGTCACGAACTTCGCCACGGCCTCGGGAGTGGCTACCTCGCCGGCGGCTATGGCCAGAGCCAGGGGCACCGTGGCCAGCGCGGAAAACTCGGCGTCGAAAGTCATGCCGGTTTGCTCGCCGGGTAAGTGGACGATAAAAGGCACGTGAACGTCCTCGCCGCCATCGATGCGCGTGGGGAAGCGGGCCGGATGATCGGCGCTGAGGATTAGGGCCGTTTTCCCGGCCAGGCCGGATCGGGCAAGCGCTTCCAACACCTCGGCCACCGTGCGGTCCAGCAACGGAAGGGTGGCATCGTAACCCGTGTGGCCATTGGCGGCGTTGTAGAAGTAGGGCCCGTGCGGAATGTTGAAGTGAACCAGGGCGCAGCCGATACCCGCGTCGGCCGCGGTGCGCAGCGCAAAGTCCGCCAGCGCCTTGTATTCGTTGGCGTGGCGAAACGCGGTCATCCTTTGTCCGAAGGGACCGAACAGGGAACTCTCGGCGAGCAGTTTGGTTTCCTGCCAGGAGGCTTCGGTGAAACCGGGACCAGCCGCGTCCGCCCGATCGTACATTTGATCCCAATAACACGAAGAAACCTGCGCGCCGAAAGACCGGCAATACGGCAGATACCAGCCTCCCACCGCCGTGTTCCACCCGCGTGCGCGCGCCAGCGAAAAGTAATTGGGCGCCTCGCCGAAACGCGCACGGCTGCCGTCTGCAAATACCAGATCCATCCGTGCCGTATCCACGATTTGCTCGGCTACCACGCGCTTGGCATACAGCAGTGACGGCATCGAGATCCCGGTGCTCATAGAGCGAACCGGACGGCCGGCTTCGACGGCCAGCGCCCGCTTCCCCACGAAGGACATCGATGCCAGACGGTCGACCGCGGGCAGCGCCGTTCCCGGAAGACGATGGGTGAAGCTGAGCCGTTGGTCCCACTCGTCGAAAATCAACCACAGCATCCGCACCGGCGGCCCGCCGGGAAGGCGCGCGGCCGGGAGTGGATCGGGGGGCAGCGGGGGGCGAGTGAGCATTACGATCCCGACGCCGGCGAACGTCACCGGTACCGAGAGCAGCGCGGCCAGGGCGATTCCGCCAGCCGCCCGCGCCGCCCAGTCGAAGTAGCGAAATACCAATCCCACCGCCACCAGACCCGCCACCGTGGCCAACGCCGCGAGCTGGCGCGGCGCCGGAGAGCGGAAGGGCAGATGCGCGGCGGCGAACGGAAGCAGCGGGAACGCTACCGCCAACAGCGCCGCCGCCAGCAATACCCGCTGCAGCCAGGCCGGCAGCTTCGGCGCGACCCGCAAGACGGCGTACGTCACAATCGACAGCGCCAGTACATCCGCAGCCACGGCGGCGTACTGTTGCGGCGTGGGCAGTGTCTTGCGATACCACAGGGTTTGCGGGCCCTGGGCGGCCAGACCGCCCCAAGCGAGCAGGTAAACCAGATTGGCGAAAGAGAGCGCGATGGCGTAGAGCCGGCCCATCAACCTCTCCGCCGCAAAAGGTACAGGCAGCGGTCGGCGCCGGGGATTTCGCGCGAGAAGACGGTTTCGAATCGGCGGGCGGCATGCTCCTCGAAGGCCATCCGATTGAACCACCGATACAATTCCCCGCGGCCGCGCAGCAACCGCTGAAACATCGCGTCCGACGGACCGACGTATTCCAATAGCAGCCAGCGGCGCGTCAATTGGGCCGCGGCATCGAAGATTTCCTCCAGCGGAATTTGATCGGTCACCAGCAGATGGTGAACGACCGCCAGCATGGCCACGCTGTCGAAGAAACCGTTGGCGCGATCCGGAAAGCTGGTTTGTTCGGCGCAGCGCCAGCCCACCGCCGGCGTCGGCCGGGCGAAATCCACGACCAGGGGCAAAATGTCGGCGCCCCGGCTGTGGGCCTTTTTCCACAGCGCGCCCACCGGCGCCGGATCGCTGTCGATGGCTACTACCGAAGCGCCAGCCTGCGCCGCCATGAGACTATATTCTCCGGCGTTGGCGCCCACGTCGAGCAGCCACCGCGGGCTCATGGCATCCAGCGCCTCCGCCACGAATCGATGCTTGGCCGCGTGCTGTTCGGCGGAGTAGGAAGGCCGCTCGCTTTCGTAGTTCAGCCACGGCGAAGAACCGGTTTCCGGCGACAGCCTCCGGAGTTGCTTGCGGAGGCGTCGAAACCGGTGCTGCAAAACGTAGCGAGCCTGGGCGGCGTCGCGCATGCGCCGCGGCCGGTACAGCGCCGGGCGCGCCAGCCGGGAAGCCCGTGCAGGCAGCGTGATCCATTCGAGATAGGGCGGCAGCCAGCGCTGCGGCCATCGAATCATACCCAGCGCGTCCAACGGTGTCATCCCGTCGCGCCGCGAAAGAAAGGTTCTCTGCAGCGGCAGGCCCATGCGCCGATCGAGCAGCAGGGGAATCAGAAAATTCCGCGTGAATTGCGCGTCCGCCAGCCAGATGGGATCGCGCTCATCGCGCCGCTCGAAGGAAAGCACGTCCACGAACACCGCGCGTGGGCCTTCGAAGAGCACGTTGTGCGGGGTGGCGTCCTTCAACCCCAACCCTTCGCTCAGCAGGTCTTCGGCGAGCGACAGGGTCAAATCGCCGGCGGCGAGCAGCATTTCGGCAGGCCACTCGTGCGCATAGCTGGGAAACGGAACGCGTTCATGCTCGAGTACGATCGGCGCCTGCTGCGCGGCCGGATCTCCATCCACGATACGCGTCGTCACGATGCTGCGGCGCTCCGCGTAGCGCCGAACCGTGGCGGAGTGCAGATAGGCCTCGAAGTTCTCGACGCCCTCAGGGCGGACCGTCCGAATCACCCGATCGTCGGTTAATGAGAGAACACCCCCGGGATCGCGAAAGGAAACCACACGGGTCACTTTCTTTTGATCCGAGAAAACGCCTTCCTGGCCTGGTAAACCGCGCCGACGAAAACCGCCGCCACAATCTGCCACAATAAGAGACCGCTGCCGGGGTCGGCGTAGGCCTTCAACGGAACCTCGGCGCAAATCAGGAGGAAACCTAGCGAGAAAACCGTGGTAAGTATAAGTCGTACCATAGCCGTACCGTTACCATCATATAGTAAGAACCCTTATTCATGATCCAGGTTCTGCACTCACGCTGTTACTTAAGAAAAAAAACCGATTTAATTCCATTATCAATTGTGTGTATTTTTACGTTGTTACGCTTTGCCTCTGCAATGAATATTAAGGTTGAATTTGACCTAAACTCACTAAAATCATGAATTTCTCTACACGATTGGAGTGGGAATCCGTCCCGAATCGTCTCACTCAATTGCTGCGGGACAAGCGCCGGGTGGGAGCGCCGATTCTGGATCTGACCGAATCGAATCCCACCCGGGCGGGGCTCGAATATCCGCCCGGAATCATCGAATCTTTCGGCGGGAATGAAATTCTCCGCTATGATCCGGAGCCTCGCGGATCTAGCCTGGCCCGCCACGCGGTGGCGCAATATTACAGCGCGCGCGGGCTTTCCGCCGACCCTGCCCAAATACTGCTAACCGCGAGCACCAGTGAGGCTTACGCGTATCTGTTCAAGTTACTGTGCAATCCCGGAGACGAGGTGCTGGCTCCCAGGCCGTCCTATCCCCTATTCGAGTTTCTGGCCCGGATGGAATCGGTCTCCATTCGCCAGTATCCTCTGGTATACCAAGGAGGCTGGGGGATCGACCTGGGGGCGCTGGAGCAGATGGTGAATGACCGCACCCGTGCCATCGTTGTGGTGAATCCAAACAATCCGACCGGATCGTTCCTCAAGAGAAGCGAGATGGAAGTCCTGGAACGGCTTTGCGCCGCCCGGGGCCTGGCCCTGATTTCCGACGAAGTATTCTCCGATTATGCTTTTGCGCCGGACGCGGAGCGCGTGAGCATGGTGGCCGCGGTGGAAGATTGTCTGGCGTTTTCGCTCAGCGGTCTTTCCAAAGTGGCCGGCCTGCCCCAGATGAAACTGGGCTGGATCGTGGCCGGCGGTCCGGACCCGGTGCGGCGCCAGGCGCTGGAGGGACTGGAGTGGATTGCCGATACCTATCTTTCGGTGAGCACGCCGGTGCAGTGCGCGGCTGCCGGGCTACTGCGCTTGGGCGAAGAGGTGGCGAGCCAGATTCGTGCCCGCACCGCCCAAAACCTCGCCAGTGCCAGAACCTGCCTGGAGGGCAGCGCGGGTGGAATTCTGGCGGTTGAGGGCGGCTGGTCGAGCGTCATTCGCGTACCGGTTACCCACAGCGAAGAAGAATGGGCGCTGGCACTCGTCGATCTCGACAACGTGCTGCTGCAGCCGGGTTTTTTCTACGACTTCGAGGGCGAAGCCTACCTGGTGGCCAGCCTGCTGACCAATCCGGCGGACTTCGACGAGGGGCTGAGGCGCCTGCGCCGCAGGTTGTAACCCGCTCACCAGCGCAGCTTTAGTCCGAACTGCACCTGCCGCGATGAGGTCGCGGTGCCGGTGATCACGCCGGCGGTTGGCGACACTCCGGTGGGGGTGAACACAATCGCGTTGGGAGTATTGAAATTCGCCCGGTTCAGTACATTGAAGAGCTCGGCGCGAAATTGCAGGTTCGCGCGCTCCCATAGGCGCAGGTCCTTCAGGAACGATAAGTCCCAGGTGGCCAGGCCCGGGCCGGTGAGCGTGTCGCGCCCCAGGTTTCCGTAGAATCCGCTGGCGTTCGGTGGCGCCAGAAATGCCGCCGGATTGAACCATTGATTGGGATTGCCCAGAATCACCGGCCCATGGAACGCGGGATTGACGTAAGGCCTAACCGGATTGCGCGAGTCTCCGTTATTGGAGGGGTTATAGCTGAGCTGGGGAGTGAACGGAAAACCGCCCTGAAGGGTCACGATCGAGTTCATTGTCCAGCCGCCGAGCAGGGTATCGAGGAGCGGGCCGGCGCCGCTGAGAAATCGCCGGCCATGTCCGACAGGCAGCTCGTAAACTGCACTCACCGCGGCGGCCTGCTTAACATTGAAATTGGCCGGCCCCCAGTCGGCCTGCAGGTCGAACGGGTTGGAAGCCAGCGCCGGCTCGCCGCCGGAGGTGGTAGCGTTGGGCGAATCGCCGTCGTCGAGCGCCTTCGACCAGGTGTATACGCCACGCAGCAGAAGGCCTCGGCTGAAGCGGTGGTTCCAATCCACCTGCAGCGCCTGATAGGAACTGTTGGCCTCCGAAAAGTAGGTCCAGGTGTTGGCCAGCGCGGGATTGGCGCGGGTGGAAGTGGGGACGTAATAGGTCCCTGCCGGAATCGGCGTATTTGCCAGTGCGGCGGGAAAGCTGCCCGGGTAATTCGCCGGACAAGGCGATGCCGGACAGATCGCCGGAAAGGGCTCGTTGGCGTCGATGCCCAACAGCTCGTGATAGCCGTGCGATCCAACGTACGCGATCGCCAGCGCCGTATTGGCCGAGAGCGCCTGCTGCAGCCGAAAGGACCACGACACCAGCGTCGGCGTCTCGAGGTTCGGCTGCACGCCGCCAGGCACCAGCTTGGCGCTGGCAGGCACCGCGGCTGACGTCTGGACGGGCAGTTGCGCCACCGGCTCGCTGGCCAGACTGTAGGTGGGATTGAAGGGCGCGTTCTGGTCAGTGCGGTAACCCAGCGCGTCCTCGAGATCGTTGTACAGGCCGAAGCCCGCCCGAATCACGGTGCGGTGGTTCCGGAAGGGGCTCCACGCCAGCCCCACTCGCGGCTGCGGCAGGAACTTGCCGTTGTTGACCGTGAACGCCGAGTCGCCCACCCGCGGCGCGGTCTGAATCGTGCCGCCGACGAAGGTGTAGGTGGAAGCCCGGCCGTGCTCTTCGTTCCACCCGGTGGTGAATTCGTCCCGAAAGCCCAACGAGAGCGTCAGACCCGGGCTCAGCCGGATCGTGTCCTGCGCGTGAACGGCTCCGAACCACGCGCGCCAGCCGAGCGGGGTCGGCGCCGGATCGTAGAGCAGCGTGGCTACCGTCCCCAGCAGCAACGTATCCAGGCTGGTGAAAGTGGCCTGCCCATACTGGCTGAGCGCCAGAAGCTCATTGGAGCGCAGCCGCTGGAACCAGACGCCGGCCGTGATCTGGTGCCGTCCGCGGACCAGAGACACCTCGTCTTCATAGGTGAACAGGTTTCGCGCTACGCGCAGGTTGCTCCCATTGTTGCTGCCCGCGAGGCTGAGCTGCGCGGTGGGATTGGAAGCCGCGCTGCCTCCCACCACCAGCGCCCCCAGAGGGTCTCCGGACAGTAGCCCCGGCAGGCTGGCCGCGGGAGTTCCCGGCGTGGGCTCGCCGGTGAAGAAATAGCCGGCGCGCGAGTAGCCGATTCGCGCGGTGTTGAGCAAGGTGGACGAAAAAACGTGCGTCTCTTCCAGGCTGGCGACCTGCTCCCGCAGGCCGGCCACGTCCGTGCTGTAGAGATTGGTGCTGGTGGGGGTGAAATCGCCGCTGTCGTCGATGGTGTACACCGCGCTGAGCGAATCCGCCGGCCGCGCTATTTCATCCACGCGAACCGTGCCGAAATCGTCGCGGATGGTCTGCAGCGGGCTGTTGAAGGCTTCGGCGATGCCGCCAAAATCCGGTGCGCCGGCCGATGGCGCCGGCCATGCCGAAATCAGCGGCGAGATGCCGGCGAATACCAGCCCGGTCGACGGGCAAGCGCTCGGAACCGGGCTGACCAGGGCGCAAGGCAGGTAACCGTTGCGGGCGTTGTTGTCCGGCACCAGGTCCACGCCGGTCTGGTGCAGATGCTGGCGCAGCCCCTCGTAGTTGGCGAACACGAAAGTCTTGTTGCGCCTCAAGGCGCCGCCCGCCGAGGCCCCGAACTGGCCACGCTGAAACCCCGGCGCCGAAGCCGGATCGAAGAAATTGCGGGCGTCGAATATGCTATTGCGGATGAAGCCGTAGATCGACCCGTGAAAGACGTTGCCGCCGGATTGGGTCACGATCAAAACCTGCGCTCCCGGACGCTTGCCGTAATTCGCGTCGTAAGAGTCCCGCAGCACGTTGAACTCGCGCACCGCGTCCACGCCCAGCACTTCCTGGCTGGTGGCGCCCGGCGTCATGTTGTTTTCCGCCGCGCCCGTGAATTCCACTCCGTTCAGCAAGAACAGGTTCTGCTGGGGCCGGTTTCCCGAAACCGCAAAATTGTTGCCGTTGGTGGAGTTCGACACGCCGGTTCCGCCGGTCTTGGCCGCGGTGAAGTTGACCACCCCCGGGTTGAGCGTCAGCAGTAAGTCGTAGCTGCGCCCGTTCAGCGGCAGATCGCGAACCTGCTCGGGACTCACCAGGCCCGAGATATCGTTCGGCGCCACGCTCACCAGCGGCGCGTCCCCTTTCACCGTAACCGCGTTCGTCGATTCTCCCACCTGCAGCTCGAAATCCAGCGTGGCCGCCTGACCGACAAACAATTGGACTCCAGTCCGTAGCTCATCGCGAAACCCGGACTTTTGCACGCGGATTTCATATTGCCCGACCGGAACCGAAAACACCTGATAATGCCCGTAGCCGTCGGTGGCTGCGTTGCGAAGCACCCCCGCCTCCACGCTTTTCACCGTGACACTGGCGCCCGTCACCAGCGCATGGCTCCGGTCCGTGACCGTGCCCGAGACCACCGCCGAAACCTGTGCCGTGAGTGCCTGTGGCGATACCGTCATGCCGAATAACACCCCAAGCGCAAAGAGGCTCGCGCCGCGGGCCGAAGCCGGTCGAGCGGGAGAAAAGAGCGGAACCGAAGCATCCATGCTAGTAATTTATCAAATACAATGTACTTTATCTATTACGTAACCGGCGCTCCGCGCCACTGGCCGCGGCGCACCACGTTGTACACTCGTTCTGATGGCCGATCGTTTGGCGGGTGACCAGGCCAAGGGAATGGTGTGCGAGCGATGCGTGACGCCTATACCTCCCAAGGCGTCGCGCTGTCCCAGTTGCGGACAGCCGGTTCCGAATCCACATCTCTTTCTGTATGCCGTGGTGGCGTTCGCGGTGCTGGCGGTGGGCCTGACGGTTTGGTTGACCGCCGTGCGGTAGCAGGACCGCTCCCGGCTCGCCATTACATACGTTTCTTGCGGGCTTCCACCCAGGCGGGAAACACGCCGGGGCTTTCCAGCCATACCAGCATCCATTCCGCCATCTCGCGCTTTTGCGCGCGCTTGCTTTCCGGCTGGCGGGAGCTGGCGGCCAGGAACTTGGCCCGGTCCTTGGCGGCGATCGCCTGGCGGCGGCAATAGCGGGCCCGCTGGCGGTCGCCCGCTTCCAGCGCCGCGGCGTAGACCGTTGTCAGCTCGCGCAGGCTCCGCTCCAGTTCCTCGAAGCTGTGCTGGCGCACGCCCGCGTAAGGCTGCGCAAACGGCAGGCCGGTGGCGCGCACCAGGTCGCGCAGGTAACTTTCCGAAACCGGCGCCAGCTTCGCCACCAGATCGAGCCAGACGGCTTCGTCGATTGCGACCGGTTGGGCCACGGCCAGGTAGGCGGCCAGGCGCTGCTTGATGGACTTGGGACTGCCGCTAGCAGGCATAGCTCACATCGCTCGGGTGGGACAGACGATCGCCCTTCGTCGTCTGTCGGGCGGTCGTCCGGGCCGCTGCCAACAGGTGGCACGGACTTCAGTCTGTGACTTTATGGCACTAACCTCGGGCGGGCTCATTTGCGCGCCCCGCGCCGATAGCGCTCGACGGCGGCCCGGTGGTCCGCCAGACGGAGGGAAAACTGGTGGCTGCCGGAGCCGTCCGGGCGGGCCACGAAATACAGCGCCTGGGACGCGGCCGGATGAAGCACGGCGCCAATCGATTCCAACCCGGGGTTGGCGATGGGGCCGGGCGGAAGGCCCGCGCGGCGGTAGGTATTGTACGGATTGCCGCTGGCCAGGTCGGAGCGGTGGATGACGCCGCGCCACCGCTCGTCCAGCATGGCGGCGTAGATCGTGGTGGAGTCGCAATCGAGCGTCATCCCCGTCCGCAGCCGGTTGAAGAAAACGGCGGCGATCAGCGGCCGCTCTTCCGGCAGCTTGCCTTCGCGCTCCACCAGCGAGGCCATGGTCACGGTTTGATGAACGTTGCCGCCGCCGGCTCTGTTCCAGGCCTCGCGAAAGCGGGCGGTCATCTGGCGGCAGAGGTCGCGCGCGGTGGCATGGCGGGTCAAGCGGTAGGTTTCGGGAAAGAGATAGCCCTCCAGGCTGGGAGCTTGCGGGTCGAGATCGCGAATCGAAGACGGGTCGTGCGCGGCCCGCAGGAATTGCCCGGCGCTGAAGACGCCGAACCGGCCGGCGGCCTGCGCGATATCGAACATATTCCAGCCTTCCGGCACGGTGAGCGAGTAGTAGAAGACGTCGCCGCTCGCCAGGCGCCGGACGATCTCACCGGCGGTGGCGGCGCCATCGAAGCGGTACTCGCCGGCCTGCAGCACCCGAGCGCGCGCCCACAGCCGCGCAGCCACGAAATCCCAGGGGCTGCGCACCACCCCCGCGGCCGCCAGCCGCTGCCCCATGGAAAACGTCGTGGTGCCCCGCGGCAGGTCGACAAACACTTCCTCTTCAAAACCCCGGTAGGGCTGCCGGAGGCGCCACGCGGCCCCGCCCACCAGCATGACGACACCGAGCGTCACCCACCTCAACCGCTTCATAACGAATCGAGGTAGCTCTGCAACAGGATTACCGCCGAAAGCCGGTCCACCGCGGCGGCCCGCTTTTCGATGCTGATACCGCTTTCGCGCAGCACCCGCCCGGCCTCCACGCTGGTGAGGCGCTCATCCCACAGCTTGACCGGCAGCCCTGTATATTTTTCCAACGTTTCGGCGAACTCGCGCGCCCACGCCGATTGGCGCCCTTCGGTGCCGCTCATATTCATCGGGTTCCCCATCAGGAACAGGCCCACGCCGCGCTCCCGCGCCAGCGCCTCAAGCGCGGCCAGATCGGCGCGCTTCCTGGTGCGCACTAAATTAGGAAGCCCTTGCGCGGTAATCCCCAGTGGGTCGCTGATGGCCAGCCCGATGCGCTTCTTGCCGAGGTCGAGAGCCAAAATGCGGGGTTTCAACTCGAAAGCGGGTGAATCCGCCTCGCCGGTGGCAGGCTTGGAGATCAATTCCATTTCATTATAGACAAGCTCATGCTAGATTCGAGATAAGGGTAGCTCATCGTGCCGTGGCGTTAGTCACCAAGCCAGTCCCACTCATCGCAGCCGCTACGCGAGCCACACCGGAACGTGCCCAGTGGCTGATCGCGCTAGGTGTGGTCGTGGCGCTTTTATACTACGGGCGCCCGTTATTCATCACCTCCATCGTGGCCGTGGTGATCGCTTTCATTCTGGATCCGTTCGTGGTGCTGCTGATGCGCCTCCGGTTTCCCCGTTCGCTGGCGAGTTTCGTCGTCTGTACGGTGGCGCTGGCTATGCTGTACGTGGTGGGGCTGGGCGCTTATTCGCAGTTCTCGGCGCTCTACGCGGTGATGCCGAAATATGGGGAGCGTATTGGCGAACTGGTCGATACGGTGCAGCGCAAGGTGGCCGGCGCGGAAGAAAACGTCACCCGCCTGCTGGTTCCGGCCGAGCAGCGGCAGCAGGAACAGGAGCAGGAGCGGCTGCGGGCGCAGCAGGCCGCAGCGGCACGGCCGGCCAAACGCGGCCGTACCCTGGCGCCGGCGCCGCAGAGCCCAGCCGTCCCGGGCTCGATTCCCGAAGTGCGGATTCACGAGGAGCGAACGCCCATCGGCGACTTCATCGCCGCCCGCCTGAGCTCTTTCTACAGGTTTCTGCTGATGGCCTCCTTCGTGCCCTTTTTGGTGTACTTCATGTTGAGCTGGCGCGACCACGTCAACCGCAGCTTCCTGCAGTTTTTCTCGGGTGAAGACCGAGTGGTGGCGACGCGCAGCCTGCAGGGAATCGCCGAGATGGCGAGGGCTTTCGTCACCGGCAATTTCGTGCTGGGACTGACGCTGGCCATCATCAGCTCCAGCATGTTCTGGTCCATGGGCGTTCCGTTCCCCATCCTGGTGGGCCCGCTCTCCGGCTTCCTCAGCCTGGTGCCTTACGTTGGCCTGCCGCTGGCGATACTCCCGCCCCTGTTCTCCTGCCTCACCCTGAACGTTTTTTCCCTGTACGTGCTGGTGGTGGTTTCGGTGGGCCTGCTCCACCTGGTGGCTCTGAACCTCTTTTATCCCAAAATCGTGGGATCGCGGGTCCACTTGAATCCCCTGGTGGTTACCTTTTCGCTGATGTTGTGGGGCTTCCTGTGGGATGCCCCCGGCTTGCTGCTCGCGATCCCCATCACCGCCGGCTTGAAAGCCGTGTGCGACAATGTGGCCGGCCTGCGAAAGCTGGGCAAGTTCCTGGGGGATTAGGTATGCTTCCGCGGACTATCCGATAAGGTCGCCGGGCGCGGTCGGAGGGTCAGTAAGCTTCGCCCCGGTTGTCGATACCGAGGACGCGGATGAAATCGGGGGGTTCGAGGCAGAAAAAGACCCGCCACTTACCGACCCGCAGGCGCAATTCGCCCGGACGGTCCTTGAGGAACTTCACATCGCCGTGGCCGGTTGCGGCGAAACGCACCAACGCTGCATCGATCCGTGCCTGCACGATGCGATCGAGACGCCCTAGATCGCGTACCGCGGCGGGGCGGAACACTACGCGGCGGATCACAGCCCGAGCCGGCGCCGAACTTCGTCCAGGGGGACATCGTCGCCCGGCTCGGTACGGGCCAGATCCAACTTGGCCGCCGTCTCGGCATCGACGATCTCTTGCTCGCCCAACTCCGCAAGAAAGGAAATAGCCACGTGCACGTCACTGTCCGGAAGGGCGTCCACAAGGGATTGAAGGCGCTCGCGGTCGGAGGACATGCTCCAATTATAGCTTCGTGGGCGACAGCCACTTCCGGGCCGTGCATCCAGCGTTCCATGTACTGCGGCGCAACACACGCGCTACGGATTGGGACGCGGCCGGCGTTTATCGGTGTTCGCCGGTGGTCGCAAGTTTTTCCGCTTCACACCGTAACGCCCGCGTCCACCAGGCCTCTGAAATACGCCACCGTCTCGCGCAGCCCCTCATCCAACGACACGCGCGGCTCCCAGCCCAATAAGGCCCGGGCTTTCGAGATATCGGGCTGCCGCTGCTGGGGATCGTCTTCGGGCAGCGGCCGAAATTCGATCCGCGCCTTCGTCCCGGTCAGCGCACGGATGCGTTCGGCGAATTCCAGAATGGTCATCTCCTGCGGATTGCCCAGATTGACCGGGTAGCGCTCGTCCGCAAGCATGAGCCGGTACAATCCGTCTACCAGGTCGCTCACGTAGCAGAAACTTCGGGTCTGTTTGCCTTCGCCAAAGACCGTCATGGGAGCGTCGCGCAGCGCCTGGTCGAGAAACGCCGGCACCACCCGGCCGTCGTTGAGTTTCATGCGCGGCCCGTAGGTGTTGAAGATCCGCGCGATGTTGGTGGCCAGGCCATGCTTGCGGTGATAGGCCATGGTCAGCGCCTCGGCGAAGCGCTTGCTTTCGTCGTAGCAGGAACGCGGCCCCACCGGGTTGACGTTGCCCCAGTAGGTTTCCACCTGCGGGTGCACGGCCGGATCGCCGTAAGTCTCCGAAGTCGAGGCCAGCAGAAAACGGGCGTTCTTGGTCCGCGCCAGCTCCAGCATCCGCCGCGTGCCCAGCGAGCCAACATCCAGCGTCTCGATCGGACAGCGAAGATAATCGAGCGGACTCGCCGGTGATGCCAGGTTGACCACCGCGTCCACCGCGCCCGCAACCTCGAAGGGCTGCGTGATATCGCGTTCCAGGAACTCGAAACGCGGATCTCCCGACAGGTGTCCGATGTTTCGCGGCGCGCCCGTCAACAAGTTGTCGAGCCCCACCACTGGATGCCCCTCCGCCAGCAGGCGGTCGCACAGATGAGAGCCAATAAAACCGGCAGCGCCGGCGACGACGATTCGCAACTTCCCTCCCCCGGAACCTGTTCCGCTACGCCATGTTACAGTCTAACTTGACCGCGCTATGGAGAACGTCACATGGCCCGAACAACTGATCGTAGTGCTGCTCGTGACCGCATCCGCCGGCTTATTCCTCCTTCGGCTTAGAAGAGTCCTCGATGCGATCCGCGGCTCGCGCCCGGCGCCGGATTTTCGCTTTCGCCCGGTGGCGCCGCGCCTGCGCCGCTTTTTGTGGGAAGTGATGGCCCAGGGTAAGGTCATTCGCGAACGCCCGCTACCTGGATTGGCGCACGCCCTCGTCTACTGGGGCTTCTGCGCCTTTGCCCTGGTCACGCTCAACCATCTCGCTTCCCCGTTCGGTTTTGGGTTCTTAGACCGGGCCCATGTGATTTCACGATTGTACTGTAATTTCGTGGCAATTTGGGCGATCCTGGTCGCAATTTCCATCCTCGGCCTGTTCCTGCGCCGCTTTATCGTACGTCCGGTATGGCTGGGAGAAGTGTCCCCCGAATCGGGCGTGATCGCCGCGCTGATCTTCGTGTTGATGATCACCTACCTGGCCGGTCTTCGCCTGGAGGAGGCCACCGCACCGGCCCGCGTGAACTGGTGGCTGCATACCCTCGCGTTGCTGGTTTTTCTTCCCCTGATTCCGCATACCAAGCACCTGCACCTGGCGCTCAGCCCTTTCACGGTTTTTCTCGGGCGGCAAGGTTTCAGCGCCATTCCACCCCTCCAGGGCGACGAAGATTTCGGCCTGGACACCGGCAGGGACGTCACCCGCATCGACGCTCTGCAGGCATTTTCCTGCGTGGAATGCGGCCGCTGCACCGAGCACTGCCCCGCCTACGCTACCGGCAAGACGCTCAACCCCAAGGAAATCGTGCTGGGACTGCGCGGTTATCTGCGCCAGCACGGCGCACGCGCCGCCTCCCCGCTGCTGGGGCCGCACATTTCCGAAGAGGCCGTTTTCCAGTGCACCACCTGCGGCGCCTGCGAGTATCAGTGTCCGGTCGGCATTCAGCACCTGCCCCTGATCGTCGGCCTGCGGCGCGGCGCCGTCAACACGGGCCACTGGGAAGACGATTACGGCGGCAAGCTGTTCCGCAACCTGGAGCGCACCGGCAACGCCTTAGGGTTCGCGGCCTCCGAGCGCCAGAAGTTCATCGAGAAAAACTCCCTGCCCATCTTCGACGGCACTCAGGAATACTGCCTCTGGCTGGGCTGCATGGGCTCCTACGATCCCCAGGGACGCGAGATCGTATTATCGCTGGCGCGCCTGCTCGGCCACGCTGGCGTGACCTTCGGCGTGCTGCGCAAAGAGAAATGTACCGGCGATCCGGCGCGGCGCCTGGGAAACGACCTGGCGGTCTCCGAGTTGGCCGAAGCGAATATCGAAACCCTCCGCGCCGCCAAAGTGAACCGCATGGTTTCCATCTGCCCCCATTGCGTGCGCACCATCGGCACCGACTGGCGCGAGTACGGCGCCGATTTCGCCATCGAGCACCATAGCGAATTGCTGGCGCGATTGGAAACGCGGCTGCCTGCTCCGAACGGCCCGGCGGAGAAGACCGTCTTCCACGACCCCTGTTACCTGGGCCGCTACCGCGGTGTGTACGAACAACCGCGCACCGTGGCCGCCCGCTACGGCGCGCTCGCCGATCCGCCGCGCGCCCGCGGCCGCTCCTTCTGCTGCGGCGCCGGCGGCGGCCAGATGTTTCTGGGCGAGGAAAAAGGCAAGCGCGTGAACATCGCGCGGGCCGAAGAGCTAACCGCCACCGGCGCCAAGGTAATCGCGACCGCCTGCCCCTTCTGCCAGAGCATGTTCCGCGACGCCCTCGGCACTCTCACCCAGCCCCCGCCGCAACTGCTCGACATCGCGCAGATTGCCGCAGCACAGTTACCGGCCCAATAGATGACTGGAACATACCGTATTACAGACTGTCAGGTCCTTTTGCTCCCGCGAGGAATTCTTGGCAGGCAGCGCGCGTACCTCGGTGGGACAGACCATCGCATTTTGTGGTCTGTCATTCCTCGCCAGGGCGCGACCACCTGATAAAAGGCGATGGCTGTGCTCGTGTTGCGGGTATCGCCTGCCGCGCCGGGATTCCGAACTCCTGAAGTCCCCTACGCCCCCTTTGCCGCTCTCCGCGGGGTTCCCAGCCTCTGCGTCAGAAAGCCAACCATGGCGCCCACTACGAAACCTGGAAACATGATCTCCAGATAATGGTGCCCCGTCTCCGAAGGCATCGCCGCCACCAGAAAGGCGAATAACAGGCCCAGCGCCGAGCCCACCACAATCCCCCATTTGGTCGACTGCACCCTGCGCGCAAACCACCCGCTCAGCAGGCCCACCAGCATGCCCTTCAACGACGACCCCACCAGGATGCCGGTCATCATCGAACGGACTTCCGGATAGAACCACGCCGTGGCGCCGTCGATCGCCCCCAGCACCAGTCCCAATATCAATCCCACAAGAATCTTGTTCACCGTTTGCTCCTCTCCCTATGGAATTCCGCGTTTTGAGGAGTTCCTTTAAAGGGTTCGCAGAAAAAACAGCAAAAGCTTTATTCCGGCATATGCCGCCAGCAGCCACAGCAGAACCGCATTGCGCGACCCAAACCGCTGCAATCGATGCCACAGCGGCTCCGACCACGCCTCCACGGCTTGCCCCTCCAGGAAACGGCCGATGTCCGCCAAGAACGCAGCCGCGTCAGGGTAGCGGGCCGCCGGCCGCTGGCTCATGGCCTTGGCGGCGATGGCGCCAAGGGCGGGCGGGTGCGGCTGGCGCAGTACGGCCTGCATCAATACCCCCAACGAGTAGATGTCGGACCGCCAATCCAGGCGGGCGTCGGGCGCGCGAAACGCGGGCGTGCCCGCCACCGCTTCCACGCCCCAATCCATCACGTAGACCTCGCCGAACTCGCCGACCATCACGTTCTGCGGTTTGAGGTCGCGATGAACCGCGCCCCGGCTGTGAGCGAAGGCCAGCGCTTCGCCCACCCGCTCGATCGCCCGCAGCCGTTCGGCAAGCGAAGCGGGTCCGTCGGCGTACCGGTCCAGACGCGTGCCCGCAACCAGCTTCATGGCGTAGAAGGCGCGCCCGTCCGGCAGTTCGCCGCTCTCGTAGATGGGGACAATCGCGGGATGCTCCAGCCGCGCCATGAGCTGCGCTTCGCCGGCCAGTTGGGAGTCCAGCACCTTCAGCGCCACCCGCCGGCCGAGTTCTCGGTCTTGCGCCGCGTAAACCACGCCCATCCCGCCGCGGCCAATCTCGCCTTCGAGCACGTAGCGCGTCCCCGTCAAGTCGGGAATCGCCGCCACCTGGCGCAAGTGTTCCAGCACGGAGTCGTTCAAATCCATATGCGCCGCATCTCGTCGCGCAGTTCCCGCTCGCCCGAGGTCACGCCCCGAATCCGTTCCATCACCAGCGCGCGTAGCGTGCGCCGCGCCCACGCGAGATGGTTGGTCACGGTGGTCTCCGCCACGCCGTGCAGCGCCGCCAGGCCGGCGTAAGAGCGCGGCTCGCCCTCGGCCAGGTCGTATGCCTCGAAGATCCGGAAATGGAGTTGCTTGCCGCCGCGCTCGCAAAGCGCGCGCAGGTCGTCCACCGCCAGGCCGAACAATTGCCGCTGCCACTCCCGTTCGAACAGCCGTTCGGGCGAGTCGGTAGTCGCCGCATCTTCTCCGGCCGGCTGGAATTCCACCTCGCCGCCGCGCTTTTGCCGTTTTAGGGCGGCATGCTCATTGGCCGCGAAGCGTTCCACCGCCATCTTCAAATACGTTCGAAACGATGCGCGGCTCGGATCGAAACGCCCGAACAGATCGCGCTCGATGGCCGTGGCGAAGAAGCTCTGCGTCAGGTCTTTGGCGTCCTCGTTGTCCTTCCCGAACTTGAGCCGGATGAACCGATAGACCGGCTTCCAGTACAAGGCGATCACCCGCTCCAGCGCCTCGTTCGGCAGCCCGGCCGCGGCCTCCAGCAGGGTGAGCTGGGTGGAAGGGAAATGCCCGTTCGGGCCGCCGATCTCGGTATCCATATCCGGCCGCACCAATCGATGATAGCTTGTTCGTTCCCCTCCGAAAGGTCTTGGCGGCGCAGGGGTGCTTAACCGATCTGGCGAAGTTAGTTCCCGTCGACCGCTCCCTGAGAAGCTGTGAAAAAAATCAAATCGCCGGCCAAAGGCCTACTCCACGAGGTCGGCAAATACATTGGAATCTTCGTGGAGTAGGCGTTTACGCCTGCGCTTTTTCGGTTGCAGCCGATTTTCCCACGGCTCGGTGCGTGGTTGCAAACACGAGGCACCCGTAACCGAGCCGTGACCGTAAGGAGCTGTGAAAAAATCAAATTCGAGCCACAGATGAACACAGATGAACGCCGATAAGGCCCTTATTTTCTTTATCTGTGTTCATCTGTGTTCATCTGTGGCTATGTTCTTTCACGCCTCCTAAGGGAGCGGTTTCCGCGCCTGATCTGCGAAATCCCAGCGCGGTTAAGCACCTTGGCGCAGCCCGGTCGCCAGCGCATTTTCCCCTTCCGGCGTCCTGTTTTCAGCCACCTGCAACGTCCCCGCGCCGGACGCCGGAATCCCCTCTGCTAACCTTGGAATGGGAGGCGCCAGGCGCCCATACCTGGTCCGGTGTTGTGCATGATTGTGCATCGCAAACGGGCTGTTCCAGTCCCGAAAACGGGTCGGTGAAGGCGCTGTAAGTAACTGCAATTGCTGCGATTTACCTTGAAAAATGGCTTCGTTCTGGAACTCTCGCCGGGCCGCTGCCGTTGGGCAGATTTGTGCATTCTTGTGCACAATACGTTCTGCTGGGGCCTTGTCTCCCTGATCTATGCCACCGTTTTGCAGGCCGGCGTTCTGGTGACGCGCGGCGCGCACGGGCTCGAGTTCCGCCAGGCGGCCGCAGTCGGCATTAACGGCCGTGATCGCGCCCTGGTCCTGGGAACGCAGCCGAAGCTCTCCGGACCCATCGACGAACTGCCCGCCACCGGGCTCGATGTCACGCTCTGGAAAGATGCCGCCGGAGCCGTGGCGGCCGAGGTGGATGGCGAGCCCCAATACCTGCTGCCCTATGGATGGAAGCCGGGTGCCACGCCCAACCTGCCCGCGGCCTGGCAAGAGGCGCGGATGACGTATCGAAAATCGGAGGCTGACGCCCAGCCCACCCCGGTCGCACTCGCCGATTTCGTTGCCTTCCTGCCCGGCGGCGTTGCCGAACTCGCCCGCCGCTCCGCCGACCCGCGATGGATGGAGCGGCTGGGCGGTGCGGACAAAGCCGTGGCGACCCAAATCGAATGGATCGGCGCGGCGGCTCGGGCTTTTCCGTCCGACCAGGCCATCGCCGCTCTGGCCGGATTCGTGGAGCAGACCATGCGCCGGCAATTCGACCGCTTCCAGAGCGGCGTGGCGGGTCTCGACGCTCTGCGGCAGGCGCTGGCTTTCGGCGCGCTCGCGGCCCAGCTCTATCCCGATCGCCCCGCGCCGCTCGCGTTATTCCGGCAATTGCAGGCAATCCATGCCTCGGTCGAACGCAAAGCCTTGATTCTGCGGGCGCTCGCCGCCGGCCGGGAATGGGACGCGTTTCTGTTGGCGGACCGCGAGTTCGAGCGTTTCGAGGACGCGTATCCCGATCTTGCCAGCCTGCGCACCGAAGCCCTGCGCGGCAGCCTGGATTTGCATCGCCGCGCCGGCGAAAAGTATCTCGAAGAGCGCGCCTACGGGCCGGCGTGGCGCGAACTGCAGCAGGCCGGCGCGCGCCGGCCGTCCGACCGGGCGCTCGTCGAGCACCTGCGCATTGCCTGGGAAAACTACTCGCGCCAGGTGGCGGAAGAGCGCCAGGGCAGTCGCCAGCCGCTCGATACCGCCCAGGCCGCCGCGCTCGATCGAGCCCTGGAAGCCGCCGCCGGGTATCGCCAGGCGAACCGGTTCGGCGAGGCCCGGAAAAGCCTGCTGAGCGCTGAAGCGATCGACCCGGAGTCGCTTCCCCTGCTGTTTGAAAAAACAAAATTGCTGGCCGCGGTGGGCGAATTCAACCACGCGCTGGACACGCTCGACCGCTACGATCTGCGCGCCACCAGCCCCGAGCGCCCGGCCGGCGCCGCCCTCCGCGGCGATCTTCTGGGGCAGCGCGCCGCCCGCCTCCGCGACCTGAAGGCGCAAGCGGCGAAGGCCTGGGTCGAAGGCAGCTTCTATCGCGTACGCTCACTGGCGGTCGCGGGATTGCGCGCCCAAAACGACGATACCGCGCTGCTCTGCTACGCCGGGCGCGCCTCGCTGATCGTCCGCATGGCGCGCGACGCCCGCGGGTTCTTCACCCAATACCTGGACGTTTCCGGTACGCTCGACACCGGCCCGCGGGAACGTTCCGAAGTGCGCGCCTGGCTGGCAGCGGCGACAGCGCCGGAGCCGTTGCCCGAATCCGGCGATCGCAACTGGTTCTCCGGCAAGCGCCTGGCGCCGGGCATCGCGTATTGCCCCATCAGCCTTGCTTTCCAGGCCAAAATCGACCACATCGACGTCGCCGGCGGCAAGCGGGTCGCTTTCGAGTGGCAAGGCGACCGGTTGCGGGCCATCGCCGGGCGCGAGAGCATCGCCTTCGTGTACCAGGATGTGACCCCGCAGGTCTATTCCGTCGGCGCCGGCGGCGATCTGCCGGCCAAAATCCCCTCCGACCCGGACGACGCCTACCGGCAGACTTCGGTAGTGCTGCTCAATAACCCCCTGGTCGATCCCTTGGCCGTGCGCCGGTTCACAGGCCGCAATGTCGCCGTAACCGTGGCCGGGAATTCGTTCTTCGACCCGTTTACCTGGAATGGCCCGCACTATTTTTCGATTGAGTACGACGATGCGGGACGGATCGGCCGCGCCGTCGAAATTGCCGGACCGAAAGGCAATCCGGTGAACGATACCGTGCTGGAGTTCGAGTGGGACGGCCCGCGGCTGGCGGCCATTCGCGCCTACCGCGACAGCCAGGGACGCCGCCGGAGGATTTATCAACGCACGCTCCGTTATGCCGATGGCCGCCTGGCCGGCGAGGTGACCGAAGCGCCAAGCGGACTCTCCAGCATCCGATATCGCTATGACAACGGACATTTGGCGAGCGCGGCCTGCGACGCCGATCCCACCCTGGGCGAAGGCGGCCGCCAGGTGACCTTCCGATGAGGAGAAGCCCTGGCTGCCGTGGCGCACGCACTCCTGCGTGCCGCGTCGGCACTCTTGCCGACGCCTGTCAGCCCAAGGCGCAGAAGCGTCGAGTAGAGACTCGACGCGGCACGCAGGAGTGCGTGCGCCACGTAAGCTTGGTCGCCTGCCTGGCTCTGCTAGCCATCGCCGGCACTCCCCCCGCAACGGCCAAAAACGTAGCCTTGGTAATCGGCAACCAGAGCTACGCGCCCGGCCCGCTCAAGAGTCCGGCGGGAGATGCGCGGCTGGTGGAGCGTGCCTTACGGGACGCGGGCTTCGCTACCATTCTGCGCGAGAACGCCGGCCAGGCGGAATTGCTGGCAGCCGAGTCCGAATTCGTGAACCGCCTCGAACCCGTCGACACGGCGCTGGTTTTCTTCGCCGGTTATGCGGTTGCCGTCGAGGACGAAAATTTTCTGCTGGGAGTGGATTCCGGCGCCGGCAACATCCAGGCGAAGGCTGTTCCTCTGTCGGAGATCTTGGAACGGCTGCGTGGCCGGGCCGCACGCAGCGTCGTGATTCTGGATGCCAGCCGCATGTATATCGTGGCGGCGCAGCGAGGGCTCAAACCGGGCCTGGCGATGCCGCGCAACCTGCCGCCGGAAACATGGATGGCGTTCGCCGCCGGTCCCGGCCAGGTTGCGCCGGACAACCTCCGCCTGGACAACAGCTCATTTTCCAAAGCCCTGGCCGAGACGATCGCCCAGCCTGGCCTGACCCTGGAGGAAGTGTTTAGCCGCACCCGCGCCCGTGTCCTGGGCGAAACCGAGTCGCAGCAAGCGCCGTGGTGGACATCGACCGGGACCCGGAATTTCTACTTTCACCCGCCCGAGGGCCCGCAGCCCCGCACCGATGCCGCCGCGTCCGCACGCTCGATGGAGACCGCGCGGCAGAGTGAGCGGCGCGAGGACTGGGACACGGCCATCGATCTGCTGATCCGCGTGCTGAAGAGCGCGCCCGGCGGCGAAACGGAATCCGTGGCCAGGCACATGCTTCCTTACTTAATGGAGCGGCGCGATGGCGACCTGCGATACCGGGTGATGGACTTCAACGGCGCGGCAATGTTTTATGGGCAGGCCGTGGCCGCCCAACCGTCTGCCGTGGACGCTGCTTTCCGTCTGGCGGATGCGTATCTGCTGGCCGGCCGGGTGCCTGACGCCATCCGTGTGTTGCAAGCCGTGCGCGCGCGCGGCCCCTCCCCCGCCGCTGAAAAAGCTGCCGCCATGCTGGAAAAGCTGGCGGCGGTGCGATAGGTGGGACTGACCATCGGTCCGTCTCGGGAGTTTGCACATTATTCACAGGCTAACTAAGGCATTCACAGGCTAAAGCCTGTGCCACCTCTTATTGGCCGGCCAAGCTGGCACAGACTTTTTATTGGCCAGCCACGGTGGCGCAGACTTTAGTTAGCGCCCGTGATCCACTTCACGATGTAGTCCACATTGTCCTGGGACCAGAAATTCGAACCTCCTCCAATCCAGCCGGGAGCGGTCCACTCGAGCGCCACCAGCTTGATGTCGGGGTTTCGCGCCTTGGCTTGTTCCATGAGCCACCATTCGTAGCCGCGGTAGTAATTCTCGTCACTCGCCGAGTGCATGTGGCTAGGCTCGGCACCGCTGGTCGAGTTCGCGTCGCCGCCGATCTCGACTTTGAGGATCTGCAGCGACGCGCCGTAGTTGGGCTTGAAGAGATAGTCCAGGATCTCGCTGCGGTTCGGCTCCGGGTAATCGATCAAGAGGCGGGAGTTGCCGCCTCCGCCGCTGATTGCGCCGAGACCATCAAAGGTGCGCCCCAAGCCGCCCCCTTCGATGATGACGGTTTGTGCGCCACTGCTCGGGAGGAAGGCAAGCATGAACGCGCACGGCAAAACGGGCCATGCGGTCTTCATCGCCCCGATCCTGACCGGAATTTCCATTTCGGGCGCCCGGGTCTGACTCAGTATACACCGGCAGCTTTTCTTTGATTCCTGCGGTTGCGAGTCACCTTCATTGCACCGGGGTCCGTCTTTGCCTCCAGCATGGGTTTCCGGAAGGAGCCTGGTGCCGTTATCCCGATCCGGCGGGGGCACCCGTGGGAGCAGTGTCGCGGTCAAAGGTCGCGGTGAATTCCATCGAGAACGGATAGGCGCCGCGATTCAGGCAGCCTCCTGTGATTAGCACGTCTCCGCCGCCGGGATAGAAGAAAGTGGCGTGAAGCAAGTCGATGCCAGCATGGTCGTCGCTGGCGCCGGTGGCGGAAAGCGCCTCCGGTTTGCCCAACAGGTGCAGGACAAAATCCACGTCATGGATCAGCAGGTCGAACGCCCCGCCGCCTTCCCAGTTCCCCCACGAAGGCGCCGCGCACCGGCGGCGGAAGACAGCGCCGCGAAGTGCACCCAGGCGGCCGCTGCGCACCGTATCGCGCAGCGCGGCATATTCCGGCCAGAAGCGGATCACCTGGGCAGCCATCAGCGCGCGTTCCTGCCGCTCCGCCTCCTTCACCATGCGGCTGGCCGCTGGCCCGTCGAGCGCCATGGGCTTCTCCACCAGGACGTGCTTGCCCGCACGGAGCGCGTCAATCGCCACTCGCTCATGCATTCCCGTGGGCAGGCAAATATCTACGGCGTCGATCGAAGAATCGGCCAGCAGCGTGCCGATCTCCCCGTACCGGGTCACGCCCGAAAGATCTACTTGGCCGCCGGGATCGCCGATATTGCCGCGAATCTCGCTGAAATCACCGGAGAGTTTCTTCGGGTCACGGCTACAGACCGCAGCCAACTCCACGCCAGGCACCGCGCGCACGGCTTTGACATGGGTGCTGCCCATGAACCCAAGCCCGAGGATCGCCAGTTTCACAGGCACATTATTTCACTGCTGCGTGAAAATAGACACCATGGCTCGTATTCTCGCAATTCACGCGCACCCGGACGACGTGGAAATCCTGGCCGGCGGAACACTGGGGCTGCTGGCCGATGCAGGGCACCGCCTCACGATCGCGACTTTCACGCCCGGCGACTGCGGCTCGCATGAGTTGGGCCCCGAGGAGATCGCGGACCTCCGCCGGCGCGAGGCGGCCGCAGCGGCCGCTCACATCGGCGCAAATGACGCCATACCGCACCTTTATTTTATGGACCCGGTGGGCGGGTGCGATCGTGAGGAGAATCTCGTCCGGCCCGATTTTGTCGTCAATGTCGCAGTCGTATTCGAGCGCAAGCGCGCGATGCTGGCCGAGCACGCCAGCCAGCGGAGTTGGCTCCGCAAGCATCACGGAACCGACGAATACCTGCTGCAAATGGAGCAGTGGACGCGCGAGCGGGGCGCGCTCGCCGGCGTCTCGTATGGAGAGGGATTCCGGCAGTACCGCGCGTATCCCTACCCACGGACGCCGCTGCTACAGGAGTTGCTTACCGGAGCCGCCATCGGTCTTCGCTGACCCCGGCGTTCTCTTCGGTCCACGTACCACCAGACTTCCGGCCCGTTCCGCTCGGCCACATCCACGGGCCGGGGCTTTCAGCCAGGTGACCTCCTTCTGAGTGGCGCGTCATCCGCGCGGAACCACTGGCGCGAGGTTCGCATCTGCGGACGATCCTTGGCTGTCGCTTGCCCTGCCAGAACTTGCCGGACTGTTCGCGTAGACATGCGCGCGCATGGTGCGGTAGGCAACCTGGATGTACGAAATTGGTGGATTAAGAGCGCGCCTGGCGCCGCTTACAGGCGAGATAGTAAGTTCGGCAGCCCTCCGTGGTCACGGGATCACCGGTGAAGAACGGAGCGGCATCCCACACTTTGATCTGGCCGAAGCCGGCGGCGGTCAGCGCATCGCGGATCTCTTCTTCCGTCCAGCAAACCTCTTCGACGCGCTCAGTGTGGCGGCGCCAGAGACGGCCTTCCTGCACGAACCACTCGCAATCGCACCAAGCCCTGCGGCGTTTCAGATTGTGGCCGTTGTTCGTGACAAGAACGATTCCAGGCTTCTCGATCCACCACGTGCCCCGCCAGTACTTGTCAAATGCCGCTAGATTGTTCACGTCGAAGAAGAACCATCCGCCCGGATTGAGCGCACGCGCCACCGCCGAGGAGACACGCCGCAGGTCGGAATGACGCGGCACGTGGTTGATGGCGTCATACTCGCTCAGGATCAGGTCCACCGGTTCGGGCAGCCGAAAGCCCCGCATGTCGGCCTGGATCACCCGCAGCGGCAGTTTCCGTTCCCGCGCATTGCGCCGGGCGGCGCGGCACATGCCCGGCGAGAGATCCACGCCGTACAGTCGGAAACCGCGGGCCGCCAGGTCGAGCGCCGTCATGCCCGTGCCGCACGCCAAGTCGCAGGCGACGCGGACCTGGGGCAGGATCGGTTCCACGATGGAACGGTGGGCGGCATCGATAAATCCGCGATAGCCGGTAAACACCCGGTCGAAATGCTCGGCGAGCCAGCGGTACGGCTGCACACCGGCCAGTTTGGCCATGACTTCATCTTGCGACGGTGCGTCGAACGGTAGCAAGTTCCGGGCTCGATGCGTCACGGTGCGCCTTGCGCGGAGTGGCGTCTGCGATCCCCCGCGATTTCCGCTTAAATGAGAGGCGGTCAACGCCGTGAACGAAGACGTTACGGGAAACGGACAGGCCACGGCTCCAAGAAACGACTGGCTGGTTTGTCCAGCATCCAGAGCCGCGGTTTTGGCCGGATGGTCGCCCACTCGGAGAAAGGCGCCTTCACAGGGTTGCTCCCCTTCCAAACGCGCAACCCCGTTGGTGAGAGATAACCAAACATTGGACGTGCCCGGCGAGGCAGTGAAAGGCTCGGCGGGCAGAGCGCTACCGATATCACGCCATAACGGTGCGGCGCCACCAGACATCGGCGCCCACAACTAAGGCAGCGGCGCCGGTCGACACTCCGGAGTGAGGCAAGATCCATCCGTTGGCCGGTTGGCAAACCACATGTCAGCAATGGGTGATGCGACTAAGCTGATGATTCCAATACGCCTCACTCGCGTCCAAATTAGCTGTTTGACCGCTCTTTGCTCATTGAAAACGCAGGCGTAACCCGACTCTGCGCCTGGACGTGCGACCGCGCTTCAACGCTGCCGAAGTAAGACGGACCTACTTTTATCTCTACGTCATCCTGGACGTCTTCAGCCGCTACGTCGCCGGGTGGATGGTTGCGCCCCAGGGAAGGCGCGGAACTGGCCAAGCAGTTCATCGAAGGCTCATTTGCCACTGAAAGAATCAGCCCTGCTGCAACCGGAGGATTTCAAAAGCGGGATCGGGTTCGCTTCGTCATCTACTCTTCATTTGACAATCATCCCGGCAGCGGCGGATTCTCGCCTCACAGCCATTTCAGTGGACAAGAGTGACGCGCGCGCAGCGCCAAGAAACATACGCTCGAAGCTCAGGCGAGATTTCTTGACCAGCACCTGGGTTGACGGATTGGCACCGCCCCGGCCTGCGTCGGCACCTGGACAGCAACAAGCACGCCGAGTGCCGTGACATAATGCTTCAAACGACGGTCACCTCCCGCCCCTTGTCGTGGCGCAGCGACAGGGCAATCAGAGCACCGATCGCAGATACCCCCGCCAGTATCAGTAGGCCGATGCTGAAGCTACCTGTCGCGTTCTTTGAATAGCCCAGTATGTATGGGCCGAGGAAGCTGGACAAGTTGCCTAGCGAATTGATCGCGGCAATCCCGGCCGCTGCCGCCGTGCCGGTCAAAAAGCTTGCCGGCAAGGTCCAAAACAGCGGCGGGAGCGACGAGATTCCGATCTGGCTGACGCAGAAGCAGGCAATCTTCAGCACGGGATCGTCAAACAGCACCGACATCGCCGCGCCAAGCGCGGTCAGGAACAATGCAAATGCAACATGCCGCTTGCGTTCGCCAGTCTTGTCGGAATGGCGTGTCAGCAGCAGCATGCCTGCTGTTCCGAAAACAAATGGGACTGCAGTGACCATACCGGTACGGAAATTCGAAATTCCAAAGCCTTTGACGATGGTCGGCAAGAAGAAGCCAACGCCATAGCTCATGCCGCCTAGCGAGAAATACACCGCCGCCAGCGTGAGAATTCGTGGATCCGATATCGTCTTGAGAAAGCTCGGCCGGCCCACTTTCTCCTTCCGGTCGTGCTCGCTGTCCAGGTTCGCGATCAACCATTGTCGCTCGTCGGCCGCCAACCACGCCGCTTTGTCAGGCCCGTCGGTCAAGTAACCCAATACGACAAAGGCCATCAGTATCGCCGGAACGCCTTCCAGAAGAAACAGCCATTGCCACCCTGCAAGTCCGGAGCCGGTGACGTTCAGAAGGGCGCCGGACAGCGGCGCGCCGAGCATTGAGGAAAACGGCGCGGCCAGAGTAAATAGGCCGATGATCCGCGCCCGGTAGAGCGCAGGGAACCACAGCGTCAGGAAAAGCACCACGCCGGGAAAGAAGCCCGCTTCCGCCATGCCGAGCAGAAAGCGGAACAGGTAAAATGTATACTCATTGGAAAGACCAATGGCGTGTCCGATCGGTTCGAGGAAGGCGAAGCAGGCCGAGATCACCCCCCAGGTTGTCATGATACAGGCGATCCAGCACCGTGCCCCGACCCGGCCGAGCACCAGATTCGACGGCACGCCCAGCAGAAAATAGGCGATGAAGAACAATCCTGCGCCGAGGCCGAACATCGAATCGTCCAGCCCCAGACTTGTATTCATCTGTAACTTGGCGAAGCCGGTATTCACCCGGTCCAGATAGGCGATGAAGTAGCAGAGGCAAAGGAGCGGCACGAGCCGCCACATCGCGCGGCGCATTGCACGCTTTTCGATATTCTCCACCTGGCATTCCCTTTACCATAATTCCTTATTTGTAATCCGCGAAGAGGTAGTAACTCTGCAACTCGGAGAAGGCGCGCGTCTTCACCCGCACTACAAGACCCCGTGGACGAAACGTTGGGCATCGACAGATGCCGCATCAGTTCCCGGACCGAGGGTGTTCTGCCTTCCAACCGCGAAAAATCTCACGGGCCTGCTGCAAATTAAGCCCTATGCGATTAGCGCCCGCTTCCAGCATGGCGGCAAAACGAAAGTAATTACCAACCCGGCCGGAAGCCTTGACCCCCATGTTGGGGCCTACGGT
>Ga0182014_10001579_pt1 | contig 30222 bp, 26 predicted proteins | sample 612S2DmetaG_FD_120489 | JGI IMG/M metagenome (GOLD analysis project Ga0182014, IMG submission 120489) | Permafrost microbial communities from Stordalen Mire, Sweden - 612S2D metaG | ecosystem: Environmental > Terrestrial > Soil > Wetlands > Permafrost | place: Sweden: Stordalen | collected... | reverse complement strand
CTGGCCATTGACGGTGACCCGCCAGGCCGGATAACTACGCAGGCGCAGGACGAGGTAGCCTGGCTGGGCGGTTGTGGCCGCGATGCGCAGATGCTCGGGCCCGGCCTCCGCAGCGGGGAAGGTGGCGGCGCAGCTTTTCTGCGCGGGGTCCCAGGCGGGAACGGTTCCCTCGGCTCCCTGGCCCAGGACGGTTGCGGGGTCCCCGACCAGGCAGGCGGCGGGCAGGCCGGTGGGAACCAGGGAGTTGTCCGCGCCGGGGGGAGCGTATTCGTCGGTGCCCTCAAAGCCTGCGCCGGCCAGGTAGTTGACGAACATGGGGAGGACGGCATCGTCTTCGTCGCAGTGCTGATAAAAGAGCAGGCCCGCAGCGGCCGTGGCGGCCAGAAAGGCCGCCGCGCAAACGGCCGCAACGGCCATGCGCCGCCCACGACGGGCGGGCCAGACGGCGAGGGCAAAGAAAATGGCCATGGGCGCCTCGAGAGCCACCAGCCAGCGCCAGGGAAACTGGAGAAAGCGGAGCTTGGGCAGCAGGTTCCACACCGGCAAGGAGAGGGGAAGCTGGAGAAACAGGACGGCGGGCGCCATGAGCGCCAGTGGAATCCACCAGCGGCGGGGCAGGGGCTTGGTTTGGACGGGGCTGCTGAGAGGTTGAAGCCCGTTGGTCGCGGGATTTGCGGTTTTCCGGGCGCTGCCTGTGGAGAGCCGGCCTCGTAGCCAGGCAACCAGCAGGCCGGCCAGGGCAACGGCGAGCATGGTAACGGCGATCAGCGACACGCGGAGCAATTCGACGTCGTGCAGCTCCAGAAGGGGATTGGCGTGGCGAGCGAAGAGCCAACTGTTCTGAATCATCTCGCCGGGGTCGTCGGTGGCCTGGCGAATATCGACCCAGCGCTGCTCCCATGCGGCGGGGAGGACGTAGAGCGCGGCGAGGCCCATTCCCAGGGCTACGGCGATGGCGGTGCGCACGACGGGGGCCCAGGATTTCCTGAGCAGGGCGGCGGCCAGGGCAACGGCAGCGGACAAGTAGCAGACCATGACGCCCACCGGGGCGTTCGAGAGCCAGGCCCCGGCCACCACCAGCGCCAGGGGAACGGCGGCGCCATCGAGGGTGCGCGGCCAGAAGCCAGCGGAGCGATTTCGGTCGCGCAGAATGTAGAGGAGCGCGAGCGGAATCCAGAAGCCGCCGGTGAGCTCGCCGAAGGCGGAGCGCTCGTAGGCGGTGAAGAGCGCGTAGCCGGAGAACAGGGCTGCGCAACCGGCCAGGGTGGCTGCGCCGTCGCCGCTGTTGCTGTCGCGGAGCGCTTCACGGGCCAGCTTGCGGGTGGCGAGGCCGGTCGCGGCCAGCAGCAGAAAGGTCAGGGAGCCCGGGATGGCGGACCAGCGCATGCAGAGGCCGAGCGCAGCGCCCAGCATCCAGGTCAGCGGGGGATAGAAGACAAAGCGCGGCTCTCCGGCGCCGAAGTTCGAGCTGGGCGACCAGTGGGGATAGAGGATTCCGTTTCGCCAACTGTGGACGGCGTCGAGCCAGGAGACCAGATGGAAGTCGAAGTCGTGTCCGCAGGAGGTTCCGCGGACCATCTGCGGAACCACTGCTACGGACGCGGCCAGCAGGATGAGGGCCGGGCCGGCGAGGCGGCTCCAGCGGAAGGTGGAGGTGGTCTTCACGAGCAGGCTCTCGGATGGGGGCAGGTTCTGGAAGAAAGGAACGCCGGTTGGGGTTCTTGGTTTCCCACCCTTGCGACAAGAACAAAGACGTCGCAAGGATGGGGCACCCGCAGGGATGCGGCAGGGACGGAGCGCCCGGTTCCAAGAACAACGGTGCGTCGAGGATGGGGCACCCGAGCTCGGCGGGCCGAATCGACGGTGGGCTCAGGGCTCATGGCACCAGGCGGAGGGTGTGGCGGGTTTGGGCGGTGACGGCGGCTGAAGTGAAGGGGAAGGCGAAAGTTGTGCCGGCGTAATAGTCGTTCCACTGGTCGCGGAAGTAGGGGCTGAGGGGGTTGCCGCTCTCGCCCAGGACAATGTTCTCCGTGGAGCCGTCGATGTTGCTCCAGTCCATGGTGAAGCGCTGGGAGGGGCCGAAGTCGCGGCCCACCTGCTTGACGGTGGTGGTGTCGCCGGAGAGTGGCTGCTCGCCGGTTCCGGCGACGCGGCCGATGCGGGGCAGGAAAGCGGTCAGCGGGTGCTCGATATCGACGACATGCCAGCTTCCGTAGTTCCATCGGGAGACGTCGGCGGGGGCTTTGCCGTCGTTCATGCCTCTGCGGACGGCATCGGTCAGCAGGGCGTCCCAGTTTTTGTAGGTTCGCGGAAGCCAGTCGGGGTTGGCGTGCATGACGATCTCTTCTTCGGCAAAGTTGGACTCGGACCAGCGGTACTCGGCGGCATCCTTGCCCAGGCGGGGCTCGAGAATCAGCGGCCAGAGGGCGTGGCGGGCCTGGGTGACGAGCGAAGCGGCGGCGGAGTCGGTGGTCAGGCGGCCGTCCCAGGAGCGCATCAGGTCGGCGGCCTGACGCAGGCGGTCATCCGCGCCGGGAGTGTGGTCGATGGCGTAGGAGAAGCGATGGCCCAGCTCCTGGTCCACCTCGCTGTAGACGTCGGTCTGGACTTGGAGCAGATCGGCGGGCTTGAGCTGGTCGCGGCCTTGCAGATCCTTGTAGATGCGCTCGGCGCGGTAGGGATCGACCCATTCGAGACTGAGCGGATAAGGAGACCTTTCCGTGGTGACGCGGGAGTTGGCCGTGGCCAGAAGGCCGGCGGGGGGATCGACGGCGCTGGGCATGGAGTCGAAGGGCATGTAGCCCTGCCATTCATGGGCGGCGTCCTGAATGGGTACGCCTTTGAGCCCTGCCGGGCGCATGGGGACCCGGCCGATGGCCTGATAGGCGATGTGGCCCTGGTCGTCGGAGTAGACCACGTTCTGCGTGGGCCAGCACCAGGTGGCCAGGGCGGCGGAAAACTCCGTCCAGGTGGACGCGACATTGAGCTGGTAGAGCGGCAGCGTGTTGAGGGCCGGATCGTAGAGCGTCCACTTCAGGGCGATGGGCCGCGTTTCCCTGGTGAAGAGCGGATTCAGCAGCGGGCCGTGGCCGGTGGATTGAAGGTCGAGAGTCTCGTCCTTGCCGCCGCGGACGTGGATGACTTCGTGGTCCACGGTGAGCGGCTTCCAGGAGCCATCCGCGGCCTGGTAATTGCCGTTGCCGTCGAGCTTCTCGACGTAGAGGTCTTGCACGTCGGCGTAGAGCGCCGTGAAACCCCAGGCTACGTGCTCATTGTGGCCGGCGATGACGAAGGGCATGCCGGGCAGCGTGACTCCGGCGGCGTGGTAGCCGGGGGCGCTGAGGTCGACCATGAACCAGATGTTGGGCTCGGTGAGGCCCAGGTGCATGTCGTTCGAGAGCAAGGCCATGCCGCTGGCGGTGTGTTTGCCGGCGATGACCCAGTTGTTGGAGCCGGGAGCGCAGCCGGCGCAGGCGGGCAGGCCGAGGGCAGCGCGCAGGGCGTGGATATCTTCGGAGGCCGGCAATTGGACGCCGGCCTGGCTGCGGTCGTCGTCCTCATCCTCGTCGGTGGAGGGAGGCGGCTCGGGATGCGGCTGGCTCAGGTCCAGTTGAATGCCGGTGGGGGGATGGTCGCGCCAGGAGCCGACCGGGTAGAGATCGGCCTCCAGCTTGGGGTTGTGCAAATCGGCGGCGATCCGCTCCCGCGTGAGCTTCACGTCCCAGTGCGTATCGAGCGACTGCACCAACATCAGTCCGATGGACACCGAGTCCACGCCGCTCCAGGGTTGGGGACGATAGAGGAGCAGCTTGAACTCCGGCGGCAGGGTGTCCTGGTGCTGGGCGATGAAGAGGTTGACGCCGCGGGCGTAGTCGTCCAGGCGGGCGCGGTCTTGGGCGGGCAGGTTGGAGTAGATGCGCTGGGCGGTGAGGCGAAACTGAAGCACCCGCTGCGCGCGGTCGTGCTTGACGAGCGAAGCGCCCAGAATCTGGGCCAGTTCGCCGTTGGCGTTGCGGCGAAAGGTGTCCATCTGCCACAGGCGGTCCTGGGCGGTCACATAGCCCTGGGCCAGGAACAGGTCGTCCTGGGTGGCGGCCTCGATGTGGGGCACGCCGTGGGCATCGCGGCGGACCGAGACCGGCGCCGAGAGCCCGGAGATTTGCACCTCGCCGTCCAGCATCGGCAGAGCTGCCCTGGCCGCCGCGCGCAGCCACACCACGCCTGCCGCGGCAGCCACCAGCGCCAGCATCAGCAGTCCGCTGGCGGACCACAGCAGAGTGCGCAGCCAGGGGTGTTTGCGTCTACCGGAGAAGGAAGATTTTAGAGGTGCGGGCGATGGATTGTGCGAACGGGTAATGGGCATTGGTCATCAACAGGATACCCCCGCGGCCAAGCCGATGCGGAGCTGCCGGGGAGATAGGCGCCCAGGCTTCATCGCGGCCGGGGACGCGCGGCGGCACTTAGTACTACAGTTGTAGATAGTGATAATCTGAAGTGGCTCTGGGATACGACTCTCCGGCGAGAGCTATGGAGACGCGACTATCGGGTTGGAAGCAGGAGTTGCTGCGGGCGCATGGCCTGATCGCGGGCTTGTTTGCGCGTTCCGAGGCGCGGGAGCGCAGTTTTGCCTATCTTCAGCCTACCCAGGGCTGTCGCCCTGGGCTATCCTCGTGTCGTCCCTCCGGGGCGGATGGTGCAACGGCGTTTTCATCCACTTGGGTGCGCCGAACTCCCATGGAGACACGACTTCCCATGGAGACACGACAAAAGTCGTGCCCTTTCAAAGCCCGACTTTTGCCCCAGGTTCTTAGACCTTGACTTTCAAGCTGGGCCAGTCGGGGCGGCGATGCTGCTGGAAGGCCAGAACGCCTTCCCTGAAGTCCTCGGTGGAGCGCTGCTGGGCGTTGACTTCGATGGCGTCCTCGAGTTCCTCGTCGAGGCGGCGGCGGGCGTGCTTGGCCAGCAGACGCTTGACCGCGTGCATAGCCTGGGGACTGTTCAGGAGCAGGGTTTGGGCCAGCGCCTGGGCGGTCTGCATGATCTCCTCGGCAGGCACAATCTGGGTCACCAGGCCCAATTGCAGCGCTTCGTGCGCCTTCAGGAGCCGGCCGCTCAGCAGCATCTCCCGGGTTCGCTTTTCGCCCACCTGGCGCATCAGGAACGAAGCGGCAATGGCCGGCACAAAGCCCACGCGCACCTCGTTCAGGCCGAATTTCGACTCCGGTGTGGCCAGGGTGAAGTCGGGGATGACGGCCAGGCTCATGCCCCCGGCAATGGCGGGGCCGTTGACCGCCGCGATGATGGGCTTGGGAAAGTCGTACAGGGCGCGCAACACGCGGGCCATGTTTTCCGAGTCGCGCCGGTGCTCCGGGGCGGTGCGGGCATTCATGGTCTCCAGGTGCTCCATGTCCAGGCCGGCGCAGAAGGCCGAACCGGCGCCGGTGAGGATGACCACGCCGCAATCGCAGCTCTCGGCTTCGGCCAGGGCGAGCGTCAGCTCCTCGATCAGTTGCGGCGAAAGCGCGTTGCGCTTGTCGGGGCGATTGAGGGTGATGGTTTTTACGCCGTTGGCGGAGCGGGTGAGGATGCAATCGAAGCGGGCCATGGATCTCTTCTCCTGTGCGGGAACGCGAGCGGTGCGGATGACCGAGCGGCGCGGGAACGCGAGCAAGGTCGAGTCGCTGAACTGCCTATCGTAGCGCAGATCGACGAGGAAAGGCTGGTGATTCGGGTCACCGGGCTGAATTGGAGGGCGGATGGGGTGCAGTTGTGCCCGGTTTACCGCGCCGCCCCGGAGATGAGCTACGGAGCCAGGAAGGGCAGGCCACTCCGGCCGCAACCGGCCGTTAGCCTCTCGTGCAAGCGGAAAGATGGCTTGTGGTTTCATGCACGGTGGCTGGCGGCAACGCCACTTTTGTGGCACACGGAGAGGGCACTGCCGACCGAAAAGCTTCGGCAGACGCTCCTCAGTGGTTTCGCAAGCAGGCGCCGATGATCCCGGCGAGTTCGGATCGATCGCCGCGCATCACGGCCAGATCACGGGCATGGTAAAGCTGCTGGCGTTGCTCCGGTGTTTGGGCCGCAGGGGCCCAGTCGAGCCGATGGCCTGCCGATTGTGCCAGATCGGAAGAAAACGCCCGGAGGGTTCTCGAATTTCCGTCTCGAAACACGTGAATGGCATCGAGTTCGCTGTAGAACCAGGCCAACCGCTTTGCAAACGCGCTGGTCTCCAGGCCTTCGAGAAAGTTCACGGCTTTCAGGGCATTGAATGCGGTCGTCAGGGCTGCGGGGACGTTTTGTGAAGGTCCATAGGAGACCACAAAGCCGGAGCGGCTTTTCGCCATGATTTCTATGTCTCTGCGGAACTCGCCGGCCCACGGATAAACGATGCCGAAGATGCGGCGGTGAGTTTCCTGCAAACGGCGCGTATCGAACGGGCCCTGGATGGGATCTTGTCTGAGACCGATAATGCTTGCCGTGGTGGCGTCAGCCTCGAACCTGTCCAGCGCGTTCCGGTCGCGGATGCCTTCCAGGTTCTTGAGAATATCTGTGCCGGGATAGCAGTACGGGTCGTTCGCGAACGGACTCATGCAACGGCAGAATTCTCGGTCCGGTGGTATGCGAGGATTTCCCGGTTTCCTTCTTCGAAGGTGATTTCACCGGCGAGAACGCGGGCCTTGACCAAGAAGAAGTTTTCCGTGGGAACCAGCCCCTCGAGTCGCACACTGGACTCGGCTTCGGCGAAGTCCTGCTCCAGCTTCTGTCTTTGGTCCGGTTGCATCACGGGGAACCTCCTCAATTTCAGGCGATTGAACGCACTTTCCCTGCTCCAATTTTATCATCGTTCATGGGTCGGCTTCTGCTCTGTTTATGAAGCGCTGAGGGGCCATGCTGCCTGTCACAGCCCCAACTCCGCGGCGCGCTTCTTCATTGCATCCAGGCAAAACGCGATGTGCGCGTCCAGATCGACGCCTAACTCGGCTGCGCCCTGGATGACGTCCTGGCGGTTGACGCCGCGGGCAAAGGCCTTGTCCTTCATCTTCTTGCGCACGCTGGATACTTCAACATCGGCGATGGCTTTGGTGGGCTTGACCAGGGCGCAGGCGGTGAGGAAGCCGGCCAGCTCGTCGCAGGCGAAGAGGGACTTATCCAGATGCGTGATGCGGGGCACGCCGGAGTACTCGGCGTGGCCCAGGATGGCGGTGCGCAGCTCCACGGGCCAGCCCAGGCGTTCCAGTTCGCGGACCCCGACAAAGGGGTGCTCTTCGCGCGTGGGGTGGCGCTCATAGTCGAAGTCGTGCAACAGGGCGGTGGTGGAGTAGAGCTCGACGAGGGTCTGGCGCTCGGTTCCATCCAGGCCCAGCCGATCGGCTTCGGCCTCGCCGCAGGCGGTGACGCAGGCCTCGACGGCGAGAGCGTGCTTGCGCAGGCTCTCGCTCTGGGTCCACTCGGTGAGCAGGCGCCAGGCCTGCTCGCGCCCGTAATTTTGACGTCCTGATTCAGAATTTCCGTCGCTGTGCATCATTTCCGCCTCCGTGTTGCTGACTTTGGTTCGTGATTTACCAGGTTTTTCAGGGTATGATAGGGGAAACGTGGGGTTGACACTAAGTTTGCACTTGACAATTATGGTTCATCCCCGCGAAAGTAACACATATCGCGATGCTGAAGAGCATCCCGGGGGCCCCGCTCTGGCACTCCGCACACAGTCCATGGCTACCACGGTTGTGAGCTTGGAAACACGTGAAGTAGTGCGCTGTGATTTTTGCAGGCTGATGCAGTATAGGACCAAGGACTCCCTTTGCAGAAGGTGCCACAAGGCGCTGGATGTGGAGGAGCCGGTTGGTCCAGGGCCGATCCCTGTCGACACCCCCACCGTGGAGCCATCCGCCGAAGCCGGGCTGAAGGTTGCCGGGCAGGTGCGCGAGATTCGCCGCGCGCGCCACCTGAGCCAGAGGCAACTGGCGGGCCGTATGCAGGTGCCGCGCACGTACATCTCCAAAATTGAAAATGGCAAGGCGATTCCCACGCTGGGTTCGCTGGAGCGGCTGGCCGCGGCGCTGGGCGTGGACGTGTGCCAACTGGTGCGCGATGCCCGCAGCCTTCGGGATGAAGAGGTCACGGCGATTCTCGCCGATCCGCTTCTGGCCGAGATTGCGGCCCTGCTGCCTCTGCTGGACCCGCTGCACCGCTCTCTGCTTTCGGGAGCGGCGCGCGACATGGCCATGGGCCGCCGGCGCACGGCATAAGCTCCGCAGCCGGCTGTGCGCGCGGGCCGATTGCCGGGATGAGGGGCTGCGCAGCCGGGGCCGATTGATGCCGGAGAGAGGATTTTGGTGCAGCAGGCGCGTGCCCCTGCTGCACCGAGAGTCCGAATTGCGGGGCATGGGCGCTTGTGCTAGGGTCGAAGGGTGAAACCCTGCGGCTCCCGGTTAGCGGATGATGCCGCGGGAAAACGGGCCGCCAGGGAATAAGATGATTGAAGCCCGTCTGGACCGGGCGTTCACCCTCGTCGGACCTCGATTCAGAGGCGTTACCGATTGCAGGGCGCCGATCCGGAAGCCTGAAAGCTAAGTTGAGGCGAATCCTTTGTTTCCTTCTGGCACGCTGCGCACCCAAGAGCTGACCGCTGAGGAGCGCGCTGTTTACGCGACCCTGAAGCCGGAGCGGCTGCCGGAGCACGTGGCGATCATCATGGACGGCAACGGCCGCTGGGCCGGACACCGTTCGCTGAAGCGGTTCCTGGGCCACCAGCAGGGCGCGAAGGCGGTGCAATTGGTGACCGAGACAGCCTCTCGCATCGGCCTTCCGTGGCTGACCCTCTACGCCTTTTCACTGGAAAATAATCTGCGCCGTCCCCGCTCGGAGGTCAACTTCCTCATGCGCCTGCTGAGGAGCTACCTGGAGACCAACCTGGAGCGCATGATGGACAACAATGTGCGCATGAAGTACATCGGGCGCACCCACGAGCTTCCGCCCGAGGTCCAGGACAAGATGCGCTGGGCCGAGGAAGCCACGGCGCGCAACACCGGGACCACCCTGACCCTGGCCCTGAACTACGGCGGACGCTCGGAACTGGTGGACGCCTTCCGCGCGCTGGCCGCCGAGATGGCGCAGAAGCGCCTGAGCGCCGAGCGCATTACCGAGGAAGATATTCACCGTCATCTCTACACGGCGCACATGCCGGACCCGGACCTGCTGATCCGCACCTCGGGCGAGATGCGGCTGTCGAATTACCTGCTGTGGCAGGTCGCCTACACGGAAATCTTCGTGACGGAACGGCTCTGGCCGGACTTTCGCGGAATCCATCTGCTGGAGGCTATTGCCGATTTCCAGCGCCGCGAGCGCCGCTACGGAGGTCTGGGCGAGGGCTCCGGCGAGGTGGACGAAGAGGCGGAGCGGGTGAGGGTCGCGGCGAGTACGGTACCTTTGTGATTTAGGGCTCTTTTTTGGTGGACGGAGATGTATCCCCGCTGATAGATTCCGTCGATGTGTTGGAAGTGGGGGAACATCCGTTGGAGAACCTGAAAATGATGGATAAACGAGCGCCGCAGGGTGAGAATTCCGCGGCCCGGGCCAAGCGGCTGGCCGAGCAGTTGCGCTTCAAGCTGCGGGAAGCCATGGCGCAGCGGGGCAGGCCGGATGCTTTCCTGCATTGGCTGCGGACCGACGGCGGAAAGAATGGGTAGGCCGGCCGCGCTCAGAGAGATTAGGGATTATTCGCATCTGTATCAGCGGGTTGGCGGCAGCGTGGCCGGGACCCACCCCACCCCACCCCGGCGGTGTATCCTCAACCCTGAATGAAACGCGTCCTCACCGCCCTCGTCTTAATTCCCCTGGTCCTGATCCTGGTGTTTCTGGGGCCGAAGTGGCTGATCTCTCTGGCTGTAGCGGGGGTGGCCGCGCTGGCCGCCTGGGAGTGCCTGGAACTGGCCGAACGGGCCGGAGCGAAGCCTCCGCGCATTGCGGTGCTGGTGGCGATTCTGGCGCTGTTTGCCGGCAACTTCGAGTGGGCCGATCAAACCGTTGCCATGGTTGGATTTCTGAGCCTTGGGCTGCTGGTTTATTGCACCTTCTTCCGCCCGGTGGAAGAGGTGTTGGCCAACGCCTCTTCCTGCATCTTCTGCCTGGTTTACGTCGGGTTCAGCCTGGTGGCGCTGCCCGCCCTGCGCGAGGACCCGGACGGGAACGGCGCGACGCTGGTGACTTTTCTGCTGTGCGCGGTGTGGGCGGGAGACATTGCCGCCCTGTATGTTGGCCGCAACCTTGGCCGGCACAAGCTGGCGCCCCAGTTGAGCCCCAACAAGACCTGGGAGGGCGCGCTGGGGTCGGTAGCTGGCAGCGTGCTGGCCACGGCCGGCCTGCTGGCGCTGGCCAACCAACTGGCGGAGTGGAACGTGGAAAGGCTCTCGTTTCACGGCGAGGCCTGGTACTACTGGCTGGGGATGGCCGTGGTGGTCAACGTGGCGGCGCAACTGGGAGACCTGGCCGAGTCGGCGCTGAAGCGCTCGGCGGGCGTCAAGGACTCCGGCTCCCTGCTGCCCGGTCACGGGGGCGTGCTGGACCGCATCGATGCGCTGTTGCTGGCTGCTCCGGTGCTGTGGTACACGCAGGTGATTCACCAGCGATTCTGAGGGAAGCTCCGCACAAGCCTGCTTTGTAACAGGCCGCGATTTGAGTCGCGCCGCAAGCCGAATAGAGTCAGCCGGGCTTTAGAGCGAAATCAGAGTCCCTGTGGCCTGGCCAGCTTCGTGCAGGGTTGCCGCTCCCTGGTGGTCGCGTCAACTTGAGTGCTGAGGCTTCGAGAACCATCGACTCTGGTTTCGCTATAGCCCCTGCAAGTGCAGAGGCTTCCTGGAAATTCGTCAATTCCCCTATGGACGCTTGGCAACCGCGGAAGGCGGCTTTCTGCTTCCACGCAAGCGGCAAAGGCCCGTCGCCGCGGCCCGGTCTCCCGCGGCCGACGCCGGCAACATCCTTGCCTCTTGCGCCAACTGCACAACTTAATTTGCATTCGCGCTTGACAGGACGTGCCGGCCGATATACTTTTCACTTCACGCGAGTTACATCGTCCGGAACACAGGATTCCGGCCTTCTGCCCGCGTCTTGCCAGCCTTGCTGTAAGCCGCAGTCGCCGAACCTGAGACGGGTGCGGGGAGGCAGGTGAAGCTGCTCTCGCCCCGGTGGTTGTTGCATCCCCAAAGGGGTACTAAAGATCCATGCTGATCGTGTTTCAGTTACCTTTAGCCGATTTGCGGGCGTTTCGCCCGGATGGTGTGCGGCGGGACCGTCCCCACTGGCCCACCCCGGACAGCGGGGTGGAGTTCATTCGCTTCTTTGGTCCGGTGCGCGAGCGCGGAACCGACAAGAGCACGCCGCTGGTTTGGGCCGACGAGCAGTTTTACGTCGATGCGGCCAAGGCGCTTCGGTTCGAGCCCTTCAAAGACCGGCGACAAGGATGGAAGTGCGCCTTTCGGCGCTTGCTCTCTGACGGGGGAGCTGTGGCGCGCTTCGAGGTGGGCTTCCACGTCCCGCCGGAATCGCGGCCGCCGGGCGCCTCGATGCTGGATACGCTGGCCACCCTGCTCGAGACGCCGGGCACACTGCGCGGCGAGAAGGATGCGGGCAAGCTGCTGCTAATCGGCAAGCGGCTGGCGCGGCTCTATGCGCGGGCCACGACGCCCAGGGGCACGCGTCTGAAGGGCGACGAGGTGGCCGTCGGCCAGCCCACAGTGCTGGTGCAGTTTGAAGACAAGGAGGGCGCCGGGATGCCCGCCTCTCTGGACTTTAATAGCGACCGTCTGGCGTTTATGAAGTCGGCCCACAGCGGCGTTTCGATGAACCTGTGGTTTACCAACCAGAGCTTCGGCAATCCTCGCAGCACCCGGACAGCCCTGCTGCGGCTGAGCGCCGAACACCAATGCCTGAAATATGTGCTGCGCGACATTGCTCAGGGCAACGTGAAGCTCGACACGGAGGGGCCGCGCACCGCGAGTGTGCAGAAGTACCTGGCAGACGCCGGGCGCACGCTGAGCCGTGCGACTCGCTTTGGGGTGGACCAGACCGACTTGGTCCGGCTGACGCAAACCTACGAGACGCTGTGCGGAGGCCCGGAGCTGGAGTTGCTTCGGGCGCAGTTGAACGCCATCCGGCCGCAGGTCCGGACCAGGGTGATGGCGCTGGTGGACGGCTCCAACGGCCAGCAACCGCCCGGTCAGCAGGTGGGCCCCGAGTTCCAATGGCGCGGAGACTTTGAGGAGATCGAGTACCAGTCCTTTTTCGCCGCGGGCCGGCCGCCGATGGACGTGGCCTGGATTACGGACATTGCCAACCGGCTGTGCCCGGCCGTATGCCTGATCGAAGTGCCGAAGATTGGACGCAAGGCCACCGGGTTTCTGGTAGCCGCGGACATGATCCTGACCAACTGGCACGTAGTGGAGGAGTTTGCCGGCGACGACCGGGAGGCCAATCTCGCCGGCATGGAGCTGTGCTTCACGCGCAGTGCGCAGCCTGCGCGCCGGTTCAAGCTGGCCGTGGGCGCGGCGCTGGTGAAAGGCAGCCCGGTGGCCGAGCTGGATTATGCGCTGCTGCGCGTCAGCGAGAACGTGGCCGCGGCGTTGGGCGTTTCGCCCTTTGCGTGCGACGGGAACACGCAGCCCGTGGCCCGGCAGGGCATTCACATCATTCAGCACCCAGGCGGCGGCGCATTGAAGATATCGGTGGATGAGGATGGCGTCACCGGGGTGTACCCCGACGCGGGCAAGGTGCAGTACATTTCGAAGGCCCAGGCCGGGTCGAGCGGTTCGCCCTGCATCGACGGGGACAAGCACCTGGTGGCCATCCACCACGCCGAGGTGCAGAAGTCCTTCGGCTCAGCCCGCGAGGGCGTGATGCTGAAGGCCATCTACAGCCAGATTTCGCAGTATCTTCAGTAGCGCGGGCACGGTCAGGGTCCGCCGAAACCGGGGTTTCGAGGAGGAGAGGAAAGGCATGAACCGGAGAATCAACACCGTCTCACTGCACGCGGCAGGCGGCGCGGCCGAGCAGCCGGATACGTATACCGATCGCATCGTCAAGTTCATTCCCAGCGAGGTGGTGGCTGGCTGGCTGGCCATCACTTCGGCCATCAAAGCCGCGGCGCAGCCGCCCAGCGAGACCGTCATCTGGGTCATCTTCGTGGTGGGAGTGTTTTTTGCCGCGGCCTGGACCTGGCGCGCGTCCTCGGAGGCAGGCAAGCACCCGCCGTACATTCAAACGGCGGTCTCCACGGTGGCGTTTTTTGTCTGGGCCTACGCGACCGGGGGCGGGGCGCCGCAGTGGCCAGGGACGATCTATCAGCCGCTGACGGCGACCCTGCTGCTGGTGGGCTTTTCGCTGCTGAGCGGGCTGGTGACCAAGCCGTAACGGGAGCTCCGCGCTCACCGGCGACACATATCGCCCGGTTGGGTACTCGACCGGATCAGAAGTGGGCACTTTCACTCGACGGATTCCGCCGGAGTGGGTAGAATAGCAACTGGACTCCCAAGCGAAACCATGGGAGCGGGGGACTTTACGCGCACGACCTGCCGGATGCCGTTGCCTAACGACCATTGCCTGACGGTCGCTGGCGTAGGAGTTAGAATGGCTATTGCATCGACATTGGTTTAGCGTGACGGGTTTTACGCGGTGTCCGTGAATCTCCGTGGTGTTGGAAGTTATTGATTATAAACAAGAAGCGGGAGTAGTTCAGTGGCAGAACGTCAGCTTCCCAAGCTGAATGTCACCGGTTCGATCCCGGTCTCCCGCTCCATAAAATCAACAACTCACGAAGTACGGCCAAAGAACATGCTCCAACTGTGCTCAGATCACATGATGAGCAGCTTCTTTTCAAGCTGATTGGCCACGAACTGTTCCCAGCAGGTGAACCCGTGGGCGTTGAACTCGGCTTGATGTTGCTTGACAACCTCAAGCGAACTGGCAGCGTGGAAAGAGTTGCAAAAGCCACGAGTAGGCACTGCATACTTGTGGCATGGCTGATGCTCCCCACTTTGGCTGTGGTTCTGCTCAGAACCCACTCCAGAGTCATGGGGACCAGCCCCCAACCGCACTTCTCAAGCCAGGGAGAGCTGGCTCTCCATTTTGGACAGCAATGACTGCTGGCGGGCTTTGTTTTCCGTCTTACTAAGAAGAAACCTGCTCCGCTAAAGAAGTATTCGTCTCCAGCCGCTCCTGCCGGTTCTTGTAACTTGCAGTAATAAACTCGCGGAACAGCGGGTGTGGCTCCAGGGGCTTGGACTTGAACTCGGGGTGGAACTGGCAGCCGAGGAAGAACGGATGGCCCGGCAACTCCACAATTTCCACATAAGTCGAGTCCGGCGTGGTGCCGCTCAGCCGCAGGCCTCCGCCAGTAAGCAGGGCTTCGTACTCGCGGTTGAACTCGTAGCGATGGCGGTGGCGCTCGCTGATTTCCGTGGCGCCGCCGTAGGCCTTGGCGGCCAGCGAATCCTCTTGCAACACGCAGGCCCAGGCGCCCAGCCGCATCGTCCCTCCCATCTCTTCTACGCCCAGCAACTCGCGCAGTTTGTATATGATGCGGTGCTGGGAGGCGGGGTCGAACTCGCTCGAGTTGGCGTCCTTAAGGCCGCAGACGTTGCGTGCAAACTCGATGCACGCGGTCTGCATGCCCAGGCAAATGCCGAAGTAAGGCACCTGCTTTTCGCGGGCATAGCGGATGGCGTTCAGCATACCCTCGATGCCCCTCTTGCCGAAGCCTCCGGGCACCAGGATGCCGTCGAATCCAGATAACTGCTCCTCGTAACTCCGGTCGTCTGGAGTTTTCGATTCCAGGCCCTCGGCCTCGATCCATGTTACCTGGAGTTTTAGGTCCTGAGCGGTGGCTCCGTGCGTCAGAGCTTCCTTGAGCGACTTGTAACTGTCTTCGTATTCGACATACTTGCCGACAATGGCGATGGAGACCGAGTCCTTGGGATGATAGGTGCGCTCGACCAGTTCTTTCCACTTGGTCAGGTCGGAGTCGGGCGCGTCCTTGTGCAGGTATTTGAGGATCAGCGCGTCCAGGCCTTCCAGTGCGAAACCCAGCGGCACCTCGTAAATGGAGGGCACGGTCCTGGCTCCAATCACGGCCCGCTCCTCGACGTTGCAGAAAAGGGCGATCTTTTGCTTCATCTCGCGGCTGAGGACGCGATCCGATCGGCACAGAAGGATGTCGGCCTGGATGCCGATGCCCAGCAGTTCCTTGACGGAGTGCTGCGTCGGCTTGGTCTTCAGTTCCTGCGCGGCGGCGATCCACGGCACCAGCGTCAGGTGGACAAAGACCGTGTTTTCGCGGCCCAGTTCCTGGCGCATCTGGCGGATGGCCTCAAGAAATGGCAGCGACTCGATGTCGCCCACCGTGCCGCCGATCTCGACGATGGTCACGTCCGCGCCGTTGGCCGAAACCTTGCGCATGGCGTTCTTGATCTCGTTGGTCACGTGCGGGATCACCTGGACGGTCTTGCCCAGGTAGTCGCCGCGCCGCTCCTTGAGGATGATCTGCTCATAGATGCGGCCGGTGGTCAGGTTGTTGTCGCGCGAGAGCGGCGCATGGGTAAAGCGCTCGTAGTGGCCAAGATCGAGGTCGGTCTCGGCGCCGTCGTCGGTCACAAAGACCTCGCCATGCTGGAACGGCGACATGGTCCCCGGATCGACGTTCAGGTAGGGATCGAACTTCATCATGTTCACGCGCAGGCCGCGGCTTTCAAGCAGGCAGCCGATGGAGGCCGCCGCCAGACCTTTACCTAGACTGGACACAACTCCGCCCGTCACAAAGACATACTTTGCCGACATCAATGCAACCTCTTGATTGTTTTTTGGGATTGGACGTACCAGGTGGGCACAATCAAGTATGGCAGAGTTTGGGGTGTGAAGGAAGCAGAAAAATCGCCCGGCGCGGCAATTCGGACGGGGGGGAAGGAAATATCGCTTGTTTATTCAACGCTTTGCAAGTGCGATACCGAAGGCAGAACCGTCCGCAACGCGGCCGCCGAATCGGCAGAAACCTCAACTCCGGCCGATGCCGTCGCGGAAAAGTCGCTACGACAAGCGTCCGATGCGATCCCAGGACAGCAAAAAGCAGCCCGCCGGGCCAGCGCATGCTGCGCCTCGGGCCACCTTTCCGCGGCTTGCCGGCATGGTGGGATAGAATCGCGGCAGAGAGGGCGTGCGTGCGCGATACCATACTGGTCACAGGCGGGGCCGGATTCATCGGCTCCAACTTTATTCTCGACTGGATGGGACATACACGCTCGCGAGTTATTAACCTCGACCTGCTGACTTATGCCGGGAATCCCGCCAACTTATCCTCGCTTGAAGGCGGCGAACGCCTTGAAGGCAATGCCCGCTATCGGCTGGCCCAGGGAGACATCTGCGATGCGGACCGAGTTGCTTCGCTGCTGCGGGAGCACCAGCCGCGGGCCATCGTCCACTTGGCGGCGGAAAGCCACGTGGACCGCTCCATCGCTTCGGCCGAAGTATTCATCCGCACCAACGTGCAAGGCACATTCGTTCTGCTGGAGCAGGCGCGTCTCTATTGGTCGTCCCTGAGCGCGGCGGAGCAGCCGGATTTCCGGTTTCTGCACGTTTCGACCGACGAAGTGTACGGCTCGCTCGGACCCGGCGATGCGCCTTTCACGGAACTGACGGCCTACGCTCCCAATAGTCCTTACGCGGCATCGAAAGCCGCATCCGATCACCTGGCAAGGGCCTATCATCACACCTATGGACTGCCCGTGCTGACGACTCACTGCTCCAATAACTACGGGCCTTTCCAATTTCCCGAAAAGCTGATTCCGCTGATGATTTTGAATGCCCTCGAGGGCAGGCCGCTTCCGGTCTACGGTGACGGCGGCAACGTGCGCGACTGGCTCTATGTGGAGGATCACTGCGCGGCGATCCGCACCGTCCTTGAGAATGGCTGCCCCGGCGGGACCTATAACATCGGCGGCGGCAGCGAGCGACGGAATCTCGACGTGGTAACCGATATTTGCGACTTACTCGACGAGATGCGCCCCGACTCCGCGATCGGACCGCGCAGAAATCTCATCGCCCTGGTCAAGGATCGCCCAGGACATGATCGCCGCTATGCCATCGACTCGGCGAAGATCGCGCGCGAACTGGGCTGGAAGCCCGCGGAGCGCTTTGAAAGCGGGTTGCGCAAGACCGTTCGCTGGTACCTCGAACATCCCGGCTGGGTTGAAGGCGTACGCACCGGCGCCTATCTCGATTGGATCCGGGAGAACTATACGGAGCGTGTCGCGCTATGAAAGGCATCCTTCTCGCCGGCGGTTCTGGCACTCGCCTCTATCCCGTGACCCAGGTCGTTTCAAAGCAGTTGCTGCCCGTCTACGACAAGCCGATGATCTATTACCCGCTGAGCACCCTGATGCTGGCCGGCCTCCGCGACATCCTTATTATTACCACGCCCCAGGACAGCAGCCGCTTTCAAGATCTGCTGGGCGACGGCAGCCAGTGGGGCCTTCATCTGAGTTATGCCGCACAGCCGCGGCCGGAGGGCTTGGCACAGGCATTTCTCATCGGGCGCGAATTCATCGCCGGCGAAGCTTGTGCACTTATACTGGGAGATAACATCTTCTATGGCCAAGGCTTCTCCCGCCAGCTACAAATCGCGGCCAGGCTGGAACACGGCGCCACGGTGTTCGCCTATCCCGTTGAAGATCCGGAGCGGTACGGGGTGGTGGAGTTCGACAGGCAGGGCCGGGTCCTGAGCCTGGAAGAGAAGCCGAAGATTCCGCGTTCGCGCTATGCCATCACCGGTCTCTATTTCTACGACAAAAACGTTTCCGAGATGGCCGCTTCGCTCAACCCTTCGGCCCGCGGAGAGCTCGAAATCACGGACCTGAACTGGCGCTATCTGGAGGCGGGGCTGTTGAATGTGGAGATTATGAGCCGCGGCATGGCCTGGCTGGACACCGGCACGCAGGAGTCGTTGCTCGATGCGGCGCTTTTTGTGCAGACGATCGAGCGGCGGCAGGGGCTGAGCATCGCCTGCCCCGAAGAAATCGCCTATCGCCAGGGTTTCATCACCGCGGAGCAGTTACAGACGCTGGCTGAAAGGGCGAGCAAGAGCCGATATGGGGAATATCTTCTGGGCCTTTTGCGCGAGCCTTACTTAGCCGCCCAGGATGCGCGTCCATGAGGATCACCGAGACCTCTCTTCCCGGTGTCCTGCTGATTGCGCCTGAGATTCATCGCGACCGCCGCGGTACATTCTTTGAAACCTATAACCGGCGCACGATGGCCGAGGCGGGCCTGCCTGTGGAGTGGCCGCAGGATAACTTTTCGCTTTCTTACCGCAACGTGCTGCGCGGGATTCACTATCAATTGACCCACCCGCAGGAAAAGCTGGTTCGGGTGACCGAGGGAGCTATGCTGGATGTGGTCGTGGACCTGCGCCGTGGCTCACCCAGCTTTGGGCTCCACGTGGCCGTGGAACTGACCAGCGAAAAGGGCGAGATGCTGTGGATTCCGCGCGGCTTCGGGCACGCGTTTCTGGCCCTGACCGCGGTGGTGGGCTTTTCCTACAAGGTTTCGGACTATTACTTTCCCGCCGGGGAGCGGACCATCGTGTGGGACGATCCAGACCTCGGGATTCCCTGGCCAATCGACTCCCAAAGCGCGATTCTCTCCGACAAGGATCGCCGCGGCGTGGCGCTGAAGGACGCGGAACTGTTCCCGTGAGCCACTCGCCGCGCATTCTGATCGTCGGAGCGGCGGGCCAGCTTGGCCTGGCCTTGCAGGGCAGCTTCAAAGGCCGCGGTGAAGTGGTTGCCGCAGGGCGCGAAAGCGCCGATCTGGCTGATCCGGACCAGATTTGCGACTTGGTGCGCCGCGTCCGCCCCGCCGTGATTCTGAACGCCGCCGCCTACACCGCCGTGGACCGCGCCGAATCGGAGCCGGAGCGGGCCATGGCCATCAACGCCCTTGCGCCGCGCATTCTGGCCGACGAGGCGCTCCGGTCGGATGCGCTGCTGGTGCACTACTCCACAGACTATGTGTTCGACGGCCAGAAGTCCGGTCCGTGGACGGAAGAGGACGCGCCGGCCCCGCTGAACGTCTATGGAGCCAGCAAGCTGGCCGGCGAGCAGGCCATCCGAGAGAGTGGCGCCAGGCACCTCATCTTCCGCACCAGTTGGGTGTACGGCGTCCACGGCTCGAACTTTCTGCTGACCATGCTACGCCTGGGCCGCCAGAGGGGCCGCATTTCGGTGGTTGACGATCAGAGCGGCGCCCCTACCTCATCGATCGAGCTGGCTCGTGTCACCCGGCAGATCGTTGACGGCGCGCTGGCCGGCCAGTTCGGCGGCCCGGAAGTCTGGGCTGGCCTCTACCATATGACCTGCGCAGGCTCGACCTCCTGGTGCGGGTTTGCGCAGGCTATCTTCGCCCGGGCAGGGAAACTGCTCGAGGACAAGTCACCCCTGGTCATCCCGATCTCATCCGTGGACTACCCCGCGCCGGCGGCCCGTCCGCGCAACTCGGTCCTGTCCAACGCCAGGTTGGAGGCCCGCTTCGGGGTCCGGCTCGTTCCCTGGCAGACTGCGCTCAATGCGGTGATCGAAAAACTGGGCTAGTTTGCGCTCGCCTCCCAAGGCGCTTTTTGAGTTTTTCCAGTGAACTTTCTCGCCGTTCCATGATCGCCGCACGGGGGATTACATCGAGCCGCGGCTGGCTGGGGGAACGATGCCGTTCATGCGCAAGTACAAGACCATCTGGCCGTAGTGATCCATGAAGTGCGCAATGCCCAAAGCCGCCATCCCAGCTCGCGTGCCGTGCGCGGTCATGACGAAGGCATTTTCAGGCGTCATGGCGTCGACAAAGGCGTGGGCTTTGGCGAAGGAGTCCTTGAGGGCCTTCACGATATCGGCCTTGGTGGTCAACTTCTCAATCGAATCGGCCATCGCCTTGCTACCGGCGTCGCTCGAGTCCGGGCCGCCGAAGAAGTAGTAGTTGGTTTCTGCCACATGCTTCAACTGCTGGGCAAAGGTGCGAACGTCCTTGAACTCGCCCAGGGTGGCTGGGGGTGCGAAGTTGAACTTGTCCTCGGGCATGGCCTCGGCCGCACCGACGAACTCCTGCTCCATGCCGCTGAGCAGTTTGCCGTAAACCTGAGCGGGTTGCATGGCAGTGCCGACGGCGGGTTTGGCTGGCGCCGCAGGGGCTGCTTGCTGGGCGAAGACGAGCGTGGATGCCGCTGCCAGCAGGCAACAGGCAAGAGTGTTGAGCGAAATATGGGAAGGCTTGTGCATGGGATCTCTCCTTGGGCGGCGCCTGCCGCGTGACCGCAATTTACCAGAACAACAGGGAATTGCGACAGCATGGAGTTGTGAATTCTCCGTCCGTTTTGGCTGACGGCGCGCGAAATCCCGATTCCCCGTACAATTTGAGAGACAAGGAGATCGACCGATGAAGCGAGTCTATATGGATGCCAATGCCACCACACCCCTGCTGCCGGAGGTGCTGGAGGCCATGCGCCCATACTGGATCGAGCGTTTCGGCAACGCCTCCTCGATTCACCTGGACGGCCAGCTGGCGCACGCCGCAGTGGACCGCGCTCGGGCCACGATGGCTGAGTTTTTCAACTGCCACGATGCCGAGGTGGTGTTCAACTCCGGCGGCACGGAGGGCGACAACACGGCCATCTTCGGCCTGCTCCGCCCCGGCGACCACTTCATTACTACCTCGATTGAGCATTCGGCGATCTTGCAGGCGGCCCGGCGCATGGAACTGCATGGCGTGGAAACGACCTTCGTTGCGCCCCAGCCCAGCGGCCTGATCGACCCAGCCGATATTGAGCGCGCCCTGCGGCCTGAGACCCGGCTGATCAGCGTGATGCTGGCCAACAACGAGACCGGCGTTCTTCAACCTGCGGAAGAAATTGGAGAGATTGCCCGCGCCGCAGATGCTTTCTTCCATATCGATGCCGTGCAGGGCGCGGGCAAGGTGAAGTTCGATGTTCGCCGCTTCGGATGCCACCTGCTGTCGGTCAGCGCCCACAAGATGCACGGGCCCAAGGGTGTCGGCGCGCTGTTCGTGCGCCGGGGCACGCCGGTCGAGTCTCTCCTGGTGGGTGGCAGCCATGAGCGCCGCCGCCGCGCTGGAACCGAGAACGTCCCCGGCATTGTGGGCCTGGCCAAGGCCGCGGAACTGGCCATGCATTCGCTCGAAGACGGCGTCATCAAGCGGGTGGCCCTGCTGCGCGACCGGCTGGAAGCCGGGATTCTGGAGCTTTCCGGCACCGGCGTGAACGGAGCCTGGGACGGCGAGAAACCTGTGCCCCGCGTGGCCAACACCACCGACATCTGGTTCGACCAGTTGGAGGGCGAGGCGCTGGTGATCGCCCTGGACCTGAAGGGCGTTGCCGTTTCCGGCGGGTCCGCCTGCCACTCCGGAGCCACCGAACCCAGCCACGTCCTTCTGGCCATGGGCGTAGACAAGAATCGCGCCCGCGCCAGTCTACGCTTTAGCCTGCTGAAGACCGCGACCGAGGCCGATGTGGACTACGTTCTAGAGGTCGTCCCCGAAGCCGTCGAACACCTGCGCACCCTTTCGCGGGTGGCGGCCGGAACGCTGGGGTAGATTGTTTGGGGATCGCGATGAAATTCGCTATGACCGAGCGCACCACCATTGCCGCAGCCATCGGCGGGGGTGGACTCTTCGAATGCGGCGACGGCAGAATCCACGCCCGGCTTGCAGAAAATTCCATTCGGCCGGCGCACAATCTTAATAGGTGGTCCGAGCGGGAAAAGAGGTCAAATGCTGGTCGAGCGCCAACCGGAATGGGGCAGAATCGTCGAAATGCTGGCCCTGCGCCAGCCCGATCCGCGGCGGACCCCCACCCCCCCACCCCCGAGAATGCCATTTCCCCGGGCGAATCCTTGCCGGGATTGGAGATTAACCTGTGTTGAATCAAAGACTTATCAGATTCACACGATAGCTTCCCTGTTATATGAATGGTAAACAGAAACCCCGCAAAAACACGGTTTTTTGGGCCAAATCTCCCCATTCTTTGGCAGTTTGAACGTAAAAAGTGACGATTGTGAAGAGAACTCCATGACTGAACGCACAACCATTGCCGTAGCCATGTCCGGAGGGGTTGACTCCTCGACGGTTGCGGCCATGCTCGCCCATGCCACCTCCGGTGGGGGTAGCGGCGCCTCCGGCGCAATCTACTCAGTGGTGGGCCTGACTCTGCAACTTTGGGACCAGACGCGACTGGCCGGCAAGCACGGCATTCCGGATGCTCCCAAGGCCGGCCGCTGCTGTTCTCTGGACGACGTCTACGACGCCCGCCGCGTTGCCGAGCACCTGGGCATTCCCTACTACGTCGTGAACCAGCAGGAGCGTTTCGAGCAGGATGTGGTGCGGCCATTTGTTGCCGAGTACCTGGCCGGGCGTACGCCCATTCCCTGCTCGCTCTGCAACAACCACCTGAAATTCGACCAGTTGCTCCAGACCGCCCGCTCCATCGGCGCCGGCAGCATCGCCACCGGCCACTACGCGGTGAACGAATACGATCCGAAGCGCGGTCGCTGGATTCTGAAGCGGCCCAAGGATCTGGCCAAGGACCAGACCTACTTTCTCTTCGGCCTGACCCAGGAGCAGTTGTCGCGCACCCTGTTTCCCCTGGGCCATCTGACCAAGCCCGAGGTGCGCGAAGTGGCGCGGCGGCACGGCCTGGCACTGGCCGAGAAGGCCGACTCGCAGGAGATCTGCTTCATTCCCGGCGGCGACTACAAGCAGTTTTTGACGGCTTACTTGGAAGAGCAGGGTGAGCGGATGCCGGAGACGGCCGGGGAACTGGTGGCTTCAAACGGCGAGATTCTGGGCCGGCACGAGGGGATTTCCAACTTCACCGTGGGCCAGCGCAAGGGCCTGGGTGTCAGCTCGCCCTCGCCGCTCTACGTGCTCCAGATCGACCCGGCCAGCCATCGGGTGACCGTGGGCGCCGACGGCGAACTGGCCACGCGGACCTTGAGAGCCCGCCGCCTGAATTGGATTTCGATCTCGGAGTTGAATGCACCCATGCGGGTGCAGATCAAGATTCGCCACCGGCACGAGCCCGCCTGGGCCACGCTGGAACCGGCGGCATCCGGCGAGGTCATTGCCACGTTTGACGAGCCGCAACGCGCCGTCACCCCCGGCCAGTCGGCGGTCTTCTATGATGGCGACGAGGTGGTCGGCGGCGGCTGGATTGTGTAGCCGTTACTGCCGCACCGCCCAGGCCAGCCCGTCCGGCCCGGCCACATCGACGCGACCCACCATCTCCAGCGTTTTCAGGTCGATGACCGCGACGTACCCGTCCCGCCCGCACGCCACGTAGGCCCGCGCTCCGTCGGGCTGAATCTGGATGCCTCCGGAGCCGTGGACCGCCGACAGCCGCTTCACCACTTGGCGCGTTGCGGCGTCCAGAACCACCAGGGCCGATCCGGCGGTGACCAGCGCCAGCTTTCCATCGGGCGTGAATTTCAGCCGATTGGCGCCGGGAACGTTGGCCGCGAGAGTTGCCATGACCTTCTTGCCGGCCATGTCGATCACTGAAATCGTGCCGTCCCCGGCATTGGCTACCCAGGCCTCATTGCCGTCGGGAGAGACGTCGAAGCCCTCCGACCCGCGGCCCACGGGAATGACGGTGAGTTGCCAGTCGCCGCTCGGCGGGGGCTGCGCGCCCGGCGAACGCTGTCCGCCTGGCGGCGGAACGCCCGCTTCGGGCGGAGGGTCCCCAGCTCCGGGCAAAGGTCCAAAGCCCTGCGGCATTTCCGGCGGAGGCCCCCCTGCGCGGCCCTCGGTCTTGTCCAGAATGGTCACCGTCGCCGAGTTCACGTTGGTGGTGACAATGCGCTTGCCGTCCGGGAAGACGAAGAGCATGTGAGTGCGGTCCTGGCCGGTTCCCATGATCCAGTCGATCTTCCGGGTGGCGGGGTCGTAGCTGCCGATGGCCTTGGCGGCCTCGGCCGTGAACCAGACCTTGCCCTGCTTGAAGTCCAGCCCATGCGGGCCGCGCAGAGCACCCAGATCAACGACCCCGGCCGGCATCTGGCCCAGGAGGTCGACCATGGTCAGAGTGTGGAAGGCGCCAAAGCCGTAGTTCGAGACGTACGCGGTGGCCCCGTCCGCCGCGGCGATGACCTCATGCGGATCGTCGCCCACGGGAATCCGCGCCAGCAACTGGAGATTGGCCGGGTCAACGATGGCCAGGGTGTGGTCTTGCTTGGAAAGCGCCAGCAGACGGGCTTGGGGGGTGGTCTGGGCACTGGCCCAGACCGTCAGAACGAGGGCAAAAGCAGCCAGATTGAGGGCAAAAACGGCGCTGCGGAAGCGTGGTCCCATCCTCTTGACCTCTGGAAGCCGCCTTTAGACGAACTCATCCCTGCGGGCTGGGCGGTCGCCGGCAGGCTGGTATTCAGATGCGTGCGCCGGGCGGTGATGCGTTTCCGTGGCGCGCAGCGACTCAACGGCCGCCTTCACAGCAGCCAGCAGGCTCGCAACCTGCCGAATCGGCTTGCTGACCGCGCTGGCCACGAATCCGCCGGCACGGTCCACGGCGTCCAAAACGCCGGTCAGCATGGTATCGACCCTGCCGGACTGGCGGCGCACCCGCTCCAGTACCTCCAGGGTCGCGGATTCGAGCACCACGCTCTGTTGGCGGAGGCCATGGGTAATCGCTTCCATATCGTCGGCCACTGCCTCGATTTTCGGTCCAACCCGCTTGAGAAGATCCCGCGAGTCGTTGACAATGGGCGTGACCGAGGAGCGCAGGTCGTCGATTTCTTCGTGGATAGAGCGCGCCGCCTTGCGCACGCTCAAGAAGATGGCCAGCAGGATGATTGCCTGCAGCAACACAGCCAGGCCAGTGAAGGCAACAAAGGCGAGCATCAGGGTTTGAGTATCCAGATTGAACATTGGAGTGGTCTCGCGCAGAGCCCCGGCGGGCTTGGTCCAGGTTGGTCGGCGCGCTCCTCAGGCCGGCAAGGAGCGTTCTGTCCGGAGCGTGCGCCTGAGCTGCATGCGGCCACACTCACGCCTCCGCCCCGGAGCGGACGGTCAAACACCTACGGGCCGGACTGGAGTCCGGCCCACGAAAAAAGAGCCTCAGTGCTCCGATGGTTCGCTGGCGGAGGTCTTGTACGCCTGGCGTCCGGCTTCGACAGCCGCGGTCACACGGCCGGTCTGGTCGGTTACCAGGCTCTTGCCCCGCTCCACAAACTCTTCCCACTGCTCCCGCCCGCGGTCTACGTACTCTCGGCCGCGCTCCACATATTCCCCTACCTGCTGTTTGCTCTTGTCCACCAGGGCGCTTACCTCTTCCGCGGCCTGCCGGGTGCGGTTGCGCAGGTACTCGGTACCCTCACGGGCGCCGCTCACCAGGTCCTCACGGGTTTCACGACCGCTCTTGGGGGCATAAAGAATCCCCACCAGTGCGCCAACGCCCAATCCTGCCAAAAACCATGCCAGGCCTTGAATTCTAGTTTCCTCTGCCATGACGAAACATCTCCTTTCGCTCAGCTTGGGAAGAATGCCTGAGCGTACCAAATTCTTCACTGCGCGGCAAATCGAAAGCCGATGATAACTCCTGTTGAAGGACGTGCGCATTCTCCCGGCCAGAGTAAAACCCTGCGCTGCCCTCATCGCATTGGACGCTGGTTCTTCCCCCGGAGTTGCAGGGCCATCCACCGGCGAGCCATCAACTCGTCTCGTTTTGAAGGCGGAATCGCAGCAGCAATGCCTATGGTGAGAGTCGCTTGAGAGGCGATTTCTCTTCGCCTAAAATTCACCATAATTCCGCTGCCACAGGATGGTGCAAAGAACGCCCGCGCAGTGAATTGTCTCTGCGCCTGTGGGCGCTACTGTGGTCGCAGATAGCCAGTCTTCTTCCACTGGGCGATGCGGGAAAAGTGATGCTGGAAGTAATACAGTCCGAAGAAAAATGTCATGACGCCGCTGAGGGTCAAACCGATAGGCTCGACGCGGTTGTAGTAGTCCTCCAGGCTGCTGCGCATGTTGAAGAACCCACTCAGAAGCAGGATGGGGCCGGCCAGAAACGCGATCAGAAATCCGATTACAGCCAGCGGCTGAGGCCCTTCGCCCAAGTTGCCATCGGTGGCCGCGACCGAGGCGGCAATCAACAGAACGCCAAGAATCGGGGCTCCAATCCCAAGCGCGCCCAGAAGCGTCGAATTGTCGTTGGGGTTCAGCTTTCGAACGAAATTGGCCTGCACAAAGAACCACACAATGGGGAATATCCCGAAGGTCAGGTAGGCGAACAGGAAGACCAGCGCCCAATGCAGGTCGGGTGGCACCAAGTAGGAGGATGGAGCAACGGCAACTGCACCCTGGGGGTAGCCGAAATTGGGCGCGGTCGGCGGAGGCCAGCCTGCGGCCGGCGGAGGCGGAGGAGGAGGGGCGGCCTGCTGCGCCAGCATAGGGACGACCTGGGGCAGGGGCGCCCAAGCCGTCATGCCTTCGTGCCACGCCAGGTCCGAAGCCAATGCGTTTCCTTCCGCCGCCATGCGCTGAAGGACTTCAAGTGAGTAGGGGCCGAGCTTTTGACCGCCGCGTGCTAGCCAATAGTTCATGATCACGCGAGTGTAACGAACCTCACCCAGGAAGATCAATGTGAATCACAATTTGTTCCAACTCCAACAAAAAAGGCGCAAACCGGCAGACCCATCTGGTCTACGAAGGTAGCTCAATTGGGCGCCCTTTGAAGAGAACGTGCCAATCCTGCACCTCGGCCGTCATAATCAACGCCGCATCTCCGGCTATGTTGCCCAACCCTGCAAAGGTCTTGGCGGCTGGGTCTTCGTCCAGTCTCCGCACGATGGAATCCAGTCCATGGCTCATGGCCAAGGACCGGCTGCTGACCCGCTCAAACTCCGCGTGCCCCAGGATTCCCGCCAAAGCTGCGCCGGCAGCGGGCAATGCCGCGGCGAAGATGATCAGTGCGGACGAGATGGATTCCCGTTCGTGTTTCTGATGCCCCTTCCCCAACCAGAGATGCAGAGCGCAAGCCAGAAGGGTGAGATAGAACAGCGTCTGTCCAGCGATGTGCAGGCGACGATGTACGGCGTGGGAGCGGTGAGCGGTGGAAGAATGGAATCTGCTTTGATCGACGAGGACAGCGCGCAATTCCGCGGCTGTCCTGGTGAGATACTGGGCATCGACCTTATCGGACTTCAACCCAATTTCACGCACGATGGCACGGAAGTGCCAGTTGGCCCAATTCACGTTCGCGTCGCTGCGGTCGAGATGCGCCGGAGGGCGAAAGGCGGGCAGGGTGTGCCCCAGGGGGGCCAGGTAATCCAGCACCCGCAACTGTTCGGCAATCATGCGATAGGCCAACCAGCGTTCATGCCAGCGGAACCGCGATCCCATAAATACGATCACGACAATGACCAAAATGGAAACCAGCTCACACCACACAAATCGGCTTTCAAATTGCTCGAATCGCGGAAACAGGGGAAGGACCGCCGCCGAGACCGCTAGCCACGCCAGAAGTTGAGTCAGCAACATTGCGCTGCGAACCAACTCGGCATAAAAGACCCCAAGGGAGGTGGCCCAGTCGAAGTGGCTATACACCGCCGGATCATGAAGCGGATCCCCTTTGCTCAACCTCCAACTGATCTTCAAAGAACCTTGGCCCACGAATCTCTCAAAGAACCTGTAGACGGGACTGCGCCAGCAAGGACGCTTCTCCTTGAAAAAGAGTTCGCGCAGGCCCTCCCTCGACTTTCGCTTGCTGCTCCGACCTGTTCTATCCGCCTCCTCCGTGGAGTCGCCAGGCAACAGCATCCGCTCGATCGTCCGCTCTAGACCCTGGAGCGGAACTTGGCTCTGGGCGTAGGTGATCAAGTGGGGAGCATGAGAATCGATCCGCACCACGGGCACGCCGAGCTTTACGGCTTCCGCGACAATCTGGCCGGTGCCCCCCACTCCGGCGGCAGGCTGGCCATCCCAGATGGCGATGAGAACGTCGCAATGATGGATGAGCAACTGGCCCGCCGCAAGATAGGCCGACGCTCCCTGCTGGCGTGTTCCATCGATTTCAAAGACGCCGCTGGACTGTCGCAGAAGATCGTAAAACTCCTGCCGGGAATCGGCCGAGACAAAGTCCTTCTCGTATTCCTCCCGCGGATAGGGGAGCGGCGCTTGCAGTTCAAAGCCCATGCGCAGGCCGCGCTGCGCAACAAGGCGGTCGGCGCCCTCGGCCAGCGAAGAGATCACGCGCAGGCAAGCCGGCTGCTCGTTATAGACTTCCCTTTTGGCCACGCGCAGCGCAGTGTCTCGCACACAGGCGAGGATGGAATCGACTTGCGCATCGAGCAGTTCGGTGTCGGCCGTGGCGAGGCCGCCGGGCCGGTGGCCGGTAACGCCGACCCGCACGACCAGTCGCGCCCGAGGCGGATGCGAGCAGGATGCCGACTTCGACTGTCCGCGCAGCCATTCGATTGTTTGCGGTACCTCCGCCTTGCCCATTGCGTTCAATCCTTCTCCCGCGGACAACACTCGGGGCACAAATAACAACTCGCCATTTCTCGCTCAAACCCAATCTGTTATCGCAAATGCGAGTAAGTCTGTTCGTAGTAGGCACGGGGATAACTTCGATCGCCTCTTTGTATCCCAAGCTTTCCGGATGGAATCACCGGAAGCACCAGCTTGACGATCCGGTCATCCCGTAGCACGGTGAGTTGCTGCCTCTTTTGCTTGGCGAGCGCGACTTGTCCCTTGAAATCAGCCCAGAGTTTGTCCAGGACGTCTTCGGGAGTCTTGGCTGCGCTCATCGCCCGCGGCAAGGACTCGGTATAGGACCAGTCGCCACATTTCCATAACACATCTCCCACCTGGATTCCACTCTTCAGTCCTGGCGCGTCCATACTTGAAAATTGATTGACATAGAGCATCACCACGACATCCTTGGGGTGATCCAGCAACTCACCATGCACGCCATAATAGGCTTCTTGCTTCCCATTGCTTTCACGTTTCGCATAGCCCCCAGGGCCGAACGTCAATTTGTGGCTGCTATCCAGAAACTCCTCGCGCACGAGATTTCCCGCGGCATCCAATTCTCGCGTGTGGATTGCGTATCCTTCGGGTCCTTTGATCAGTGAACCATCGGCGCCGTAGTAGCTATCGCTCAGCAGCTTGTCCTTTTGGTATGTCTCCACCTCGCGCGCCCAGCCCCAAAGGCGGTTGATCATCAAGCGCTCGTCTGGGCCGTACATCGATTTTTCGATAATTCCTTCTTTGTCACGATTAGCGGTGCCCTTGGCATAGCCAAAACGGCCGACTGCCAGATGGTCGTGCGCATCATAAAAGGACTGCTCGGTCCAGTTCCCCTTGGCGTCCAGCTTCTGCCTCATGGTTGCAATTCCGAGATACGCGTCGTAGACGCCCTCTCCGTTCTTCCCAAGTTCGGTGTGGCGCAGAATGCGTCCGACGTCATCGTTTTCCGTGATATACAGGTGAACTCCGTACTCGTCCGCAGCCGGCTTGTTATTCATTCCGAAGTACTCGCGGCGTGTTTCCAACTGCTTGGCATTGTGTTCAAATGTCGTGCGCCAGATGCCCTGCCGATTCTCTTTGGGCTGGTTCTTCTTGACATCCAGATTGACGGTTTCGGAAAGGAGCCCTCTGTCGTCGTAGGAGGAATCCGTCTCGAAGACGCCGTCGGGGCCTAGTGTCGGCTGCATCTTCTCGTCAAAGTACTGCACCAGCGTCACATTGCCGTACGCGTTGAACACCGACTTCACAAGGTAATGCCCACTCTTTCCTTGCATTGGATGGCCACCGGCATCGAGGCAGGCAAGGCTGGTGACATTCTGGAATCTGTCATAAGATTTTTGATATTTAAAGCATCCTTCGTCGGCGTCCGTTACCGGTTCGCCATGAATGCCGTAGTAGGACTCTTCAATGACATTGCCGCGCTTGTCAAATTTGCTGCGATAAATGTGGATGTTTCCGGGCTTCAGAATCGCCGGGCTGGAATCGGCGTGATAGTAACGCGTCTCCAGTGGCTGATTGAAAGCATCATTTGTGAATACAACCCTGTGATACCTGAATTATGCATAGTTTAAGCACACGGCAGGTGCCGGACCCATTGCGCAGCGAAGTTGCGCCAGTAGTTTGAGCCTCTAAATTCTCCTTGTTTTTGGTCTGCAGGAAGGCAGTGCG
>Ga0182014_10001578_pt1 | contig 30223 bp, 34 predicted proteins | sample 612S2DmetaG_FD_120489 | JGI IMG/M metagenome (GOLD analysis project Ga0182014, IMG submission 120489) | Permafrost microbial communities from Stordalen Mire, Sweden - 612S2D metaG | ecosystem: Environmental > Terrestrial > Soil > Wetlands > Permafrost | place: Sweden: Stordalen | collected... | reverse complement strand
GGCCACGTCCACCTCAAGGACCTCGGCCAGCTGGTGGCGCGCGAGATCGAGAAGGCCGGCGGCGTCGCCAAGGAATTCAACACCATCGCGGTCGATGACGGCATCGCCATGGGGCATGACGGCATGCTCTACAGCCTGCCGTCGCGCGAGATCATCGCCGACAGCGTCGAGTACATGGTCAACGCCCATTGCGCCGACGCCATGGTGTGCATCTCCAACTGCGACAAGATCACGCCGGGCATGCTGATGGCGGCGTTGCGGATCAACATCCCGACCGTGTTCGTGTCGGGCGGTCCGATGGAATCCGGCAAGGTCACCCTCAAGGGCAAGCTGCGGGCGGTGGATCTGATCGACGCCATGGTCGCGGCCGCCGACTCCACCGTCAGCGACGCCGACGTCGAGGTCATCGAACGTTCCGCCTGCCCGACCTGCGGGTCGTGCTCGGGCATGTTCACGGCCAATTCCATGAACTGCCTGACGGAAGCCCTGGGCCTGGCGCTGCCGGGCAACGGCTCCGTGCTGGCGACCCACGCCGATCGCAAGGGACTGTTCGTCGAGGCCGGCCATCTGATTGTCGACCTGGCGCGCCGCTACTATGAGCAGGATGACGAAACCGCGCTGCCGCGCACGATCGCGAATTTCAAGGCGTTCGAGAATGCCATGACGCTCGATATCGCGATGGGCGGCTCCACCAACACGGTGCTGCATCTGCTGGCGGCCGCCTATGAGGGCGGGATCCCCTTCACCATGCAGGATATCGACCGGCTGTCGCGCCGGGTACCGGTGCTGTGCAAGGTGGCGCCCTCGGTGCCCGACGTGCACCTCGAGGACGTTCACCGCGCCGGCGGCGTCATGGCCATTCTCGGCGAACTCGACCGCGCCAAGCTGCTCAATCGCGGGCTGCCGATGGTCCACAGCACGTCGCTGGAGGATGCCCTGGACCGCTGGGACATCAAGCGGACCAAGAGCGAGAGCGTTCGCAAGTTCTTCATGGCGGCGCCGGGCAACGTGCCGACACAGGTGGCGTTCAGTCAGGAACGCCGGTTCGAGGAACTCGATACCGATCGCGCGACTGGCTGTATCCGCGATCTCCAGCATGCCTATTCGAAGGACGGCGGGCTGGCGGTGCTGTCGGGAAATCTCGCATTGGATGGCTGCATCGTGAAGACCGCGGGTGTCGACGACAGCATCCTGACATTCGAGGGACCGGCGCGAATCTTCGAAAGCCAGGACGCCGCGGTCGAGGGCATCCTCGGCGGCAAGATCACGGCCGGTGATGTCGTCGTGGTTCGCTACGAGGGACCGCGCGGCGGCCCCGGCATGCAGGAGATGCTCTATCCGACCAGCTACATCAAGTCGAAGGGGCTCGGCAAAGTGTGCGCGCTGGTCACCGATGGCCGCTTCTCGGGAGGTTCATCCGGCCTGTCGATCGGGCATCTGTCGCCGGAAGCCGCCGAAGGCGGATTGATAGGCCTCGTGGAGGACGGCGATCGCATCCGCATCGATATCCCCGCGCGTTCGATCAGCCTGCTGGTCGATGACGCCACGCTGGCGAAGCGGCGCGAAGCCATGCTGGCCCGCGGGGCGGAGGCCTGGAAGCCCGCCAAGAAGCGCAGCCGCAAGGTGACGATGGCGCTGAAGGCCTATGCGGCGCTCACGACCAGCGCCGCGCGCGGTGCGGTACGCATCGTCCCGGATTAGACGTCGAACGTTGCCCCCGGCGAGCGGTAACCGGCACCCGGCGGGCTCGGCCCGGTTGCCGTGCCGGGCAGCCGTCGCGGTTCCCCGCGGCTGTCATGCTCAAACAACCTGGCCGAGCCGGGTCCGCTTTTACGCGGCATTAACCATCCCGCCCCGACAATCCCTCGCGAAGGCCACGCCGCCATCGCGGAACGCAGCCTTGAGACCTCTGTTCGAAGGGCCGCGACATGGATTTCGAGACACTGTTTGCCAAGACCCCTGCCACCATCGAGGAAATCAAGGCCCGCGTCGCCTACGCGCTGGAGCGGCATCCGCTGTGCCGCAACGTGCAATTCGAGATCGTCAGCATGCCGCGCTCCCCCAGGGGCGGGAACTGGACCATCAGCCTGCGCTCGGTCGCGCCGGATGCGCTGTGGGAAGCCTCCGATATCGTGGCCGACATCCAGCAGGCCTACGACCTCTCTGCCGCCGCCTGATTTTCATGCCTTCCGGCGGCCCTGGCCGCCTGTAAAACGACCGCCGCCGCAGCGCCGGCACGGTTAAGCCTTAATTACTGCCCAGTTTTCGGGAAAATGACCGGGGTCGATCGGCCGGAATGGAGACCTGCTTGACCAAAGCCATGACCATCCTTGCGCTGACCTGTTTCCTCGTCGTCGGCGCGGCCGCCGCCAGCATTCTCGGCCGCGACAGCGTGCCGTCGGCGCGGGCGGAGGTGGCGTCCCTGATGGTCATCAGCCCGGTTGCGAACCGGGAGAGCAAGCAGGACAAGCTCGTGGTCGCCCGGCTGGCGCTGGCGTCGGCGGACCTGTCGCAGACGCAGAGCCTGGGCGAGCCGCTGCGGCAGGCCTATGCCGCGGCCGGGCCGGCCGACATCGTCGAGATGCCGCAGGTCGCAGCCCCTGTGGCCGCGCCGCCGAAGCCGAAGGCGGCTGCGAAGCCGGCCCCGCAGAAAACCTACGCGCTGCTCAGCGATGCGCAGATCGCCGGCATCAAGGAGCGGCTGCGGCTGTCGTCCGACCAGGAATCCTACTGGCCGGCGGTGGAGAACGCGCTGCGCGCGGTGGCCCGCAAGATCCACGCCACCCGCCTGACCGATCCGCATGCCACCGGCGCGCCGATCGATCCCGACGCCGCCGAGGTCCAGCAGCTGAAATCGGCGGCAATGCCGCTGTTGTTCCAGTTGCGCGAGGACCAGAAGCAGGAAGTGCGCACGCTCGCCCGCCTGATCGGACTGGAAAAGGTCGCCGCGCAGATCTGAGGCGGCTGACGAGGCCAAAGCTGCGAGTCTCTCTCAAATGACTCCCCTGGCGGCGGAGATGGTTCGGTAACCGCGTTGCCGGCCAACACGAGCCGGAAAACGCCTGGCATCGCGGGCTTAACGCGGGTTTAGCACATCGAGCCAACGATCAGTCCCGCACGTCGCGCATGTCCGCGACAGCCGCTCTCCAACGACGAGCGGCTCGCAGGAGGGGACGTCATGGGGATGCTGAGCGCCTATTGGTCGGAAGCCGCGTTGATCACCAACGGGATTCTGATGCTTCATTTGCTGGGAGCGGCCGCGGTAGGTCTGGTGCTCGGCTACGAGCGCACCTATCACGGCCGGGCCGCGGGAATGCGGACCTATACGCTGGTCTGCCTCGCCTCGACGATGCTGACGGTGATCAACGGCTATCCGGGACAGTGGTATGGCGGCCTGGCGGCAGTGCCTGCGACGGCCGACCCGACCCGGGCGATCCAGGGCATCATGACGGGCATCGGATTCCTCGGCGCCGGGGTCATCATGAAGGAGGGCTTCACGATCCGTGGCCTGTCGACCGCGGCGTCGATCTGGATGACGGCGGCGATCGGAGTCATGATCGGCGTCGGATTCTACGGCGCGGCGATCTGCGCGACCTTGCTCGCGGTCGTGGCGATGACCAGCCTCGGAGGGCTGGAGAAGGTGCTGCCACATCAGACGACGTTGCACCTGTCGCTGGTCTATCCGCACAACCGGGTGCCGACATCGGATGAAATTCGCGAGCGCATGAGCGCGCACGGCTTCGAGGTGATCGACTGGTCGTTCAATTATTGCGAGAGCAAGCAGCGCTTCCAGTACGACCTCGTGCTCCAGGCCATGGGCGTGTGCCGGTCGCACAATCTGGTCGGCGAACTCTCCGACGCCCGCGAGGTCGTCGAGTTCCGGCTGTCGCCATCGCGCGCGTGAGCGGCGAGGAGGCGGCCTGCCGCGCTGCGCCGACGCTATTGTCTCCGGCTTGATCGGGACGCTCCGGCCATCCACAATCCTCTCAATCGATGTTTCGAAGCGAGATGGATCGGGGCAAGCCCGATGACAATGTGGAATCCAGCATGTCCGACACCTACGAGACCCTCCAGATCGACACCCTTGCCGAGCACGTCATCGGCATCAGCCTCAACCGGCCGCAGGCGATGAATGCGATCAACACCCAGATGGGCCGCGATCTCGTCGCCTGCTTCGAGGGGCTGGCGCTCGATCCGGCCGATGTTCGCTGCGTGGTCCTGACCGGCGCCGGCAAGGCGTTCTGCGCCGGCGGCGACCTCAAAGAGCGCAAGGGGATGTCGGACGAGGCATGGGCGCGCCAGCATGTCGTCTTCGAGCGCATGGCGCGGGCGCTGCTCGACTGCCCCGTTCCCATCATCGGCGCCGTCAATGGCGCGGCCTATGGCGGCGGCTGCGAAATCGCCTGCTGCTGCGATTTTCTCTATGCCGGCGATACCGCGCGCTTCGCGCTGACGGAGGTCACGCTCGGGATCATGCCGGGTTCCGGCGGCACGCAAAACCTACCGCGCGCCGTCGGCGAGCGGCGCGCCAAGGAGTTGATCCTCACGGGTCGGCCGTTCTCCGCCCACGAGGCCTTGCAATGGGGCCTCGTCAACGAGGTGTTTTCCGCCTCGGAACTGTTCGACAGGGCGCTGTCGACCGCGACCGCGATCGCGCGCAATGCGCCGCTTTCGGTCCGGCAGGCCAAGCAATCGATCCATCGCGGACTGCAAATGGCGCTGCGCGATGGACTGACCTTCGAGATCGAGGCCTACAACCGCCTGGTGCCGACCGAAGACCGGCGCGAGGGCGTGCTCGCCTTCAACGAGAAGCGTCGTCCGAATTAGCGGGGACGCTAGGCGCTGCCGCCGCGGCTTCGATCCCCGACCTCAGCTGAGGCCGCGATTTTCCGAGCAATACGCGATCAGCCGCTCGATGAAGCCGGCGCAGTTCGCGAGCTCGGATAGCTCGACATATTCGTCGGGCTTGTGCGCCTGCACGATCGAACCGGGTCCGATCACCACCGTGGGGATGTCGGCGATGCTGACGAACAACCCGGCCTCGGTGCCGAAAGAGACCTTGGCGTGCGAATTGCGGCCGGCCAGTTGCTTGGCCAGGGTGACCAGCGCATGTTCCGGCGGCATGTCGAGCGCGGGGTATTCGAGGATCTCCTCGAAGTCGATGCCGCAGTCCGGATTGGCCTGTTGCATCGCGGGCTCGATCGTCTCCCTGGCCCAGGCGACGATGGCGTCGGTGACCTGCCTGGATTCATCGATCCCCAGTCCGCGCGCCTCGAACTCGACCGCGCAGCGATCGGGCACGATGTTCAGCGCGGTGCCGCCGCGCACGATGCTGGTCAGCATCGTGGTGTGCGGGACGTCGTACAGCTGATCGCGGTGCCCGTGCGCCGCAAGCTCGTGTGCGCGGCGGCGGACCTCGGTGATCAGCTCGGCGGCATATTCCACGGCGTTGACGCCGCTCGGCGCCAGCGAGGAGTGAGTGGCATGGCCGCGGAAGGTCGCGCGCACTGCGTGCTTGTCCTTGTGGCCGATCGTGACCTGCATCTGCGTCGGCTCGCCGACGAAGCAGCCCAGCGGCTTGACGCCGGCGTGGCTCAGCTTCCGCAGCAGCGGGCGCACGCCGACGCATCCGACCTCTTCGTCATAGGAGAAGGCGAGATGGATCGGCATCTTCAGCCCGGCGCGGGCGATCTCCGGCACCATCGCGAGGCAGACCGCGACGAAGCCTTTCATGTCGGCGGTGCCGCGGCCGTAGAGCCGGCCATCGCGCTCGGCCAGTGTGAAGGGATCGCTGCTCCAGTGTTGCCCCGCGACCGGCACCACGTCGGTATGTCCTGACAGCACCATGCCGGGCCGGTCCTCAGGCCCGATCGTCGCCCACAGCGATGCTTTCTGTCCTGACTCGTCCGGGATCTTCCGGCCGGTGATGCCGAACGAGGCGAGATAGCGTTCGATGTAGGCGATCAACGGCAGGTTCGAACGATCGCTGACGGTGTCGAAGGCGATCAGGTCGGAAAGCAATCCGCTGATGCGTTCGGTTCGCTGGTCTGTCATGTTCCCGGTCATTCGACGGCCGTGGAGAATGGGCTGGCCGGCTGCTCGGCCCGGATGAAATTGGCGAGTGCGCGCGCCGCCGGCGCCAGCGAGCCTCGGGCCATGAAAGGATTTTCATACCAGCGACTTGCGTGCAAGTTTTTTCGCGATCACGCCCTTGCGGCCGCAGGCGCGTGAGGGTCCGAGGCGCCGGATAAGTCAGCCTCCGATCGCAACGCGACTTGGAAAGCCGGCCTGTTCCTGATCTTATCGGGGTCGCGCGACCACCTGACGAAAGGCCTCCGATGAACACGCGACGCGAACACGATCTCCTCGGTGACCGGGATGTTCCGGCGGCCGCCTATTACGGCGTACATACCTTGCGTGCCGTGGAGAATTTTCCGATCAGCGGAACGCCGATCTCGATCTATCCGGACCTGATCGCCGCACTGGCTTCCATCAAGCTGGCCGCGGCGAGGAGCAACCGGGATCTGGGGTTGCTCGACCAGACGCGCGCGGACGCCATCGTCGCCGCCGCCGAGGAAATCAAGGCCGGCAAGCTGCACGAGCAGTTCGTGGTCGACGTCATCCAGGGCGGCGCGGGCACCTCGACCAACATGAATGCCAACGAGGTGATCGCCAACCGCGCGCTGGAGCTGCTGGGTCGCGCCAAGGGCGATTATCATTTCCTGCATCCGAACGAACACGTCAATATGAGCCAGAGCACCAACGACGTCTATCCGACGGCGCTGAAGCTCGCTGCCTACTCCGGAATCATGCGGCTGGTCGACGCCATGGGCGTGTTGCGCCAGGCCTTCGAGATCAAGTCCGAGGAGTTCAAGGACATCATCAAGATGGGCCGCACCCAGTTGCAGGACGCGGTTCCGATGACGCTCGGGCAGGAATTCTCGACTTATGCGGTGATGCTGGGCGAAGACGAGCAGCGGCTGAGGGAAGCGGTGCTGCTGGTGTGCGAGATCAATATGGGCGCCACCGCCATCGGCACCGGCATCAATGCGCATCCGGACTACGCCCGGCTGGTCTGCCAGCATCTGCGCGACACGACGGGCATCCCGGTGGTGACGGCCTCGAACCTGATCGAGGCGACCCAGGATTGCGGCAGTTTCGTGCAGCTGTCCGGCGTCCTGAAGCGGGTCGCGGTCAAGCTGTCGAAGACCTGCAACGATCTGCGGCTGCTGTCGTCGGGCCCCCGCGTCGGACTCGGCGAGATCAACCTGCCGCCGATGCAGGCGGGCTCCAGCATCATGCCGGGCAAGGTCAACCCTGTGATCCCCGAGGTCGTCAACCAGATCGCCTTCGAGGTGATCGGAAACGACGTCACGGTCAGTTTCGCGGCCGAGGCCGGCCAGTTGCAGCTGAACGCCTTCGAACCCATCATCGCCCACAGCCTGTTCAAGAGCGTGACCCATCTGCGGGCGGGGTGCCTGACACTGGCCAGCAAATGCGTGAGCGGCATTACCGCCAATCGCGAGCATCTGCGCCGCGGCGTCGAGAATTCGATCGGCATCGTGACCGCGCTCAATCCCTATATCGGCTACGCCAACGCTACCGAGATCGCCCAGCAGGCGCTGATGACCAACCAGAGCGTTTACGATCTGGTGCTGGCGCGCAAGCTGTTGACCCGCGAGCAGCTCGACCAGATCCTGCAGCCGGAGGTGCTGACCCAGCCGCGATCCTTCGAGCCCGGCACCGCGCCCGCGGGAACCGGAGGGCCCATCCTGCGTCGCGACCAGGCCGATTGACGGCAACGGAGTGTTCGATCGATCTGGATGTGCAGTCGGCCGGGAACAGACAGGTGTCGGCGGGTTGATATTGATCCCCGGTTGGACATCGTCTAATATTTTTTGACTCAAGGGGATGGGGTTCCCCAAAACCGCCTGTGAGGGCTGATGACTCCTGCCGCGTCGAGAATGCGGAGGGTCAAGCCATGGCGAGATGCCGCTCAGGCCTGCTTCTCCGTCTCGACGCGAACTCAAGTAACGGTCTCGCGCGCCGACCAGGGATGGTGCGCGCCGACGGCTGGATGTGTTTGTTGGTGAGGGCAATTCCTGGCGGGAATTCTGGCAGGAAAAATGCAAAGAACGAAAATACATTATGTTCCGGCAGGTTTCAGCGGTGGGTAAGATGACAGCAAGTCGAGGCACGCGGTGGATACGATCGACGGAGTGATCTGGGTTTCTCTGGGCAGTGTTTTCGGCGGGATAGCCCGATTCTGGCTGTCCGGATTTGTGGCGCGGCGTGTCGGCGAAACATTTCCCTGGGGAACGATGGTCATCAACGTGAGCGGTGCGTTCTTTATCGGCGTACTTGCGGCATCGGCCGCGGGCCACGGGGCCTTTGCGGCCGCAAGGCCGTGGCAATTTGCCGTCACCGGATTCCTGGGATGCTACACCACCGTGTCCTCCTTCAGCCTGCAGACCCTGTCGCTCGCTCGCGACGGCGAGCTAAAGCTCGCGGTCTGGAATCTGGTGCTCTCGCTGTCGCTTTGTCTTCTTGCCGTCGCCGCCGGCTTTGCCGCCGGCCTGCATGCCTTCGGGTAAGGGGAGGCGGGCAATGCAGGACAAAGTTTTACCGAACCCGCCGGCCGCCAAACAGGTCGAGAGCCGTCCCCGGGCGCGCCGTTCCGTCTGGTGGCAAAATTTCTGGGACGCGACCGGCTCCTATGTTTCCGTCGCGCTCGGAAGTATTGTCGGAGGGGTCGCTCGCTATCTGGTTTCCGTTGTGTTTCTGAGCCAGTTCGGCAGCGGCTTTCCCTGGGGAACCCTGTTCGTCAATGTGACGGGCTCGTTCATCATCGGATTTTATGCCGCGCTGACCGGCCCCGACGGCAGGTTGTTCGTCAGTCCGCGGCAGCGGCAGTTCGTCATGGTCGGGATCTGCGGAGGCTACACCACGTTTTCCGCGTTCAGTCTGGAGACCTTGCGGCTCGTGCAGGCCGGCGACATCCAGGCCGCATCCTTCAATTTGTTGATCTCGGTCGCAGGCTGGATGACGGCCGTATGGCTCGGTCATGTGCTGGCGGCACGCCTCAATCGTCTGTAAGGAATTTGAAAATGCAAATGCCGAAACAAGCCATGCTGCTGCGGATCTTCACCGGTGAAAACGCCAAATTCGACGGTCGGCCGCTCTATGAAGCCATCGTGAAGAAAGCGCGCGAAATGCAGCTGGCCGGCGCCACCGTGCTGCGCGGTCCGATGGGCTTCGGCAAATCGAGCCTGATCCACACCGACAAGATCCTGCGGCTTTCGATGGATCTGCCGCTGGTCATCGAGATCGTGGATTCCGAGGAGAAGATCAACGGATTCCTGCCCGTTCTCGACGGCATGATGGACAGCGGCCTCGTCACGCTGGAGAAATTGCAGGTGCTGCAATACGGCAATGACAGGGCCGGGGATGCGTGACTGGGAGCGCCCGGGCCCAAGCGCAATGCCGCGCGCCGCGACCAACGCATCCAGCACCGACCAGCCGAAGGGTGATCTCTGTCACCTCCATGACCATAGCTCGGTCTGGTCGCTCCAGAGCCGTCCGGTTGGCGCCGGGTTCCGGCGATAGCCGTTGGCCGCTTGGGTTCAGCAAGTGGCCGCAGCACCTCCTGCCGCATCGGGGTGCCTTTCAGGATGACAACCTGCGTTATTGTTGATACAACCTCTGAGCGAATTGGAGGCTCCCTCCAAACGTTGTTTGCAGGATCAAAATAGCAGGGAGGATAACAATGCTGTCTCGTCGCGATTTAGTCCTGAGTGCGTCGGCTGTCGCGCTGGCCGCACCTCACATCATCCGCACCCCCGCGATCGCGGGGGCGCCGATCGTGCGACGCGATGTGATGGATATGGACGTGAAGGATCGGTTTTTTTCCGATTACGCCTCGGCCGTGCGGAAGATGCACGAATTGTCCAATGACAACCGGAGCTGGATAATTCAAGCGCGCATTCATGCGGATTACTGTCATCACGGAGAGCTGGAATTCCTCCATTGGCATCGCCATTACATTCGATTCTTCGAGACGATATGCGCCAAATTGAGTGGAAATTCCGAGTTCGCGCTGCCTTATTGGAACTGGTCAAAAAACTCGGGCCGGATTCCAACGCCTTTCTTTGATCGGCCGGAACTCAACGTCGAACACTGGAACGATCCCGGGCAATATGTAGGCAAGGCCTGGGGGCGCATCGACACTGTCGGCCGTCGCGGTCTGGACAAGACCCATGGTCTGATGGACGATCCGAGCAGAGCGGGGGCTTTTACGCTAGCCACGATCAACCGGATCAAGCAACTTCCGTCGATCGATCTGTTCAGGCCGGCGCTGGAGGGACAGCCGCACAACACCGCGCATGTCATGACCGGTGCCACCAAGTCCGGCAAGGGCGGCCATATGGGGAGCGGGCTGTCGCCGCTCGACCCGATTTTTTGGCTGCATCATTGCATGGTCGATCGCGTATGGGCGGAGTGGCAGCGATCGGGACACGCCACGCCGGACCCGCAACGCGATTATTCAGGTCAGTTCTTTGACGCGGATGGCAAGGCGGCGAAGGCCAACAGCACCGGGGCAATGAAGATCGAAGACCTCGATTACACGTACGACATCTTTCAGCGGCCGGGACCGGCGGTCACGAGTCAGCTCAATGCCGAGCAGGTCAGTAATCTCAAGCAGATATTGCAGCCTGGCCCGGCCCAGGCGATCGGATCTGCCGCGAACAGCAGCTCGTCGCGGGCAAATATTGAGACCGCGATCGATGTCGCCGCGCCGGCGATATCGACGCACGTCAACCAGCTTCAGGAACTCGAACTTGCGGCAGGGACGATTGGCGGACGGCGCCTCCTGGCCAAACTGAGCAACATCGTGCAGCCGGAGAACGGCGACCTGTTGGTCAATGTCTTCGTCGATTGTCCCTATCTATCCCCCAGCACGCCCTCGACCGATCCGCATTATGCAGGGACATTCAGCTTCTTTGGGGCTGCACAGAAGATGCAGGGAATGGACATGAACTCGGTTAGCTATGTGGTGGATATCACCGAGCCGGTCCGTCAAGCCGGTTTGGCCGAGGACAAGATCCGGGTTCAACTGATGCCGTTGACGGGTGCTTCTGGGCGTGAATCGAATTCGACCTTCCAGGTCGGAAAGGTGGAAATACTGAGCGTCTAAAGGCCCTTGAGAACCGTTGCGGCCCACATATCTGGGAGTACGAGAGGTGTTGACGAATGTCTCGTACCGTCCCAATTCTGGCGCTTGGCTTGGCTATGTTGGCTGCTGCGTTCACAGGGCGTGAAGTGTATGCGCAAGGTAACGGTGCATGCGATGTTAATTCGCCGGAAGGTCCAACGATGGATGTGCAGTCCGAGATAGCCACTGCGCAGCAGCCGGCCCGCATCGTACCCAAGGATGGTCCGCGTCTGGTTTCGATGTCGCCCGCACTAAAACTTACCCTGCGTCCGACGGCGGTGGATACGGATGTGCCGTTCCTTGTCCAGATATTCGCGAAAGACCTCTGTACCGGCAGCGGAAACGGGCCGGGCCAGCTATTGGGGGTGGTATCGTTCCTTCCGCCAACAATCGGCCAGAGCCAGGAATTCGTATTGCCGGCCCCGGAGCTGGGATTCCCTTCGACCTCGCGGCAGAATATTCAGATCACCGTAAAGCTGATTCCCGCGAATTCCGCACGAGAACTGCGCCACGCTTCTCTTGAGGTGGTGAAGGCCCGCTTCGCCGAATAGTTCGGCGTGGGTGAAGCCAATGTTTGGTGCTTTGGTGCCCCTGGCCGGAATCGAACCAGCACTCCTTGCGGAACTCGATTTTGAGTCGAGCGCGTCTACCAATTCCGCCACAGGGGCTTATCGCGGTCTGCCGCTTTGGGCGAGGCGCGAAGCCGGCGGAATATAGCGGGCGGTGAGGGCCGGTCAACCCGCGCGCGACGGGAATAATCCGGCGCCGGGGAGGGTGATAGCCCTAACGCCATGGCCACGGCGTGGCGACGGGCAGGCGGGCTGGGGTGGGTGAAGCAGGCCCTCCGAGCGCAAGCGGAATCCGCTGCCGCTTCGCCCGGCAAAACACCGCCCTGTGATCGCGCCTGCCTCGACAGCGTCATGCCGGCGCGTTACGACGCTTTTCACACAGGAGACCGCCGTGACATCAACCGTTGCAAATCCCTCGCAGGCGCGCGGCGACGCTCATCCGGCGCTGACGGCGGCGCTCCTGATCACGGTCATTGCGGCGGCGACGCTGGCGGGGGCCTGGTTCTTCCAGCTGGTGCTGGATATCCGGCCCTGTCCGCTCTGCCTCGAGCAGCGCTATACCTATTATGCGGTGGTGCCGCTCGCCGCGCTGATCGCGTTCGCCGCCGCGAAGCATGCGCCGCGCGCGCTACTGGTCGCGGGCCTCGCCATCATCGCGCTGGCGACGCTCGGCAATGCCGGGCTTGCCACCTATCACGCCGGCGTCGAATGGGGATTCTGGCAGGGGCCGACCGATTGCACCGGCCCGATTCTGGATCTCGGCAGCGCCGGCAGCCTGTTGCAGCGCCTCGACAGCGTCAAGGTGGTGCGCTGCGACGAGGTGCAGTGGAAATTCCTCGGCCTGTCGCTCGCCGGCTACGACGTGCTGATCTCGCTGGCGATGGCCGCGATCGCAGCCTGGGGCGCGGTCAGGGCGGGCCAGCGCTGAACCTCATGGTAAGCGGCGCGGATGCCGCCCTAAAAATATCTCCGACCTCATCCTGAGGAGCTTGCCAACGGGTCCGCGCATAGCGCGGCCCGATGATAAACTCCGCAAGCGTCTCGAAGGATGGCCGCAACGCACGGAGCCTGCTGCCATCCTTCGAGACGCGCGCAAGGGCGCGCTCCTCAGGATGAGGGCGGAGCTGTTTTCACGATTTCTCAGCAGTGCGGTCGGAGATCCATTCACGACCTCCCTTGGATGAGGATCGCCCGCTAATCGTCGACATCTTCCTGCGGCCGTCCGAACAGGTGGATGATGCCGGGGGTCGCGATGGTGACAAAGACGAAACGCGACAAATGATGCGCGCCGACGAAGATCGGGTCGATGTGCAAGGTCAGCGCCAGCGCCAGCATGGCGTCCATGGCGCCGGGCGCGAAGGCGACGACGATGTCGGAAAACCGCACCGGGGTGGTCAGCGCGATCACCGCGACGAAGATCGCCGAGATCGCGACCGCAACCGCGAAGGATCCCAGCGCGGCATTGACGTGGCTGAGCAGCACCCTGGTCTTCATGCGCGCGAAGCGCGAGCCGATCAGCGAGCCGATGCCGACCAGCGCGATGCCGCGCACCCAGGGCGGCAGGCCGCCCTCGATCAGTCCGGTGCCGTGCAGCACGCTCGATCCGATCATCGCGCCGAACATCCAGCTCGCCGGGAATTTGACCAGCCGCAGCACCAGCGCGGCCGCGACCGAGGCCGCGATCAGTGCGGCCAGTTCGAGCGGCGAGGCGATCGCGGTGACGGCTGTGGGCGACGACGACGGGGCTATTCCGGTCAGCGCCAGCAACATCGGCAGCGCTGCGGTGAGGATGATCACGCGCATGGTTTGCACCACCGCGATCGCCGAGACGTCGGCGCCGCGCTCGATCGCCAGCATGGTGATCTGCGACAGCGCGCCGGGGCTTCCCGCCAGGAAGGCCGAGGTGCGGTCCCAGCCGTGGACGCGCTGCAGGTAGTAGCTCGAGCCGAAGGTCGAGCAGAAGGTGGCCAGCGCCAGCAGGCCGATGGTCAGGGGATAGGCGCTGACGTGCTGCAGCAGCTGCCGCGACACCAGCGAACCCAACGAGATCCCGAGCAGCACCAGCACGGTCTGGGTCAGGATCGGCGGCACTACCAGCGGCCGTCCCGCGATCGCGGCGGCGCCGACCGCGATCATGGCGCCGGAAATCAGTCCGCCCGGAAGGTGCGCCAGGAGAAACAGCACGCCGCCGGCGGCGCCGATCGCCAGCGTTTCGAGCACGTTTAGGATTCTGGTGCGGTCGGGGATGGCAAAGGCCATCGATGCGGGGATCAGGCTCACGCCACCTTATGGCAAATCCGCAAGCCCGGGACAAATGCGCTGGCGCGATGCAGCAATGCGCGGTCGGCTTCGTCGGCCGGGGAGGGCAGCATGCTGCGACCTCACCAGTCGTGATTCCCCGCTTTCGCGGGTGACGGCGGTGATGGGTATCATTCGAGCTCTGTCCGTCCTCCTCCCCCTTGCCGGGGGAGGAGGGCGGCGCAACTGTCGAATGTCAGGTCTTCGGCTTGGCGGCGTCCTTGGCGGCCTTCTTGCACTCGGACATGAACTTGTGGCGCTCCTTGCCGTGGATGCCCTTGGTATCGGCTTCCTTCGAGCATTCGAGCGACGCTGCGGTGCGCGGCTTCTCGGCCTTCTTTTCCGCGGGCGCGGCCTTTGCGGCGGGCGCGGGCGTGGCCGGCGCCGCGGTCTGCGCGAACGCCGAACTGATCAGGAACAGGGACGCAAACGCGGTTATGGCGGCGCGGGAAGAAATCGTCATCATGGGGCACCTCGGGTTAAAGAGGCCCGCAACGTCGCGCCACGATGCTGAACCGCGGATGAATGAAGCCGGCCCGGGCCGCCATTTCGCCGCACGATATTTTGCCGCCATCACGGATCGCTCCGTTGTCAGCCGCCGTTGCTGCGCTAGGATGGGGGACCAAAAGATCGCCATACCCAAGGAGACCAAGGGATGACTATTCAAGCAAAATTATTGTGCACCTTTGCCGTAACCGGTTTTGCCGCACTCTTGGCAACCGCGCCGACGCAAGCCCTGACCACGCAGGAATGCAGTGCGAAATACCAGGCCGCCAAGTCCGCCGGCACGCTCAACGGCCAGAAGTGGAACGATTTCCGCAAAGCCCAGTGCGGCGCCGACGCCACTGCTGCCCCGCCCGCCGCGACACCTGCTGCGGCTCCGGCTGCCGCGCCCGCGGCTCCCGCCGCTCCGAAGGAGGCCAAGAAGGAAGCCGCTCCCGCGCCAGCGCCGATGGCGGCACCCGTCGGTAACGCCGTGTTCCCGACGGCCGTGGATGCGAAATATTCCAAGGAAAGTGCCGGCAAGGCCCGCATGCACACCTGCCTCGATCAGTACAATGCCAACAAGACGGCCAACGGCAATGGCGGCTTGAAGTGGATCCAGAAGGGCGGCGGCTATTACAGCGAGTGCAACACGAAGCTGAAGGGCTAAGGCGTTTTCCCACCCTCGGGCTTGACCCGGGGGTGGAAACCGGCTCGCGTCAAGAAATGCGTCACGGCAGGCCCGGGCCGGATCGGCCCGGGGGCTGCGACGGGGCGCGCGCCGCCGTTTCATGAGGGGAAGTATGGCAAGAGTTTTGCGGAATATCATCGGGGCCATCGTGCTTGTCGTTGTTTCCCAGACCGCCGCGGCGGCGCTGGACGATCGAACTGCGACGCGGCCGGATGATGCGAAGAACCTGCTGGCTCAGGCCGGCGCGCCTGCGGTGTCCGCAACGACCCCGGCTCAGGATTCGAAGGGACCGCAGGACCAATCCACTCCAGCGGCAGCGACGCCGTCGAGCCCGGTATCGGCGGAGGTGACGCGCGGCGAAAAGACGGTCCCCGGATGCGCGCTGAAATACATGGCCGCCGAGCTTGCCGGCAAGCTGAAGGGACGCAAGTGGAAAGAGTTTCGCCAGGAAGAGTGTGGCGCAAGCACCGTACTGGTGGTGTTTCCGTCCGCGGTTGCGCCGAAATATTCCACAGAAGCGCCGGACAAGGCGCGGATGCTGACGTGCGCGGATCAATTCAGCGCCAACAAGGCCTCGAACGGCAACGGCGGCATGAAATGGATCGAAAAGAGCGGCGGCTACTATAGCGAGTGCGCCGTCCGCCTTAAGGGTTGAGCGTCCTCAGCGCTCAGGCCTCGTCGTCGAGCAGTTTTTCGGCCGAGCGCGCCAGCAGCTGCGCGCGCTTGCGCGGGCCCCGTTCGAGAAACAGCAGGCTCTGGCCGAAGATGAAGCAATAGAACAGGAAGGCCTGCGCGTCGGCTTCTTCCGGGCCGAGCCCGGTGGCGCGATAGAGCTGTCCGACGTTGTTCAGCCGCGCGGCATCGACGCTGGCGACCGCCGCCGCCGCCGCCTCGTCGGCGCGGGCCCATTGCCGGATCGCCAGTTCGACCGCCATGCCTTCGGTATTCATGCGCTCCGAATAGAGCCGGATCAGCGCCCTGAGCCGGTCGCGCGCGCTGGCGCCGTCGAGGCTGGTCTGCTGCTCGATCGCTGCGATTCGCCCCGCGCTCCAGTCGTGCAGGATGCCCTCGAGCAGCGCCGCGCGGTCCTTGAAGCGTCGGTAAAAGCCGCCCTTGGTGACGCCGAGGTTTTTCGCCAGCACCTCGACCCGGACGCCTTCGACGCCCGACCGCGCGATTTCCTTGAACCCGGCCTCGATCCAGGTGTCGCCTCTGCCGTCGGTCATGGTGGATGTCTCACCGATTCTTGATACGGTACCGTATTGCTAGCCCGTCGCGCCCCTGATACGCTACCGTATCAAAAATCGGGGGCGGGAGCGATCGATGGAGACCGCGGTTACCTATTGCGGCACGGTGTATCCGTGGCAATGCGACCATGTCGGCCACATGAACATCATGTGGTATGTCGGCAAGTTCGACGAGGCCAACTGGAGCCTGTTCGCGCGGCTGGGCCTGACGCCGACCTATCTGCGCCAGTCCGACCGCGGCATGGCCGCGGTCCAGCAGAACATCAGCTACAAGCGCGAATTGCTGGCCGGTGATATCGTCGAGATCAGGAGCGCGCTGCTGGAGATCCGCGACAAGTCGATCCGCTTTGTGCACGAGATGCGCAACGCCGAAACCGGCGAAATCGCCGCGTCCTGCGAGATCACCGGCGTCCACATGGATCGCAAGGCCCGCAAGTCCGCGCCGTTCCCGGATGAGATTCGTAAGCTCGCCGAAAGCCAACTCAGGCTTGCCGCGCCCGCCGGAGCCTGAGATGGGGCCGTTCGAACCGAAGAACCCCGACTATCGGAAGCTCGCCACCGCGACCTTCGAGCGCCAGCCGGCGATGCGCAACCTCGGGATCTCGATCGCCCGGCTCGATGCTGGCGAGGTCGATCTGTCGATGCCCTATTCCGCCGACTGGACCCAGCAGAACGGCTTCGTCCATGCCGGCATCATCACCGCGGGGCTCGACACCGCCTGCGGTATCGCCGCTTTCACGCTGATGCCGGCCGATTGCGATGTCCTGACCGTGGAATTCAAGACCAACCTGCTGGCGCCGGCCAGGGGTGAGCGGCTTTTCTTCCGCGCGCATGTCGTGAAACCCGGCCGCACCCTGACGGTATGCGAGGCGCGCGCGGTCGCGCAGACCGGCGGCGCCGAAGGCCTGATCGCGACCATGACCGGCACCCTGATGGCGCTGCCGCGGCGCGCCTAGGCGGTTCGCGGCGGCCGCCGGCTGCCGCGCCCCGATCATTGACAAGCCGGCGCGGCAACCGCCTGATGCGCGGGTTTCGGGGGTCGCCGATGATCGCAAGCCTCAGCCTCATCCTGCTGTGCCAGCTGGCCGGCGAAGCGTTCGTTCGTGGCCTCGGCCTGCCGATGCCGGGTCCGGTGGTCGGCCTCGCGCTGCTATTGCTGTTGCTGCTGGCGCGCGACCGTTTTGACATTCTCGCGTGCGGACCGCTGCAAGGCGGCGGCGTGGAGAACGCCAGCCGCGGACTGCTCGCGCATCTATCGCTGTTGTTCGTTCCGGCCGGCGTCGGCGTGGTGCAGCAGCTCGGTCTGATCGCCCAATATGGCGTCGCCATCGCGGCCGTGCTGGCGATCTCGGTGGTGGTGACGCTGCTGGCCACGGTGGCGACCTTTCTGGTCGCGAGCCGGCTGCTGGCGCGCGGGGGCGGCGAGCCATGAGCCAGAACCCGTTCTCGCTGTGGGTCTATCTTTCGCAGTCACCGCTGCTGTGGCTGACGGTGACGCTCCTGACCTACGCGGTCGCCGATGCGGTCTCGCTCGCAACGCACCGGCATCCGCTCGCCAATCCCGTGCTGCATTCGATGTGGATCATCGGGGTGTTTCTGCTCGCGACCGGCACGTCCTATACGACCTATTTCGGCGGCGCCCAGTTCGTGCACTTCCTGCTCGGGCCGGCGACGGTGGCGCTTGCGGTACCGCTGTACGAAAACCGCAAGGTGGTGATGGCGGCGATCCTGCCGATGCTGGCAGCGCTGGCGGTGGGTTCGGTGACCGCGGTCGCATCGGTGGTGCTGCTGGCGGAGGCCTTCGGCCTGCCGCGCGGCGTTGTGCTGTCGCTGACGCCGAAATCGGTGACGGCAGGCGTCGCCATGGGCATCAGCGAATCGCTGCACGCCGATCCCTCGCTGACGGCGGTCGCGGTCGTGCTCACCGGCATCATGGGCGCGATCACGGTCACGCCGTTGATGAACCGGGTGGGCATCACGGACTTTCGCGCCCGCGGCTTCGCGGTCGGCATCGCGGCGCACGGCATCGGCACCGCGCGCGCGTTCCAGGTCGACGCGGTCGCCGGCGTGTTCGCCGGCATCGCCATGAGCCTCAATGCGCTGGTGACCTCGCTGCTGGTGCCGCTGGCGGTGACGCTGCTGGTGCGTTGATCGTCCTTGCAGTTTTTATGCTGCCATCCTAGAGGTTCGTGGAAATTCCTTCCAAATAATCCGCCGTGCGAGCGAGGTTGCCGCTTTTGATGATCTCCGCGATGCAGGGCGTGCTGGGACTGGCGTCGGGCTCGCTGGTCGGATTCTCGCTGGGACTGGTCGGTGGCGGCGGGTCGGTGCTGGCGGTGCCGCTGATGGTCTATGTGGTCGGCGTGCCCGATCCGCATCTGGCGATTGGCACCAGCGCCATCGCGGTGGCGACCAATGCCGCGATCAATCTGTCGAACCATGCGCGCGGCGGCACCGTACGCTGGGGCTGCGCGCTCACCTTCGCGGCCGCGGGGATCGTCGGCGCGTTCGTCGGATCGATCTTCGGCAAGATGCTCGACGGACAGAAGCTGCTGGCGCTGTTCGCGCTGCTGATGCTGGTGATAGCCATGCTGATGCTGAAGACGCGGTCGCGGGTCGGGCTGCCGGACGTGCAGATGGACTGGTCCAACCTGCCCGCCATTGTCGGGCTGGGGCTCGCGACCGGAACGCTGTCGGGCTTCTTCGGCATCGGCGGCGGATTTCTGATCGTGCCGGCGCTGATGCTGGCGACGGGAATGTCGATCATGAACGCGGTCTCCTCGTCGCTGGTGGCGGTGACGGCGTTCGGCCTGACCACCGCCGCCAGCTACGCCTGGTCCGGATTGATCTCGTGGGAGCTGGCGGGATTGTTCATCGCCGGCGGTATCGCCGGCGGACTGGCCGGCACGCGTTCGGCGCGGCTGCTGGCGGCGCGGCGCGGCGCGCTGAATATCGTGTTTGCCGCTGTCATTATCGCGGTGGCGCTCTATATGTTGGTGCGCAGCCTGACCCCCGTCCTGATGGGTACGCCCTAGGAACCCGCCCGGAGACCAAGATGACGAAATCGACCGATTCGGCGCGGATGCGTCAGGGACGCAGCCGGCGCGAGGCGCTCGGCCTGCTCGGCGCCGGTGTGCTCGGCATCGGGATGTCGCCGCATTCGGCGTTCGCGCAAGGGCCTGAGGAAAACGTGCTGACCGAAGCGCTGGTGTTGCGCGATCCGGAAATTCCGGTGGCCGGCAATGCCAATGGCGACATCACGATCGTCGAATATTTCGATTACCAGTGTCCCTATTGCCGCAAGGTCGATCCCGAATTGCGCCAGCTGGTGCATGACGACGGCAAGATCAGGCTGGTGCAGAAGGACTGGCCGGTGCTGGGGGAAGTCTCGGTGATCGCCGCGCGGCTGGCGCTGGCCTGCAAATACCAGGACAAATACATTCAGGCCCATGAAGCGCTGATCGGCGTCAATTCCAAGCTGACCGAGCCGCGCATCCGCGAACTGCTCGCCGGCGCCGGCATCGATGTCGATCGCGCCACGACCGATCTCGCCACCAACGCCAAGGCGATCGACGCCATTCTCGCCCGCAACAACGATCAGGCCACGGCGTTCGGCTTCAACGGCACGCCGTCCTTCATCGTCGGCAAATTCCGGGTGCCGGGCGTTCTCACCCTGGCGCAGTTCGAGCTGGCCGTCGCCGATGCGCGGAAAGCCGCGAAGAAGAAATAACGGCGCAGAAATAGCGGCGCTTCAGCCGGCTATTTCGACGACAGCCTGATCCAGTCGTCATGGGCGCGCGTGGTCAAGGCGTGCCAGTCGGTGGCCGCGACGTCCCAGTTCACGATGGTGCGATTGTCCTGCGCGACGGCGCCGCTGGCGACGGTCGATGTCTGCATCGAGTCGTAGCTGTAGACGCCCGCGACCAGCAGCAGCGCGCCCAAGATCATTCCCAGAAAAACCCGCATGTCGACCTCCATTGATGGCCGACAACGCGGTCAGCCGGTGATGGTTCCGCAGCCGTGGGGGGTGGCAGGGTCGTATGGAAAAACGCCGCTAGATCGGCTATCATGGCGCATGACGAAAAATGACATTCCGGGGCATATTATCGCTGATTTGGGCCGGAAATACCTGTGGTGGAAATTGCCGAACGGACAGCCGCACTCCGAGGATCGTATTATTGCGCAAACCATGAACCTCGGCACCTATGACGACATCCTTTTGCTCGAGCAGACGGTCGGCAAGCCACGGTTGGTAGAAGTGATGCGTCATGCCGAGCCGGGTTGGATCAACGATCGCTCCTGGGAATTCTGGCGCGGGCGATTGTCGTTTGCGACGGGAACGGTACTCCCGCATGAGGCTCCGCGGAGAGCGTTTCATGCCGCAATGCCTTGATCCGGAATTTGACGTCCTGCCGCCGGCATGGCGTGAACGTCATCCGCCAGCGAGCCAGTCCAGAATCTCGGCGTTGATCTCGCGCGGATAGCAGTGGCTGAGATCGTCGATCTCGCGGTAGGTGACGTCGGCGCCGGCGGCTGCCAGCAGCTCGCGCGTCTGCCGGGCCACCTGCACCGGAAACATCCAGTCGAGCCGGCCGTGCACGAGATAGATGGGCAGGCCCCGCAATCGATCCGCATCCGCCATCTCGGCCATCAGCGGATGGAAGGTGGCGGAGACCGGTGCCAGATGGGTGAAGGGCGATGCGCTCTCCAGCCCGCTGACGTAGCAGAACGTGCCGCCGTCGCTCATCCCGGTCAGCAGCAGTCTTGCCGGATCGACGTTGCAGCGGCCGCGCACGGAATCGAGAATGCGCTCGAGATTCGGGCCGTCGGTGTCGTCGCCCATCAGGGCCCAGCTGCTGCCGGTCGCGGTCGGCGCCACCAGGATGGCGCCAAAACTGCGCGCGTCGCGCAGCCAGCTCCACAGGAAGCCGCGGCCGTTGCCGCTGCCGCCATGCAGCGCCATCACCAGCGGCCAGGCGCGGTCGGGCGTGTAATATTCCGGCACGTAGAGCGAGAAGCCGCCGCGGCTGCCGGCTTCATTGTCGTGGTGGAAGATTCCGGTGTGTTCGTGGGCCGGTTCGGCCAGCCGCGCCGTCAGCGCCTCGTCGTCGCGCCGCGCCGGATCGGTGAAGAGCTCGCTGACCGGCGGCAGTTTCGCGGCGAGCGGATACAGCGCCTCCTGCGCGCGCGGGGCGTGACGCAGCGCGCGGAACACCGCGATCAGATCGCCGTTGCCGCGCTCGACTTCGCGCAAGCCCGCGAACGCCTTGAGCGCTTCGTCGCTGGCGGCTTCCAGCGCCGCCTGAACCGGCGCGAATGGCTCCGGCCAACCGGCCAGCCGCGGGCGGACCGCCTGCAGGTCATCGTCCGGCTGGCCCGCGGCTTCCATCACCGCCCCGAACCGCGGCGGATCGAGATGGCGGGCGATGAAGCCGAGCGCCTCGAGCGACTGCAACAGCGGCGGCAGCACCGCCACGATGTCGTCGACCACGGCCTCGCTCATCGCTCGTCTCCGCCGGCGCCGGTCAAAATGCAGCCAATGAGGTCGCGTTTTCCGTCATTGCGACCCGTTGGCTCGCAATGACGGTTTGAGAGCTGTTCAATGCAGCCGCGGGCCCTTGAGCAGGCGGGTGCGGTCGGTCGAGGTCAGCACCACGTCGAAGGTGACGCCGTCATGGTGGACGGTGAGCGGCACGTCGACGCCGGCGGGGCCGAGCGCCCAGAGTTTTCGGTAGAAGCTGCTCTGGCTCGTGATCTTCTCGCCGTTCAGCGCCAGGATGACGTCGCCGGCCTTGAGTTCGGCGCGCGCCGCGGGGCCCTTGGCGGAGATGCCGATCACCACCACCCGGTTGTCGATCTCGGTCGAATACATGCCGAGCCAGGGCCGCGCCGGCTTGTTGACGCGGCCGAATTTCCTGAGATCCCCGAGCACCGGTTTGAGCAGGTCGATCGGCACGATCATGTTGACATGCTCGGCCTTGCCCTCGCGCTCGCGCTCGAGCTGCAGCGAGCCGATCCCGATCAGCTCGCCGCGGTTCGAGATCAGCCCGGTGCCGCCCCAGTTGGGATGCGCGGGATAGGTGAAGATCGCCTCATCGAGCAGATATTCCCAGTAGCCGGCGAATTCCTGCTTGGCGGCGATCTGGCAGGCGACCGAGCGGGTGCGGCCGCCGGCGCCGCCGACCACCACATGGTCGCCGATCTCGGTGGCGCGGGAGGAGCCGAGCGGCACCGGTTCGAGATCGAGGTGCCCGAGCGCCTGCACCAGGCCGAAGCCGCTCTCGGCATCGAAGCCGAGCGCATGGCCTTCCACCACCCGGCCGTCGCCGAGATGCAGCCAGACCGCTTCGGCCTCGGTGATCAGGTAGCCGATGGTCAGCACCAGCCCGTCGTCGATCACGACGCCGTTGCCGGCGCGCTCGGTGCCCAGCGTCTCGGCGCTGAAGGCATCGTTGGGGATGATCGAATGCAGCCCGACCACCGAGGCAAGCACCCGGTCGAGATCGAAACTGTAGTCGCCGGCGCGCGGCTGAAACGCCGTCGGCACCTTCCATTCAGTCAAAGAGGGCATGGAGACTCTCCTGGCCAGCCGGCATGGCCCTGTTTTCGCAAGTAACTCGCGAAGTTCGGGCGCGCGAAACCGGCCACGATCTTATGTCGCAATCGACCGTGGCGAAAGTCTGCCGTATCATGAATTGTGTGCAACGCCCGGACCGGTTGAGCGCCGGCGCGGATCGGTGCTCCGCTCACCTCTCCCCAACGGGGAGAGGTCGGATTGCAAAGCAATCCGGGTGAGGGGCCGCAGCTCTCATGATGGACTGTAACCCCTCACCCGATTTGCTAGCGCAAATCGACCTCTCCCTATGGGAGAGGTGGGGACACGTTACCTCACGCCTTGCCGGTGACGCGCCAGATCACGTCGCCGACGTCGTCCGCCACCAGCACGGAGCCGTCGGGACCGAGCGTGACGCCGACCGGCCGTCCATAGGACTCCCGTTCGTCGGGCGCGAGGAAGCCGCTCAAAATATCCCGCGGCGGCCCGGACGGGCGGCCGTTCGCGAACGGCACGAACACCACCTTGTAGCCGCTCAGCGTGCTGCGATTCCAGGAGCCGTGCTGCCCGATGACCATGCCGTCCGGGAATCCCGGCAGCGTGCCGGCCGGCAGCCAGCACAGGCCGAGCGAGGCGGTGTGTCCGCCCAGCGCGTAATCCGGCGTGATGGCTTTTGCCACCGCGGCCGGATCCTGCGGCACCCGGTCGTCCACCGTCTGGCCCCAGTAGCAATAGGGCCAGCCGTAGAAACCGCCGTCGCGGACCGAGGTCAAATAGTCCGGCGGCGTCTCGTCGCCGAGACCGTCGCGCTCGTTGACCACCGTCCACAGCACGCCGGTAGCGGGCTCCCAGGCGAGCCCCACCGGGTTGCGCAGCCCGCCGGCAAAGATGCGGCTATTGCCGCTGGCGAGATCGAGCTCGTAGACGGCCGCGCGCCCTTGCTCCACTTCCATGCCGTTGTCGGCGATGTTGGTGAGCGATCCGACCCCGACATAGAGTTTTGTGCCATCGGGGCTCGGCAACAGGCTGCGCGTCCAGTGCCCGCTAGGCCTGAAGCTCACGAGTTTCCGCCCCTTGGCGGTGATGCGGTCGGCGCCCGCCGCATAGGGGAAGGCCACGACGCCGTCGGTGTTGCCGACATAGAAAGTGTCGCCCACCAGCGCCATGCCGAACGGCTGGCTCAGCCCCTCCATGAACGCCCCGCGCGTTTCGGCGACGCCGTCGCCATCGCGGTCGCGCAACACGGTGATGCGGTTGGCGCTGACGCCGAGCGCTCGGGCGCGCCGCATCGTCGCCTGCATGGCGTAGCCGAACACGTTGCGGACCGGGCCCGCGACCTGGTTCGACTCGGCCACCAGCACGTCGCCATTGGGCAGCACCTGGATCCAGCGCGGATGTTTCAGCCCGGCCGCGAACGCGTTGACCTCGAGCCCCGGCGCCGCCACCGGCTTCTGGCCGTCGCTCCATCCTCTGGCCGACGGCATCTTGAGCGTCGGGATGGCGCCCTGCGGTTTTGCCACGGGCACCACCGGTGCGCTGCCCCAGGCGGGCGCGGGCGCGACACCCTGCCGCCGCCGCCACGCCAGCGCCGCGGCGCCGATCAGCGCCACGATACGCGCGAAAATGCCGGACATGCTCATGTCATTCCCCTTTTGATCGCGCGCACCCTATCCGAGGCGGGGGTGTGTTCAAACCTTATTTCAGCATGCGAATGCAGCCAAGGATTTGAGGGATTCCCTAACCGTCATTGCGAGCGAAGCGAAGCAATCCATCTGTAGAATGTGTTGGTGCATGGATTGCTTCGTCGCTTTGCTCCTCGCAATGACGAAAATGCTACCTTGTTCATTGGCTGCATTCTGAGTCACATCCGGTCGCGGTCTAGGCCGGCTTGCAGGCGCGGCTCGCCGGTGCCACACTTGCCGTCAAGTCCGACGGCAAAGACCGGGCAAACGCGCATGCGGGACGATAGGGGAAACGATGAAGCTCGCCGCGAACCTGTTCGCCGCCCTGCTTGTGCTGCTGGCGGCGCCGACGGCATCGGCGCAATCCGCTTATCCGAACCGGCCGGTGAAAATCCTGGTCGGCTTCACGCCCGGCACCGCTCCGGACCTTGCGGCGCGCATTCTGGCCGACCGGTTTGCGGAAGTCTGGGGCACGGCGTTCGTGGTCGAGAATATTCCCGGCGCCGGCAGCAACATCGCCACCGAGCGCGTCGCCAAGGCGGCCGCCGACGGCTACACGCTCTTGATGGGCGGCAACTCGTCGCTGGTCATCAATCCGAGCCTGTACGAAACCCTGCCATTCGACCCGGTCAACGATTTCGCGCCGATCTCGCAGGTCTTCATCGCGGCGAACGTGCTGGCCGTCCCAACCGCTGTACCGGTCACGACCGTGGCGGAACTGGTGGCGCTCGCCAAAGCGCGGCCCGGCAAGCTTTCCTATGGCCATGCCGGCGTCGGCACGTCGCAGCATCTGGGCGCCGAATTGTTCAAATACATGGCGCATGTCGATATCGCGGCCGTGCCCTATCGCGGCACCACGGCGTTCATACCGGACCTGATCGCCAACCGGATCACCATGTCGTTCGCCAATATCGTGAACGTGCTGCCGCTGGCGCGCGAAGGAAAACTGCGCGCGCTGGCCATCACCTCGATCAAGCGCTCGGCGCTGGCGCCCGACCTGCCGACCATGGCGGAATCCGGATTCCCCGGCTTCGAGGCGGTGCCGTGGTTCGGCCTGCTCGCGCCGGCCGGCACGCCGAAGGATGTCCTCGACAAATTGCACGGCGAGACCGTCAAGGTGCTGGCGATGCCGGAGGTGCGCAAAAAGTTCGACGAACTCGGCCTCGAGCCGGTCGGCAACACGCCGGCCGAGTTTGCCGCGATCATCAGGAAAGAAACGCCCGAATGGGCCAAGGTGATCAGGGATGCCGGCATCAAGCTCGGCAACTAAAGCGTTTTCCAGCGAAGGGGAAACCGGTTCGCGTCAAGAAAACGCATCCAAATAAGAATCTGGAGCCCTTTCCGTTTCGATTCAATCGAAACCGAAAGGGCTCTAGCTCGGCGTTCCAACACTTTGGTATTGAAGTAGCCCCGTTCTTGCGGCGGTGCACTGCGTCGCTTAATGCGACAGTCGTTTCGCGTTCGCGGCGACGTGTTCTCGGTACCGCTCGACTACGCTGCTCGCTGTGCCGCCGGACATAAGGCTCACGCTGGCCTCAAGCATGGCGTTTATCTTTTCCGACACCATCAAATGTGCTTCGTCGTGCGAATTGCTGCCGCCGGACATCATCTTCATCATTCGAAGACCGATGACGTTGCCTGACTCAAATGCCAGCGACATGGCGGAATAAAAGGGGACAAACATCGGGCAGCCTCTCTCGACAGCGAAATGCTGCGGGGAGCAAATGTTTGGTTTGATGAAAAGGTCCATGCAATTCGATCAGTTTTCCGACCGATCCGCGCGGCGCATTCGATCCATCGCGAGCCATGTGAGCGATATTGCTCAGCCCCCGAAGCCCTGCAAGGTGTCGCAAACCGTTCTGCGGACTACGCGACGGCGCCCATCGTCGATACGCCGGCATGAGCCGCGGCGATCAGCTCGTAGGAGCGCAGGCGCGCGCGGTGATCGTAGATGTCCGAGACCACCATCAACTCGTCCGCCCCGGTCTCCTGCAACAGGGACGCGAGCCCGGCGCGGACGCTGTCCGGCGATCCGACGACGGACCGCGCCAGCATTCCCATCGCCTGCGCCTTCTCGGCCGGCGACCAGTAGCTCTCGATGTCGTCGATCGGCGGCTGGCTGAGGCCGCGTTTGCCGCGAAACAGGTTGGTGAAGGACATCTGCTGCGTCGTCGCCAGCCGCTTCGCCTCGCGGTCGCTCTCCGCGGCGATGATGTTGACGCCGACCATGGCGTGGGGCTTCGTCAGTTGCTCCGACGGCTCGAAGCGGCTGCGATAGAGCTCGAGTGCCGGCAGCAGCTGCTCGGGCGCGAAATGCGACGCGAAGGCGTAAGGCAGGCCCAGCGCCGCGGCGAGCTGCGCGCCATAGGTGCTGGATCCCAATATCCACAACGGCACGTCAGTGCCCGCCGCCGGCACCGCCTGCACGGCCTGGTTGGGTCCGGCCGGTGCGAAGAAGGCCTGCAACTCGAGCACGTCCTGCGGGAAATTGTCGGAGCTCTGCAAGGTGCGGCGCAGCGCGCGCACCGTGACCTGGTCGGTGCCCGGCGCCCGCCCGAGGCCGAGGTCGATACGGCCGGGGTACAGCCGCGCCAGCGTCCCGAACTGCTCGGCGATGATGATCGGGGCGTGGTTCGGCAGCATGATGCCGCCGGCGCCGACGCGGATGCTGCGCGTGCCCGCCGCGATATGGCTCACGACCAGCGCGGTGGCGGCGCTGGCGACACCCGGCATGTTGTGATGCTCGGCGACCCAGTAGCGCCGATAGCCCCACCGCTCGGCATGCGCGGCGAGATCGCGCGCATTGTCGAACGCGCCGCGCGCGTCGGTATCCTGCGTGACGCGGACCAGATCGAGAATCGAAAGCGATGCCATGGCGCAACTCCTCACCCGTTCCCTATCTGGGGGCGCGGGCAGGCAATTGCCAGTGTTGGCTCTATTCGGCGGCTTTCGACACCGGCGACGGCATGATCCGGAAGTCGCGCCCCTCTTTCAGCCAGGCGGCGCGCTCGTCGCGCAGCAAGGTGCGGCGGACCTTGCCGGAATCGTCGCGCGGGCTGACGTCGACGATCTCGTAGCTTTCCGGATGCTTGTAGCGGCTGAGCTGGTCGGCGAGGTGCGCAGCCATGCCGTCGATCACCGATCGTTCATCGGCCTCGCCGGCGAGTTCGAGGATGGCATGGACGCGTTGCCCGAATTCGGGATCGGGCAGGCCGACCGCGATGCAGGAGCGCACTTGCGGGTGCGCCATGACGGCGGCCTCGATCTCCGCCGGATAGATGTTGGCGCCGCCGCGCAGGATCATGTCGGCGAGCCGGTCGCCGAGATAGAGATAGCCGTCGGCGTCGAGCCGGCCGATATCGCCGAGCGATTCCCAGCCGTCGGGGCGGCGCTTCGGCGTGGCGCCGAGATAATGATAGGTGCTTCCGGCGCCTTCGTTGGGGAGGAAATAGATTTCGCCGCTCTCGCCCGGCGCGACGTCGTTGCCGTCCTCGCCGATGACGCGCAGCGCCGAGCCTTCGCCGATTTTGCCGACCGATCCCTTGTGCGCCAGCCATTCGACGCCCGAGATCACGGTGGCGCCCTGCCGCTCGGTGCCGCCATAGAGCTCCCAGATCCGTTCGGGGCCGAGCCACTCGATCCATTTCTCCTTCAGCCAGGGCGGCATCGGCGCGGCCATGTGGAAGACGATATCGAGGCTCGACAGGTCGTAGCGTTGGCGCACGGCTTCCGGCAGCGACCAGATCCGGTGCATCATGGTCGGCACGAAATTGACCCACTGAATCCGGTTGGCGGCAATCAGCCGCAGGGTTTCCTCGGCATCGAACTTCACCATCCCGGTGAGGCGTCCGCCGGCGAACAGCGCGGTATGCGACACGATGAACGGGGCGTTGTGGTAGAGCGGGCCGGGGTTGAGCAGTTGCACGCCCTGCCGCATGCCCAGGATCGGCGCGGCTGACGTGTCGACCACCGCCGGGTTGTGATCGAGGATCACCTTGGGCCGTCCGGTCGAGCCGCCACTGGTCATCGCCTTCCAGTACCGCGCCACCGGGCTGGTCATCGGCTCGTCGGACAGGCCTTGCGGCGTGAAGTTCGCCGGCAGCGAATTCGGCGCATTCCAGTCGGCCTCGCCGCCCACCACCAAAGCGGGCTTGAGAATGTCGAGCACAGCGGCGGCTTCGCCGCGCGGCAGCCGCCAGGACAGCGACGTCGGCGTCGCGCCGAGTTTCCATACCGCAAAGCTGGTCTCGAAAAAACTGTTGCCGTTGGGCAGGCCGATGGCGACGAAATCGCCGGCCTTCACCCCCTTGGCGGCAAAGGCGCGGGCGCGGCGGTTGGCGCCGCGCTCCAGCTGCTCCCAGGTCAGCGCGTCCTCGCCGTGGCTGACTGCGATCGTATCCTTTGGTTTGCGATCGGCATACCAGCGCGGCACGTCCGCCATCGGAATCAGCATGCAGGCCTCCCGTCACCTGGCTTGTTTCAAGCCTTGTTCTGCGGCGAATGACGAGACGAGTCTCGACCTCGCGGCTTCTTCATCGACGGGAGTTTTGGCAGAACACGAGTCCGAAGTCCATTTGGAGGGCAGGGAATTTCAGAGCAAACCTCGCGCGAAACCTGTGGCGAGTTCGCGGGGCTGTGTCGTGCCGTCATTGCGAGGAGCCAACGGGTCCGGCCTTTCGGCCGGCCCGATGACAGGCTCCGCGACGAAGCAATCCATTCTTTCTTTCCGCTGCGCGGGCCGATCGGGTCCGATTAAATCAGACTGGCAAATTCCGAGTCGTGGCAAGATCAACTCGCGGCGCGCTTGTCTCGCGCCGCTCTCCCGAACTTTACCCCCGTCGAAGACGGCGGGGTATTTTTTAAGAGCGATATTAGGAGAGCGTCTCAGCCACGACACTGATTCTAAACACCGGCTTTTTGGATTCGTCCAGGATCTCCATCTGCCAATCGGTGTTCTGATTCAGCTTGCGGGTGATGCTGCCGACCAAGTCGCCGCAGACCTTTCTTAACTCAGCCCACGCGGTTGCGTCGTCAGGAAGGTTGATCTCCGACTCTCCCGCGAATTGGCCGGTTTGGATATGAAAAAAATATTGAGACAGGATGAGACCGCTTTCTCTTGGCGCGCAGCGTTGGGCGCCTTCGCCGATTAGGTCTCCCGGCTTGGTTGCGGAAGCTCCGTGACTCAAGCCGAAGGATTTGATTCGGACAGCAATATCTCATTCAAGGTGGACTAAAGAATGGTCCGTCAATTTCGGATCATTTCCAATTGTCGCTGAAGATGTCTGATCCGCCCGAGTCGCGTTTTTCGTCGTTGCGAGGAACCAACGGGTCCGGCCTTCGGCCGGCCCGATGACAGGCTCCGCGACGAAGATTCCATGGGGAGTGGATAGCGGCCAAGTCTGAAGCCAGACTGAGGTTGCTGAAACCACTCAACCTGGAGACGACGATGTTGCTCGATCACCCTTCCGACGGACTGACCGCTATCCGC
>Ga0182014_10001576_pt1 | contig 30239 bp, 25 predicted proteins | sample 612S2DmetaG_FD_120489 | JGI IMG/M metagenome (GOLD analysis project Ga0182014, IMG submission 120489) | Permafrost microbial communities from Stordalen Mire, Sweden - 612S2D metaG | ecosystem: Environmental > Terrestrial > Soil > Wetlands > Permafrost | place: Sweden: Stordalen | collected... | reverse complement strand
GAGGGCGGCACGGCCCTAGTGATTCACGCCAAAGCGGACGATCTCACCAACGATCCGTCCGGCAACTCTGGCGATCGCATCGCCTGCGGTGTGATTGTCCAGTAGGCCCAGCAACAGGCGTGGGTCCGGCAGTTCGAATCCGCGCGGGCTAACATAGTTAAGATGCGACTGTTCAAGCTGGCTGCGACGGTGGCTTCGGGCCTGGCGCTCGCAGCTTGCGTGCTTATGATCCCCACGGGTTGCCACGTCCAGTCAGCGCTCACCCCGCAACAGGCGGAGGGAAAGCGCCTCTTCGACACGGGCTGTGCGCACTGCCACGAAGAGAACGACCTGCGTCTGAAGAAGGTCCCACCGAATCTGCACGGGATCTTCAGCCACAAGACGTTGCCGGATGGGGCGCCGGCGACAGACACGGAAGTTGACCGGATTCTGATGTCGGGCAAGGGAATGATGCCCTCGTTCGCTTACCAGATGACGCAAGAGCAAATGGTCGCGCTGCTGGCGTATTTGCATACCTATTGACGTGCCATGCGCCCGTGGCGGCATGATTGCGGCGCATGAGCGCGAGCCGCATCAAGATATACTTGGAGTTCTATGGCAACCGAAAAAACATTCTATTTGGAGACCTTCGGCTGCCAAATGAACGCCCATGACTCCGAAAAGGTGATCGGCACCCTGCGGCAACAGGGCTACCGACAGGTTGAAGCCGAGGAGGATGCCGGTCTCATCCTCTACAACACCTGTTCCATTCGCGACAAGGCGGAGCAGAAGGTGTTTAGCCGCTTGAACGATTACAAGAAGCTTCACAAACAAGGGAAGCGGTTTGCCGTCCTGGGCTGCGTCGCCCAACAGGAAGGCGAAAAGATCTTCGACCGTGCGCCGTATGTTTCGCTGGTCTCGGGATCGGCCTCGTACCGCAAATTGCCGGAGATGCTTACGCGCCTGGAGGCAGGCGAAAGCCGCATTACCGGTCTCGACGACCGCCAGACGGACGAGGCCTTCGAGACCGAATTTACGGCGCGCCTGAATCCTTACCGGGCTTACATCACCATCATCGAGGGCTGCGATAAGTTCTGTTCCTACTGCGTGGTACCGTACACGCGTGGCAAGGAGCGCAGCCGGACGTCGTCTTCGGTGCTGATGGAGGCGCGGCGCATCGCCGATCTTGGATACACCGAGATCCAGCTTCTGGGCCAGAATGTGAACAGCTACCGCGACCCGGAAGGGAAGCGCAGCTTCGCGGAATTGCTGGCAGCCGTGGGCCAGGTACCAGGCATCCGGCGCGTTCGCTTCATGACCAGCCATCCCCGCGACTTTACGCGCGACATTGTTGACGCCATCGACGCTGTGCCGACACTCTGCGACCATGTACACCTCCCGGTGCAGTCGGGTTCGGCAAGGATTCTGGCAAGCATGGCCCGCGAGTACACCCCGGAGTGGTACCTCGAGCGCATCGCATGGATCAAAGCGGCCAAGCGGCGCATCTCGATTTCGACCGACATCATTGTGGGCTTCCCGGGTGAAACTGGCGACGATTTCATCCAGACCATGGACCTGCTTGCCGAGGTGGAATACGATTGCGTCTTCGCCTTCAGATACTCGGCCCGCCCGAATACGCCCTCTCTGGTGATGATCGACTCCATCCCCGATACGGAGAAGGCTCAGCGGCTTCAAGTGCTGCTTGAACGGCAACGCGAGATACAAAGGATCAATTATTCCAAGCACATCGGGCAAGTTATTGAGGTAATGGTGGAGGGCGTGAATCCGGCCCGTGGGCAGGTCTCGGGTCGGAGCAGCCAGAACAAGCCAGTCAACACCGAGTGGTCGGGGCCCATTGCGCCGGCCCCTGGCAGCTATCTTCGTGTCAAAATAACGGGGGCTTTTCCCAACAGTCTGGTGGGCCAGGCCGTCTAAGATTGCAATGGTTCTTGAAGAGGGAACTGATGGACATTGAAGTGCGGATTCGTGGCCTGATGATGGACCCGGCAACCAATATGCCGATCGTGGTGCTGAAGGATGTGGGCTCCGACGCCGTGATGCCCATCTGGGTTGGGATCTTTGAGGCCAATGCGATTGCGCTGGAGATAGAGAAGATGTCGGCCGCGCGGCCCATGACACACGATCTCGCACGTAACCTAATCCGTCACCTCAATGGTGAACTGGAACGCGTTGTGATTACAGAGCTTAGAGACGACACATTCTTTGCGGTTCTGTGGCTTCGGCAGGGGGAAGAACCTGTAGTCATCGACGCGAGGCCCTCCGACGCAATTGCGCTCGCATTACGTGCCGATTGCCCGATCTTCGTCGCGGAAAAGGTCATGGAGAGCGCCAAGCTCAATACCACCGGCCCGCCAGAGGGGCCCACTGCCGAGCAGTTGCGCGGGTGGCTTGAGGGGTTGAACGACGAAGACCTCGGCCGCTACAAGATGTAATCCAGCCAAGATCTCAAGACTTGATCAGCTAGCGCGAAGCAAGGGGAACCGAGCTGTCAGGACCCTGACGCTCTTGGTCGCATAGCCGCGCGGTCGACTCCCTCGAGCAAATTCTCGAGTTCGCCCAAAGGGAAGTGAGTGTACGCAGGGGTCGTAATACGTTGCAGGACTTGGCTTTGCTGTGTCTTAGTCGCGTAGGAGTCTAGTATACAGAATATCTGTTATCGGACATGATTACGGCTTCCGAACCAGCCCTGATTGCTCTGAGGTCCTCTTTTGAATCCACGTCCAACGCGGAATGTACATGTCCTGATAACCGTCCCCCGAGATCTCGACGTCGGCATTGTCTGCGAGGCGGCGAACGCGAACGCGCCCGATCTCGCACATGCACCGCCATGTGTCGCGCAACGCGCAGCAGTCCGCGTAGAGCGCGTAGTGCATGTCGGGTGACCACTGCATTGGCGAAAGTGCATTGGAGCGACGGAATAGTCGCTTTCTTCCTTCGCCAGAGGGATGTATCGCCCAGTAAGCCTTCTCATGGAAGTAAGCGATCCACTCGCCATCGGGAGACCAGGTCGGGTAAGGGTTTGCGCACATGATAAGCCCTGTGCAATCCGGTCCTCCGTGAAAGAGGTCGCGCGACGTCTGGGCTACGGTATCCCAAATACGAATCGCTCCGGGTCCGGCTGACTCCTTGTCTCCAGCGAAATAGACCATCTGTTTTCCATCTGGCGACCAGCACTGCGGTGTTACCCCGACGGCTTTTCCGTCGACGACGCGGTCTGCTTTGCCAGATGCCAGATAAAAAACGAGCAACTGCCGGTGAGGGTCGTTGTCAGACTGCTCAACCATCGCGAGTTTAGAGTTGTCGCGACTCCAGCACATCTCGGAAGGCAGGACGATTTGCGGGTACTTGCGGACGCCTCCCCCGTCGGTAGGCACAATTGCCAGGTAGTAGTGGTGATCGGCTTCTAAGTCGCAAGTTTTCCACGACGGGCATGGGTTCACCTCCCAATACGGAAAAGCCGCCAGTGTTCCATCCGGCGAGAGCATGCCCTCGTAGGAGAATGAGTGGCCCACAGCTCCAGGAATCGCGACCTCCTTCCAGTTATGCTTAGCGTAGTACCCTATCGGTGCAGTGCTCAGTTCGCCGTGGTCGAACATGGCTACTGAGATCCCAGCCTCCGCAGGCAAGTTCTGGAGTTCGTCTTGAAGGCTGCGCTCCCCTGCCCAACAAACTCCCGCCAATGCCAGCCCGCTTAGCCATGCCACTCCCATTCGCTTTCGCATGGGTCACCTCACTAGGGCAAGCGTAGGCGAAAGTTGGATTCGGGTGAATCCTGACTGGGACACTTTTTCAACTGTCACAATGCGAATCCCCAGGGCACAGTTCACGCGGACGTTCTAGCCGGATCGTCGAAAATAGAGGTAGGAACCAGGAACGTCAGTTCCGGACTTCGGCCAATAATTGCTCGATCTCGGCCTTTTCGGAAGCTGCGAGGCCGAGCAGCGGGGCCCGGGAGCGGCCGCCGTAGTAGCCATTGAAGTCGCACGCGAACTTCACGCCGGCGATGCCCAGACTTCCGACGATCCGCTGATTGACCTTCGCAATGCGCTGCTGCTTCTCGCGCGCCAATGCAGGGTCGTGATCCTTCCATGCCTGGTAAATCTCCTGGCAAGCCTGTGGCGCGAAAGCGGCGAACGCGAGAATTGCTCCCGTTGCTCCCGCCTCCAGCGATTCCAGAACCGAGCTCCCCGAGCCGCATAGCACCTGAAACCCAACTTCCCTGCTACGGGTCTTCAGCGGAGCGGCTGCCGCTGCCGTTGCGGCGCTACCGCGCAAATTGCCCACTGGTACAAAGGAACCATCCACTTCGGCATGCGCCGCGAGCATCCGCGCCGTAGCGGCCTCAAATACCTGCGTCACCGGCACGGTCCGCCGCGGCGCATTTTGCGAAGCGCCAACCAGTGCCCCGATCCGCGAGACCTTCCCGGACGAATCCTTGATGCCAATAATGTTTGGATGCCCGGCCAGTTCGCCCACCAATTCCACGGGAATCTCATACGGCACGCACTTGGGAATGTTGTAAAGCACCACGGGTAGCGGCGAACGGTCGGCGATGCTGCGGAAATAATGGAGCACAGCCGCGGAAGACATTTGGCCAGCGTAGTAACTGGGCGGTCGCACCAGGACGGCATCATACCGAAGCGCTGCCGCGGCATCTGCCAGTTCCAGCGTCGCCTTCACGCTCTCACGGCCTACGCCCGCGATCAGCACTTTCTCCGGCGCGGCAGCTTCGGCGGCCACGCGGAGGACCTCGCGCGATTCCGCATCGTCGAGCAACGGCGCCTCGCCCGTCGAGCCTAAAACCACCACCCCTGCCAGCAGGCTTCGCGAGTAGCGCGCGATGTTGGCTTCAATCTTGCGGAAATAGATGCGTTCGTCGGAGTAAAACGGCGTGGTGGTCGCGGCGAAAATGCCTTCCAGCAGCATTTTTGTATTGTAAGACCCGGCACGGTTACGCGGCGCTCTTCCCTGCTTCATCGCGCCGAAATTGTTCGCTTTGGCGGCGGCGGTATATGGTTAGTGGTTAGATAGAACGCAGAAGCAGCAGCAATTCTCACTTCAGGAGCGGCGAAGATGGGCTCGTCGGTGCAAACTGACCTCGAGGAACAGAGCACATCCAAACTTTCCACGCAGGCGCTGTCATTTTTCCTGCATTCGCTCCTGGCGCTCGCCTCGTGGATGGCGCTCATGCTGCTTGGCTACGCCATCAATCCCTCCGGAGTGCCCCAACTCGTCATTCTTCTGTTGTCGGCCGCCGTGCCGCTCGCCGTCGGATTCCTGGTCGCACGCATTTATCCCGCGGAAATGGCCACCCTGGTTTGGCTGCTGGGCATCATCTGGTTTCTGATTGTCTGCCTCTGGGTCCTGAACATGCCGACCGGGCCAAATCAATGCCTCCAGTGCGAGGCCACCGAGAAGCTGACGCGCACCTTCTTCAGCCTGCCCAGCCCCAGCGGACTCATCGATAACGACGGGCCGTTTATCGGCACCTGGCCTGCCGTTGCGCTCGTCGGTTACTCCATGGGCGCGAAGCTCGGCTTCCGGCGGCCGAAGTAACCGTCAGGAATTGTTTTCCGCCTCGAACCTGCCGCCGTTGAACGACGCGGCTGAGCCTCAGCGTCCGTTCTCAGAGTGCAGTGCCTGCAGAGCGAACACGGTCACTTGTTGTTTCTGCATGGCGGCAATTCCTTCGGCGGCGGCCTGAGCGGCTGCGAGCGTGGTGATGGTGGGAATGCGCGCCAGCACGGCTGCGCGACGAATAGCCTTTTCATCGAAGATCGCGTCCTGTCCGCGCGGCGTGTTTACGATCAGTTGGATGCGGTCACCCTTGATGAGGTCCACCGCATTGGGCCGGCCCTCATCCACCTTGAACACGCGCTCCACAATCAGCCCGGCGCCCTCGAGCGCACTGGCCGTGCCTTCTGTGGCCACGATCTTGAAGCCGAGATGCACATAACGCCGCGCCAGCGCGATGGCCGCCTGTTTGTCGTCGTCCTTCACGGTAAAGAAGACGGTGCCGCCCGTGGGTAAGATTTGACCGGCTGAGAGTTGCGCCTTCGCAAAGGCCTCGCCAAAAGTGCTCGCCACGCCCATCACTTCGCCCGTCGATTTCATCTCCGGCCCGAGGACGGTATCGACGCCCGCGAACTTCGACCACGGAAACACCGGCGACTTCACGTAGTAGTGCGTGCCGGTGCCAAGATCTTTTCCCGATGCCAACTCGTCAGGCAGCAGTTCCCGCAGCTTGCGGCCCGTCATGAGCCGCGCGGCGATCTTGGCGAGCGGCACGCCCGTCGCTTTCGACACGTACGGCACGGTCCGCGAAGCGCGGGGATTGACCTCGATGACATACACATGGTCGTTACCCTGCTCGTCGTGCTGGATGGCGAATTGCAGATTAACCAGGCCGACGACTTTGAGCGCCAGCGCCAGCTTGCGCGTGTAGGCGCGTAAGGTTTCGAGGGTCTGCTCCTTGATGCCGACGGCCGGCAGCACGCACGATGAGTCGCCGGAGTGAATGCCGGCCTCTTCAATGTGTTGCATGATGCCGGCGATCAGCACGTCCTCCGAATCGCAAAGTGCGTCGACGTCGACTTCAATCGCGTTTTCGAGGAAGTGGTCGACGAGAACCGGCCGCTCTTGAGAATACTCAACGGCCTGGCGCATGTAGCGCGTCACAGCTTCCGCGTCGTATGCAATCACCATCGCACGGCCACCCAGCACGTAGCTTGGCCGCACCAGCACGGGGTAGCCGATTCTCTCGGCCACGGCAAGCGCCTGTTCCACGCTGGTGGCCGTGCCGCCGGGTGGCTGCGGAATTTGCAATTCCTCAAGCAATTTGCCAAACTGCTTGCGATCTTCGGCCAGGTCGATGGATGCCGGCGAGGTGCCGATGATGGGCACGCCGGCCGCGAGCAGGCGTTGCGCCAGATTCAAGGGGGTCTGTCCGCCGAACTGGACAATCATGCCGATCTTCGCGCCCGATTGCGCCTCGTGGTTGTAAATTGCCAGCACGTCTTCGAGAACGAGCGGCTCAAAGTAGAGACGGTCGCTGGTGTCGTAGTCGGTGGAGACGGTCTCAGGATTGCAATTGACCATGATGGTCTCGTAGCCGTCATCTTTGAGCGCGAAGGCCGCATGGCAGCAGCAGTAGTCGAACTCGATGCCCTGGCCGATGCGATTGGGGCCCGAGCCGAGAATGATGATTTTCGGCGCATTGGTCGGCGGCGCCTCGTCCTCTTCCTCGTAGGTCGAGTAGAGGTAGGGCGTCATCGATTCGAACTCGGCGGCGCAGGTATCCACCAGCTTGAATACGGGTCGAACGCCAAGCGCTTCGCGCAGTTCCCTCACCTGCTGGATGCCTTGGTGGCCTGGTAAGCTCCACTCGTTGGCGATGCGCTCGTCGCTGAGACCCAAGCGCTTGAGCCGCATCATCTGCTCCGCGCTCATTTCTTTTGGTGTAGTGTTGGCGATCGCCTTCTGCGCCTGCGTAATTTCGCGTAGCTGGTGCAGGAACCACGGATCCATTTTGGTGAGTCGAGCCACCTCGCGCACACTCATCGCGCGCTCGAACGCATACCGGATGTAGCTGAGGCGTTCCGGCTTGGGCGTGACCAGCATCTGCGTCAAGCGGCGCGGCTCCAGCACTTCCGCGCCGGTTTTTTTGCCGGTCTCGAGCGAGCGCCAGGCCTTCATCAGGGCTTCCTTGAAGGTGCGGCCGATGGCCATCACCTCGCCCACCGATTTCATCTGCGGGCCCAGCGTGTCGTCGGCGCCGGGAAACTTTTCGAACTGCCACTTGGGAATCTTGACGACGACGTAATCGATGGTGGGCTCGAAGCAGGCCGGGGTTTTGCGCGTGATATCGTTGGGAATTTCATCAAGCGTGTAGCCCACGGCTAACTTGGCCGCAATTTTGGCGATCGGGAATCCGGTGGCCTTCGACGCAAGCGCCGACGAACGCGAGACGCGCGGGTTCATTTCAATGACGATCATGCGGCCATCTTGCGGATTGATGGCGAACTGCACATTGGATCCGCCGGTTTCAACGCCAATTTCGCGGATGCAGGCGATAGCGGCATCGCGCATCTTCTGGTACTCGCGATCAGTGAGCGTTTGCGCCGGCGCCACAGTAATGGAGTCGCCGGTGTGCACCCCCATGGGATCGAAATTTTCAATGGAGCAAATGATGATGACGTTGTCGGCGAGGTCGCGCATCACCTCGAGCTCGTATTCCTTCCAGCCGAGCACGCTCTCTTCGAGCAGGCACTCATGCACCGGTGAGAGGTCGAGGCCGCGGGAGAGGATTTCCATCAGCTCTTCGCGGTTGTAGGCGATGCCGCCGCCGGTGCCGCCGAGCGTGAAGCTGGGCCGGATGAGCACCGGGAAGCCGAGCTTGCCGGAAAAGTCGAGCCCGTCGCGCAAGTTGTTCACGAGCGCGGAGCGCGGCACATCGAGACCGATGCGAATCATCGCGTCTTTAAAGAGCAGGCGGTCTTCGGCCTTCTTGATGGCCTCGAGCTTGGCGCCGATCAGCTCGACGTTATACCGCTCCAGAACGCCAGTGTCGGCAAGATCGACAGCGAGATTTAGTGCTGTCTGTCCGCCGACTGTGGGAAGCAGCGCGAACTTGCCGGCATTAGGTTGGGCGGCCAGCATCTCCGCTTCAATGCGGATGATCTCTTCAACGTACTCGTGGTTCAGCGGCTCAATGTAGGTGCGATCGGCGAGATCGGGATCGGTCATGATGGTGGCCGGGTTCGAGTTCACTAGCACCACCTCGTAGCCCTCCTGCTTGAGGGCCTTGCACGCCTGTGTGCCGGAGTAGTCGAACTCCGCCGACTGGCCGATGATGATCGGCCCCGAGCCGATCACCAGAATCTTCTGAATGTCATTTCTGCGTGGCATGGGTCTAGCTGGGCTGCTCTTCCTGTGGGGTTATACGGCTGCGCCATGAATGTCCCGTCGGAGCGTCAAAGGTGTCCGCTAGGATTCCTGTGCCGACCGTCCAGGACTTCCGGTGGTTCTGCCCCCTTGCGTCTGGGTAGGCGTAGCGCAAATCGTAAGCTTCGTAAAGTCGTTGAAAAAACCTCGAATAGTGTATGGGGCTCTCCGGTGCAGGATAGTTTGGCCAGATTTCTACCTTCCCCTCGAAACATCGGTATACCAAGAGGCCGATGGATTCGTATCGCATCGGCGGGTCAGTGATGGTGCCGCGACCATTCAGCGCGCACAACGCATTGTGATAACGGACGATGCCCTCGAGCGGCCTGCCCTCTGCGTCGAACGAGGCATCATTCCCACTGACTCCGTCAGCGACCGTTCCGAATTTGATAAGGTGAAGGAACCCAAACACAAAACCCGGATACATCATGTGGATGTTTACGCAATCACCGGGCGCCTCCTCCATTCGATTTGTGGGGTTCCGAAAGGCGTTCCCGGTACTCTTCACTGAGATTCCAAGAGCGGGTCCGATGCCGGGAGGGAAAACGGTCACGTCCAAGTTCTTGTACTTCATTCCGCCAAGTACACTTTGTTCGCCGCTGTCCTCCGCTTCAGCCGAAAAGGTGAGACCATAAATGTTGTTGGGACCCGGTTTACAGGTCAGGGGCGGACGTGGGTGCAGCCATTCTGGCGGGAATCCTCCCTCAACAACCAGCCGGCTTGAACAATGAGCATGGACAAGCTTGATGTGCTGTCCCGATTGTGTCTTAGCATCGCCGCACAGAGCACCCAGCGCGTTCTCCAATGTGGGCACAGAAATCTGCTTTACTGGTGTTTTCGCCACTGTTCCATCCTCATTGCAGCTTCGCGCAATGAAATGCACTCGGCCTCTGTGATGCCTATCTCCTTTTTAAGGAGATGACGGTCAAACAAGTCTAGACTGGGCTCCCTGAATTTCGCAGGCTTGCGCTCACTATGTTCGAGCAGCATCCGCGCGTGAGAAGCGCTCGGGGCGACTACGAGAATGCGCTCTGCCTCTGAAGGCTCGATCTTAAAAAGACCTCCTCCAAGCGCATGGCCCTCCAGTTCACAACTCAGCTTCGTCAGGGAGTTACGCCACGAAGCCGCGTAAGAACTTGCACTAGAGCCGTCCAGAAACCGCAACAGGTGAATCGTATTGGGTGCAACAAGGCCAGCGCCATTCGTAACAAGCCTGGGCATCTCGCCGGACATATACGACAGGAATGCGTCTGCCACACGCACATGGGGCACAACGTACCAGAGCTTCCTTGTTCGGCACTTGTAACGCTCGGCCACGCCAGCGATCTCACCCTGCTGCAAATAGTGCTGGAGGGAGATAGGCAGAGCCCCCTTTGGAATCGCCGGAACCGCCAGAAGATAGACCTTTTCGCCCGCTCTCCGCTTCCCTTCCCACTGGCCATTGCCAAGGACGATTCCATCAATATCTCGAAGGTTCAGCACCGCTGGTCTTAGGAACTTGCTGCCTATTCTCCATTGCCGCTGTTCGTCGTCCGACAGATGAAAGAAATCATTCGCGCCTGTCACGTATCCAATGCCAACGTCAGCGACGTCGCCCAGCCTGCGTACGCGAGGATGGATGGCAAGCGCGTTGTAAAGTGAAAGGATAGAGTCCGGCAAAAGGTAATGATTCAATCTAAATCTGCCATCTTCAACCGCTCTGAGATCGACACTTCTTTTCTCTGTCGTGTCACTTGAGAGGTTGTCGGCGGATGTGACATTGAATTTCTTGCATCTCTCCCCGTAACCGTCACAGAAAAGCAAGATGGTGCTTTGGCCTAGTCCGCCAAAAAGCTTGTCCCTGAACATCTCTATTTCGACTGCTCTGAAACGCTTTATCAAATATTTCAGTACCTCTCGGGCATACATGGCGTGTCCCAATTCTGATGGCACCACCATTGCTAAGCGGCCACCGCGACGAAGGAATTGGGTTGCATGCACGAGGAATGGTGCCCACGAGGAGGCAAGCCGGGGCAATTGAACCCCTGCTTCCTCCGCTCGTTCGTGCGCTTTAGAGGTCGAATCGCCGTTGAACGTCTGGTAGCGAATGTAGGGAGGGTTGCCGACAACGCAGTCGAATGCGGGCAGGGATCGCGGATCAATGTCAAAGAAGTCCTTCAGTATCAGCCTAGCGTTTCGTACGCGCTGACGTGATTCTCGTAAAGCATCCTCAGAGACGTCGACACCGTGCAAGCGGAACGAAAAGGAGCCGAGCCTAGATAATCGGTCGGAGGCGGTAACCAAGAAGGCACCGTCTCCACAGCTTGGATCGAGAATAGTGTCCTCGGGACTCCGAACTGCCCACTCAACGAGGCGGTTCACTACGGACTCCTCCGTATAGAACGCACCGAGGGCCTTTGGCTCAGGTCGTTCCTTTCTCGCTGCGAGTCCGCTCATGATTTCCACTCCTCCATCATCTGCCGGAAGTCGCGGAACAGATAGTGCGAATCGTGCGGGCCGGGAGCGGCTTCGGGGTGGTATTGCACGCTAAAGAGCGGCAGCGTCTTGTGGCGCAGACCTTCGAGCGTCTGGTCGTTCAGGTCAACGTGCGTCAGCTCGATTTCGTTGGCGTTGATCGAGTCGGGATCGACGGCGAAGTTGTGGTTGTGCGCCGTGATCTCCACCTTGCCAGTCGCATTGTTGCGCACCGGGTGGTTGCCGCCGTGATGGCCAAACTTGAGTTTGTAGGTGCGGCCGCCCAGCGCCAGCCCGCAAAGCTGGTGGCCGAGGCAAATGCCAAACACCGGCACGCGGCCCATCATCTGCCGGATGGCGCGCACCGCGTAGTCGACCGGTTCCGGGTCGCCGGGGCCATTCGAGAGAAAGACGCCGTCGGGCTTGAGGGCAAGAACATCGTCGGCGGTGGTTTCAGCGGGGACCACGGTCACGCGACATTCCTCGCGCACTAACATGCGTAGAATGTTTTGCTTAATTCCGAAATCAAAAGCTACTACATGAAGGTTCTTCCGCAGAGACTGATCTTTGTGAATGAATCCCTCGGCAAGAAGCGAATCGCCCATCTCGCTGCGCGGATCGGACGCGTCGAACTCGTAGTTGGTCTTCGTTGACACCACGCGCGCCAGATCGGTGCCGTCCATTTTGCGAATTCTTCTGGCCCTTTGGACGAGAGTCTCGGGATCAGAGACATCGGTCGAAATCACGCCGCGCATGACGCCGTGGTTGCGCAGGTGGCGCACCAGGGCGCGCGTGTCGATCTCCGCCAGCACCGGCACGGAGTAGCGCTCCATGTACTCGTCGGTCACCTGCTCGGAGCGCCAGTTGGAGCTGATGGTGGAGAATTCGCGAACAATCAGGCCCTCAATATAGGGCCGAGACGCCTCATTGTCGGCACGATTGGTGCCGTAATTGCCAATTTGGGGATTCGTCAGGACGACGATCTGCCCTGCATAGGAGGGATCGGTGGCAATTTCCTGGTAGCCGGTAAGAGAAGTATTAAAAACCACTTCGCCCTGGCATTCGCCCGGGTGCCCATGGCCTTGGCCGCGGAAGATGCGCCCGTCTTCGAGCGCCAGGATCGCCTGCATTGCCTCTCCGAGGAGTGGATTCAATCGATTACTTCAAGGTGTCATCCTCTTTAATATCAACATTTCAGTGTTTCACCAGAACCGCTTTTGCTGAAAAGTTTGCTGAAGAGGTATCCCACCTGATCGCGACTTTGCATGCCGCCGCAACCACGATAACTATATCAGTTTTCACACGCCACTCTGGCGACTGTTCTCAACGAGAAAATCCACAGTGGAAGCGCCGCAAGTGAAGGAATCTCTCCAGATTTACGAAGATGACAAGGTACGGTACTCGAGCGCCTCCAATTGCTGGAGGCGCCAGATAATAGTTGCTCTGCGGAAGAAAGGTAAGGAAGTCGCAGTGCGAGCTACCGTCCAGGCACCAGAGGACTCTCGTCGAGAGCCGACCCTTGCGAACGATTGTCTTCTTGTAGTCCCCTGCACTTATCCCGAAGTGAGCAGTTCAGATGGGCGCGATAAGGCGGGCGACGGCGCGGTGACCCAAAACTTCAAGACTGCGGTCCGGTTGTGGCTTTCCGAGGGTTCTGAACAGTGAATGTGGTCAAATTCTCGAAACCCGCCATGGAGTCAGGTTTGCTGCGTGTACGAAATTGAGATTTTGATCGGCTCGAGGTAACGCTGACGCACTCCTTACATTGGTGTCACGGAGGACCTGAATATCCCCAAGATCCAGTTCCAAAGAAAAGCACTGTTTAACCGCGGAAAGGGCGATGATCACGCGGCACAGGTGGCGGAACTCCGTCACGGTGCCCTCTACTCCCTCGAATACGCCGCTGCGCACGCGCACCGCTGTTCCAACAAAAACGTGCGGATGAGGCCGCAGCAGGCAGCCGCTCGCCAGCCCGTCGCGGATTCTGTCAATCTCCTCGGCGCTGACCGTATCGCTCTCGTGACCGCCCAGGAGGCGAATCACACCGGGCGTGGAGACGACGGAGAGTTTGGCATGAGGTGAGAAACGGACAAATACATACCCCGCGAAAAGCGGGCGATCCAGGACGACGGACCGGTCAGTCCATTTTGACCGCTCCGCATAGAGCGGCAGGTAGTGTTCCAAAGAACGCGCACAAAGATGCTGCGCGACTCTCTTTTCATGGTTCGCAATCACATGTAAAACTTGCCATGGACTCTCGTGCATGTTTCATTCCCCGCTTCAGGTACAGAATGAATTGCGGCTTTCAAGTCCGAGTGCCCCGGTGTCATCGAGATCGCTGCTCGATGATCCTTCCGGCTCTTGAACATGGAATTGCAACCGCAGAAACGTGCGCGAGATCTGTCTGGGAAGGTCTGAATCCAGGAGTCAGACCAAAATGAAGTAGAGCACGATGGCAAATTGTTGACGCAGAAACGTACGCGAGATCTTTTAGGGAGAGTTCTAATCTGGGATTCAAACCAAAATGGAGTAGACCATGATGGGCAGTATTTTGACGCGGAAACGTACGCGAAATCTTTGAGGGAGGGTCTGCTTCTAGGAGTCAGACCAAAGTGAAGTAGACAACGACGAGCAATATTTTTTATTACTGTAGGCGATTAAATACCTGGGGCTCGCCACTAGATGTGACCGTGGTCACCCCTAACAGACACGGCCGGTGCAAACGCGCCGGCCGTTCTCTGACACACGTAATTTCAATGAATCGACTATTGTTTCGATTGGCCCTTTGGCCTCTTCACATTCCCCTGCTCGAACCTTCACTGTAGCGCCGTGAGCTGATTCTGCCACGCGCAACGCTCGTTGGATATGCCCGGAAACAGTGAGGCCCAGGCTCTTATTCGCCTAGGCCAAACCGGATGGGAGTCAGTCGCCGCAACTTTACAGATGCTGAACCACGACCTCCGCTCCGGGCGGCGGATAGGCCAGAAGCGGTGCCTGCCGTGTAGCCATGCGAACCACGAGCGGGTCGAGTTCCCAGGCTCGCAACAACTTTCCCAATTGCCCCAGGGCGGCGTCTCTGGAGACCACCACAAGCAAAGTCAAAACGATCAGCCAGAGATCGATAAAAAGGCTGCGGTGATCGATATAGGCCAGGGCAAGCCGGCTTTTCCAGGGACGAATGATCTGGTTGTAGAGAAGGTCGGGATCGGCGCTCCCCTTCAGGATTTCTCCTTCGTCGGAGAAGACGATTGAAGCCAGATCGGTGATGCCGGGGCGGACGGAAAGCATGCGCCTCTCGGCGCTGGTGTAGAGTGCAGCGTCGCTAAGCACCTGCGGCCGCGGTCCGACCAGGCTCATGTCGCCCTTGAGAACGTTCCAAAGCTGGATCAATTCGTCCAATTTATACGCGCGGACGAAGTGGCCTATGGGAGTGATGCGGCGGTCACTGGCGGCCGTTGATGATCCGCCGATTTTGTCGGCATTCGTCACCATGGAGCGGAACTTGACCATGCGAAATTCACCGCCGCCGCGAGCGACGCGGGGAGCGATGTAAAACGGCGACTGGCGATCCTGCAACCAAATTCCCAACATCACTGCTGTTAAGAGCGGCGAGAGAACAAGTAATCCCAAAAATGCGGCAAGAAGATCGCATGCACGTTTGATCATCGGGAGATGGCCTCCTCGGCAATGCCCAGTTTGAGCGACACGGTTCGAACGATGGACGCAGCATCGATCGAGTAGACGGTGCGGAGATAGGCTTGCGACCCGACAACGGAGGAGAACGTGTTACGAAGCCCGATGCGAACGAAGAAGCCAGGAGAGATGCCGGCCTCCATGAGCGCCTCCGCAATTGCGCCACCCAGGCCACCGTCCACGGCATGTTCCTCGATACTTACAATCCCCTGCGTTTCTGCTGCGGCGATGGAGAGTGTGGCCGTGTCTAGGGGCTTGACAGTATGGACACTGAGCACGCGGCAACGAACACCCTGTTCCGCCAACTGGTCCGCGGCCAGGAGCGCCTCGCCCAAAATTCCGCCGGCCGCGGCCAAAGTGACATCCGAACCTTCGCGGACAGTGCGAATGAATCCGGGCCAGAATACTTCGCCAGGGCGCACCGTCGGTTTTGCGGTAGATTTATCGAGCCGCAAGTAAGCAGGTCCGTGAGGCCGCGATGCCAGATGACGCGATGCTTCACTCGCCTCCCATAGATCGCCCGGAGCGAACACTTCCAATCCGGGCAATGAGCGGAGGATCGCGAGATCTTCAGTGGCGTGATGCGACATGCCGACGGGCCCATAACTCATTCCCCCACCCACGCACACAATCGTGACATTCGCGCCGTGATAACAGATGTCATTGCGAATCTGTTCGAGACAGCGGAGGGTCGGAAAGTTACCGATCGAGTAAGTGAATACGGAATGGCCTTCGAGCGCAAGACCGGCGGCGAGCCCGGACATGTTCTGCTCCGCGACTCCGACGTTCAGGAATTGACGCGGAAACTGTGCGGAGAAATTGTCCAGAACACCAAAGCCGAGATCTCCGGTGAGCAGCATAAGCTCAGGGTGCTGTGCAGCGAGCTCGGTAAGCACGCCGACAAAAGCATCTCTCACTGTTGAACCTCCAATTCAGCGAGTGCGGCAGCGAATTCTTCTCCGCGCGGAACCCGGTAATGCCAAAGCACTGAGTTCTCCATGAAACTGACGCCTTTACCCTTGGTGGTGCGGGCAATCAGGCACGACGGCTTGCCCTGGATGAAAGGAACTGCATGGAGCGCGCTGCGCAGGGCAGCGTGGTCGTGCCCATCGACCTCGCGAACGGCCCAGCCAAAGGAGGTCCACTTATCCGCAAAGGGCTCCAGTTCGAGAACGCCCGAAATGGGCGCGATACCCTGAATGCGGTTGTAGTCCACAATCGCGACCAGGTTCGAGAGCTGGTGCTGGGCAGCGAACAGCACGGCCTCCCAGGTTGACCCCTCATCGCACTCTCCGTCGCTGAGGAGGCAGAAGACCCGATGCCCGGCTGCTTTCAGCTTTCCCGCAAAAGCCATGCCTGCGGCAATCGATAGCCCGTGTCCCAGTGCCCCGGTGGATACCTCCACGCCGCGGAGAGCATGCGATACATGGCCGCTTAACTCTGAGCCGTTCTGGTAATGAGTCAGAAGCTTGTCGACCGGGAAAAAGCCTCGCTCCGCGAGCACGGCGTAGAGTCCGCCTCCGGCATGCCCCTTGCTCAAGACAAAGCGATCGCGGTCCGGATGCCGAGGTACTTCGGGGTCCACATGCAAAATGCCGCCGTAGAGTATGGCAAGGATGTCGGCACAGGAAAAGATCGCGCCAATGTGCGATCCGCCACCGGCATTGGTCATGCGCAAGGCGTGGGCACGGATGCGCCGCGCCAGGGCAACGGAATCGACGGTAGTGGGCTGAATCATCTCCGGCATCCGTAGAAGGCTCGAATGGTATCGCATACGAACTCCAGGTCTTCATCCGACAACGCCATGTTCATAGGCAGCATGAGCATGCGCTGGAACAGAAGATCGGTCTTGGGAAGGTCTTGCGTAAAGCCCAACGCCTTGAGCTGATGGACGGCCTGGCCGCCCCACTGAATGAGCGTGCCAATACCGTTTTCCTTCAGATACTCTTTGAGGCCGTCGCGGCGCTCAGCTTCGACCTCGTAGTTCTGATAGATGTCGAAGTGGTCTGGATCGGAGTCAGGGGCAGGCGGAAGCACGATCTCGGCAACGTCTTTCAAACGCTCCGTGTAATGCCTTGCCAACGCGCGGCGGCGGTCCACTACCTTTGCAAATTTCTTCAACTGGAAGTCAAGGAGAGCCGCTTGAAGGTTGTCGAGACGAGAATTCAGCCCCCACGAAACGATCGCACCATCGGTGCTTCGGCCGTGGTCGCGCAGTTGATAGATCCGCTCGTAGATCGCGTCGTCGTTGGTGATCGCGGCCCCGCCGTCGCCCAGGCAGCCGAGGACCTTGGCGGGATAGAAGCTGATGGCGGCAGCTAATCCAAATGTGCCGGCGCATTGGCCCTTGAACCTGGAACCGAGCGCCTGTGCGGCGTCTTCGATAATGACCAACCCATGCTTCCTGGCGATGGCGCCGAGGGCATCCATGTCGCACGTACGGCCGTTCAGTTGGGTGGGCATGATGGCGCGCGTGCGCGGCGTGATCGCCGCTTCTACAGCATTGGGGTCGATTAGATGATCCGCTCCGCAATCCACGGGAATAGCGGTTGCACCCGCAAAATGTACCGCAGCGGCTGTGGCGATCATGGTATGAGAACTGAGAATGACTTCGTCGCCGGGGCCTATGCCGGCAGCGCGCACGGCGAAATGCAGGCCGTCGGTTGCATTGCCCACGCCGAGGGCACGCCGCGCGCCGACGAATTCGGCAAGGTGCTGCTCGAAATTCGTGAGATCTTTCTGGAGAATAAATGCGCCACGGCGGCCGACATCGGTTACCACCTGAAGAAATTCGGCTTCGCTAGAGCCGAACAGAAAACCATAATTGAAGAACGGAACGTTGCTTGGGTTCAATTCAAATCCTCCGGTTGCTTTGCCCTGCGCGCCACGGCGTAGATCATCTTGTACTTCGTGAGGTCTCCGGCTTCTTCGATGCGGACCAGCGGCTCGATGGGGGCGACGCCAGGAGAAAGCTCACGCGGGATCGGGGTGAGCCGGCCAAAGAAGATGCGCTTGAGAAGCTCCTTTCCCTTCATCGTCCTCGGAATCAAATGGAGCTTAACGGCGGCGACTTTGAGCGCGTGGATCGCGGCGGCGGCAGGGCCATCCTCTTCTTCATGAAAGGCCGCATAGACCTCGACCTCAAACCCGTGCGCTCGCAGCAGGACCGCCAACTCCGCAGCCGGGAAATACCTGGTCGAGAATGGACTGGGATTGAAGCCAGCCCACTGGGGGTTCACGCTTGAGATCAGCAGGACACCGCCGGAATCAAGCACTCGCGCAGTCTCCAAGAGAAAGACATTGGGGTCTTCTAGGTAGTAAATGGCCTCAAAGAGAATGACCAGGCCCAATGAGCGGGTTTCGAACGGGAGTGCCTTGGCATCGAGTTCTTGTACTGTTATCCCCGGACGGCCCTTGTAAGTACTCCGGGCGGTCTCGCAGTTTTTAGAATCGATGTCGCCTGCAGTCACGCTTTTCGCGGCGCCGGAGATCAAACCCAGCCCTACACCCGCTCCGCAGGCGACTTCGAGTACGTTCCGGTCAGCGGCGTAACTCCGCGCAAGATTGTAGCGGGTGTAGAGGATAGACATCTGCTCGGCGCTCGCACCTGTGTTCGGCGCCTCCGTAATCGTCCAGAAAGGAAGTTGACTCATAGCTTGGTTCGAAACTCCATGATGTTGAATGCCGCGCATGGCTGCAGGCGGTTTATTTGTTCTTGGCGTCTCTGTCCGGCGCGGCCAGCTAGCAGTGGGAGCGCGGAATGCGGAGTGGGTCTAGCGGCTGAAACGTATGTTCGCAGCCGTAGTCGCCCAAGAGGAGAGATGCCGCCACAACCCGCGAATGGGGCGATGCGAGGCTACCCAACCCGCAATGCCCAGCAGAGATCCGCACCCGTAGAGAATATGCAGTATCCCGAAAGTGACTGCGGTGGTGAAGATCAATTCCGTTGTACCCGCCGATTTCCAGGCGAGAGCAGAAGCAACGATTGCGCAAATTGCGTAGGCCGCAACCGCCACCGCAAAAAATGGCCGGGCCGGTCCGTACGATATCGCCAGGGAGGCGAATGCAATCATGAAAACCAGGAATGCCAACGGTACGAAGTGGCGGACGGCGAATCGCGTTCCCCGATCTAAAGCGGGGTAGGTTACCCAGTACCCGTTCGACAGTCCGTGCCGGAAGAAATCCACACTGGAAGCCCGCACATGGTACTTCACCCTGATCGAAGGGACCAGCAGCGTTCCCCCGCCGAGCGCCCAAAGCCTGCCGTTCAGATCAAAGTCCTGACTGCGGCGGACGTTCTCGTCGTACATCCCTGCCTTCTCCAGCCAGCTTTTCAGATAGCAACCACTAAAAGCTGTGTCGGCCCATATAGGCATATTTGTGCCAACCCGAAACAGTGCGTTGCCCACTCCGAAACGGCTGGAGATGACCTTCGCCGCAGACCTGGCGAAGGTAGTGTCCGCTCCCGGCACGCAATCCACGACTCCCCCGACATTGGCGGCTCCGTACTGGCGCAGGTAGCTCACGCACTCGGAGATGTAGTTTGGAGGGTACTCCGAGTGGCCATCGATCTTCATGATGACGTCGCCGCGGGCTTCCTGAATTCCCAGGTTCATGCCGAATGCGGTGTGAAGACGCGCGTTTCTCACCAGGCTGACGGGGCATCGAGCGCCCTTGTGGCGCTCGACGATTTCGCGCGTTCCGTCCGTGCTTTCTCCATCGACGACCACGACTTCCATGAGGTCGGCGGGATAGTCGTTCTGAGTAATTGACTTCAGGCAACGCTCGATCCATCGCGCTTCGTTCCTGCATGCGAGAACAACCGAGACGAAGGGAAGGTCAGCGCCCGTTTGAGCCGATTCGCCTGCGGCAGGCGCGGCCGCACAGAGTTCGGGGTCGGTCCCGGCCGGCAGGGCCGCGTCACATGCCCCGGGCGCCAGCGGCAGGCTGCGAGAGCGTCCGCCAAGATGGCCCATGCCCGCAACCAGGCCCACGAGCGATCCCAGGCCGTAGAGCGTATGGTATGTGGCGTATGTGAAGGCAGTCGTCAATACGACGCCAGGAGATGGCCGGTCCCTCCAGACAAGAACGGCGGCCGTCAGTGCGCAGGCGATGTAACCAGCGGCGGTGACAGCCATGGCAATTCGCGCCGTTGGGTAGGAAAAGCACAGGGCGGCCAGAGCTAACAGGCTCGTCACAAACGCAAGAGGGGCAAAATGGCGAAGCGAGAAACGCGTTCCTTTTGCGATCGCGGGGAAAGTCACCCAATAGCCATTCGACAAGGCATGACGGCAAAACTGCCTGAAGGCAGCGCGCACATGGTACTTGACGCGAATCGTGGGGACCAGGAGCGTCCTTCCACCGATTGCCCTCAGCTTGCAGTTCAAGTTAATGTCTTCGCTGCGCCGAATGGCCTCATCGTACAGGCCTACCTCGAGCAGAGACTTCTTCCAATAACACCCCGAGTAAGCCGTGTCGGCCCACATCGGCTGTCCGGTGCTGAACCGGTAACGAGAGTTCCCGGACCCGAATTCTGAAAAGAGCACCTTGGCCGCCGCTCTTGCGAACAAGGTGTCGGAACCCGGGACCCCATCGAAGCCTCCGCCCACATTCGCGGCTCCGGAGCGAACAAGATGGTGAACGCACGCGGAGATATAGTTGGCGGGGTATTCCGAATGGCCGTCTACCTTCATGATGATTTCGCCACGGGCCGCCCTGATTCCGATGTTCAATCCCAGGGGAAGAAACCGGCCTTCATTGCGCAGCAACCGGATTCGAGGATAGCGGCTTGCGTACTGGAGCAAGATTTCTTGAGTTCCGTCTTCGCTGTCGCCATCGACTACGAGAATCTCGACTCTATCCGCCGGATAATCGTTCTCGACCACGGAATCGAGGCAGCGTGAGATCCACTTTGATTCATTACGGCACACGACAACCATCGAAACCATGGGCGGCTCACTTGATCCAACTTTCATGTCGGTCATTTGAGCTCCACTGCGGGGCATGACTGATGGTCAAGCGGCGTCTCAATAGACACCTGTTCGCGGCTTCCCAATGCCTTGCAACCAAAGTCGTTACACGCGAGCCAAAACCAAGCGATCGACAGCGCAAGATACAGAGCTGAAACACTCCTCGCAAAGCTCTGGACGCAGCCAAAGACAATTGCTGCTCCGAATGCCAGCGGGAGGACGGCAATCATCACGTGTACTGAAAACGCCCAACGAAATATCGATGAAGCCGAAGACTTGCTGGGTTGCGCTTCCGATGCATAGAGTCCGCTCCAGATGAATTGGTTGCGCAGCCAGACGACTATGTAAGCCGAAACCAATCCGACAATCGCGAATGCAGCCGACCGGGCCACAATACCCAAAACAACCAGCAGACCGGAGCGAATGAAATCGGTAGTGATGCCATCGATGATTCCGCCGATCTCATTGGCAGACTTGCGGGCTCTGGCCACAGCACCGTCACAAAAATCCAGGAACGCGCCGGCGTAGCAGCATGCGGCCGCGATGAGCGCACACCACCGCGGCAGCTGGCCATACCAACAAAACAGGCTCAATCCACCGATACCGAAGAGCCAGCCGAGCAGGGACACTTGGTTGGCGGAGAGGCCCAGGCGATAAAGTACGAAACCCACCCGAACCCCAACCCAGGTGATGCCCCTCCGAATTGCGCCCAGCTTAGCGGTAGCAGCGACGAAGTCTGGCGTCTGCGCAGCTTCAAGAAACTGTTGATAGGTCATGCTCTAAAATCCTTCCGGGCAAAGCCCCGATGATATGATTCGCGCTCGCTGCTGTCGTCTGCGAACCGCGAGCGCAGCGAGCAAGTACAATTCGCGGCGGTCTTTATGAGACGTCCAGATTCAGTACACGTCCCGCTATCGCCAATCGGCTGAAAACCTTTGAATCGCCTCTTGAAGTTGCGGGGAGTTTCGCGAAGGCGGTTTGAAAACCGCCATATGCTCATAGGTGCAAACCAACTGGGCGTACAGCTCAATCGATTGGTAGTGAGGACGCCCGACATAATCGTCCACTAGAATTCTGCTCTCTGGAGAATCGACCAGGTGGGCGCAACTGGTGAGCGCGGCAGCTACCCTGAAGCGGCCATCGATCATCACCAGATCCGGCAGCAGGCCGGGTTCAAGATGACGCCAGGGAAGCGAAACGTAGGCGGTCCACATCTCCAGCCTGCGATCGGTCGGGGTCTTGAACAGAGGCGCTCCATATTGAGGACCGATTGGCCCGATGTCGGCATGCAGCAAATGCTGTTCAGCAGAGAGCGTCCCGATCTTCTTGCGAACGGCTTGCAGAAAAAAGCGGTCGGTCTCTACGGAAATAAAAGGTATCCCCAGCCGCGCGGCCAATACTGTGCTGCCGCCGCTTCCATACTCCATATAGAAGAGGCAATTCCTGAGCATTTTCTCGAACGCGGCATTCGAAGCGTCTCCCACGCAGGGTTTGTCGCCAATCGAGAATCCCCATAACCTCTGTCTTAGAAGCAAGCGGGCTAACTTAACGCAATCCAGCGCGAACTCGGGGAGCGCAGACTTGAAAATGTTCCTGACAGTGCGTGAGACTTCCATCCATCACCTAAATCGAGTTTCCCATCCGGCTTCCGAAACAGACTTTGCCGCCAGCCGCCGCTGCGATCCGAAAACTTCCTTATCGAGATAGAACTTGTGGGTCGCAGTTCGGTTTTTGACACGGCCTCCCGGCATCGAGGACTCTAAGTGCTGGCTTAGAAGCTCCGATCGCAGATTGCCGATCAAGCGAAGGAGAAGTTATATTTATGGATCTCGCGCTGGGCCATTTTGAGGTCGTCGGGCGTGTCGATCTCGACGCATTCGAGTTCGTAGGACTTGAGCGGGAGACACCTCGATAGATCATCGAACACGAACTGTGAGCTTCGCTCGATGTGAATGCCGGCCAAGTAGGCGACCCCGCACCATTCGAAAGGCGCCCGCGGGGAGCGCTGAAACTGCTGAACATACCCGGATTCGTCCAATTTCACGAACACGGCCTCGTCCGTCTTGCTGCGCGCAACGCCCACCATCGACTCCCCGCATTCGGCCGCAAGAAGAAACCGGCGAAATGAAGCCGGCTCGATGATCATGTCCCCGTCAATGATCATGAATGGCTCGTGTAGGTCGTGCGTGGCTAGATTAACGCTGTAACTGTTGGATGTTGAGGCATAACTAGGGTTTCTCACAAACACCGCATCCGGGCGTATTTTCGAGACGTGCTCCATAACTTCGGCTTCTTGAAAGCCGACGACGACACGAAGATCCTCAATGTCGGCAAGCAACGGAAGGAGGTAGTCTATAACCCGTTTGCCTTCCACGTGCACCAGGCATTTTGCGCTATTCAGGCCCAACCTGCTGCCGAGACCTGCACAGGACACTATTGCGTGTCTAATACGTGACATAACCCGCTCCCGTTGTAGACCACATAATGCGCAAGGCGGACAAGATTTTCCACGGGGCTTCGAAATCCGCCGTAGGCTATGGCGACATCCGCGCCCTGCAACATCATCGCATCGTTCATCCCATCGCCAATGGCGACAATCCTTTCGTAGCGCTCTCTAAGGCTTTTTACGGCGTGCTCCTTTTGCATTACTGACTTGATTCCCAAAAGCCGGTCGCCCGAGTGGTTCGCTTGCGAAGAAAAGCATTGACATCCGATTCTCTCGATGAGCGGCTTAATCCACACGTCCAAATTGCCAGTTACTAAGTAAGAATCGCTATTGTGAGACTGAATAAACCGTATGATGTTGCTCTCCAATGGGAGTTTGGAGACTATCTCTTGCGCCGTCGAGATAGGAATCTCAGAAAGGAGTTTGACTCGTAACCTGAACGAGTGCTCAAACGGAATGGCGCCCTGCATCGTCAGGGTTGTCAGCAGTTGCATCTCGTCGGCTAGATCGATCGATCGTGCAAGATGAGGAAGAATCTCTCCCCTTATCACCGTACCGTCCAGATCGAAACAAAAAGCTACGCGTTGCATGTATGTCACCTCACGCTTACCGTACGTCGGTCGCCCCGCATCGAAGTACTCAGTTGCAGTAACGCAGCTTGGATCTATCTTCCAGGCGCTGCTGCCAGGAGTGACTTCGATCGGGACTTTGGTTATGCGCTTGCTTTCCAGTTGCCAGCGCCCGGGATGTCTGTCGCCTACTATGAAGAGTGTGGGTTTGCGGATGTAGTGGAAGGGCAATGTTAGTCAATGATGTGGTACGCCGCGGGGCGTGAGCGGTGTTTGGAACGGGTCGTTCGCATGCCGCTGCCATAGGCTCTGGCTGGAGTCAGGAGGCATATACTCTGCACATTTTGTCCGCCGCAACTTGTTTGAGGAATTTGGCAGCAGGGAGATCCGTCAGAACATAATCTGCATGTTCGTGAATCAGGTACTTTTGGTGGCACTTCCGCGACAAATTCGTCAGAACTTGATTCATCAGAACGCCCGAAAAGGGGTGATTCGCAAAAATGACAGCCGGGGCGTCTGGAAAATCGTACTTAGTGGCATCGCACCAGATTGAAGCAGCCCTGCCACGAGCCCCTGGATAGCGCCGAATATTCTCCTCAGCTACTCGGTGAAGTTCCTCCGCGAATTCGATGCCAATCACGTTGCCAAATCCCAGGCGGGATGCGTAGAGCAGCGTCGCGCCTTTTCCGCTGCCAAGATCGATATATGTGAACCCTCTGTATTCGGACAGCCGCAGGGGCAGCAAAGCGAGGCATTCGTGGAAGCGGGAGGGAGAAGTTGGACCGTATCGGACTCCCTGTATCCAGTTAGGATTGTCCACCACCGATAACTCGGCTAGCGGAATGATCCCGCCCGTGTCGGTGTTGTGTTTGCTGTCGAACTCTCGCTGAATTTCGTTTCGCGTGCCATATTCTTTGCTTTGCTTCAATGTTATGGACGGCAGGCGGATCATCGTCTTGAGAGTAGCCGGGAGACCGTATAACTGAATGGACTTTTTCAATTTACGGCATAGTACAGTCGCTCGCACGGTTCCTCCCTTGCTCCCCAATTGCCCGGCCTAGCACTTAGTAGTCCCTCTCGCCGCGAAGACCCTCGGCAGCGCCGGCCAAAGCAGGAACACGCTCACGCCGACTTCGGTTTGTCCCGACACCGGGTTAGAACAACACATGAGGAAGAACAATGCCCACATCGCGAGAGCGGATTTGCCATATGCGGTTCCCTTCCCCTCCCGAACCGCGCGAAAGGCCAGCGGGAACAGGATGGGCAGATATAAACCTGCGCCGACGAGTCCGTAGCGCGCCAGATTGTCGAGCAAATCGGAGTGGCCGCCGATACCCTGCTCCAATCCAACATCTACTCCGGCAATGCTGTAGTAGGCCCCAACGCCCGCGATCGGATATTCGAGGAATGTCTTGAACGACGTGCCATAGAGCGATATTCGGTCGGACGCGAATTGTCCCTCTTTAGTATGTTGGCCTCCCGGGAGCAAGGAAGCAGCCGCCCGCGCCTTGATTGATAGAACTTCGCTGTTGACATTTCTTGCTATAAACAGCATCAGGTCAGCGCCAAATACCAGGAAGAGAAGGCCGGCGACGACTGCCAGCAACGAGGCGGCAAATTTTAGAGGCAGGCGCTTGATATGGAAAAACACAGCGATGAAAGTTCCCACGATCACAATGTAGATCGACATTGCAAAGGCAGCCAGATAAAGGTAGTACACGAAGACGCACGCGCATACGACCATCGAAACTCTGAGCCATTTTGACCGGCCGGTACCAGTGGCGATGGCGACCATCAGCGGCGCCAGCATGGCTACTCCATAGGTGAACCGGAAGTCGCCGACACCGCTGTGGCCAAGGTACGCGTACGCGGCCGATATCACCCAGTTGGTGCTGACCAGCCTGGCCGCCAGAGGATTGACCCACAACACCTTGACAGACATGATCGACCCGGCCATGAAACTGATGATTCCAACCGTGGTCAGCAGGGTCAGGATGGCGCGGTCCTTGCGGTAGTAGTCATAAATGAAGGCGGGAGCAAGGAAGAGGACAAATCCTCCGATGAAGCGATCGTCCATTCCGACGCGCATGGCCTCGCACCATGCATAGGCCAGCCAAAGAGGAACCAGGTAAAGACAGCGGGTCAAATGCAGAGGCCAGTCCGGCCGCAGAATCACCGCAAAGAATGCCCAGACGGCGAACACGGTGACGGTGAGCCAGACACTGAGGAATTGCCGGGCAATGGGTACGACCATCAGGACAATGGCACTCGCGGGAAGGATGCTGGTCAGGCGATAGAAAAAATACCAGCAGGCTTTACGTCGCTCGGAAGGGGTGTCGCTCGGGGCAACGGGAACCCGCGCGGGTTGGAATGGCAAACAGTGCTCACTGACCATTGCATGTGTCCGAGACGGGAAATAGGATCGCCAGGGGTCTGCGCGAGATGACGCCAGGCCTCGCGACGCGCACACGCGCCGGCCGGGTTTTCACTGCCCGGCCGCCACTAAGTCGGAGGAGGTGCGGACCGTGCCGCCGACCACGCCGCAAAGAGCGGCTTCCAACAGATCGCCAACGACTGTCGCGTCGTGCCTCTGGTGCGCCAGTCGCAGACCATTGAGAGCATGGCACCACCGCAGTTCCGGGTTGGAGATCAGAGTATCGAGGTTTTCGCGAAGCGCATCCATGTCGGTAACGACCATTCCCGCCTCGTGATCCTGGATATAGCGGATCGATCCCACCTCAGGCGGTCCGGCGACGAAGATGCACCTGCCGCTGGCCAGATACTCCGGAATCTTGGTGGAAAGAGACAGCCGCGTGAGTTTACGATTCACCTTATCCATGGATTCGACGTGCACAAGGATGTCGGATTTCCTAATCACCTGGCCGACTTCGACGGCGCTAAGCCCCCCCATAAACTCCATCACCCCAGGGATGCTTAGCCCCTTCAGCATGCGACGATTGAGGCGCTCGGTGGAGTAAATCCGCAGTCTGGCTCGCTGCTGTGGTGCGTTGATCTCGGCGAGCGCTTCGCCGATTCCGCGTAGCGTGGTCCAGCGGCCGAGAGAGACTTTGCCGATATACGACAGCTCGACGGGAGTACTGGCACTCGATGCCGGCTCGGGTGCAATCGGACCGCATGCCGTGGGCAGGGTCGTCGATTCGACATTGAAGATCCGCTGGTACTCTTCGCTCATTTGATCGCAGGCCGTGAAGAGCCTTGCGGCGGAGCCCACAACGCGGCGCATGGTGCGGCGAAGGAGCGCCTTATGCAGCCAGTAGAGCGGAGAGAGCGAAAAGCGCGAGACGCCATACCAGTCATCGCCCATGAAAACGACGAGAGGGATATCGCAGCGGCGGGCAACATGACTTGCGATCTTGTACGCAAAGCTGTAATCACCCCCGACCAAAAAGACCAGCTCGGGCTGAAGTTCGTCCACCCAGCGGTCGAACGCGGGGTTGCGCCAGTGCGCCGCGCGCCATATCGCATCGCGCATAAGCATCGTGCCCGGGTGCTTCTTCCGGCCGAACTCGTACACCAACTGCTGCAGGCGAGAAGGGCTGGAATCGTCCTCCTCCACGGCCACGGCGATGTCAGCGCCGCTCAGCGTGCGGCCGCAGGCAGGCCGCCCCAGAGCGCTCCTTAGTGCGTCGAAATCGGTGATTCGATAGTATCTGCGACACTTGCCGGACATGGGGCCGCAGGGCAGCTCGGCGTAAAAATATAGTTCCGCAAGCGCGTCCGGATCCCAATGCTTGAAGTACGAGGCCAATGCGTTGCCGCTTGCGCCCTTATTGTTGAACGCGCGGTGGCTAATGACCAGCACTCTGGGATTGATTGAATTCAACATATGTTTGTTCGTAGGCGTGTCTGCCTCAAGCGTGCCGGTGATCCTGCGCCGAGACTGTGACGTCCCGCAGGAAGGCAAACGTCTCCTCCGCGCAACCGGACCATGTGTACTCGCGCGCGTATCGCATAGCGCGCTCCGCATACTCGCGCCGTATAGCACTGTCGCCGCAAAGGCGAGCGAGCGCGGAGGCAATCTCCGTCGCGTGCTCGGGATTGAAGTACTCGCCAGCGTCGCGCAGCAGGTCAGGCAGGCCGGACCGGTTCGAACAGGCCACCGGAAGCCCCGATGCCATGGCTTCGAGCAACGTAATGCCAAACGCTTCACAGGAGGAAGCAAAGACGAACAGGTCGGCTTTGCGGAGCAAGGCAGGCAAGGCATCGTGGCTGATATTGCCCAGCAAGCACGTGAATGCGTTCGCCCCCTCCTGCTCGATGACCCGCAGAAGCTCTCTCCTGCCTAGCGGATCTTCACCGGCGTTTCCGGCCAGCCAAAGCTGGTAATCCCGGCCCGTGGACTCGCGCAACTGCTTCACCGCTTTCACCACGTTACCCTGATACTTGTAGAGGTACACGGTCGAGACATAGAGAATGTTACGCGGCGCCTGATCGATGGTTGGCACCGTGCTATCGGCGAGGAAGGCCGCTTCCACCCCATTGGCAATGACGGTATGCCGCCTGATGCCGGCAAGCTGGCGTATCGCGAGTTCCTGCGAATACCGCGAGGTAAAGATGACTCCCGCGGTTTTGGGATAGAGGGCGCGAAGCTTGCGGTTCAATCTCCGCATGAATCTGAACCAAAGCCTGGAATAGCGGTATTTGCGGTACTCCTTTTGATCGAAATACAGAATGTTGTGACATGCCGCCACCACCGGTACGCCGGCGGGAAGCGCGCGTGGGCTGCCTGACACACAGAACAGCACGTCCGGTCGCAGCCGGCGCATGAACCTGCCGAGGTGCATCTGCTCCCACAATTGCGCGGAGACGGCCTTCTCCAGAGAGGGCACGGCGATCACGCGGACGGCGGCGTTCAATTCCCCGAGTTCCCCGGCAAGCGCGGGGCTGCACACCAGAGTGATGCGGACGCCGGAGGATTCCGCGGGGATGGCGAGCACCCCTTTGAGATAGCGGATCAAACCGCCGCTGCCGCCGCGGCCCCCGTACCAGACTGCGTGGATCGGATGCGACGGCAAGTTCAGGCTGCTATTCCGTGTTTCTCCGAGCGCATCACGCGCTGCGCATTCACTGGGGGACATAGGATCTCCAGAACAGTCCTCGGGTCCTTGCGATGAACTCCGCGCGCAGTTCCGGTACGGAGCATCCCGCAGCCAGCACAGCCATGCCGCAGACGGTACCAATCAGGCCCATGGTGAGCAGTCGCGACGAAGGTGCGGGCACGAGCAGGCGAGCCAACAGAACCACAGGCAGCGTGGCCAGCAAGGGGCGGAGCAGATCGCCGAGCAGCCAGTTGCGAAGTTCGCCAGGCAGGAAGCGCCGGTGCAGCAGAACCATGAAGGGCGCCGTGGTGCCAAGCATCACGATTAGCCACGAAAGCCCCGCGCCCACAATGCCTAATCTGGCCACCAGGAAAAACAACAGGGGCACAAGCAGGAGCAGAGAGACAATGTTGACATACAGGTTCAACCTGACGTAGCCATAGGCAAGAGCGAGATAGCAGGGCACAGCCTGAATGGCCTGCAGCATCTGACCGCCGAGCAGCAGGGAGGCCGGCACTGCCGCTTGCTGCGCGGCCGCCGCCGAACCTGTCCAGGCACGGATGAAGTCGCATGCAAACAGCGCCAGGGTCATGCCCACGGGAATGGCGGTGGCGGCGACCAGAGCGCAGGTGCGATGGTAAAGGCGCTGAACCCCGATGCAGTCCTGGCGGGCAACGAGCGCCGTGAGGCGAGGGAAAACGGCCAGAGCGATGGGGCTGGCCAGTATCAGCGGAGCCGATGCCAAGGCGCCAGCAAGCGTATAGTATCCCAGCATCTCCAGGGGGAGCATCTTGCTGACCGTCAGTTTGTCGGCCTGCGCCAGGAGCGCGGATACGGCTGCCATGCCGGCCATGCCCAGGGCATAATGCCAAGTGTTGCGGAACGCCTGCCAGCGAAAATGGGGCCGGGATTGGTCGGCGCGGGGAGGCAGGGCGCGCCACAGACCGAAACGGGCGGCAGAGCAATAGACGGCGTTCGAGATCAGTTGCCAGGCGGCGAAGGCGAAGATGGTTGGAGAGACCAGCCATAGCACCAGAACCGCGCCGAGACTCCTGCATATCGAGGTTGCAATGGTGATGGTATTGGAACGGACCTGTTTCTCCAG